>JACCDR010355714.1_pt1 | contig 26851 bp, 32 predicted proteins | sample 7446431 | NCBI WGS metagenome assembly JACCDR01 (sample SAMN15323443, study PRJNA562643) | freshwater metagenome | isolation source: river surface water | place: USA:Blue River Watershed | collected 2017-08-17 | reverse complement strand
GCCCAGATGACTCGGTGCCGCTCGATAACTACTGAAGACTGGGGAGCATTGTCTATTCCAAGTGCAGTAAATGGTAAATCGAGTAGCCGAAATGCATACCATAATTTCACTTTCGCCCCCGGATAGAGACAACTGGTGCTCTGGATTTGGTGCGCAGAGCAGCACTATCGTCCAGATCAGAAAGATCGAGCATGTGGAAAGGTAACAAAGGCTCTACATTGGAGGATAACGGTAATTTGATAAGTGTGTCGCCTTGGAGCATTCCTCTCTGTTTGAAAATAGTGACTGCAATAGCGTCTGCCTGGATGCCTACCAACAATCTTAAACTGGCAGGCGAAGATTGCTGCTGAGCGGTAGCTGGTCGAAACACCGTATATAGGCCAGTACCCTCATTTGCTGCAAGTAAGCATTTCCGAAGATCTGTGTATGTGAGACGAAGATCCTGTTGCCAAGCAAGTAACGCCGCGCATACTGGCGTACGGCACAGCTCTACGATGCTGGAAACAAAATCCTCCGCGCGCGATGAACGAACTATACGAAGACGATCTATGTCTATACCGGCATTAATAAGCGCATGAGCGAAGGGAAGCATGGGTGGATTTACGAGTACGATTAAGCCTTCAGTATCACGAAGTGTGGGGGTAAAGAGATGCCATTCCTGGTGACTAAAGCCGAGTTGGCAGACTTCAATGAGCCCTTTACTTGGCCAACCCTTGGTAGCTAAAGCCTGGTTTAGTATTGAAAAACCGGTATCGACTCCTGAGACACTAACAGTAGCCGGAAGCTCACCACGCCATGTGTCGCCCCGGAGCATTATTTGCTCAAGGCCTGTTTGGAGTGTGTCGATGTGATTAGGATTTACGGTATTCATATAGCGCCTATACTGTTGATATATACAGTATAGCCAGATTTCCCTACAGACCGTCAAGAACCGCTTTATACCGTTTAGGTGTGGATTGCGCTCGACAGGCCTTAAGGTGGTACGGAAACACTGCCTAGGCAAGATGTGTTTTATACGCAGAAATGCAGCTGAGCATTTATGTTAGAGGCTTATTACAATTTTATGAGGTAATGGGTATGTGTGGTCGAATCTTTGTAAAACCTTCTTTAACGCTCGATCAACTGCTTTACGCATTTCAGATATTCGATTTAGTATTGCCAACAATCCATAACGCAGCACCGACAGAGCACCTGCCCTTTCTATTCCCAACAAAAGATGGTTTCCAAGTCAATATGATGAGGTGGTCTTTACATCCTGGTTGGCTACCTACTCCCCCGCCTTGGCCATACGCGACTTTTAATGCGCGGATTGAAAACATAGCCTCGAGTAAAGCGTTTAGCGGGGCACTTCAAAATAGGCGTGGCATTGCACTAATGTCAGGTTTCGTTGAGTGGCAAACCGAGAATAAAATAATTGAGACTGGTGTTACTAAGACAGGAAAGGTCAAAACGAAGACACAAAAAATTAAACACCCATTCTATGCTGATTGCATTGACCAGCCGTTAATAGTGGCCGGGGTTTGGGAAGTTTGGCGCGATCAGGTGTGGAGTTTTGCGATTATCACACAGCCAGCAGATGAATCATTTGCACCATATCATTCACGGATGCCTCTATCGTTAACACTAGAACAAGCACATGAGTGGATGAGTGCCGCTAATACACCGAGCGGGATGCTTGCTGAGTTGGCGGGAAGCACACTGCCTTTGAGGGTGCGCTCTATATCGCCGACAATTAATAACGCGAAAAATAAAATCGATGTTGAATTCAGCCAGCCAAAAATCAAACTGAATTAGTGAACTAACTGGCAACAATTTTTTTAATTTGGAAGAATAAATGTGTGAAGCCATACAATTATCAGACATAGTGGCGCTGGGTTTACTACCAGATTGTGCTGTAAAATCCAGTAAAGGAGAGAGTTATTGGATTCCAAGGGATCACTTGGCGCTAATGTCGCTACCCTGCCCGATCACAGCTGCTAATAGCCCTGATTTTGAAATCGTGTCCATCAATGGAATATGTCGAGTTATCGCGATAATTATGTGTGGGAAGCGCGCTAGAAGGGTCATCTTAAGAAGCAAGCCTGCAGAAAACTATATCGAAGCTTTACGCGAGACTAGTGAAATGTATTTGCGGCTACCTACAGACGTATTACCTAAGCATAACGATGCTCACGCTAGTCTCCGAGGTCTACTAGATGAGGATAGGAAAAAACTGAAGTTTCCTCATCCGAAATTTGACAACATCGCTTCCGAAGGTCAAGTCCCTGGAATAACCTGTTCTGTGGAAATTAAAGGGGAACTATTTTGTTCCGAAGCATTTCCTACTAGAGGAGAGGCTATAGAAAATCTTGCGGCGATTATCAATAGCCTACCTTTACAAGAGAAAAAAGAAAAAAATATACCAGTACGCGCGAAATCACCCTCTACGAAAAAATCAAAATTAAACGAATATACTACTACTGTGAGTAAGAAGGATTTTGTATTACTTCAATCCCTGGTCGCACGCTGGCGCCGCGAGCAAAATTGGCTTATTTCTTTGAAAGAGAAATCATTAAAAGAAGATGAGCGTATTTTCTTTCTATCTAGATATCTAGCTGTGGTAGATCCACTCCGTTGGTTTGAAGTTTCGCAGACCAACAGAAATGAAATTCTTAATAAAATTGAAGCAGAACTCTGCGAGCAGGCTTTGAGGATGACCAAAGATGGCTTAGCTCAGTTATATGCGCAGTATCTCCGAGAGACGGTGCGGTATTGTATCCTAGCACCCGGAGAGCCGGTTGATGTAGGAAATCGGTGGAGGGACAAAGTTCAACGATGTGGAGACGATCCTTCTCAAGTTATCTCACGCCTTGTGGAACTGGGGTTATTACGTGTATCCAATGATAGCGGTGCTTATTTACTTTCGAATCTTGGAATCACATTCATGGAAAACAACATCAAATATGAAATTAAAGAGGGATCAATCGGAAGTGTGCTGTCAAGGAAAACACTTTTAGCTTTACTTAGCTAAAGGTCGTTAGCGTTTTGCAGTGTGGGTTAATTTCAGATAAACAGAGCTGTTTCGTGAATTACTTCGGACAGTAACGAATTGCTTTTAAAGCGTCTAACAGTATTTCCGTGGACGAAATTCGAGTTTTATTATAAGGAATGAGCATAGCTATGAATTTATTCGATCCTGTTGCGTTGCCAGAAAAATGGCATCCGATATTTCAGTTAATCATGCAACCGAGGTACGCATCCGAGCGCGCTGTTCTTTCAGAATGGGCAAAGGGATTCATTGACCGGGACAACAAATTTGTTTATGAATTTCAAACAACCTTCGAAGCTTGCTTATGGGAGCTTTATTTGTTCGCCTTTTTCAAAGAGCAAGGTTTTGATATTGATTTTGGAAAACACGCACCTGACTTCATTATTACCAAACCAACACCATTTTGTGTAGAGGCGGTGATTGCCGCTCCGGCACAAGGAGAGCCGCCACCATTTGGGGAGGGCCCGCCACAGATACCGGACAATCTCAATGAGTTTAATGCACAAGCCACATTGCGGATTTGTAACAGCTTTGCGGCGAAAGACAAAAAATTCCACAGCAATTATCAGCAGTTGAATCATGTAAAAAATACGCCGTTTGTCATCGCCATTGCGACCTTTGACCGGCCTAATTCCCAGCTGGCGGCAAACCGTCCCATCATCGCCTCCCTGTATGGCCATTATTATGATGAGGAAGCCACGATTGCAGTTCAAGCCGATGCGGTTCACAGCTATGACGTGGGCTCCGTGAACAAGAAGGCAGGTGTGGATATTCCGGTAGGTCTCTTTACAGATGACACCTATAAACATGTCAGTGCCGTCATTTTCAGTACACTGGCCACGTGGGGGAAAATTCGGGCGTTAGCGGTTAATCCGGAGGAACACATGGTGTTTACTACGCTTCACCCTCCTCGTGGAGAGACACTAATGCCGGTCGTGAAAATGACGCTGAAACGCGACTACGTAGAATTTCTCGCGGATGGCCTGTACATTTTGCACAACCCTTTTGCGGAAGCACCGCTGGACCGGACTGTCTTCAAAAACCCGCGCGTGGCGCAAATCATCCCACACCCGGATGGCAGCCTAGAAGTCGAGGCGCCGGACGATTTTTTGCTGATCAGATCGCTCCAGTCGGTCAAGTTGGTCTAACACGGCCGTCCCTGTAGGGGCTATGTAGCGCGTGAATAGCGGCGATACTTTTTTGAATAGGGAGAAACCAATGATGTTGCCATGCGTTTATTGTACGAGTGAGGAATTCGAACCCGGCAAAGGTTCGGAGGAGCACGCCATCCTTTCTGCCCTGGGTGGCAGGAAGTCCTCACGCAACATCTGTTGCGTAACTTGTAATAACATGTATGGCCGGGAAATAGATGTGTTCTTGTCAGAAGCGTTTCATTTCTTCTGTACCATGATCGGTGTAAAAACTGGCAGAGGTCAAGATGCACCGATCCATGAGAGAATTCTAACCATTGGAAACGAAACCTATGATCTGCTGCCTGGCGGTAAAAACCGGTTATCCGCCAACAAAGTTACCTTTGCGGATGGGGAAGATGCGTCCAAGGTGTCGATTATGGCCAGGGATGAAGCAACGGCACTGCGGCTGATGAACCAAGCCTTAGGCAAATATGGAAAAGACGTGCAAGACCTTGCCACCCTGACGGGAACCAGTGTGACCCATTATCCTGACCCCATGCAGGTCGAGCTATCGATCGGGCAAGAGTGCTATCGTAGCATCGCGAAAATGGCGCTGACCTATGCCGCCACGCTCATGGATGCACAGCGTTTGCGAGGCGAAGCGTTTGCCAAAATAAAATCCTTTATCAAAGGAGAAAACACCATTAACGATCAGGTAAGGATCGAAGCTGCCAGCGTGTTTCCCGACGCACCCAAGATCGACGATGTTAACCATCGACTCTTTTTCTTTGCCTCGGCGGAAAAAAAGCAAGCGGTAGTACTCGTGGAACTGTTTGGGCATTTTCGCTTTTCTGTCGTGTTAACGGATGCCTGGACGGGAATTTCTGTCGCAAAAGCCCACGTGATTAACCCGGTGACACACGAGCGGACTGACATGGATTTGCCATTTTCTGACCTGATTTTTCAAACCGTCCAGAAGCAATCTGATGCGCAACAAATCGACGCGATCACCCGTGCAATATCAACTGTTGGGGCTGTCATTAACAAGCGGCAGCAGGGCGTCCTGATTTCGCAAATGGTTGGCAAAGCGTTCAATTATCAAGAAAATGAGCCAGACAGAATGCTGTCAGAAGAGGAGCTGTTGAAAGCACTGGAAAGCATTGCTGCGGATCTGGCAAGATTTATTACGCGCTCATCGTTTGCAGAACGTATTGACCTTACAGGGTTGCTTCGCAGCTCTATCCCTTCTAGCCAAAATGAATCCTAAACATTTACTAAATCAACACATGGTTTAAACTCTCTTTCTATGTTAATAATTCGATGTTTTCGATATTGAGTGTGGTTGATACTTAATATATTTTTGAATAAAAAGTTCATTCAAAACTTAGCGGAAATAAAATATTTTATGATGCACCATTCTGCAAAAGAAACGATGGTGATAACTCATTTGTTCTTTTTGGTTTTACGCCAAACCCACGGTGCAATTCGTTCACTTTCTTTTAGTTGCCACAGCCCCACTTTGCTCAGCCTTGCTTGCTTTTCAATTGCGAAGAGACTTTTATCTGTAGCGTATTTTGTATAAACCCATGCGTTACCAGTTTCGATCTGCTCCTTGTTGATGTTAACCCCAGATAAATACACGGTACCGAGTATTCTTTTATATTGGTCCCTGCCAGCGCTTACCACTAACACGCTCTTGCCGGCCAGACGACTGGTCAAATAACCTTTGGATTTTGCACCCCACGGTTGATTACTTTCAGGTGCGTCGATCTGGGTGAAGCGAATACGATGCTGTACGTTGTTTTTATCCAGGATGGTGATGGTGTCGCCATCCTGAATTTTAACGACCTTGCCAGTTATATCGGCCAAGGCAAACGGTGCGAGAAACAAAACCAACATCAGTATAATGCGGTGGCGTACTATTTTTTTCATATTTGATGGCTCATTTTGTAAATTGAAGCATTAAAACATTCGACAGCGACATTGCACTATTAAGTTAAAATTTTCGGTCAAGGAATTTCAGTATTTTTACTTCTGACATCTCTCTCTTGATTTTTATATGGTTTTTCCATTCTTGCTTTGGAGATAACAACTCACTAATAGCAAATCTTTCGGTAACGATCCACTCTCTCAAAATGTCGTAATTTAAAGTACCGCTCGACTCAGTAGATTTTTGAAGCCATTTGAAGTTATTCAAATCAACTGGTTGATAGGCCAACAATTTCATATCAAATTCTTCTGGCCAAGTTTCAGCATACTTACTTATTTTTCTGAAAAAGATAAACGAAATAACAGGTGCCGCTATAACTATGAGAATAAAAGTCCAATCACTCATCTGAATGAATAGGCATGAGATAAGTATGGCTGCAGTAAATAATAAGGACTTACCGCACGCGTGATAGGAGCGAGGGTCATTCCTAAGCAACACGTTTTTATGTTGAGCAGCAAAAACCATTGTTAAAAGTTTTTCGAGGTCTTTCTGTTTTAATTGAAGAGTTTCCTTAGTGTGCATGAGTTACTTCCGCATTCGCTTCTTATTGCTATACAGATTTCAAATAACTGCAGTCGGTGTACCCATTAAAACTGGGTACACCATTTCCGCAATGATTACTTCAGAATGGTAATTCCGCTATCAGGCTTAATAAGAGTCGCACCGGGAAGCGCCTGGATGTATTCAACCAGAGCAGCTGCATCTACATGGCCAGTATCGGTCCTGTTAGTTGCACCGGGGAATGCATACAAATCACCCCCACCGGCCAGATAACTGGTGGTCACCAAATTGTAATTGGTAGTTGGGTTGACTAGCTGATAGATGCCGGCCGCATCTTTTACCTGAATATTCTCAACTGCAGGAGCAGCTGGGTTAATCAGGTTAACCGTGAACCGGATATTTGCAACATAGGGGAAGGCCACGCCGCTGATCTTGTAGGCGTTGGAGATGTTCTTGGATAAGGTCTCTGCCAGAGACGCACCGCTTACCGTCATCGATACCAGTGTGGAAGCGAAAGGCACCACGGTGTAGGCGGTACCTACGGTGACTTGACCGGTAATGTCCGAACGCACGCCACCGGCGTTCATCATTGCGACATAGGGCTGGCCAGACGTTTGCTCCAGTTTGAATGCCATTGACTGCGCAACATGGGGGCCTACAAGGCTACCGTCAACCATAACTCCACCGAGAGGATGGGTATCACCGGGTAAGCGTACATGGTAGAGCGATTCCGAGGCAACACCGATCAGGGTAGACGAGAATTGTGCGACTTCAGTCTTGGCTTGATCCAGCATGGTCTTGGCGGTCATGTCACTGGCAACAATCTCTATGTTTGGAGCAGCTCCAATAGAATCCTGAATAACCTGCAGTGCAGCTGCATCGGTGATCGGGCGAACCGGGTTACCGCGGGCAAACACATTTCCTACCATCAAGACGTTTTGGCCGGCACAAGCAGTCACGCGGCCGTCACCGCTAAATTCCACGTCGGTAATAGCAACGGCTTTGGCAAACTCACCGGAGTGCATGATGCATACCGGATTGCCGGCAGGGTCAGTCTCCATCACTGGCGCGGGGCCTTTATTGCCAAGGCCAATATTCGAGAAGTCACCGAGCATGTCATGGGAATGTCCACCCACAATCACATCGATGCCAGGTACAGAGGTTGCCAGCAAGCGATCTTGCTCCAAACCGAGGTGTGTAAGGAAAATGACCTTGTTGACGCCCTTGGCAGAAATGGCACGAACGGCTTTGCGCGCGGCATCGATAGCGTTGTTAAAGCGCGTTTCATCACTTGGGTTGGAAATAATTTCGGTGAACTCAGTGGTCAGGCCAACGATGGCAACCGGCTGCTTATTAATCATCTTGTAGGTCGCATTCAGGTATAGCCCATTGAGCGGATCATTGCGCTTAACATCAATGTTGGCTGAAAGCAGGGGAAAGTCGAGTGAGCGAGCAAAGTCAGCGAGCGCCTGGTTGCCCAAATCGAATTCATGGTTACCAATGGCCATAGCATCGAAGTCCATGTAATTCATAAAATCAGAATCCAGCTGGCCCTTGAACAAGGTAAAGAAAAGGGTTCCGGAAAAGGCATCCCCGGAGTGAAGCAAGACGAAACCTTTTTGTTCAGCGGAGGCTGCGGCGCGAAGGGAGTCAACCTTGGTTTTCAGCTTGGGATAACCACCGGCGTAGATGTAGGTAGGAACGAGCTTTCCGGTTGCGTCCGGAAGACCTATTTGCATAGCCTGCTCATCAAAGTGCGCATGAGTATCGCCGACATGGGCGATTTTTAATTAGAGCGGCTCGTTCATCCTACATCCTGACATCAGACCACAAACCATTGTGGCGAGAACGAGTAATTTTTTATTAAACATCATTTCCTATCATTTCCTATTTCAAGTTAAAAAATACGGGATACGCCTGGTGGCGCTTCGTTGGCATACTGTAGCGATTGTCGATACGCTAAAGCCTAAATCATCAGGGTAATTCACACGCATCCATGCGCACCTCAAACAAAAAGGGTTCGAGAACATTCCCGCCAAACGCTGCATAGCTAGGCACATGGACCTAGTGATGTAACATTTGGCGGAAACTATCTGGAACTCATAACGGTAGGATACATATGTGCGGAACCAACTAGGGTTGATACTGGCTCACACTATGTTTTTTCCATATTACATGTTTAATAAATGAATATTTTATGCGTTTAAATGGCATAAGCATCAATTCTTTGACAATAAACTTTAATGCTTGCCTTTTTGTAAAAGCTGAAAATAGTGAAATGCTTTTTTCTCCATGATTTGATAGGTGTTCGCTTTCTTCATTAAGGAGTGAATGGTAATCGGACACATCATCGACGCCATCATCTGGTTCCATATATTTTTTCACATCATTGATGAAGTCCATTCTGTCAACCTGGGACTCAAGCCTCCCCATTTTTAAAAGGGTTTTGGCAAAAAGCTTTGGCCAATCCATTAAAAATGCAATCAATAGAATTACGGGCCTAACGATAATTCCCTTGGTATTTACAGTCTGGCCGAAATCAAAGACTACAAGGCAGCCATTTTTATCTTGATATAGATTTCCTGAATGTAGGTCTGAGTGTAACTCCCTCATGTAAACGATTTGTTCCCAAATAAATTCAAGAAGAATTATTCTTTTTTTATCTAGTTCATTAAAATATCGATTATTAATATCACATTTACTATCTACTAATTTCTTCTTCGAACTGTAGTACATAGCAATTAAGCTGAGTGGAGGTGCAAGCGCCCTCACGAGTTGCATATACTGAGGTCCCAGGGTATAACCATGTTTTGAATGAAGAACTGACACAAATTCGAATAAATCGTTAATAGTTTCCTTGCCTTCTGATAAATCTTCATACTTATCCGCAATGCCAGATGGATTTGATCCATATTTTTGCATTTTATGTTTTTGCAACATTTCTTTATTTAATGAAAATTCAAGTTTCTCGATTGAGTCTACATATTCCATAACGATTATATTCTTAGTACAGAACTCATGTAGTATTCTAGGTATCTTGATATTTGAATTACAGTAACTATAGAAAAGTGATTGTGTGTTAGATTCGCGAATGAAGTCTAATTCCTGCTGAAAAGTATGCCCTAATCCATCTAACTGGCTTTTAATAAGCGGCAGCCATTTAAGCGTATTTTCAAATTTTGTTGATACCACCCACTCTAAAACGCAATCATTTACCCTCAAGTTCCACATCAACTCCTTTTCTATAAAAGGTTTTTTGATTTTTACCGCTACCCGCTGTTCTTTACCATCAATTAGTATTTTGGCCTCATGAACTTGGGCTATAGTTGCGCTTGCAAATGGCTCATAGTTAAATTCGAGAAAATACTTATCAACTGGAGCCCGCAATTCCTCTTTCATGAGGCACTCTATATAAGATGCACCCATACAGCTGCCGACGTTGTCATGAAAGTTTTCAAATACTTTCTTCAAAGTACCATCCATATTCACCAAAACAGCACCTAGGGTTTGAATTAATTTAATCCAATATGGCCCTAAGTCACTAGCCAACACAGCAACCTTCTCACTCAATTCATGAATACTATTAGCTAACTTTCCCTCTTGCTTTGAATTTAGAAGTGCAGCTAGTTTTAGGAGCGCCCTACCCTGCCTGATAAACAGATAAAGAGAAATGGCGATATCACGCCCTTCGTCAATTCTGACTAAGGTACTTGCTGATTCATCGAAAAAATTAAGAATACTCTTTTCTTCAATTTTCCAAATTCTAAGGATAAGATCTAAAATCAATACCACTTTCTGATTGGATAATCCAAAGATGGAATTTATTGAGGCGGCGTGTTTTTCGCATGTATCCTTCAGAAATGCGAAATAGTCATTTATTAGATTTTGCTTGTCAGATAGAGATAGCTCTCTAGATGTTATCGAAGCTAACAATTCCTTTATGGTTTTTTTGTGAAATTCTAAGTCATCTGCGACCTTATCCCATTCCGCTTCGTTGTTCTGTTTACGAGTGGATTTTATCCAAGAAATCAACTCTTCACTATCAATCTCATTCTTCAAAAATTGAAATATGTTTTCTTGGCGCATAGGTTGTTTCCAAATCTAGAGTTTTTTAGGTAGACAGTCATTGGCAATGCTGATGTGGCTAGCTTTCCATTAATCTATTACTCGAAGCATGAGCGATAGCCATTTTTTAGATGGAAGGAGTGCACTGTTGAAGGGTAAATGACACTGGATGGAATTATAAATGGGCGGTAGCGGAGAAAGCATGGAAACATTAGGTTAAATTACACACATGCGCAATTTAGTAGTAATAAGCGTCCGCCTGATACATCACTGAATCAATATTCAATTATCATAACCTTGGATCAGTGAGTGGCTCACATTCTCCGTCACCGAAGGTTGCCTCAGGGTATGCGGCATATTTAGTGTGGTAAACATGTCCGGTATCTTCGTCAAGAATTCCTGCATCAGGGCAAGTGATTATTGTGTACTCGCTCTCATCAAGTTCATCATCACCAAAATCATGCACGTTAATTGTAAAGCCGTGCATTTGTGCAAGCTCAGCAATCTGTCTTGCAGTTAAAGTAATGATTGCTGCGCAGTTTTTGTATCCCATAAATATCCCCCCAAGGGTAACCACAACTCCAATCACTGCATGGCACGTTTAAACAAGAGTGACGGGGCGCAAAGGTCAGTCAAATTCCGTTAAATCTAATTTATTGTGGTTGTGCGGCGTCACATCGAAGTCAATTCCAAGATTGATGCCAAGCTCCACAATAGCAATAGCGGCATGATCGTGTTCTGTCAGGGGTCCTTCAAGTTCGTATTTCCCAAGAGGGAGCCCGGCGCTTTTCCTCATATTTTTCAGGGCGTACATAATCAAAAAATATGTTTGATCCATTTGCCCTGTTGTTACTATCAAAGCTTTTAATCGAGGGTTATATTTCATAGGAATCTCCGGGCCATAAAAATTCACGCCAGCAGACGCGGTATGGATAGTTTTATATTTTGCCTATGCACATTGCGAGGAAGGATTTGCTCCAAGCTCATGGACAGAGTAGCGACACGGAAAGTTAATCGCTTCGTACATCGTAATTTCCCGCCAAACGATTTCGTCCACGCGACCAGGTAACGCTCTTTCGAATCTGAAAATTTTAGTAGCGCTTGCGTCAGTCATAGCATCAAGCTCATCTTTAGAAAACGCTGATAGTTCCTGTGCGGCAACGATATAGGATAGATTCGTAGCGTTGGCAAACTGCAAGGCTTGCAATAACAATCCAAGCCTGGAAATGTCCTGCGCTTCATCAAAGGCTACCGGGCCATTAAGCCCCGTGAGAAAGGAAGTGGCCACAGCAGTGTCAATGCAGACCTCCGATTGATCGCAGAGTGCTTTACCACTGAGGATTGACTCTGCCGGTAGGATGGACTCGATGGCGAGAGACTTTCCTGTGCGCTCCAGGCCGATGAAAATGACATGGTTGCCGGGGCGAGCGAGGAATTCTTTTATCATGGGCACAAGCTTTTTTGTCTGGTATTGTTCTTGAGTCGCAACGAAGTTTGACCCGGTACCGGAGGGGGTCGAATGAGAAAGCTCGCCTTTACGATCAGAAATCCAAACCATCAGCGGAACACAAAAAATCATCACTAGAACGACGGAAGGAATAACGTGAAGAACAGGACTAAACGTTGTGCCAAAAACAGTAATAAGTGCGCTGTCACCTTCGTTTGTATGGGGGAGCATGTCTGAGATAAGCAATCCGAGCATAAAAACAATCATGAAACCGCTTAACGGCGCTAAGCAGGCTGACGTAAAAAATCTTTTAGAAACGTCGCCTGAAAGTGATGCAGAAACCAAGGTCACCAAAATCAATATTAAAATAAGCCAACCCGTTACAGGATGAATTAATTCAAGCCCTTGACCGAACACAGAGCCTATTGCACCCATTGCAATACCACCGCCGATGACAAGATAAATGGCAAATACAAAATTGATTAACTGTTTCATTGGTATTGATTTTCTTTGAGGTAGGTACGGTTAAGTGCTGCACCGCCGAGTAGGAAAATTGTTAAGCAGAAACTCATAAGAAGCGCGACAGGGAGGAATAATCGCCAATGACGTAAGGGGGAAGCATTCTTGTTAGTCTCTGGATTGAGCTTTGTCACCATGCGACTTATTTGATCTCGTTGGAAAATGTAGGTGCCATTTGCAGTATCAAGGCGTAGCTCACCCGTCCACTCACGCGACAGCGAACCTTCAATAGTCAAATCGCCCAACGTAACAGTAGTATTCTCAATGGGATGCGCGCGACGCTCCCAGATTTCACCGAGCCTCATCGCTTGAGGCGTTGCAACCCACAGCAGTACGACAATAAAAATCTTGGTAGCTAGGTCAAAGGACGTCTTATTCATGATTGGATGCCTATAGCTTTTTTGCTTACTGATGAATAGTTTCACTACGTTCTTTTTCGGCGATATTTCGCGTATCGTTTGCTCGTTTAATTAAATAAAAGGCTCCAATGAGAAGCGCAATGCACGCGAACGGCGCTACGTAGAATATTGCACCAGGCTCCCACGGTGAGCCGTCGCTGGGGAAATTGGCGCCCCTCAATCCAGCGCCAAGAACCAATAAACTAAGCATTCCAAGTGCGACGCCCAGCAAAAATGTTAAGTCTGCCTTCGTACCCAATTTCATTTTAAGCGAGCCTCTCAACTAGGTGGTCTATGTGAGCGAATCATAAATAGACAGAAAAGGTAACACTTGGAATCATTCGATTAATTTACACATATGCGATTGCTATAAGTGCGATAACGGGATATTCGAAGTGCCGAAACATTCAATGCTTTGTACCCTACCCCGCCAATTCAGCTGAGGAATGGGAGGAGAGATACCACACCCGGACAAAGAAGCAAGAAAAAATGAAAATTCACTAAGTGTAACCCGTTATTACAGTTATACCACCCCCACCATAAAACGGTTACCCTCCCACTGATTAACCTTTATCGCAACCCTCACCCGGCACCCTTTACCGTATGGGCGGTGCGCCCGCGCATATCTTAGGAAGAGAATAGGAAAAGCAAAGGAAAAAAACAGGTCATCAGGGAGGTGTGGCGAATTAGTTGCGTTATGTGGTGGGGGTGGTATAACTGTATTTTACTTATTTGGGGGTGAAAATGGCGAATCTGGACGGTATCACGCAATTCAGGCTGGCATTTAAGGCGCTGGCGGAAATCAACAGGACTGTGCGCGCTCGCCTCGCGCAGTGCGAGGGGCAGTTATTTCTACCGCATAGCTATCAAGCACCGGCGAACGTGCGGGCATTCATTGCCGACGAAATGACTCGGTTGTTTCACAAAAATGTGGGGGACGCCGAAGTGCCCCGCTCCGGCTTGCTCTGCATCGATGACTCACAGGTACCGGACATTCAAAAACTCACGGACGCGAAAGGCGAATTTAAAAAGGCGGTAACCAATCTGAGAGGTGAAGGTAAAAAATACAATAACAATGTCGAGGAGGCGCTAGCCAAGGATAAAGAATTTGTCGATGAAATGCGGCGAGCAGGTCTCTCTCGTTTGGATTTAACCGCGTGTTACAGAACCATACGGATATTGCCCAACAATATTCACTCGTTGCGCTGGAGCTGGGGAACAACGCATCGTGGTGTGCACATCGTTGAAGTTCGTGAACTCAGAGAAAGACTAAAGGAGGATACGACAGATATCGCGGACATGGTGTTAAAGGCAATTCAGGGAATGCGTGAAACAGATTTTATTGCCGAAATTAAAAAGAAACACCCTAGGTTGATGGCAAATATTGTACTGACAAATGGTGAACGAACTCAGGTAGCGTGTTCAGGAGTAATGGTGCTGCCTTGTGAAAAACTGCCATCGGTAATGGCTTGGCGTGATATGCCAAAGGACGAAGACAGAAAAATAAAAAATCGCCCAGCAGACAAAACTATCGAAGATAACGCGATTTACGAGGAGTCGCCGTTCCATTTCTACCTGCCTGGGAAAATGCCAAAAGAAAAGCGTAAGAAGGATATGAAAAAAAATGACTAAGATTAAAGCCTATGGCGAAAAATTCGCAATGACAGTGGAATGGATAACTACGACAAACGATGGATTAACAGTGATGATTGAACTCGCAAAAGTAGCAATGAACCAGGGAGGGAGGAAGGAGTTTAATTGGAACGAAAAAATGCAAATCATGCTATCCGAATCGGAATTGAATCTATTTGCGGGGTTATTGCTGGGGTATCTGCCGTCAATCAAATTTGAGAGGCCGGGTGCTAAGTGGGTTGAATTCACGCGGCAGAAAAAAACAGATGGTAGAGAAGGCGGTATTTTTGTGAAAGGTTTTTGCGGCGAGTTGCATACATTGCCGGTGAGTCCGGGAGTTGTGTGCGAGATTGCTCAGTTATGTCTTGGCCAACTTGAGAGGCGCGGTCTTTGTTCGCCAGAGCTACTGATTGCATCCATTCGTGGTGGATGCGCACTCATGGTTTAACCACTGTGGTTATCGAGGATACTATGCAACTTGAAAACGACTTATTTACGGTAACAGATGAAGCTGGATTGTTATTCACGAAAAAAGGCAGAGAGGAACTTACTGACTACTTTAGATATGCGGGGATTGAGATCAATACAATACGGACATACGAGGAATATCTATCAGCGCGCGAATGTGCAGCGCCCTACTTCATGGACTGGATGAAAACAAAAACATCGGGCCTGCCAAATAACGGCGAAATCGATTTGATTCGATCTGCGTTATTTGACACACCGGATGAACACTTGAAAAAAATGGATAAATTCAAACGCCGCAAATTATTGAAGCTTGTGAGGTAGCATGCTCAGAGCAGCTATTTCCTTACGAGCCTGAAGTTCTTCAACGAGTTTAGAACGAATCCACTCAAGAGTTTTTACATTTTCCACATCAGTAATCATTGGCTTAGTTACATCAAGCTGAATAAGCTTTTGTTCTAACTGCGCCGTGGTTGATGTTTCGAGAAGAAAATAATACGCCTTAACTTCTGCTTTAGAGAGCATAACGACCTCGGAATAAGAGGGGCTATGCACCCTGACGGGGACATGCCCCACAGGGATAATAAATAGCGCTTATTGAGTGCTATCGTTAGTTTTAAATGATGATGCGCCTAACAAATAGCGAAATTGCTGGTAGGGCATAAAGCCTGCAACTCCCTCTTTGATAAGAACATCATTCCAGTCGATACCTTTGGCATCAGCGGGAATTGATTGCTTAGGCAACAGGATATAAACGGTAATACCCAGCTGTTCCAAGCGTTGCTTCAACGCGGTTGCAGCGTCAATACCCGCCTGCTTACCGTGAATGTTAGGAACATCTTTATCGGCATAAATTACGACCGTGTGAACGTTGGGCGGAGGCATGCGGCTCTGAAGCATGGATGAACTGTAGGTTGCCCACACAGGAATTCCATGCGCTTTTATCGCACTTAACGCCGTTTCAATGCCTTCCGCGTACCCTAATATGCCGTTGGTAGGTAAACCCCCAAGACGTATAGCGGCATCGGGAGGCAAATCACCCGGAGAAATCGTTACCTTTTTTACCTTTGATACTGCGGCCTTCTGACCCAAATGATTTAAGTACGTCCTGTGCAACACAAGGACAGTACCGTCATTGGACTTTATGGCAGCAACCATCGCAGGAAATTCACCGAGCAATTTACGTTCACCGTCAGGTTGCTCCTCGTAGTAAGCAAGTTTAGGATGAAAACGAATTTCATCACCAAACACACTTTTGCGAAGTTCGATACAACGGTTACGTAAATAGCGAGCAATAGGAGAAGGTGCGCCCATACCAAGCGGCTGACACTGATCCCACAGCGCCTGGTTGTAAGCAAGTGCTTTTACCTTGGCTGCTTTTGCTTTTTCTTCCGCAATACGACGCTTTTCTTTCGCTTCATCCAACGCTGCCTGATCAATTTTAGGTTTGATCGTCGCGGTAGATGAAGACGCGTTTTGAATCATATCGCGCGGTGACGGAATCCCGAGAAATTGACCAACAGCTTCAACCGTTTCGGGAAAATTCCAATTATTCACCCACATTAACAACGCAAAACCATCATCGAAAGGACCACTAATATTTGAGTGCCCGCCTCCTGTGTCGTGCGCGTCTTTATAAAGTCTAAAACCATCACCTACCCCAGAAGCGTTTTTGGTACCGTTTACAGGGTCAGTAACATGTTTAGGCACTTTTCGGACTGCATCTGTCAGGGCTGGTGCCAATGAAGGCAAAATATCAAGCCACTTACCATATGCAGATGCCCGAACCTGATCGGTATGGGCGGCGTATATTTTGAATTTCTCATTTTTATCCATGATCAATCCTATTGCGAATAGAAGCGCCTTCCAATGAAATAATATGGGTAGGTTCTTCAAGGTTGATATCTGCATGAATATTCATAACGACGTCATTTTCATGCTGGTAAATAACTACAATGTGTCCGCTTTGATCATCTGATGTGAAATCAGAATAACCTTCAATCTGGATACCAATACCGGCTCCGTTTTGAACCACTGATACACACAGGGGCAGATCACAATTATTTCCATGGAGGATAAATTTCCCACTTCCAAAATACGAAAGACCTTTGTTGAGACGTTCAACAAGGTTTATGTACAACTGGAAAGAAGGAGAGTTGGGGATCAACTTATCTGCAATAGGAAACAGAAAGTTTTGCGGCCCAACAATTCTATTTGGCAATTTTGCATCTGCCAAAACTAACTGATAAAAGTTTTCCATAGTCATTCGTCTCACGTTTTTTGGGTGAGACGAACCCCAAAGGGTTTGTATCACCCGAAGGGTTTAAAGGATTTGCTATTAGATTGGATTGAAATAGCTTTCAATATCGTTCCGAGGAACAATTCTTTACGAAAAGCAGAGCATCATTACTGGCAAGCCTCACAATCAGGATTGTCGATAGAGCACGCTTTAGGAACCTCTTTGGGATCTTTAACAGATGAATCAAATACATCATCATCTTCAGTAAAGTCATCCCAGGATAAAGGATTCTCATTGGACATGTGTTTCTCCAGAATTAAAGTTGATTGAAATAAAGTTGTTGTAAAAACCAACCACCCAAGCAAACGTGTAAAAAATGGATAAAACGAACATGCCCCACTGACCGGCATTAAATGTCTCATACAAGAAGAAGGGTTGAGACAACAGGCCGAAAATACAGGCATATCGCTTATATTGTTGATTACGTTGTTGCGTTAAATAAATTGCGATGAAGCCTGTAAAGGCTAAAAGGAATTGAATCATCATTGATCTCCAGAATGAAATAGGAAATCAACATTCCATAGGAACGTGATTCCTACGGGTAACAGTAATGCAGGTGAATTTGCTGGTATTTTCGTTGGCAGCTCCAACTTTATCCCTAAGGACAAACGAAAATGGTTGAGCAAACGATTTTCGTTTAGCTTCAGTGATGGTTTTTCATTGAGAGGATGGTAAATCGGGAAGGATGCTGCTTTGTTTGTGTCCTCAGCTAGGACGATTAAATTTAAGCACAAGTTATCCAGGCATTGCAAGTGATTAGCCAAATATATAATCAGAATTGCCCAATTCTCTAGACTAAATGTTGGGGAAAAAAGAAAAGGAGCCAATGGCTCCTTTCTTAACTAACTACTTCGTTCTCTTTTAATATGATAGAGAATTTTCTCTCTCATTGTAATTGGATCTACAACTTCGAGATAGCAACATGCCTTAAAACTAAATGGCAATAAACTATCTGACATTAACCAAGAAATTGATTCTGATTTTATGTCTTCCGAAAATCGATTATCCAATAAATATGCGAGTGTCTTATGCAACACGAACTGGTGCAAATCCTCAATTTCATCATCCGTCCAATCAGGCACAGATTCTAAAGTTTCAGGAAAGAGGTCTACCTCATTAAGTGTTTTTTCGGAACGCATCCGAGTTTTGGGCTTACGAATGTCGCAAGGCAAAACATCAAGTTGCGCAAGTGGGTGACCGAATAGGTCAAACATATGAATACCCCCCTGATGGAGGGGATAACAACCCCAAAGGGATGAAATCCCCGTAGAGTTGTTAAGCAGCTTCTATAAGATTAGTTAGCGAAGTGTTGACAAGATCTTCGATAGTAACCCATATATCACAAGCATCCTTATAGGCTTGTGGAGCCTTTTTAAGTCCAATGCCAATAACTTTTGTACCTTGTGCCTTGGCATGGAGTACTAAAGGAATAAAATCAGCATCACTTGAAATGACTGCGAGATAATCAGTTCCCCACCCACGGTACATATTGGCAGTAGCGTCAACGACCAACGAAATGTCTGATGCGTTTTTACTACGCGCTACGTTGTAATGATGAGACATAGAAATGTTCCATCGACTACAAACGTCGCGCCAATTTTTAGGCCGTGCTGAAAAATTTCCATAGGCTGAAATGCGTTTTATTGCACCGACCGATGTTAATAACTCCAAAGCCTTGTCTGTCACCGATGCACTAACATTATCCGCATCAATGTAAACAGAGACATGTTTATCTATCATGGTTTTCTCCGCATAGCACAGCGCCCCCTGAGGCGCGTGCTGGGTAATTGCGCCTCAGGGTGGCGTTGGCTTAAGCAGCCATGACAAGCTTGTTTTTCATTGCTGAAAACAAAGTACCGGTCAATTCGTTTACATCATTAATAACGATGCTGTTTGGTATATATTTCTTAATAGCATCTGCTTTGATGCCTATACCAACCATTTCAATATTTGAATCAAGACAACGTGAAACAACATCCACTACGCCATGATGATTTGATGGAGCACCATCGGTTATGACGATCATGATATGTCGCTGTGCGTTTGAAAGTGACAACTCAAACGCACCCTCCCAAATTGCTTCAGCCATTGGTGTGCCACCATCGGAGGCAACATCAAAGTAGCCCGCGCGACTTTTTACAGATGACTGTGAGGATAGAACCTGAATAACCGATTCATCCTGAAAATAGTTCACAGTAACCTCAACACCTTTGATCGACTCAAGTGCTGAGGAAATCGCCATCGACGCGCGTATTGCAATGTCACATTTAGCGTCCTCCGCCATCGAACCACTTAAATCGACAGTGAGGTGAACCGCCGTATTGATTCCAGTTCGCTTTGCATTCTTCTTGAAGAATATTTGCGTAGCACCGGTTGCAACTTTGGCAATCATCTTGTTGTTGATTCTACGGCCAGTAGAAGATTTTGATCGCTTTGTGCGATTAAATGCTTCAACCGCCGTTCGTAGTTGTGCGGACAATCTGTTAGACAAATATTTAACTTCGTCAAATAGATTTTCACCTGATTGCAGCTGCTGCGTTGTCTTAACAGGAATCTGAAGCGGACTTCCAACATTCTCTACAACCTTTTGAGGCGTGTCGAACGTTTGGAGACCAGTTAATTCTTCCCGTAAATGCGTATATGAATCTTGCCGGAAATCAGACTCTTTCGAATTACAAAGCGACGATAGCATTTGATCAATTGATTGATTGTCGGCTGTGTCATTACCCGTTGTCCCATCAAATGTCTCTTGATTAGTCTTGCTTTGTTCATCGCGAGCCTCCTCAATAACTCTAAGGATTGATTCGGCAAGTTGAATGCATTCATCAGTATTAGAGCAAGATGCAATCTTTCTAACCTGAACTTTCAATCGAGTAACGAGACCCAGCGGAAAGTTACTTTCGAGCGCAGATTCAGCTGATTCGTAGAGATGTCTTGTATTGTACTGACACACATACGTATAGCCGTAATACATCACAAACAATTCAAGAATTTGAGCAGGTGAAGCGTCGAGAGGAACTAGCGGATAAAATCCGGTAGCCATCCACGACTCCATCACTAATTCAAAATCAGTACGTGTGCCTGGGAATTCCACCATCATTTCAGATTCGATGCGAATATCTTCAATGATGTTAGTCATCGCATGAACTAGTGGATGAGTTGGAATATTCTCGAATGACGTTAGACGTATATGAGCGGCCTCATGAATTAGCAAACCCCAAACACGCGCGTTATCCGTATCAGGGAGATAGATAACCTCTCCATCTGTCTTGGGCTCAGATTTCACGCCAACCTTGACGTCAATTCCAAATTTTCGACCATAATGCGCGGCGACAATTGGAAGAGCTGTGAATATTGATTTCGACATAGATAATCTCCATAGAATGCAGGAGATTCAACCCCGATGGGGATGAATCCCCTTGGGATGGTTAGAACCAAGAACTTTGTTCGGTTAATGGGATATTGACCGTTTGAAGTTGTTGGCTTATAGGAGCAGAAAATAAATCAGCGGGAATATTTGCCTCCTTAACAATTTCATCGTCAGGAGCAACTAATGTATTTTCTTGGGTAGATTGTGAAGCCCAGAATCTTGTATCCGCATCGAATTCAACATCAATCTGGCCATTAATATAGCTGTTGATACTGTTTTCAGATGAGAGCGTAAGAATTGCCGAGAAAACAATGTACAGGTTTTTACCTTGAACGGTTCCGCGCTTTCCATAAGCTGAGATTGCAGTATCGAGCAGCTCAACTATTGGCATAAAACGGGAATCAAGGAATCGCAAACCTTCTAGTTTATTTCGTATACCGATAAGAATTGATTTGCTCTTCTGTCCCAAACCTTCTGAAGAAGGATCATTTATGTTCAGTTGTGCGAGGCGTTTTGCAAAGAATTCTTGCGCTTCCTCAATAACTTCAGAAATGATCTTGGGTCCGAGTCCTTCGACAATCGAATTGATTTTGTCAGCTTCTTCCTGAAAAACAGGATTAATCTTGTAACTCCAAAAATCAAATCCGAAACGTTGCTTAACCTCAGGAATTGTCAGAGATGCGTTTAAAACAGCTTCAGAGTACTCTTTGGCAGAGCCAACCCACTCTTCAACTGCATTTCGATAATGCAACAAGAAGATACTAAGTGCTTTATCGAATTCAACTTTTATTTCCTTTAGGCCTTCAAGAACTTTATCAGCTGACTTTTCGGGAATTGCATAGCCCCCTAAAAATCCGGTTCCGTGCTGTTCACATAAGCGTTCAGCGCGAGCCCGTAGATTTACGAATGGCCTCAGACGAGCAGGATTTATAAGCTTCTTTAAACCCAGACTGGCGAGCTCTTCCGGTGGAAGTTCCCCTCCTTTTCCAAGTTTAATGTCTTTCTTGTCTAGTTTTGCCTTTCCTGACCAAAGATCAAAATCGAAATCGACAAGACATAGTTGCTCGATAATAGTTTGTGTAGACATGAAATGTACTCCGTTAAACGGGTACAAGTTACCCAATGGGTAATCATGTACCCACAGGGATGAATGGTTAGAAACTAAAAATACGATGACGAGGGAAAATTACCCTTTGACCACTCTACAAATAAAGAATGATCGCGCCACAATATAGACTCAGTTTCGTGTTGCCAAATACCAACTATTTGATACTGGCAGGGATGAAGGAAAACTCTGGCGATTGTTGGGTAACGATGAATCATGCGTGATGCTGCGTGAAAACATTTTTGCTCTACGGTCCCCATTAGACTGGAACCATAAATATTACCTTCGAAATAACAAAAGCTACCTTCAGATTCAACAACAGTAACAATGGCAGATCCATTTTTTATTGCTGTGTGAATTTTTGGTACAACAATATGAATTTCTGGCGTCTGTAGCATGGCATCACCTAAAAGTACGATGAGGATTGCGTGAGACGTGAAAAATCAAATTGCTTCTTAGGGGAAACCTTTGGTTTTGATTCTTGAGTGGGAACAGCCGCTATAGTTGTTCTGAAACCAAACTTAGCATTAACCATGGAGCTGATTAATGAGACGTTTGAAATATCAGAAGACTGAACAGTAATGGTGCCCTTGAAATCGTAACCTTTGGACGTTTTAGATTGAACTCTTTTAACCCCCTGCTGGGATGTCAAAATAGTTGAAGTTGATAGTGTATTTCCTCGCTTACCCCAAAATACATCGCGGTAATTTTCGGCTATACACCAAAGCTTATCTGAACCATTTCTGGTTGAATGATAAATGTAGATTAACATGTGACTCTCCTAAGAGGCGAGTCACCCCTGGAGGTTTCCCGCCGGGGTTTAGATTTGCTCTTTTTGCTGATGAGCTACCAGTATTGTGCTAAGCACAAAATCGTTTTTCCGATAGAGACTCGTTGGAATTTCTATTGGAAAAACAGGGGCAAGCCCCTGTATTTCAAAAATATGATGACACAATTGGCCCATCAAGTACAGATAGATAGATGTCTTTGATATCAGGATCAATGATACCTCTAGGCATCGCAATATCTGTTGAAGTAGATCTAACACGCATGGTAGGTGGCTTACGAAAACGATCCAAATCAGATTCTGTTATTTGAGGGCAGAATTGATTGAAAACAGCATCATAATCGACACTTCCACTTACTGCATAGCGTGTGACTACTACTCCTGCAGCTTCAGCATGCAAAAAATCACCCATCAAGTTTACTAACTCTTGTGTAACTTTTTGCTTAGCATCAACGAGTTTTTTAATATCGTTCTCATACTGCTTGATTTGATAATCGAGCGACCGATATTGATACGCATGAGTCATCCACGAATCTGCGACAACAGGATCAGTAGGGATAAACAGATCACGAGTCTTATCAAACGGTGGAGCCTTTTTGGTATCGACCCATTCCATAAATTTTATGGCGGCAGGGATAATTTCATTCCTTATTAATTGATCATCTCTTTTGACAACGAAGTAACGGTAGTCATTGTTATCTGGAGAAAGAACAAATAATACACCTTCATGATGGTCAGCGACAAAAATCTGCTGCTGAACCTGAGGGTAGTAGAACTGATAGAACTCAGATTTTTCGCCCTGCAAAACAACTTGATCCCATTGAGATAGTGATGGACATTTTATCTCAGTAGGACGGTTGTTATCATCGATTCCATCAAATGACGCGCGTATGAATGGATGTGTCGATGATTGAGCGCAAACAGGAAAAAGAAACCCAGTTCTTAAAACACTTTCAGCGATTTGTCTGCCAATATCTTCATTGGTAATACCGCGCACCACGTGAGGATTCGAAGACAAATCATCAGGTAATGCTTTACCAACTTTTTCTGCCCACAATCGCCAAACTGTTTTATACGGTGAGCGATCCAAAATGATCGCGGCTTCAGAAGCGCTTACGCCCTCCCGACGCCACGCATGCCATTCTGGACTTCGCTGGGGGAAGTCCACGATCTCCATAGACCACCTACCCTACCAGGGCCTGATTCTGAATTTCATCAACATGTACAGTCTGATTTACCGGCTGTACGTGCGATGGATTTTCTGGAACAGGATTCTGAATGTACTCTTGCTTGAATTGAGCAAGACGCTCAAGCATATAGAGCAATTGCCGGGGATTAGTTGAACGCTCTCTCAAATAATCTTCAGCAGCAGACCACTGATTGTTTTTCGCTCGGTTGAAGATTTTAATTAAAAAATCTTCAATGTGTTGACTAGAACGAAACTCTTCACGCTCAACATCACTTAGAGGCTGCTCAATAACTTCAGCATAGCCATCTATATAATTCTCTAAACCCTCTCGTGCTTGAGTATTTAGATAATCTATAGCCTGTGCAAGTCGAGTGTTAGTTCTTGGCCACGATTTATAGCCTCTTTTAATCAATGTTTTGAGAAACATTTGATCCTCAAAGTGATTGTAAGGGCTGTAGGAACTATCAAGTGCTGGAGAAAGTGCCTTGATCTTCAATAGCTCTTCAATTGACATGAAATCAACGATTGGTGAGTCATCGTTAAGTATGGCTATTGAATAGCCGCCGACAATCTCTCCTCGATCAGCAATAGACGCACAAGGATCGTATTCGTGGAGTGGCGCAACAAATGGACCGTTATACTTTCTAACGTCATTTTTTCTAATCAATACAGCTTTGCACTTCTTAATGGATCCAGATTCTTCAGCGATGCTCTTTAAACCCTGATAAGAAATATCAAGTACAACGTGTCCATCACGAGGAACGAGGTAGCATAGTTTAAGTACTGGATTCAATGTTAATCCGACTGCAGCAAGTTGGAGGTAAGCTCGCTTGAGGCTTTCGGGATTAATAGAGGCGACGCGCGCTAATGCTTGGGTCTTTTGTATGGCATGAATAGCAAAAAGTACCTCCTGGGAATGTTTATAGGCAGATACAGCGGCGGCTTCGAAAGAAGATCCTAGTTCAGTTATAAACTTCACAGGATCGACTTTACTAGGAAGATTATTGCTCATAATGACTCCAGATGAGGGGTCACTACCCCAATGGGGAAATGACCCCGGTTGGGTTAATAGTTAGGAATAGGGATGTCATCGAAGTAGCTTGGAGGCGCGTCTTCAATATTTTCAGATTCCTGTCTATTCTGTTTTGATTTAGGCAGAGAAACTAATTCCAATTTATCAACTGAAATTATATTTCTAGACTGCTTTGTACCTTTAGAATCCTCCCACTGATCAGTTACTGTCTCGCCGGTAATTGTTATCTTTGCGCCTACCGGAAATGACTGTAGCTTCTTCGCTAGATGATTACGACAACGAATTGGGATCCACGCGGTGTATTCCTTAAACGATTGGTCTGATTGAGGAATATGCTTTGTGGACGCAATTGTTGTGTGAGCAACTACATCACCATTAGTAAATGACCGAGAAGCAGTTTCTTGCGTAATTCGCCCTGTAACAACGGACAGATTAATATCTGACATTTTAATGTACCTTGGAAAAAGGGACATTCACCCCCAAGGGGATGAAGCCCCAAAGGGTTAGAAGTATGATTGATGCGAAGTATTGAGCTTTGATAGATCAATAGGCTTTGGTATCAATCCTAGTTGTTGTGCTCGGGTATTAAATATCTTTTCATCAATATTTAAAATCGAGGCGATTTGGAGTGCGTCAACCCATGTATCACAATTCAAATACTCATCATTTGAGTCAGAAAAGTTTAACGGGTTAACACCGTTGTAATGCTTCTTAATCAATAAAAGAAAGAGAAGTTTTTCAATCTGATGTTGGTTATCCTGTTCGCATATGAATTCTCCAAACAGATGAAGATTCTTCTCAAAGAAAAATGTTTTTTGAGTAGGAACTTCGAATGTTTGAGGTACAAATGAAAACAGACCTGCATCAACGGGGCTTACAAATGAGTGCTCTATATACGATTGGCTGGCAGCCTGAATAGCGTGGTATGCCATATCAGGAATTGCAGGACTGAAAACAACATACACAGATGAATAAGTTGGTTCCTCAGTCGTCATGCCACCTTACCTCTCCAATTCACCCCCATAATTCCCTGAGCGACTTTATCAATCGCCAAAGAATCTGAAGAGTTCAAGCTTCGCAATAGCGCTATGTCCAGTGCGTAACTTAGTGGATTAGGAGCAGTACTGAACTTAACAGTAAGGTGTGCCCAGCGCAGTAGAGTTCTTGTTGATAGAGGTGCATTTGACTGGCCGGCGATGAATGACGCACGAACAGCATTTGCAACTTCAACCATCCCCTTAACTAATTGTTTATCCATATTCGGATACTTCATTAGTATTAGGCCTTGCTCGGTTTCCTCATCCAAATAATCAACTTTGGTAACGCGATATCTATCGTTACCGGCGATATTTTGGGCTTGGGCACCGCGCATGAGACCAGTATCATCACCTGTACCATTGGTGTTGCCTGTTACAACAAGTCGGAAATATGGTGAGGGCATTACTTCCTCGCCAGTTGCCTGAATAAACAAGGAGGATCCTTGAATAATATCGTTAAGGCCTGCCATTTCATCAGGGTTTGCATAGTCGTATTCGTTAATGACTAAGCAGCGCCCAAATTTCATTGCAAGCGCTAAGGGCCCATAAATGAAATCCATCACCGGTTGTGGACTGGAAGGTTTTTGAACTAACTGGAATGAACCAACTAAATCCAAAAACTCCAAGGAGCCTGTAGCGGTAATTTCGATAAAAGGCCAGTTGGTACGCGCGCAGAAGTTACGAATTCCGGATGACTTCCCGGAACCTGGAGCGCCAACAAGTTTCAAAGCATCACCGTTTGGATCACCCATGAAGTCAGAAACTTCACGAAGAAATTCGCGGGTAAATACATGATCACTAGCGACAGGAACGTGAGACTGAACTCCTGGTACACAAGGAACAGTTACATGTT
>JACCDR010667771.1_pt1 | contig 26911 bp, 63 predicted proteins | sample 7446431 | NCBI WGS metagenome assembly JACCDR01 (sample SAMN15323443, study PRJNA562643) | freshwater metagenome | isolation source: river surface water | place: USA:Blue River Watershed | collected 2017-08-17 | reverse complement strand
TGCCGCTGTAGCTCAATTGGCAGAGCGCCGCACTTGTAATGCGGAGGTTGTGGGTTCGACTCTCACCAGCGGCTCTTAGGAGTTTTTATGGTTCGATGTCCTGTTTGCAACAAGATTGTTTACACGAAAAAAGGCATTGTCAACCAGCATGGAACTAACGAAGCCTTGTGCTATGGTAGTTACATGGCAGCGAGTCATTGCCACTACGTCGGGCCTTCTCCTGAGTCCATCCGCAAGAAGGTTGGCGGACACGTCAGCATTAAACAAATAAAAGAGATAATGGGATATGAATGACTTGGAGACAGTCAAGGCACTCTTGACTAAAGCAAATCAGCCATTCTTCATTTATTGTCAGATTGGCGTACACGGCAACTTCAATGTCATGGTTTTAGACGAAAACAAAGACGGCGGCAGGTATGTGCCTTTGATGTTCTTTGATCTAGATACCAAAGAATTTGTAAAGGCAGGAACACGGTGGATTGACCCATAATGGTTAAATGTCCTGTTTGCCAAATGCGGGTAGACGAAAAAGGTAACGTGATCGCCGAGCATGAGGCTGAGGGCGTAACATGTTACGGTAGTTTTATGCCCGTAACCGATAACATCAAAGTTCGTTTCATTCCTCGCATCAATGATCTTTTCAGAAAAGACTATTGGTGGGACAACGAGGAATAAACTTTAAAAGGGAATCGGCCACCCATAACAGGTCGTATTAAATGTTTGTTTGTCAAATTTGTTCAGATGTAGTTCCGGCAGGCGTTTCTTGCCACAAGAGAGTCACCCAAAAAAGGATTAAAAATTATCCTTTCCGTCCGAATGCCAAACAGGAGTGGCGACTAGATAAGAAAGGGAATTGGAAGTGGACGTGGATTGACGATCCGGGTGGTGTAGGGTATGAAGCTGTAACAGAATTGTATTGCTGCCCGGCGTGTGCGGCAAGGATTGATAAAAATGTCCAAATACAAACCGAATGATCCTGTTGTAATACTTACTCCTCATGGATTCCAAGTCGGCATAGCTTTAGAACAAAAAGAAGTCAGAGAGAGTCCTGTCTACAAAGTCAGACTCCCTAATATGCAGCCGACTTGGTATCCAGAGAAATCGCTCAATCCTTATTTTCCAAAATGTCCTGTATGCAAGCGAGAAATGAGCTTAACCTCAGACAATCGCATTGAAGAGCATCACCATAACTCCAAAGTGTGTTATGGTAGTTATACTCCTTATGAGTTGAGGACACCATGAGTATTCTTAAAAATAACTATCCTTATTGTGGCGTGTGCGGGAAAAAGGTTAACATTGACAATGAGCGGTTTGTAGAGCATAAGAACAAGAGAGGTAGGATCTGCTACGGCAGTTTCACCCCAGCCCATGATATCAACCCGTTTCGCAAACGACGGGCTGTAAGGGCACAACCGTTTGGCCTTGATCCGGCTCCTCTTGAGGAACCAGATTGGGACGCAATCGCACAGGAACAGGCTGACGCTGAAGAAGAGCAGTTCATGCATGAACTTCAGATGCCAGTAGACCAAATTATTCCGCCTGAAGCTCCCGTGCAAGACAACTACATACAAGAGGAAGTATTGGACGATACAGAATTCCTCAACCAATTGAGGAATCTCTAGGGGTCGTGGCTCAATGGTGAGTATCGCAGAAAAGCTATCACGCCCTGCGAAGGTCCGGGTTCGAGTCCCGGCGACTCCATTATGAAAAAAAATTATACTTCTCAACGAAACCTAATTGAAGCAAACTTTAAAATCTTAAAAGAGGACGGCAAGGTAGCCTGGGTGGAATGTCCTCGCTGCGGGATTGAGTTTGATGTCCACATTGACTCGTCCAAGAACATGATCTTTCTGAAGAAGAAGGGTCTACTCGCAGCCTGTTGCCCATTGTGCGGAACGGTGCAAAAATCCCCATGATGCTTCTGATATATTGTTGTCTGGTATGGATCGTTTATGGAGTAATGTCTTTACTATTTTACTTCGATAATCAAACAAAAGATTTCTATTGGATTATTGGACAGTTTGTTATTTGGCTGTTGTGTCCAATTTGGCTACCAATAGCTTTAGTTGGCTTTTTATTATTGTTTTTAGGATCAAAATAGTAAATACAACATGCCAAAGTTCATTCCAGCAAAGCCCAAATGCGATTGGGGAGTAGTGCGAGACGCCTACGTCCCGTCTGTTACTTTTTGCCATCTTAATTTGAAAAATGGCGAAGACAATTCTAGGGAGAACTTGGGGCGATATCAGAAGGGATTCTGGTATCAAGGAACGGTTTACTCTTTACCTTTCCTTGTAGAATCGTATAATGGTAAGTATATTAGCCCATAATCATTGGAAGGTAGGTAGCTGTCGGTTCGCTACACCAGTCCGCTAAACTGGCGCTCCCGAAAGGGGGCCGAGGGTTCAACTCCCTCACCTTCCGCTCATTTCTATCACGGGAAATCAAATTTAAAAAACGGAGTCTTCAGACCAAGGCAATGTGAGTAACGCACTATGAAGTGCTTCGAAATCAATCTATTGCTCCTTGATCCTGCCGAGAAACGGACCCGTGATATCCGGCAGTACTTTGAGCAACCCAAAGGCTACTATCAGGCCATAGTGGACACAATCAATTGGGTCCACTATCGCATGAAAGAGCAGAAGACTCCCGGCAAATACGTTGTTGAGAGGGTAATCCTCTATGAATGGCGGATAGACACGCCCAGCGCTAACGGCGACATCAAGACGCAGCGTGTAGGCGACCGGGTCATTAACTGGTCGTTTGAAAAGGGCATCATCGACGTATACAAGAACCTTTCTGGAAAACAGAAGAGACGCCTACCAGACCAAATTAAATCTTTGAACAAGTACCGCCCTTCACGATACAAGGTTGAAATCAGAGAGATCAGCCGCAATATCATGGAAGGCGTATCTGTCGTTGCGCTGAGTGCCGTAGATGTACAAACAAATGATGACTGAGGCGGAACTGGAGAGGCATAACAACAAACTTGCCTCTTTAGGCTTACCGCCTCTTGAAGTAAAGCGAAGCAAAGAACGTAATTACAATCGGAATCTAGGGGTGTTGTTCTATCCTGAGAAGATGGAGCAGCTTGACTTTGCCCCTGGATATGAGAAAGTAGAAGTGGTTCTTGATTACGGCATATACTTTAGTGAAATTAGCGGCGCTGTTAAATTAAAGAAAACCGTCAATCAATTTAAGAACGTCATTTTCACTATTTACGTTTTCAGCGAGGACGATGGCCCTACTTTCATGGGGTCTGTTTCGCTGAAGTCACCCGACAGTAAATTTACCACAAGGATCTCTTGTTGGTGGAATACTTTGAGAGGTAAAGATGGAGTGGGGAAAAACGACTCTCAAGTGGAGTGAATTCTACGCTCAACGAAATAATGAGTACGAACGTAGTTGGAAATGGTCGGATCTTCTTCCAATTCCAGATTACGAATACACTCCAAAGCGGCGCATTCATAAACCAGCCTTATTAAAAATTAACGTAGAGGTTCTAGAATGTTCGGATCATTCAGTAACGAAATGAAGTCTTGTGCGCACTGTGGGATGTGGCATCAAGGCGTCTGCCCCCGAATCAAATCCATTGAATACTATCCCAACGGGATGATAAAGAAGATCATCTACCAAAACCTAAACTTTGAGTCTGATGACGTAGAGGGTGTCCCAGAAGACTACGAAATCGGATGGTGAGCCATGAGCGAAGAAGTTCTCGCCAAAATTCAGAGTGTTGATTTCTACGTCGTGATGAACAGCGACGGCCAGTTCTTCCGTGCCAAGGGTTACGGAGGAAGTGGCAACAGTTGGGTAGACGATCTGGCGACCGCTCGCATCTACGCCAAGATCGGCCCAGCAAGGAACACGGTGACGTTTTTCGCCACCCATTACCCTGAGTATCCCCGCCCCGTAATCATCAAACTGTCTGCCAATGCCAATGAAGTCATTGACGAAAAAGAACGTGTCGATAAAGCCCTCGCCCGCAAGAAGAAGCGGGACGAGGATCGGCTGAAAAACAGAGGACATTGGGTGTGGGTGAAGGGATAAACTTTAAAGACTCCACCCAAGAGACAGAGCAATGGCAGAGGAAACGAAAATCAGGTGCCCGGTGTGTGGAAGCGCCGTAAGCGCCAGCACCCACGTCAAAGAACATCGCCACGGCACCATTCAGTGCTACGGTTCACACATGCCAGTCTTTGACTACGGCGAAAGTCAGAGAGCCAAAAGCCACGGGATCTACGAAGGTGGTCCCGTCATGTACATCGGCCTGAAACGACGGGATCTATAATGGAAAACCCACGCAAGGTAATTGATGATTTGCGGAAGTATGTCGCTTCCGCAAACTATGAACAACTGTGCCAAATTGAGGGTGATCTTGAAGACCTGGCGCAACTTACACAAAACCTCATGATGAAATTTGAGGAAGCAGATGACGATGTGGGATAGTATTAAAAAATATCTGATTGGAGCAGGAATCGCTTTCCTGCTTATGTTTGGGGTTGCAACTTATTTGAGTCTAACCTCTGAAAACGAAAAATTAAAAGAGGCACAGCCTAACATTCTGGTAGAAGATGTTGAAGCACTTCCGCCGGGAGCGACTAATCTCAAAGGGCTGGGTAATCGTTGGATCATTTTTGACTTAGAAGTTGGCGGACAGAAGAAGACATTTCTCTTCAAGAAAGGGTCTTGGGACAGGAACGCTAAAGGTTTTCATGTAGATACCATTACTCAAATCAAGTGATGCGATGGAAGAACATATCGAAATTACTTACAGAAAGCCCCGCAAACATGTCGTTACCTTCGACAAAGCCATGAAATCTATGCTTCAAATTCAAGAAATGATGAAGATGATGGACGACATGACGAAGCGATTAGATGAAATCTCAAATGACGTGTTTACTCCTGATCGATGCCATGCTTGCGGCGTAAAGGGGTGTCAGGGCGGATGCTACTACGATTGATTTACTGGTGGGCTGGTGTAGCATGGGACCAGACGAACAGCAACGTTGAGGAAATAAACATGCCTCGTATCGCTGATTATCTAATTGAACCCAACAACGCCATGCTGCACAGTCCAGTGCCCGACGTGGAGATGCCGAAGTTTAGGACGAGTCCGTTCTACCGGCAACTCATCATGGATATCATCAACTACATGGACGCCCACTTGAACATGACGTTTGAGGACTATCCATCGCCCCGTGGCGTCAGCGCAGTAACCCTAGCAATTCCGTTCAACATTATTGGTTTCAAGCATCGTGGCAAGAATAAATTTTGCATAAATCCAAAGATCATTGGTCGCTCCAAGGACGTGATTGAATCGGGAACGAACTGCGGTTGTTTTCGGTTCAAGGAGGATGTAAAAGTATTTCGCCACAGCACAGTTGATCTAGAATATCATGATTTAAAAGGTCAACGCACAGTGGAGAAGAACATTGGCCGTTACGAAGGCGGCTTTGTCATTCAACACGAAGTTGACCATAGCTGCGGCATCTGCATCACTGATCGGGAAATCAAGAAAGAGGAAGAAAAGAAATGAGTGGCAGCATCATTCCGTGGGGCAAGAAGAAGGAGCAGGAGCAGGAAGAGAAGCCTAGCACGGCTGTCGCTGTGCGAGAGGAGAGGAAGAGCGACATTGCCATCTACAAGGGCAATCCTCTCGCTCCTGCCCGAACCGGCAACAACGCTTTGGTGCAAGTCCGCAGCAAAGAGTTGATGGTCGCCGGCAAGAAACGCAAGGTGGACCCGTATCAACTCATCCGCATCATCAAGCGGGTGACGCAGAACATCGGCGAGTACAAGGGCTACGAGGACGTTTACTCGTCGGTCATCGTCGGCGCACTGCGCAAGGCCCGTGGCGATCTCGTCAACATTCTGGAGGACGAGTTCCACATCCACTGGCAGATCAACGCCGACACAGGCGAGTCCGTCTTCTACATGTAATTCAACGATTAAAACTTAAAGTCCCCTTTGAGACATCCCCATGATCGATCCTCAAAAAAATAGAGTCTACGAGGCCGAATGGGCAATGTCTTGCTACAACTGGCCTCGCTTCAAGAAAAGTGAAACCGCCCAAAAATGGGCGAACGAGTTGGTAGGTAGCGCATGGTTCGGGCGTAACTGGCCGTTCATGCAACACCATCCGGTCACGATTTTTGAAATTGACTCCGAGCAAGCCACTTCTTATCCGGTCAGCAACACGCTAGACATGCCGAAGTGGGCCTGGAGTAAACTTATAATTCTTCATGAGATTGCTCATCTGTGCAACGAAGAATCTGAAGCGTTTCAGAGGTTCCGGGTATACGAGGGGCTGGGACGAACGAAGAAAAAAGGTCTAGCTTCACACGGAAAGCGTTTCTGTGGGATCTATCTAAAGCTAGTTGAACATGTGATGGGATTGCGTGTCGCCAGAGAACTAAAGGCCAATTTTGACAAGATGGGAGTTCAATATGAAAGCAAAAGGTGGAAAAGTGGGGACCGAAAACGACCCGGCCCTAAGTGCCTTGCAGCGTAACATCCTGCGTGAAGAGCGCACGGGCGAGTCCTTAGTGAAGGACGACAAGCAATGGGACAAGGAAGAGAAGGCCAAAGACCCGCCAATCAAGGCTCAATAACGGTCTTTCTGATCGCCTGGATCTTAGGTCTAATCCTCAGTGGCATTGATTTGGCGGCAACGCTTTATCTTCATCACAGAGGGTTGTTGCAAGAGATGAACCCAATTGCCGATTACTTTTTTGGCTGGGGACCGGAATCTGTTATCGGCCTAAAGATGTTTAGCATTGCGGTCTTCAGTAGTGCTGTTTGGGTGTTATATCTTAAAAATTATATGGCAGCGCTCGGAACGCTTTTTGTAATTTTAGGCATACTAATACTTGTGATGATACAACACGGTAGGGTTTTCTATGCCATTTACACAGTATGAATTAGAAGAAGCATACAAGCAAATGCAAGAAGAGCGTAAGCACGAATCTGTGATGGCTTTGAAAGCCGCCAAAATACTTACGAAATTGCTTGCAACTAAAGGCTACAAATTATCTGCTCGTATCCCTGGATGGGATGCACGTTGGCATGGTTTCAACAGTGCATCGCCTTATCCTTGTGATTACGAGTTATACATGGAACTATGCCAATACGATAATTGGCAACATGCGATTCAAACCCTTGGGCAGCACTGTCAAATGCAGCCCTGGAATGGCAAAGGAAAAGTTGAAGGTTTGTTTGACGTGTCCAATGAGCCAGACTTTGCCAACGAGAGACAGAAAGTATTCAACATAACAATTGATTACTATGACTCTCATGTGGGTGGATGGTGAGGCAGAAGAACGCCGGTGCGTGGTGGAAGCCTCCCTTTCACATGTTGGGTTCAACTCCCTTTTCTGCGATTTATTTTCAACGAGGAAGCTATGAGCAAAGTGACCCCTAAGCAAGTCCGTGCAGCCATCGACGCCATTCGGACCCGACAGCTTCAAATTACACACGGTTTGGAAGTATATGAGGCGATCATCCAGAATGCGCCGCCTTACTTGCTTCCCAAAATGCAGGCTGATGTGGATGCCCTTTACAAACACAACCGAGACGCCAACGCCACAACACGCAAGTATCTGAAAATGTTGGAAGACATTCTCGCCGAAGACGAAGCAGCGAACGGTTGGAAAGGCGAGGATCGTTACATTGAAATCTACGATGGAAACAACGACTGAGATTCTGGAGATAACATTTAAACCAAAAAAGCCCCCGTTCTTTTGCGACGGGTGCCGCAAGTATATGTGGAGAATCGCTGGTGGGGACGCACTGTTTGATCTCTGCCAGAAGTGCATAGACGAGTTTAGAGAGCTTAACGAAAGACGAAGAGTGAAACGTGTCTCAGCTAAGTGATTTTTACTTACAAGATGGATATGATAGTGAAGGCCGCTCGTTAGGCAAGATCCTGTCATACTCCGACAATGAGTTAGAGGGTAGCCACGACGTTGTTCAGTGGCTATTCCCTCTCAATGAAACAAGCAATTTTAATGCTGACGCACCCATCCTGACTGATGATGACATCACTCATTTCAAGCGCAGCGGCGAGTTGCAGGACAACTTTGAGAACGCCTATTGGCGTTTCATGAAATTCCTTGGTTTCCAGATGGGTAAGGAACTAGGAATACTAGATTATAGGGAGAACTTCTCTGAGCGGGCGAAGGTAGTCTGGGCTGAGTTCAACCACAACATGCTCAGGATCACTCGTATCTTGAAGAGTTGTAAATTGCTTGGGCACGACGAGAAAGCAGATATGCTTTACGCCAAGTGCAAAGAGATTTACGAGTCTGGCAAGTACAATATCCCTGCCGAGACTTTTAAATATTGGACTGAGGCTGTAAATGTTTCCAATGAGGAACGACGAGACACAGATTAGTGGACTGAAGAAGTTATGTGAAGAATTGCTCAATCATCGCTCTGTTGTGGTTGAATTGGGCAGTTATTGGGGTGAGAGTGCGGGCATCTTTGCTATTCACGCAAAGCGAGTGTTCTGCATTGACCCCTGGAAAGATGTAGAGGAGTTGGACGCCACGGCAGACGGATCTAACTTTAAATATCAAAATATGCATGAGGCCGAGAAGAAATTCGATGCCAATACTGCTATTTTTGAAAACGTAATCAAGGTCCGTGGCGCAAGCAACGATGTATTGCATCTATTTGCCAACAGGAAGATAGATTTACTTTACATTGACTCACTGCACACCTATGATATCATTCGCTACGACATTGACAAATGGTGGCCGAAGATCAAGTGGCGTGGTTACATAGCTGGGCACAATTATCACGAACATTGGCCGGGTGTAGTGAAGGCAGTCGAAGAATCCTTCGGCAAGCCAGATCATTTGTATGAAGATACCAGTTGGGCTATACAAAAAGTTAAAGCCCGCAAATTAGACCGCAAGAAGCCGAAGAAGAAAAATGTCCAATAAATATTACCAAACTCCGCTCATTATGGTCAGAAATGTCAGAGGACGTGGAATTGGTGGTAGGGGAGTCTTCGCAACTAGGGACATAAAGAAAGGTGTGATGATTGAATGGGCACCTTGTCTGTTGGTTCCTGACGATGAAATTGAAGGTGGAACGTTATTGCATAATTATGCGTTCCAATGGATTAAGAAAATAAACAACAAGAAAACATGTGCGATTGCGTTAGGGTATATTTCGTTGTATAATCATTCTTATGACTCCAACGCATACTACACAATGGAAGAAAAGGACTGCATAACGGTCTGGGCCAGGAGGGACATTGTAAAAGGCGACGAAATCTTTATAAATTATAACGGTAATCCGACCTGCCAAAGCAAAGTCGGGTTTAGAGTAAACAATGGAACTAATCGAAATCAACTACAGAAAACCAAATCTAAAGACAAGATTCGCAGAGGATGCAAGGGCGCTGATAACGAAGATAGTAGCCGCCACGTTGCATGACAAGAAAAAGTTAAATTTGGTTCCAATTGGGTATGTTGCAAATCTTACTAATGTACTTGTGAACCTAGTTGATACAGGAACCAGTGTGGAAGTCATGATGGACTTCATGCATCACTGCATTGATGAAATACAAGCGCCTGTCGTATAGCTTGGCCTATTATGTCGGCTTGCCATGTCGAAGACGGGGGTTCAAATCCCCCCAGGCGCTCTGGAGTTAAAAATGAAAGATGATACAGTTTGTACATGCCCGTGTCACAAGGATAGACAAATAAAGCATGTAATTGCATGTTGTGCGAAGTGCGAGAAGTGTGGCAAGAATGTCCTTCGGTGGAAGCATGAGCAACACAAAGAAGTCTGTCAGAAAGAACCGTCTCATTGATATCGATGGAACGATCTGTACGGATATCTCAAACGAAAACTCGCATTTATATCCGTATGCTGAAGCCTTTGAAGGAGCAGCGGATCGCATCAACGAGTGGTATGAGGCCGGCGATTTCATCGTCTTCTTCACCGCCCGTGAGGAGAAGGATCGGGAGGCCACGGAAGTCTGGCTAGAAGAGAACGGATTTAAATATCATACACTCATCATGGACAAGCCAAGAGGCGGGAACTACTTCTGGCTGGATAACCTTGAAGGACAGTTCCAACTATTCAACGGAGATTGGGAAGACGTTGAGGATTGACATAAAAAATCTCCGCAGTATACTAAATAAAGAATAGAACGTGCCCCGGTCGTTTAGTGGTCAGGACGCTGGCCTTTCAAGCCGGTAACATGGGTTCGACTCCCATTCGGGGTACTGGCGGTAACTGGTTCCATGCCAAAACTGGAATAGTCGGTGGATGCTCCAACCATCCCTCGTTAACTGCTGCCCCTGTCGTCTAGTGGCTAGGACACTTGGCTTTCATCCAAGAAAAGGCGGATCGATACCGCTCTGGGGTACTGACAGAAAGTGGTGTGAGGTGCGTTGCAAAGGTGATATCGCCTTGCATGATCGGTGTGCTAGATTGCCGACTCCCACGAACAGCTTTGAATCTACCGGCTACTCTAGCAGTCGGTGGCTGTCAAATTGCTCCCATCGTCTAACGGCTTAGGACATTGCGTTCTCAGCGCAAAGATCGGGGTTCAAATCCCCCTGGGAGTACTTATGAAGTACATCTTTTTATTCGCCATTTTTCTATTTGCAACTACGCTATTAGCCGCCCCAGCCCCTTTACCCAAGCCTTCTTGGGGAAAAGAAGGCACTCTGGTTAATGTGTATTTTATTGATGACAAAGGAATGCAAATTACCAAAGAAGATACAGACAAAAAGCCTGTATCTTTGTTTTTGTATGTCTGGAAAGAAGACTCTTATCTGTCATACAAGTGCGATTTAAATGTTAAGGTCACTATCAACGATAAGTCGGTTAGTAGTAGAGATTTAGTTTCGGCTTGGGATTTCCACAGAGAACTTCAATCCAATCAAGAAGACGCAAGACAAGTGACTTGGAAAGCCAAAATTAAATCTTTCAAGGACAAGAATCTTGAACTAAAAATTACAATGAAATGAGTAAGTTTAGAAAGCGAAGACGCCCCGGACCAAAGGCCAGATATCGTAGGAAACTCTTGAAAGGCAACCCTACTTGCGTTTACTGTCGGAAACGGTTAACCTATGTCACATCCACGATTGATCACGTCGTCCCTCTTAGCAAAGGCGGGGCGCACGAAAAAAGCAATTGGGTTCTCGCCTGCAAAGAGTGCAACCAACGAAAAGCAGACCACTATGAGCCACAAAATCCTACTTCCTGGCGAATTCAAGAAAGCAAGTCGCAAGGAACTAATCGATAAATTTCTCAATGACTGGCTCACTGAAAAACAGCAAACAGGAATGAAGCCGTGGTGTGCAGAGATGCTAGATGCATTCGCCACGGAACTTTTGCTTAACGTTCAAATGGGAGGCATGGATCGCTTCTTGATGGGCAACACGTTCTCCGCTGCTTCTACGCACTGGAGTAGCATTGCGGCCCATATGAAAAACCAGAGCAGGTTCAATTTACCACTCGTTCCGCCAAAACCGAAGAAGATGAAGGTAGATATAGAGGACTTAGGGTCCGACCTGACTTCCGAAGTCAGACTTTTACCAGTTCATACAAAGAAGGAAGAAGACGATGAACCTCCTGACCCTGTGGGATAACTTCAAAATTTGGATTGTGGCCCGGTGGGCGTGGATGAGAGGCTATTGCCCTAAATGCAACAGAAAGTATCTCGGCCAAAAACCAGTGTTCGGCAATTGTGCTGTCTGCTACGGTACCAACGACATGCTGATCATTTGGCGCAACTGGCGTAATCGGAAAGAGGAAGAAAAATCATTTCCAGTCGTCCCTGCGCCTCACATGCGGGTAGGTGTGTTGAAGAAATATCCGCCGCCGCTGGTTCATAGAACGGATGCTCCCGAAGTGAAACCGACCGTGGAGGAATAAAAATTAAAACGGCAGTTCATAAGGATCATGGTCGTGTGCAGATAATAACAACCTGGAAGAACCAGACTTTCACGATTGAGTATTTAGAAGGATTTATGAAAGGACATTGGGGTAGTGCCAAAAGAGAAGACTTGATTGGCATTATCCCAAAGTTTGAAGTAGAGATTGAAGAAGAATAAGGAAGGTCATATCCGATTGGCGACGGAACTCCGCTTGAACCGGAGCGGCTTCGGCCTTGTGGGTTCGACTCCCTCACCTTCCGCTTATAGGAGTTATATGAGAACAAAGAAAGCATGGCACTATCTTTGTAACAGATGCGGCAAAGATATTGTCCCTGAAGATCCAACAAAGCCATCAGCTTCGCTCTATGACATGCAAGTTGATGGTAAGTTGTTCATCTTTCAGAGCCGTAAGGGGAATTTACTCCACTACTGCTCAAGAGATTGTAAAGATAAACATTTCAACGTAGGTGTCGGTCAGCCTGAACACACAATTAGGCGACCGGGCTGGTGACGGAAGGATTGGTACATTGGCAAGTCCATCCCGTTCGAAGCGGGACGCTCAGGCTTGAGGGTTCAACTCCCTCTCCTTCCGCTGGAGGTACTGATGGAAAGACTCATTCAAGGCATTCACCAGTTCCGGCAAGAAAACTTCCGCTCAATGGAGGGTTTGTTTGCCAAGTTGTCCAAAAGTCAAACGCCGGACGCAATGTTCATTACTTGCTCCGACTCTCGCCTTGATCCAAACCTTTTAACTCGTTCCCAGCCCGGCGATCTGTTCATTCTGCGCAATGCAGGCAACATCATCCCGGCTGGCGGTGGCGAAGAAGCCACTGTGGAATTCGCTGTCTCTGCGCTGGGCGTCAGAGACATTATTGTTTGTGGGCACTCTCATTGCGGAGCAATGAAAGGACTGTTGCAACCAGAACTTTTAAATTCTATGCCTGCCGTTGCAAAGTGGCTGGCAGCGGACGCAACAGTCCAGATCGTGCATGACAAGTATGCTCATCTTGATCCAGACCATCAGTTGATGGCGGCTACTGAAGAGAACGTTCTAGTTCAACTGGAGAACATCAGGAACTTTGACTCAGTCAGCAAGCGGCTAGAGAAGGGTGATTTATACTTACACGGCTGGGTATATAAATTTGAGACTGGCGAAGTATTTGTCTATGACCCTGCCAGTGGTCAGTTTGAATTGGCAACTTATGAACGAAAAAAATGAACAAGACGACGACAAGGTAGTTGAATTCGCCCAACTTAGTTTATTACTTATTATGGTTGGGTTTGTTACCTTATTCGTATTTCCTCCGCTTGGATTTGTGCTATTAATGATTGGCATATTTACTTTCTTAATGTCCTTGTGGAGAGGATGATGTGGGAAGAATTGGGAAAGCTGACCGCCTTAGCAGCGATTATTGGCGGTCTATCAATAAGAATAGCACCCCTAACCGGAACCCTAGTCCTTCTCATCGGAGCAGCAATAAGCGTGTGGGCATTTTCCAGGCGTGGGGCGAAGTAGCTCTGATGTACTATGGACTTACACTAATACTTGGTGTAGTATGGTTATTCACGCAGAATAACATTTTCGCAGGGATGGCGGGAACTTGTGCTGTATTTGCATTGATGGCTTACTGGAGAGATCCCGATGTTCAACGAGATATTGGCCGTTCTCAAGGCTGGTCACGACATTGGTAACGTTGGCACAGTCAACGTATTCCAGAGCGACGAAGGTTGGATGGTTGAAGTCTACGATCCGTTGGATGACGACACCAACCAGCCCTATTACAGCCCAGCTTTTACTGATTTTCTAAATCTTAATCTTGCCCGTAAGGGCGACATATGTTACAAATCGTTTAGTACTCCTGAAGAAGCAGTCACTTGCTATCTGGCTGTTCATGCAGAATTGAGCAAGGCATTGAAATGACAACCGTATACAAAATAAGAAACCGTGCGAATGGACTTTATTCAACTGGAGGTGCCCATCCTACTTGGAGCAAAAAAGGCAAAACATGGGCCAGGATGAGCCTTATCCAATCGCACTTACGGCAAGTAATGGCTCGCCGCAACAACATCCAACTCTACAATGAAGCAGACATTGTGGAGGTTGAAGTAACAGAGAAGGAAACGAAGTCTGAAGACTGCCTCTCTAAGATTCACGACATGATGGCCGAAGACTTCGTCAAACAGCAAGAAAAGGCTGAAAAGGCAAAGAAGACGACACGAACCCGTCGTGGCCTTTTCTACTAAGACAGACGCCAGATAGGCGAGGGTAAGCCGCCCTATGCAGGGGGAAACGGCACTCGTCCTATGCGATGGGGGAAGGGTGTCCCTGCAAACACCCTTCCCCTGCTCTGTAGGAGTTACCATGCCGAAGATGAAACTATGTATTGGTAGCCGCACGATAGAAGTAGACCGGGATCGTCTCTTCCAAATCGCTAAGGAAATGGACTTTGATTGTCAGTGGGACATACACGGTAGATGCTACATCACCGAAAAGCCCCCGAAACCAAAGCCTCCAAAGATGACGGATCATGGTGAAGAACTAATTGAAATTAACTTTTAACGATATTGAGTGTTGTACTGGTTCCTCGGTCAACATTCCAGTGAGTTGATAAGGTGCAATTGACACGGCAGCAGAGAACAACTTAATTTGGGGTAAGCTCTAGTCCGCTAAATGGATGAGGCTCCGTGTAAGCTGGAAGGTCAGAAGACCATCGCAAGATGGACGACACAGGAAGCGAGGCATGAAAGGGAAAAGGCGAAAGCCTATAACCGATTGCCGACCAACTCGCCGGGACAGCCCAAAACCTCCCGTCAAAGCGACCGTATAGTTCCGAGACAAAGCCTTATTGGCTCACTACTTTTAAATTATGGGCATCTTTGAAATGTTTGATAATTGGTTAGAGAAGAGTTACAACGAGCAGATCAAAGAGTGGAATTCCCAATTCATGAATAGGATAATCGATTATGGGCCTGGCAGAAAATATAAAATCCAATTTGACTACGGCGATGAAGGAACGGAACGAAGTCAAGAAGAACGTCCTAAGAGTAGTCCTCGGCGAAGTCTCAACATCAGAGTCGAGGTCTGGGAAGAAGATGACGGATGACGAAGTAGCCAAGGTCATTCGTAAGGTCATCCAAGGTAATGACGAAACCTTGAGTTACCTAATGCCAGAAAACGAAAACTTCACGAAACTCACGGAAGAGAACTACATACTTAAGGGGTTCTTGCCTACTACTATGACACTTGATGAGATGAAGCAACACATTGCTTACGGCAGTGGAGCAGTCATTCAAGAAGTCAAAGCCGCTAAGAGCGATGGTCAAGCAGTTGGCGTCCTCATGCGGTTCTTCAAGATGAATGGCAAGAACGTTCTTGGCGAAGACGTAAAAGAATTAGCACAACACTACAGGGCGTAAAGCCCACCGGGGTGTAGCTCAGTTTGGCAGAGCGCCTGGTTTGGGACCAGGAAGTCGCAGGTTCGAATCCTGTCACCCCGACTCACTTTGAGGTTAAACTTTAATGACATACGCTTTGGCGATCCTCGGCCTAATAGCCGTTTCCGCCTTTCTTCTTTTGGTTGCATGGGGCTTCTTCAAGGGAGCAGAAGAGGCTAAGGGAGAAGAGGGTTGTGGGATGGTTGTTGTCGGTGGTTTTTTAGTCATATTAGTTGCGCATATTTGGATCATGGTTCTAACTGCGGGGCAGTAGAATGTTATACAAGTCGTCGGGACCACTGAGGTATAGTCAGGGCGACTTCGGCTACAAACTTATCGTAGAAGTAGATCGTGGAATCTCCGACTACTACAGGTCACTAATTCCTAAGTGGATCAAAACCAATCCTCAAAAATATCCTCCCCACATTTCCGTAGTACGCAGAGAAGTCCCTGTTAATTTGCACCATTGGGGTAAATACGAAAGCAAGGAAATCGAGTTTCATTACGAAAACATCGTTCACAACGGCAAGGTCTATTACTGGCTGAACGTGTTCGCTACCATTCTTGAAGACATACGAGTTGAGTTAGGTCTTCCAGTATCCAGCGAGTATACACGTCCGCCTGACGGCTGGATTAAATGTTTTCACACAACCATTGGCAATGTGAAAGGTTTATAAATGGCAGAAGTCTACGAGTATGTAACAAGAAGTCATCTGGTAGGTCACACTTGCGATGTGTGTGGAAAGAGTTGCACCCCGCCTAATGCGTTTTCCGAAGAGATCGGACACATGATGGCAAATTGGGGATATAACAGTGACAAGGATGGCCGCATGGAACACTGCGATCTGTGTGAGGGTTGCTGGGATAAAGTAGTGGAATTCATTGAGTCTCTTGGGGGTAAAGTGAGGACACTGTAATGATAAATCTTAAAATGATAGAGTTTACGACCTGCAAATTGGTTTTTCCAGCAGGTACGACAAAAGAGCAAATAGAAGCACTGCTAGGCAAGCATACGAAAGAATTTAGCATCGCTAACTTCTATGCTGAGGCCGAGATGGGCTGCAACAAGGTAGCCTATGCTGTAGTAGATGTGCCAGAGAAGGCTGTGCATGAGTTATACAACGAATCCATTGTGCGACACGTTGATCTCATGACAAGCTACGTCAGGCGTCCATCAAATGCGGAAGATTGTAGTGGTGGATGCGGTTGCGCTCCGAAGGGGTGAGGTCCATAAAGGAAACTCGTAGTTACGAGTTATGGGAACAAGGAGGTTCATTGCCTTCGTAGGTCATTGACGTAGTTTTGCATCAATGACTTCATTGCTGGATATGTCTGACCTGTAGACTGAACATACTTGTCTACCTCTGGAGAATCGGCACCGTATTTTTTGATGTAAGCGTCCATTGTGTTCCAAGCATCTTGCATTAAGTGCAATTCACGCTTGCCTCTAGCCATGCGACGATAAATGTTATTACCTATTAGGCCGGCGGCTGTTCCGGCTGTTCCGAGAGCGGCCATCATGGTTGGATCACTGAGGAAGTCCCATATCTCATGATATGATTCCTCTTCGTAGAAACGCTTGAATCTCATACAGGTAGTTATCCATGAACATCGAAATTATGGGCCATAAGAAGGCTCTGGAGAAGGTTTTAGAGAAGCCTCACTTCTACAACATCGTCTACATCACCAATCCCGGTGACACGTTCTATGATCCCACCTTTCGGAACGTGATCAACAAAGCCAAGTCTGCCGTCGTTGTTAAATTTTATGACTTTGAGTTTGAGCGAGACGAGCATGGAGTTGCTGGTCCCAATCAGGAACAAGTCAAAGCGATCCTTGAATTTGCTAAAGATAAAGACAACCTAATTTGCGCCTGCATGGCCGGCATCTCCCGTAGTTCTGGCAGTGCCTATTCCATCCTTTGCAGCCGGGGCATCGATCCTAAAGAAGCTCTGAAAACACTTGTCCCTGGACATCACTATCCAAACATGCTGGTTGTCAAGCACGCTTCTGAGCTATTGTCAAAGCCCGAAATGATTACAATAGCTAAAGAGTGGATGGCTAACAACTTGAAGGTCTTGGAGGAAGTTCCCGATGTCGAAGACAACTGAAACAATACTTGCAATTATAGGGTGGGTCATAGTCGCCGTAGCCGCAATTGGTTTTGCTTATCAAATGCTAAATTGTGGGCATTAATTCTTAAAGGAACTATATTATGGCAATGCTAGACGAAGCCAAAAAGCAACTCGACGCAGCTTTCAAGTATGCCGCTATAGATCCTGAAAGCTGGGAGAGATTGCAATATCCTCAACGCACAATTCAATGCTCTATTCCAATGCGGCACGACGACGGAACCTTGCGGATCTACAAGGCGTTCCGGTGCCAATATGACACGACGCTGGGGCCAGGAAAAGGCGGTATCAGATACCATCCAGCGGTAGACAGAGATCATTGCGAAGCACTTGCTTTCTGGATGACGTTCAAGTGTGCAGCAATGAAAATTCCATTCGGAGGCGCTAAAGGCGGCATATGCGTTGATGCCAAGACCTTGTCGCACCGTGAGATGGAACGGCTTTCCAAGGCTTACATTGATGCCTTTGCCGACGTGATCGGACCTGACATTGACATACCAGCGCCCGACATGTACACCGACGAACGTGTAATGGGTTGGATGTATTCGGAATACCGCAAGATCAAGGGCGGGCATCCGAAGGACTGCATTACCGGCAAGCCAACTGCATTAGGTGGGATTGAAGGAAGAAATTCTTCCACTGGATACGGAGGCTTCTTCGTTCTTGAGACACTTCTGAATGATTACATTGAGAAGTGTGGTGTGACGCTCAGGGATCGCTCCATCGCCTTGCAAGGATTTGGTAAGGTAGGAACATGGTTCGCTGACATGGCAAGGCAGAAGGGTTATAAGGTCGTTGCTATCTCTAACGAATACGGCGGTGCTTATAACAAGAAGGGATTAGACCTTGACGACGTTATCAAGGCTCAGGCCATGACGGGCGGCAGGGAATGGGGCAGTGGATCTCTTATAACGAACGAGGAGCTACTTGGCCTGGATGTGGATATCCTAGTGCCTGCGGCCATTGAGAACGTTATAACAAGCCTCAATGTAAATAACATCAAAGCGAAGGTAGTCTTTGAACTGGCGAATGGACCCACGACGAACGAAGCGGATGCCGTCCTCAACGAGAAAGGCGTCTTCGTAGTTCCTGATATCCTTGCCAACGCTGGCGGCGTTGTAGTGAGTTACTTTGAATGGGTGCAGAACAGAAACGGCGTCCAAAAAACTTTGGAGGAAGTCAACGAAGATTTAAACCGTGTAATGGCTACAGCCACTCACAAGGCAATGGAGAGGTACTTTGAGCATGGGGTGCCTCTACGGACTGCTACTTATGCTCTTGCTCTGCGTCGCATTGCTGGTGCAAATGAGTGTTTGGGCAATAAGGGTTATTTTAGGGGTTAGTGGGTGGATTATGGGCATGTTTGGTATTTCCAATTCATTGTATGACAGTCAGGCTCCGCTCATGGACTTTGATCTGGGCCTGAACTGGTGGTCGGCCAAAGAAAAGCCCAAGAACCCGAATCCTAACCCATACAAATTTAAAATCGTGGAATGGATTCAGATTGGGCAGTATCTTACGGTGAAAATCAATTATCCTGATTGCACCAACTATGAAGGAAACAAAATACTGGTGTATGATGGGATCGACATAGACGATCTGAGGAAGTATGATGCTATAGATCCTCACTTTTCAGTAAACAAAAAATTCAAGTCTCCAATCGCCAGATTTGAACCTACTGACCAAGGCTGGATCTATGCTTTAAAGTTTTGCTCTTACCTGCAAGGCGAGCATGTTCAACTGTCCTACTAAGGTGCTATCATGCGTCAGCTATGGATCGAAAAACGTGCTTACCAACTCTGGCAACTAGCCGGTGAGCCAAAAGGACATGATTTAGAATTTTGGATCAAGGCTGAGGTAGAACACGATCACGCATATAAAGGCAAGCTATGCGTGCTTGCACCTGACAATTGCCCCTATCAAGTCAGTCAACCTACGACTGGCGGAAGGCATGTATCGCTCTGCACACGACATGGTCATTGTCACAACCGAGCGATAAATTTCAACGAGTAGGATAAATATTGTATTTGGAGGAGTCGAAATGAAGTACATTTTCGCATTCTTGATTGGCGTAGCCCTTTTGGTTGCCGGCATTTTCGTCGGCCTCCATGCACCGTCTTGTCCGTATTTCCAGAAGTTGTTCCCGGCAGCTTGCTGTGATAATGGCGGCGGATGCAATTGTGGCCCTGGCTGCTGCGGCTGCGCTGCCAACTGTCCTAAAGATGGCAAATGCAAGCCTGGCGATGCGTGTTCGCCTTGCTGCCCAAAGGCCGGTAACTGTTGCTCAGGCAAGTGTGCTGCTAACTGCCCAAAGGGCGGTAAGTGTACACCAGAAGACAACTGCTCGCCGTGCTGTCCACAGGCTAAGAAGAAGTAACCCTTATCCCGGTGGAAAATCTCCACCGGGATTTTTTTTCAAATTTAAATCGAGGACTTTATCGTGGCTCTAACACCTTTGCAAGTTCAAGACGTTTGCTACGGACAAGCCGGACAACAAAACCCTTGGGGTTGGTATGGAACTGGCAACGCTTGCAGATATCTCACACATGAGTTTGTTGGGAATCGTTACGTCCCCCTCTGCATGAAAAAAGCCCCCGGCATCATAGAAAAGAAGAAACAACAAGGTCAATTGCCGCCTAACTGGAGCAAGATGAGTGATAATTGCCCCGGCTTTCGCTATATGAAACATATTGACCAGGGGTATGACGTTCCTTGACATAATCCATGTTGACAGTATCATGGAGGCACCTTTAGCAAATTGATGCCATGTGGGATCGATACCCATAAAGGTGTTTTACTTAGAGATTAAATTATGGCTTTTATATCAGGCGGCACCAGTTACTATTACACTTCGTCGTCATCATCCGGCTACTATAGAAGTTCAAGCAGTTCACTTGCTTGGGGAACGGTAGAGGTACCTAGCATGGCAAGCAACGAGCGTTATTACGTTAACGAGTATATTAAGATCAAAGAGCAAATTGACGCTCTTGAAAAGCGTGGAGAAGGAGAGTCCAAAAAATGTGGTCAATTGCGTTCCATTTTAATTCAGAATTGGAACAAGATGACCGCAGTACAGCAAAAAGAGATTGCTAACAAGTACATCTCGGAAAGAACTTAATGAGTAAAGACGAAGTATTGCAGATGGCTATAGATGAACTTCGTGGTTTGTCTGAAGCCTGCGGCAAAGACCTGACGGAAAAAACTTTAAAAAACTTGTTCGTCCGAAAGAAAGCGTATCAAAAAGACTGGCCTCACATCGTTCTGCGACGAAAAGCCTTGATGATTGCCGGGGCCACAATGATAGCAATAGGGCGAGATCCCAAGCTGGACGAACTGACCGCCTTCCTCCTCCAAGAGCCAAGTAAGGCCGCTGTTTGATTTTCTAAAGAGATTGATATGAGCCTCAGAACCTACTACATCGTCTGGACTGCCATAGTTATAGGCATTATAGCTGAAATATGTGTCTGGGGCTTATCTCATCACATCCTGATCTGTCCTATCCTCATGCTGTTTTTCGTAGCATTCGCTTCCAAACCTAAGTCGGATTGATTTTTGATTTTTCTTTTGGCATGATAGGCTCTCACTCAAAGGAGAGTAACCATGAAGCCGAAAGAACTGGCTGAATTGGGCGTTCCACAGGACTGTATGGGAACCGCCGTTGAAGCAATCCAAGTCGCTTTCAAGAAGCGCATCTACGGCAGCAAAGCAGAAGTTAAAACCATACTCCGACAAGTCGTCTCAGCGCCCGAAGTTTACAAAGACGAGGCGACGTTCTGCAACCTCGCCAACGCAATCATCGCATCCCGTCAGAACGCCGAACAGGCGTCGAAGACGTGGGGCAACAATCCCATCGGCAATCCGAACGGCACCTACGCTCAGTGGGGCGAGAAGGATGACGAAGGCAGCATGGAGCAGATGAAAACTGCCTGTGAATTGCCTGTCGCCGTCCAGGGTGCGCTCATGCCCGACAACCATCTGGGCTACGGTCTGCCCATCGGTGGCGTCCTCGCAACTCACAACTCCGTCATCCCGTTTGCGGTCGGCGTGGATATCGCCTGCCGCATGAAACTCAGTATCTTCGATCTCCCGAAGAAGATGCTGAAAGACGTGTTCGCCAAAGAAGCGGACCCGTTTGTCGCTGCCCTCAGCGGCGGCACCGTCTTCGGCGTCGGCAAAACGCAAACTTTAAAAACGAACCACGAAGTCATGGATCAGGACTGGAACGTCTGCTCCACCACTCGCACGCTGAAGGACAAGGCGTGGAGCCAGTTGGGCACGTCCGGTTCCGGCAACCACTTCGTTGAGTTCGGCCTGCTCACCCTGGACGAACCGGACCTGGGACTGGAGCCGGGAACCTACGTCGCTCTGCTCTCGCACAGCGGGAGCCGTGGCGTCGGCGCTGCTGTCTGCAAGTTCTACTCCGATCTGGCTGCGGCCAAACTGCCCAAGCAGTACGAGCGCTTCAAGAACTTGGCGTGGTTGCCTCTGGAGACGGAGGCGGGCCAAGAGTATTGGAACGCAATGAACCTGATGGGCGACTACGCTGCCGCCAACCATGCCGTCATCCACAAGCGAGTCGCCCAACTGATCGGCGGCAAGGTCATCGCAGGCGTGGAGAACCACCACAACTTCGCCTGGGAAGAAGAACACGACGGCAACAAGCTCATCGTCCACCGCAAGGGCGCAACTCCTGCGGGCAAGGGCGTGCTGGGTGTCATCCCCGGCAGCATGGCCGATCCGGCGTTCGTGGTGCGTGGCAGGGGCAAACCTGAGAGTCTTCTGAGCGCCAGCCACGGTGCGGGCCGTCAGATGAGCCGCACGCAAGCGATCAAAAAGTTTAACTGGGCCGACTGGAAGAGCATCATCAAGGGGCGTGGCGTTCGTCTGCTCGCCGCCGGGCTGGATGAAGTTCCGGGTGTCTACAAGGATATCCGCAAGGTCATGGCCGCTCAGACGGATCTGGTCAACATCGTCGCACAGTTTGACCCGAAGATCGTCCAGATGTGCGGCGACGGCAGCAAAGCGGAGGACTGAGATGGACACCATCGTCTGTGTCGTCTGCGAGACTGAGTTCCCCGAAGAGGGCATGACCCAGAAGTGCCCCAAGTGTGGAGCCGAACACGGCTACGACGAAGGCGTGCAAGTCATGCTGGGGCCGGTTATCAGTTATGATTTGGAAAAGGGAGAAGTAACCTTCCAGATCAGACAGGGGGGATGATGTTCGCAGTCAAGGACAAACGCACGGGTAAATACCTCAAGGCGTTCAACGGTTCCTTCAACCACGCCAGCTTCTACGTCCAATGCGCCATCGCAGAGAAGATGTTGGGCGGCAGGAAGAAGGGTATCGACAACAGCCTCGCCGTCGTCAACAAGACGAGAGAGGTGGGGTGGGAAGAAATCGTCAAGGAGATGTTCTGTCTCAAGACCCCCCACGGCGGGCAAATCTACAAGTCAGAGGGTGCCGTCGCCGCCTCCATCGGCAAACAGGATTGGCTGGAGATCGTTCCGGTCAAGATCACCGTGGCAAGGAAGAAGAAGGAGAAGTGATGTTCGCAGTCCGTGACAAGCGTTCCAAGAAGTACCTCATCGCCGCTTCAGGCAGCTACAACAAGCAGCGCCGCTACAACGGCTACGGCCTGGAGCGTGAACTGAAGCGGAAGCCCACGCCGGAAGAGGCGCACGCCGCCCTCTACTGTCTCCGGTCGGCCAACGGGGCGAGGCTCTACAAGACGAAGGCCGCTGTCGCCGCTTCCTTCGGTTCGTGCTGCTATCGGCAGAAGCCGGACTGGAAACCCGGCGACGGGGGACGACGCTACTACCGCATCACTCTGGAGGAAGCGTGCCCGTGGCTGGAGATCGTTCCGGTCAAGGTCATCGCCACCAAGGAGAAGCCGTGATCAAGGGCGGTCACGAAGAATTTACATATCATGTTTTGACGAACAACTTGGGTGATGCTTGCGCTGCGCTGGAACATGTTGTGATCGCCCGCTTCAGCGTGCTTGAGAAGCGTCAAACTTTTCAGACGCAAGACTCAGATCCCAAGAAACGTCATTTCATGATAATTTTTAAATGCTGGGTTGTCGGGAGACTCAGCGACGAAGACAAAGCCGTCTTGGAACTGTTCGGAAACGTGGAGGACGTATGAACGCAGTGGTTTATACCGAAGGCCAGGATTCCGAGAGTGATGGTGTCGTCGTCTACAAGGACGGCCAGATGATCTTCAACATCACCGGCAAATTCGACGGCGACAGCGTCGATGAGCTTGTGGAGAAGCTGACCGGCCAGAAGCCCGAAGTCCTCTTCGTGGAACACAAGATGACGAGGGGACAACACGACGACTACCCCGACACGCTGGACGAGATCAAGAAGTGGAAGAAAAGTTAATTTTCGCCTCTCAGTGGAGTAAGCCATGACCGGCGACGAACTGTATGAAAAACTTGGCAACCTGACGCCCGAACAGCGGAAGTTAGAAGTGGTATGCCGAGCGCACGACGTTGGCCGGGATCGGGCTACGATCTGCAACTCGTCGGGCAATCACATCAGCATCGAACGAATCAACGGGGATGGATTCGAGGCTGACGACGATGACGACGACGCCAACGACTGCATCGTGATCCCCACCTGACATCAACCGTCGCCCTTGAGGAGACTTCCGATGGCCTCTGGATACTTGATCTGCTGCGTTCGTTCCAAGCCCCGTGAGAAGGGCAAGAAGAAGGTGCGGTTCCTGAAGAGCGAGTGGGCGGCTCGGCGCTTCGCCAAGTTGCACATCGATCCGACCGCTCCCGACAACAAGCTCGTCGTCCGGGTTTTCAACAGCAACGGCTACCCGGAGCGCATCGTCAAAGACGCCGAAGCGGTCGCCGAATTCGTCAACTGATCGCAACCCCCTCAACGAGAGGGGGTTCGCCCATTTAACGGACTATGAAATAGAATTCAAAGCGTCTATCTCCAATCCATTGATTGCCACCAACTACGATATTTGACACCCCGCCATCAGGCCAGAACACTTCGCATCTTTCTAAGAAATCAACGAAGATGTATTCATCGTCTGGGATGAATTTGCCCCTAACGTCGTAGACCGGGTTTCCTATTTTTTGTATCTCGATATCGGCGTCGAAGTAGCGATACTCCGAACGGATTTTGACCTTTTGCCCCATCATTTATTTAATGGTTTTGATCTTCAGTTATTATGACATAATGGTAAGATGATGAGCAACTGGCATCGATAGGGCGTTATGACTAGAAAAGAAAAGAAAAAACTTAAAAACAAGAGGTTCAAGAATAAGAGAGAAATGGCCCGGAGGAGGCGACTCCCTGTCTTGATCCGGGTTCACGACTACAAATGCTTTTGGTGCAAAGAACCGATCATCTTGCGACGAGAAGTTCCCAATGAGCAGATTATTCAGGAGAAACACGGTATAATAACGATTACTGACGGACCGGTAGTTAAGGAAATAAAATTGGCATCAGTAGATCATGTTAAAAGTTTAGCAGACGGCGGAACAAACGATTGGGACAACTGCGTGCCCTCTTGTTGGTTCTGCAACAACAAGCGTAGCAACAGTAGCCCTTCCTCTAACAGCGAGAAATGTTAAAATGAGTGAAGAAGGCATGAATGGCATTGAATGGAAATCTGTCTGGAGTAAAGAATTGGCTGCTACAGCACGAAAGAGAGTCCGCAAGGTCGCCGTCGATCCCTTGGCGGCGATGAAAGCGGCTATGAAAGAGAAAACCGTGGACGAGAAGAAGCCAGAACAGACTGTGATCGCCGGATCAGGGGGTCAACTGACTCCTCGTCCGCCATCGCAGAGCATGAAACTTATCAGACAGGCAAAGGAACTGGCCGATCAAGGACAGACTGAGGCCCAGATCGCCAAGGCTATGTCAAAAACTGAGTCGTGGGTGAAGGCGAGCTTGCTGATCGCCAAATTGCCGGCATCGGTTCACGACGCAATTACAAACCGTCAGTTCTCAAGAACTGCGGCGCTGCAATTGCTGTTCGTACCGGCAGACAAGTTGGAAGTGGTGATTGAAGAAGCCATCAAGATCGCCGAAACGGAAGGTAAACTTTAACGACGACGCTTCTTCTTTTTCTTGACTTCTACACCTTCTTCACGCAGAGGATTTATTTTATAGTAGCTGTTGCAATGGTCGATCATCTGGCGACATTGATCTTCGCTTTTAAATCTGGAGATCACGAACCACTTATGGCTCGGCACTTGACCATCAAAGCACTGACATTGATTGTTATTGCTTGGGTTATTTGCTAAAATCCAGCGACGACCGGGCACATTCAGCTTCTTCTTCTTCATCATAACTTATATATGTCGCTCTTGTAATAATCTGGTGGAGAAGTATGATGCAGGAAGAATTCGAGAAACTTGACAACGTCGAGGACATGTTTAACTTCCTCGCCAGTGGGGATAGCGAAGAAATGTCTGACCAACCAGCACCCAACGAACTACACGACGATCTGAAGATCCTCAACGTCCAGATTCTTCTGCGATGTTTCCCCATCTACATGAAATTGGATGAGGAGCAACGCAAGACCTTCAGAGAAGCGGCATTAATTTTTAACGATCCTGATCAAAACATGTTCATCAAGCAGTCTGCTCTTGCGGCGGCTTGTGAACTGATCTTTCCCGAAGGTCAGCGTCCCGAACCCGATGAGGACGACGACGACGACGATGACGAGGGAAAGCCAGAAGTCCAAATCATCAAAAAAGAAAAGCCATATCCTACGCCTTGCGAGGAATGCACGGCAACACCGACACACAAGTTTGAGTTCCGGCAGAAGAACCGCTCGGAAGAGCATTACCTCTGCGAGAAGTGCGAGGAAGAGGCGAGGAAGAACTTAGAGTGAGCAGAAGAAATTTACTATTAGAAGAAGAAAGATTCCTTCGGGACAAATTAAAACTTATAGAGCGGGAACTGCTTGAGATAACACTGACATGTCCGCACGATCAAGGAAAGAGCGTTAGGTTCTCTTCGTGTGCAGGGCATCAACGAATCTCAACAAGTTGCAACCTTTGTGGCAAAGAACTGAGAGTTGAATACAGAGAGCCATGAACTTTCTCAAAGATATGTGGTGGGTTGCCAAAACCATTTGGCGAAACCCAGCGTGGTATTTGTTTTTAGTGGTATTTGTCAGCCCACTCATCAGTGGTTATCTATCATCCAAACCATTTCCACTGCAAGAGAAAGTGTTTTGCTGGTTTTCAGCAACAGGTGGACCACTGTTCCTTTTGGTTTACATTACTCTGAATTGGCGTGACTATCAGTTCAGAGGACCATCCAAGTATGACCAGATGGTAGCACAAGCAGTAAAACAGGCTGCGAAAAAAGCGATTGAAGATGAAAAAATATACTAAAGAATTGCTTGAAGCAGCCGTGAAGGAAAGCGTGTCCCTTGCTGGGGTTCTTAGAAAATTAGGT
>JACCDR011948620.1_pt1 | contig 26912 bp, 35 predicted proteins | sample 7446431 | NCBI WGS metagenome assembly JACCDR01 (sample SAMN15323443, study PRJNA562643) | freshwater metagenome | isolation source: river surface water | place: USA:Blue River Watershed | collected 2017-08-17 | reverse complement strand
GTCTTGCATCAACGACAATTTTTCTCTGAAAAGTCGATAGAAAATGGGTCCGAAGCATGTCGCATATATGCAATATGTTGTGAAAATGAACGTGGCAACGCAACATGAGCCAGGAACGCGTGGAGTTTGCAGCGGTTGCCGCCGCCGCGTTGGCATCTGCCCATTCACTGGTGCCACGTTGGCTACCAGAAGGCAAGTTACGCGGTGACCAATGGGCTTGCGGCGGGGTGCGAGGTGAGTCGGGTAAATCGTGCGAGATCTCACTAAAGACAGGTAAGTGGAAAGATCATAAGACCGATGAGGTTGGCGGCGATTTGATTAGCCTGCTGGCTGCGATCCGTGGAGTAAAGCAAATCGACGCGGCCCGAGAAATCATCCGTGACCTCGGGTTAAAGTCTGACGCGCCAAAACCAGCCCCCGCCGCACCTAAACCAAAAGAAGAAGACGAGTGGGCAGTAGTCCGCCCAGCTCCTGACGATCTCGATTACACCTGGGCACTAACGATGCGCGGCCTAGGTAAGGCTTCGCGAACCTGGGAATACCGAGACGACGACGGACGGTTACACCTGGTGGTGATCCGCTGGGACACCGACGAGGGCAAAGAGATCAAGCCCTTGTCGTGCTGGAAATCACGAAAGTCCGGTGAAATCCAGTGGAAATATAAACACCTTCCGAAACCTAGACCGATCTACGGTCATGACCGTCTCGCCGCACGACCTGCCGCGTTGATAGTTTTGTGCGAAGGCGAGAAAGCTGCTGACGCATGTGAGGCGCGGTTCACTCATGTGGTTGCGATCGCCACTGAGGGGGGTGTTGAGTCCGCTGTACACACAGATTGGTCGATCCTCGAAGGTCGTGACGTCGCGATCTGGCCCGATGCTGATCAGAAAATTATCAAGACGCAAGCTCAGGCGGATAAATTCAAACGGCCCATCGGTGAGTTGATTCCACACGATCACCAGCCCGGCATCCGTTACCAAAACGCAGCAATCACCGCGCTTTCCGCCTTGCCAGTGAAGTCACTGCAGTGCGTTAATCTCGATTTACTTTCCCGCGCTCTTGGTCGTCCATTGTCCGACGGCTTTGACGCTGCCGACTTACTCCCCGCTGATCAGATCGACCTGACCACGGTCCTGGTGCCGGTTGATATCGCCCCTGTCCAGTCGAGTGAAGATCTCTTCGCGGAAGGCCAACCAACCCCGGCAAAAACCACGCCGACCGTTGCCGCTGGCGCGGCTCCCAAATCGCGGCGCTCCTGCGTTAATAAATTCACCGACACGATGGACGCGGTGCGTGCTTACCTTCGTGATCGTGAACTCGAACCAGACGCGCTCGATGGATGGCGTGACGCTAAAACATGGTCATTGGTTCGTGAGGATCTAAACGACCTTGGATTGCATGCGTGGTGCGAAATCAACGCGATGGGCACCGAAGTTCCAAAGACCACCATCACCGACATCTTGAATGCAATCGCTGATGAAATGCGTGAAAAACGACGACAGTCGTTAATTGATAGCCTTGCCAAAGGTCCAGCCACACCAGAGGGAGAGGCAGCAATTGCAGCCTACCTCAAGGCTCTCACGGGACACGACAACGATTGGGAGTTGTCGGTGCTCAAACATTGGATCTGGATGGTGAAGCGCTCGGCGCTGATGCTTCCGGTCCAGCACCATCTCATGCCCGTCGCCTATGGTCCACAAGGGTCAGGTAAATCAGTCGCCGTGAATCGTCTTTGTCAGCCGTGGTCGGAACTCGGAATACAAATCAACGCCTCGTACCTCACCGACGACCGTCGCTGTCCGGTGCTCGCCACCGCTGTCACTGCGATCTGGGACGAAATGCAGGGCTCGGCCAAGGCCGATATCGAAGCGCTGAAAAACATGGTCACCAGCTCAACGATTTCCTACCGTCCCATGCGCACGACTCAGACGGTCGTGCAACCGCGCACCTGTTCTTTCTTCGGAACAAGCAATCTGCCGGTCAGAGTAATGGTCCCTGATACCACGGGCGCCCGGCGCTTCGTTCAACTCGATACCCCGCCGCGTTGTGACTGGATTCTGCTGAACGAAATTGATCCAGCGTTGATCTGGCAATGCGTGTCGATCAACGACCCCGCGCCAATCCTGCCGTACCTCGACCGTCTGCGAGAACATCAAGAGACTCTCGTTCATCGTGATCAAGTCAGTCAATGGCTTGATGCGGAAACCTGGGGACAGGCGCGAATAATTTTATCCCACGAGGCTGAGCCCGTTTTTATCGATGCCTACAATCCAGCGGTGGGTGAATCCTACGAAAATATATCACTCCGCTATCACGCTTGGTCACGCCTGATTGGTCAGGCCCCGTTATCTTCAAAAATTTTTGCAATACGCCTCGACCAGGAGGGCTTCACTAATTCGCAACCTCGTCTGCCGAATGGAAAACGAACTCGGATGTACAAACGGCCAATTGATCAGCTCAGCCAAAACGAACCGCAACCACGTCAGGACGATAGTCATGAAGCCATCGGGTTTTAACTGGCACGCCATATGGCACGCGTGGCACGCGGTAGGCACGCGATTGGCACGCGAAGAAAATTCAAAAATTCACGGTGAAATCCGTAGTGGCACGCGTGGCACGCGGTGCACACCGTGGTTCCACTGGCCAATGCGTGCGCGTGCGTGTGTGCGTGTGTGCGCGTGCGTGTGTGCGCGCATTGGTGAATTAAAAAGTATCGCGTGCCAGTCGTGCCAAGCTGGATGTCCTGTGGTTTTTTCAATTTTATCGCGTGCCACATCGCGTTCCAACCGCGTGCCAAGCCATTTCATCGCGTGCCAGACCGTTTTCGCGGTGCGCCCATGATCAAAACCGACGCCGAGCTCGCCGCCGTCCTGGGCGTCAATGTCCGCCGGATCAGCAAATGGCGTAAATCCGGTGCCCCCGACAACAAAATGCTGCGCCTCTGGCGGGCTTGGCTCACCCGCACCGGGCGCGGAACGATCGGTGCCCGCATCAGTGACGACGCGATAGCCGCTCAAAACGCCGCGCTGGGCCTTTCCGGCCTCGATCTGGCCCACAACCACCCCCAAGCCCCTGAAACGGCCCCAGCCGGGCAGCAACCCGCCCCCGCAACCCCTGCCGAGGTGTTGGCCTTCGGCGCGCTCACTACGCCTACGGCCTCGCCCATCTCCTCCGATCCCTCGGCGGGCGTCACCGATTGGCGCAACGAACACTCCCGGGAACGCGCCCTGTTGGCTCGCCGCGAACGGGAAACCCTCGAAGGCCAATTAATCCCAACCGATCAAGTCCTAGCCCTCGCCCAACGCCTCGGCACCGCGATTGCCTCAGTCCTACGCGACGACGTGGTGTGGCAGCAGGTGCGCCTCGAACTCGATGCCGCCGCCCCTGATCAACTTCGCCGCTTGCGCCAACGCCACGACCACGGCCTGGCGCTGCTGCGTGATCGTACCGCCGACGCCATCAAATCCGCTTTGGCCACTCTCGGCCCCAAACCCCAGACAAGGAACTAACCCATGCCTACTCACCCATTCCCCATCACCGTCATTTCATCACCAGAGCCCGCGATGGGGAAAACCATCATTGCGAAAGCAATGGCAGAAGCGGATCAGGCGTTAGGATACCGGGTAAAAGTGATTGATGAAGACGACATTCCAAATGCTGAATATATTAAAAATTTCTTCGAGCCTAAGCGTGTGAAATATACAAATGAAATGAGTGTCGAATATGACGCGCTTATTATCACCGCGCATTCTGGGTTTAGTCACCAGTCGCTAGAAGATCTCATGAATGGCCCGCATCGTCGCATTTCACGATTCATCACGATTCGTTGAACATAAAAAAATAACCACGGAACCAACCCATGCCTAACCCCCAGACAAGGAACATCTAGTGAATACGACAAATCAAGGCCCTATATCAACGTTACTCGATACATGGATTGCGATCAGTGACATTCGCTATCGTGAGTTGGTTAAAGGCTGCCATGACCTCTGTACTATCGTCGAGTTAAAAACGCCACACCAGCAAGAGTGTGAAACTCTAAATGATCACATTAACCGTGATCGTCGAGAAGTTGAGATTTTACTTCGTAGACGGTTCCATGATTCCTATTTTTACGAAAATGACGTGGGAATGTCTCGAGATAAATATGTAGATCGACTTTACGTCCAACACCAGCCAACGGGAAATGTGTTTTGCTTATCGACCTATTTTAACTGGTGGAGAATTATCGCTTCAAAGTCCTTGATGCATTTAGTCCCTGATTTTTGCAAATGGATTGGGCCTGATTTTATGATCCATCTGCAAAACCCACAGACGCCCCAAATGTTAAAAGAAACCAAGATGATCCCCATGAATTCAATCACCGCCATCACCGGCATCGACTCAACTCTTGCCGAACGCGCCTCACGCTACGGCTCGTTCACCGGTCACGCAAAAATCACCCAAGATATCAAACGTAGTATGGCGCAAGGTAATTGGCCACGCCTCGCCGATGATCAAAAAGAATGTCTCGAAATGCTCGCCCACAAAATCGGCCGCATTCTAAACGGTGATCCTGATTATCACGATTCGTGGCATGATCTGGTCGGATATTCCAAATTAGTCGCTGACCGACTTGCCCCCATCGAAGTGTCCAGGTCAAAAACCCCCAACCCCTCACTGGTCGCCAGCATCGACAGCGGCGCGCGCTCATGAAAACGCGCCCCATATTATTTAACGGAGAAATGGTCCGCGCCCTCTTGAATGGGGCCAAAACGCAGACGCGTCGGATCATGAAAGTCCAGCCTCCTGGCGAAGGATACCGCATGTGGGAGCTGATGAGCACCACCGGGCCGCAATCCAACGTCGGAAAGCGTCACTGGGTCAAAACTCATGGTGATCCAGAGCGAGTCATTGACGCGGGGGCATACTTCCGATGCCCATTAGGTCAACCCGGCGATCAGCTATGGGTTCGTGAAACCTGGGCTTACGTACCAGCCTCAGCATACCTCTGTAGCGAAGGAGTTCAGCAGACCGTTTGCCCGACTGATCCCGATATGGCGGCAATCTATGCGTCTGGTTGGGATCGATCATCACCAGGCCGTTGGCGTCCATCCATCCACATGCCCCGTTGGGCTTCGCGCATCACCTTAGAAATTACTAATATCCGGGTTGAAAGAATACAGGATATCACCGAGGAAGACGCAAAATCAGAGGGCGCTATCCCTGAACCCGATCACCCATTCGCTGACACTCATAATTGTCGCGATGCTTTCAAATTACTTTGGAATTGTCTTTACGGAATCCCGTCATGGGCCGCTAACCCCTGGGTTTGGGTCATCGAATTCAAACGCGTTACCGCCTGATCCCCCATGCCAACCCTCCTCGACCTCATCCCCGACCTGACCGCGCGCCTCACCGGTCCACTGTTGCCGCCACCGGCACCTATACCGCTGATTCCATTTTTGCGCACCTTGCAGGTCACCGAGGGCGACTATCAGGGATCGTTCGATCCCGGTTGGCATCCCGGCCAGCGTGCGCTGATTGAGCTAATCGCTGCCGGGTATCGTCGCATCTTATTTCACAAACCAGCCCAGGACGGCGGCAGTACCACCGTGGCCGGTGTGATCATTCATTTTCTCACGCAATTGCGCCTCACCGTGGTGTATGCGACGACTGACAAAATCCTCGCCCGTAAATTGTACGCGGCGAAAATAAAACCGATGATGATCGAGTCGGGCCTTGGTCATCACCTCCCTGATGAGGGCGCTGGTAGCGGCACCGGATTCACTGACGACCTAATTCTCGTCAACGGCAATCACCTCTACATCCTCGGTGCTGGTGCGGCGAATGGCGCTGGCCAAGCGGGCGTCACCGCTGGCGTCGTGGTGATTGATGAGGTCGACAAACTACGACCAGCGCAACGCCGCTTCCTGCATTCGCGTGTAAAATCTGCCGCCAATCCCCTGATCATCGAATTCGGAACCGTTGATCGTGACGGTGATGACGGGTGTGAAGCCGAATGGCAACGCACCAGCGCCGGGCGCATTCACTATCCGTGCCCGGTCTGCAATACCTGGCAGCCGCTCAATCGTGAGCGCCTTGCGTGGAATGACGAAGACCCTGAAAGCACCGTGGTCTACCGCTGTATAGCGTGCCCCGCTGAAATTACCGAATCACAACGCATGGCCATGCTGCCCCGTGGACTCGCGGTGCATCACGGTCAATCAATCGTGAACGGTGCGGTCACCGGCACCATCACCCGTGGCATTCCTATCGGCCTAAAATGGAACGGCCTCGATTCGCCAATTCGCAAAATGCCGCTCCTGGCCGTCGAACTCAGCGCCGCCCAACGCAAACACCGCGACACCGGCAACGCCCACGACCTCCGTCAAATCATCCACGACGATTTCTGTGAACGATACCGCGACCACGATCAAGTCCTTCGCCTCCGTGAAACCGACCTTGCCGCGCGCTCATCAATCGCGGGCATCACTCGCGGCGAATACCCTGCCGACGCGCAAGTGATCACCATTGGTCAAGACGTACAGCTTCGCTCGCACTACTGGCTGTCCCTCGCCTATTCGCCAACCGATGGCCGTTGGTGGATCGTTGACTATGGACGCAAAGCGGTGTGCGGTGACGGTGACGAACCGATCGAACCGCAACGCGCCGCCGTGCTCGATGCGATTGCCGAACGCGGTGAAATCGGCTGGTCAGACGCCAACGGTTCTTCCCACGCCGCCCTGGCAGTCGGCGTCGACACCGGCGACGGCAACACCCGCGCGCATCTTTTGCCCTGGCTGCTGAATCACGGTGAACCGTATTATGCAGTGAAGGGGCTGGGATCACGTACCACCGCCGACAACGCGGGCGGCACCGCCACCGAACGCCTACCCGGCGTGCTCGCCGTCTACCGCCAGCCCGCGCAATTCGGCCTCCCCGAATGGGATCAGGTCAGTGTAGCCGTCGACGAACTCAAAGCCGAAATCCTCCGCGCTCTCACGCGCAAACCCGGCGAACCCGGTAGCGGTCACCTACCAGCAGGCGAAGCCGCCGACGGCTACCTGATCCGCGCCCTGTGCGCCGAACGGTTAGAAGAAACCGACAAAGGCCCCCGCTGGATCTTGGCCCACCGCTTCAACCACTACCTCGATTGTGCCGTCTACGCCCTGGCGCTGGCAAAATGGAAATCCGCCTGGCTCTCCAGTGGCGATCAATCCCCCGTCCTCGTTACCGGGGGCCGCTGGTGATTTTCTACATCCCCAGCGGTTCCCCCGAACCGCACAAACCAAACGCCCCACCACTCCGTCCAAACCCCACCCAATCCCAAAGCCCCGACACCATGACCATCACCGTCCTCTGCTGCCCCGTCTGCCGCTGTCGCGAAGTCCAGTGCCGCCAACGCGTGGAATCCTTCGCCTACTACCAATGCGGCGAAATCACCTGTGGCCACCGCTGGAAACGACCAGCCAACGAAAAAACCACCCGCTGTTTGAGTATTGAACCATGACCAACCTCCAAGCCGTCAAGCTAATCAGAAAATACAACGAATGGAGGCGCGGTGCCGATAATGGGTTTCTTGCAAACGTACACGCCAGCCGCCACCTCGGGACCGCTCTCGACATGGCAATCAAATCACTCGAACAAAAAACCAATAAAGCGAAGCAGGTGAAGAAATGAAAACCACACGTAAAGAACGTGATGAGGTGCTTGCTTCATCTGGAGGGTCATGGATGGCGTTTAACTTAGCGTCAGACTGCAACGAACTCGAAGACCAGCGAAACGTCATCAACGCCAAGTTGGACACTGAGATGCAGACAGCGGCGGGGTTGCGGGATAAAAACGAAGACCTCATCAATGAGGTTAAAATGTGGAATGATGATTATAGAAAACTTGGTGCCGAGCGTGACCGCTTGCGGTACGCCATGGAAGAAAATGCGAAGCGGCTGATGTATGAGCGCACTCAGTCAGATGAGGCAGCTAAAGCCGCCATAGCCCGCGCTGAAAAAGCGGAAGCTGAACGCAAATTGATGGCCACCGTTAATACAGGAAATTTATTCGACGATGAGCAGATTGCACAACATCGCGCATTATTGGTCTTCGCTTACCGCGTTGCCAAAGTACTTAACAAAGATGAATCATTATCACCGGCTCAATTACTCGATGAGGTTTGCTCCGCCATCGCTGAGCGGGACAAGTTGCGGGAGGAGGTTAACGGGGCTGACCATGCGTTAGCGTCTGCCGGTGGGCGGGATTATCAATTCTCGATAGCTGAGCAGATACGGCACATGCATGCCGCCGTAGCGTCAAATCATCAACGATGGGAAGAAAGCAATAAAGCGTGGAACGCCGCCATAGCCCGCGCTGAACGTGCGGAGCGGGAACTTGCGGCAATCAGGGAGAACCTGCCACGGCGACTACAATTTATGCCGCATCTGAATATGGCTGCGGCGATGCTTGACGAGAAGAACGCGGAAGATGAACGCGACCAACTCCGCGCACAAATCGCCGGGGCTACGTCGCGGGCGGATCGCTTAGAAGACTTAATCCTCAAAAATGCCAAGCCAGCCCGTGATGGAGCATGGCCATGCGTGGTAAGCGTTAATTTTGGTTTATTGGCCCAATGGAACACTGATGACGGAATCGAACCAGCATCACCACTGACCCCTAAACAGGCGTTGGATAAACGGCTGGAGGTGAAACCATGAACCTCGTCTACAAAGAACCAGAGGGATGCCCAAAGCTCAAGGCTGGAGGATTGGTGGCTGTCTGCGAACGAGACGGATCGTTATCCTCAATATTGAGTGTTAAACGTTCCGGCCATAAATTCATGACCTTAGAAGATGGGCGACGATTCAGAAATGGAACAGGATGGTTTATTGGATCGCAACAAGACTGGCCTTTTCCGTACATCAGAATGCTGACCAAGATCGAACGTGAAGCCGCATGCAAAAGAAAGCGAAGCCTCGTTACAGGTGACGCCATGAAAGTTTCCGTAACGATGGACGCCAAGGACTGGATAGATCTGGTTAATTTCGTTGTTGGGGACATTAACTGCATGGACCACGATGACGGCGGAATTAAATCGCAAATGAAGAGAATGGTTAAAACAATAAATGAAACCATCGCGCGTGCGCAGTTTAACGCGTTGCAGGTGACGCCATGATCAGGCAGACAAATATCACTGCTGAAATGGTTCGCGCCGCAGCTCATTACGGTAGATTTGGTGATGGCAACGATCCGGCTCAAGTAGTATGCGACGGATTAGTTCAGATCGCTGGAGGGTTCCGAACTGGATTCACTGTAACATCAATATTGAAGGATATGGGATTGGTTGGGATGCGTTCCGGCGAACTTACCAAAAAGGGTAAATTATTCCTCTATGACCTAGCATCTGGACGAGATTACGTGTCCGTTCTGAACGAGAAGGTGAAGCCATGACACGAGTCACGTACGCACGAATCTTCATGGCACTGCCGTTGAGTATATTCTTGACCTACTGTGGATGCGAGAAGTGGCACGTCATGACGGCAGTTATCTGGCTTTTTATCTGCATGGATGTGGCGGCATCGTTAAGCGAGAAGCCATGAAAGAAAGTTTACTTTATGAATCCCCAGCAAGGAAAGGTAAAACAGTGAGCAAGAAAATATGGCGCGGTCGGCAGTGGGGAACGCCACTTGAAGGCATGGAGGCATCGCAAACGCGGACGGTTAGTCAGGTAAACAATTGCACCGTAGTCCCTGATTCCGCATGCTTCCCGGTCAAGGAGGCGATGGCTTTGATTAAGGCAGTAAACGCGGTGTACGAATCGCATCCTCTGACGGATGATCACTTATTAACTGCGGCAGATGAGGCCCATGAAAAATACCTACTCGCCAAAGAGCGCATGCAAAATAAAGCAGGTAAGAAATGACCGACAAAATCACCCAGTTACGCGATTTACTGAGCAAGGCGACGCCGCTCCCATTGGGAATAAAGCGATACAATGGAGGAGGAGGACGCCTATTCTCACCTGATCGTCATGGCCTCGTCGCTGACTTCTACGAGGAATCAGACCGAGAGCTATTTTTAGCCATGCGCAACGCACTTCACGCGCTGCTGGATGTTGTGGAGGCTGCCAAGCATGAGCGAGAAATAACACTCAGACCATACGCTGATGGCGATGAGATAATCACTGCAATTGAGCGATTTGATAAAGCGCTCGCTAACCTGGAGCAAATCAAATGACCAGCATCGAAGAATACAGAGCACTCGTAACGCAGCAACGTGAGCTTATCGAGTTGTTAATGCATCAGATACGGGAGATGCGCAACTCGGTTCAGGTTATTCCAACCCCAGTATATACCCCACCATATCAAACACCGGGGACGCAGGGTGTGCAGTCATGATCCCCGATCACATCGTCAAAAACTTGGAAAGCTCACTTCGCGGAATCATCGAAATAGGGAAGCGCAACACTGAGAATCCAAAATATGACGGATTCTACACGGCAGCAAGAGAAGCCCTTGCCGAGTATGAAGCCGCGATTAAGGAGCCGGTGAGGGTGAGGCTACCTAACCTAATCCCATCAATCGACTGTCCTAAGAAATGGGCGCACAGCTTTTCTCAACTTGGACACAAGCTGTATTTTGAGCGCAAGCGAGATGAGGTAATAAAGGCTCTAAGGGAGCAGGGAATTGAGGTGGAACCATGATCATCAAATCCTTCACCCTCCTGCAAATCGCCAATAACTGGCCGCAAAACCGCGTTTTATCAGATCGCTACCTCACCGCCAAAGAACGCGCATCAACTGCTGTCACTTTTGAAAAATTAAAAAAACCACAGCGAAAACCAAAAAAGCCCTAAAAAGCTCAATTGGCATTTTTGCCAAACTCACCACCCACATGCGCTTGACAGGGATTAGCATGGCTCGCAGCCGTGCCAGCCCTCACTCCACAACAGCTGCAAACCGAACTCGACACGCTCGCCGCCGCGCCTGCGGTCGATTACGGAACCCTGGCAAAATCCTTGCGTCAGCGCTTATTCGAAGCGCAACTCAAAGGGATTCCCACGGTCACGTATCAGATCAATGGCCAAACCGTCACCAAAGGTCTGTCGGAAATTATCGCGCTGCTGACCCTCTGTGATCGCCTCGCCGCCACCGATGGCGGGAACGAAGTCGTCAGCCAGGGGATCGAACGCCAATGAACGGCTCCCCGACGTTTGACGCGGCCTCAACCGAACAACGCCTGATTAGCGACTGGCGCAATCGCTGGATTTCAATGCTTGACCCCAATCGGGATTGGGTCCGTGAAGCGCGATTGATCGGCGTGCGTGCGTGGCAAACCGTGCTGAATGACAGCAATTGCACCGCGTTATTGAACACTGTCACCAGCGAAGTCATCGGCACCGGCCTACGCTTTCGCAGCCAATACCAATCCGACGAACTCGACGAAACCAGCGACGACGAATTGCGAGTACGCCGTTTGGTCGACCGCGCCATCAATCGTCACAGTCGTCGCTCACGGCTCGATGCCGGGGCCACGCTTTCACGCGTCGAACTGGAAACCCAGATCTTGGTGAGTGGCTTTGTGAGTGGCGATGGGTTCGCCGTCCGCACCTACAATGAATCACGCCCTGGCGCGATTGGTTACGGAACCGGCTGGCGCGTGATCGACCCGGCCCGCGTCTGCAATCCCGACGGTCGCCCTAATTCTGAAAATTTATTTGAAGGCATCGAACTCAAGAACGGCCAGCCCGTAGCGATCCATATCAAATCGCTCACCGTTCCTGGCAGCACCGAACGCGCCACGTGGCAACGCGTCCCGTGGTACGACGACGACGGATACCGCGCGGTAATTCATTACGTCCCCGACCGTCAGCGCCCCGGCGCGATTCGCGGCGTCTCGAAATTTGCCCCGGTCTTGGTGATGGCCAAACACCTGATGCTGGCCTTCCGTGCGCACGTGGTGGCCAAGGGCATCCAGGCGATGCACCCCACAGTTTTCAAAGTCAACAATCCCGCAGCCGCCGCCAAAGCCGCGCGTGAACAATCTGAATCCGGCGAACACACCCCGATGGCAGAGGGGGCCAATCTGTATGTGGGGCCGGGAACCGAAGTCACCTTTCCCCAAATCGCCTATCAAGGCGCTGATTTCCGTGATTTCATCGACACCGGTTTACGCTCCTTCGCCGCTGCGTGGGGCTATCCCTGGCAATTCGTGTTACGCCAATTGTCCGACGCGAATCTCGCCGCTGCCCAAGCTGCCTTGGATCAGACCGATAAAACCACCACGATTTATCAAGACGGCGTCATTCACCAAATATGCGAACCCCTGGATGAATCCATCGTCCGCGAAGCCGTCGCGCGTGGCAGAATTATTGTTCCCGTTGGTTTGCCCGCTGATTTCGAATCCCTCACCGAGGGCACCTACGCCCGGCCCCGCCGCGCGGATGCCAACCGTCTCCGCTCGCGACAGGCTGCCGAACTCGCCATCAAGCTGGGCGTCTCGCCATCGACTGCGTTTGCCGAACTCGGCTACGATTACCTCGACGAACAATTGCGCACCCAACAGGATCTCGACGTATCAGCACGTCGTGGCAATGCCGCTGCTCAGTCGGCGGACAACGCCTTTATCGATCGCGTGAAAAATACCCAGGACGCCCTGGAAAAATCAGGTGTCGAAGGCGTCACGTGGTCGGCCGTCATCGCCAGCAGTGGTGCAACCAGCGCCCCCGGTGCCTACATCGCCGCCACGGGTTCCGCCCTCGTCGCTCAAACCTCCTCGCTCGATCCCGTCCAGCCGACACCCGCACCCGACGACAGCGGCAGCGACACGACCGACCCCGAGGACTCTTCCAATCCCGCTGACCAACTTGACCAGGTGCCCGCATGAAACGCGTCTTTGCCTACCTTGCCGCGCACGTCTGGGCTTGCGACGCCGTGCGTCTGGAATCCTGGGCCCACGGCCAGGAATCCCACGCAGAAATCGCAGCGGCTGGCGTGTCCCCGATGGATCGGGCGAGCTCCGTTTTGAACGGTGAAAATCCGCTGGTCCCCACCGTTGTCGGTACCGTCGCCACGCTCGACATTGTTGGCGTCCTGCTGCACAACGGCCCGTGGTGGGCGAAACTCGACGGTGATAGCACCGACTACCTCGACATTCGCTCCGCGCTCGACGACCTCGCCAACGATCCGCGCATCACTGACGTGGTGTTGTCCATCGACTCGCCCGGCGGGTCAGCCGTCGGACTGGTGGATACCGTCGCCGCCATCAATCGCGTCCGCGCCACAGGAAAAACCGTCACCGCTCGCGTCTCGGGAATGGCCGCGTCCGCCGCGTACTTCCTCGCCTCTGCTGCTGATCGCATCATTGCGGAACCTGATGCGATGATCGGCGCAATCGGTACCTACTCGGTCCTGGCTGATACCAGCGCCATGATGGAACAAATCGGCGTGAAGCTGATCACCGTCAGCAGTGGCGGCGTCAAAGGTGCCGGTGCTGACGGTCGCGTGACCGAAGCGCTCCAGGCTGAAACGCAAAAGATCGTCGACGCCCTCGCGAGTAAATTCCGCGCTCAAGTCGCAACCGGACGCGGCTTGTCCGCTGATCAAATCGCCACCTTGGCAACCGGCGAAATTTGGCTCGCTGATACCGCCGTGGTCCTCGGCCTAGTTGATGCCGTCAGTTCCACCGCCGCCGCGAAACTATCTGAAAATTCAGCGTCTCCCATCACCCCGTCGAGCGAACCCCGCCCCGACACTGACCACCAGGAGCCCACCATGGCCCTTGATCCCAAGGTGCTGGCGGCGTTCGCCTCCAGCCATCCCGAACACTCCTTGCTGATCATCAAAGAATCAGCCAAGGACAACGCCACCCTCGACAGCGTGACCGCTGCCGTTTCCAAGGCCAAAGCCAGCGCTGCCGAAAGCGAAGCGGCCAGCCTGAGAACCAAACTGGCCGAACTGGAAAGCACGCTCGCCAGCGAACGCGCTGCCCACGCTGCCGCCCTCAATGCCGCCAACGGCTTGGGCAAAATCAAATCCAGCGCCGCAACCGACCCCGGTGCCGGTGAAGTCAGCGAAGGCCCCCGCGCTACCCGTGCTGCCTACAAAAAAATGACCATGGCCGAACGCGGCAAATTCCACCGCGACGGCGGCGTGATCAGCGAAGACGGCTAACCGTCACACACCACAGTTTACAAACCACCGATAAAACCAACCCCAATCTCAAAGGTCTCCTCCCATGCCTAATACCCTTTCCGCTCTCGCCTCGGTCGGCTTTGCCGCCGCCCAAGACATCCGCCGCGAATTGACCGGTTTGATCCCGGCCAGCTCGCTGGAATTTTCCCTCGATCAAATCCCCGTCGGCGAAGCCGTCAAAGTGCCCATCGTCGGCGCTGCGGCTGCGAACCAAACCATCACCCCCGGCGTCGATGCCGCCGAAGGTTCCAGCACCGTGCTCACCACGGTGGATGTCACCATTACCAAATCGAAGAAAAATACCTTCTTCGCCACCGGTGAAGACGCCAAGTTGATCAATCGCATGGGCTTTGAAGCGTGGTTCAATCTTCGCCTCAAGCAGTCGATGCGCGCCCTGACCAACGAAATTGAAATCGACCTGGGCTTAGCGGCCAAAAACGGCGCGGGCTGGGGCATCGGCGCGGCTGGCACCAATCCTTTCAGTAGCAATCACAATCAGCTCAACGCTGGCTACCGTATCCTCGAAGAAAACGGCGTGCCCCGTGACGACATCCACGCGATCCTGTCGCCGATTTACACCGAAACCCTGCGGAACCTGAACTACCTCTACAAGGTCAACGAAGGCGCGGACAACGGCGACCTGTTGCGTCAGGGTATCTTGGGCAAGCTGGTCGGCTTTAACTTGCGCAGTAGTGCCGGTATCGCCACCCACACCAAGGGCACCGTGTCGGCGGTCACCACCACCGGCGCCGCCGCTGGCGCGCTGATTGTGCCTGTTTCTGGCGGTACCTTCGCCCAAGGTGATCTGGTCACCATCGCGGGTATCACCGATCGCCAGTATGTCGCCTCTGGCCCCGTGGGCGGCGGCAACCTGACCCTGAACGCCGAACTCTACAAAGCCGCTGCGGGAAGTTCTGCCGTCACGATTCAGGCAGCCAATCACATCGCCAACATCCTGATGCACCGCCGCGCCATGGCCCTTGCGGTGGCCATGCCCGCTCTCCCACCCGGCGGCGACAAAGCCACCGAGATCATGGAATACGGCGACGAACAAACCGGCCTCGCCTTCCAGGTTGCTCGCTACGGCCAATACATGCAGGCCAGCTACGAAGTGCGCTTGAACTGGGGCGTCAAAGTCGTCGAGCCCCAAGCCATCGGCATCCTCGCCGCCTAATCGTCAATCATCTGATGAGGTCGCTGCCCCCGTGTTCCGTCGTGGACCACGGGGATCAGTGTCGTCAAACGCTCGGTAAAAACAGCGCGTTAACCTCACAAGGATCTCCCCCATGCTCAAAACCCTGCACCATCCTGATGGCCGTATCGCCCATGTTGAACCCTTCCAGGTCGACGAATTCGCCGCTGCTGGATTTGTTGACAGCGCAGAAAAACCAAACGTCCCCGCGCCAAAACCGCGCAAGCCCCGCGCCAATAAATCCGCGCCCTCGCCAACCGTCGCCGCGCAAAATGACGACGACCAGGACGACGGCGAACCGGAAGATTTAAGCGCCATCGAAAACAAATCGGATCTGCCGCCCGATATCGACTCTGCTCATACCGTCTGATTTCTCCGACGTTTCCGCATCGCCTCCAAAATGGGGCGCTGCGATAACCGCCGCACAAATTAGGACGCGACGATGCCACCCAGCCGCCACGCCACACCGGCCCCACAACAGCCACCCGATGACGGCCATACACCCATGCCGCAGACCATGTGCTCTGGCGGCGATGGCTGTCCCATGGCCGACCGCGTGTATCGGCTCGAACGCGTCAGCGAACAGCACACCAAAGAGCTGGGGCGATTGGCGGTGGCCACCACCAAGGTCGAAGGCAATAACGATCGCTTGGCTGACTCGATTGACCGACTCGAAAGAACCCTGGAGAAATTCCAAGCCAAGGTCGAAACTCGCGAAGAAAAAGGGAACAAATATATCGACGCCGCAATTGCGGCACTGATTCAGTGGGGCGTCCCGATCTCCGTGATCGCGCTGATCTGGGCGGTGGTGAAATCCGGTGCCGTCGTGGTGTCGCCATGAACCACCGCTGGCCGCCATTGGTCCCATTGATCGCGTCGCTCCTGACCTGGATCGCCATTGGTTCGCTAGCATTTCTTTTGGTCGGATGTGGTACGTGCCCACCTGTCGCCCGTGATCCCGTGCCGTCCGCCGTAGAATCAAAGCGCCTGGGCGAGATCGAAGCCGCCGGTAAACTCACTGCCGCCGAATCTCTCGCTACCGCTGAGCGCCTTGATCAGCAACTCAGTAAGATCACCGAGCCGATTCAACGCGCCAAACTCCAGGCACAGGCCGATGCCGCCCGATTGTCCGCGGCCATTGCCGAGTCCCGTTCCAAAGCTGCCGCCGATCTGCGACGAGAATCCGACAGCCGTGCAAAATCAGAGCAGGCTGAACTTGACCGCCGCGAGACCGAGCGAACGAAAGCCGCCGCTGCACAGGCTGCCCGCGACCGTGAGAATGGCCTACGATTCTGGGCTATCCTCGCGCTCGCTGGATGCGTGGTTGCCGGTATCGCGCTCAGGCATATCGGCCTGCCTGCGTCGCTATCACTGGGCATCCCCGGTGCCGTCGCTGGAGGAGCTGCGTTCCTGATTGCCTACACCAGCGTGCCGTGGATCGGAATGATTCTCGGTCTTGCCCTGGCGTCAGCGATTATCTTCGTTCTCGCAATATTACTCCGCTTCTCCATTGCTGAGTGGGTACGATACGCTGACCAATTGGCTGTAATTCCCGACGCCAAGCAAGCCGCAGACGATTTATCAGTAGCTCGGCAATCACCCATGGTTCGCTGGCTATTCGATCACTTATTCGCTTCACAGAAAAAAGGCTAACCCATGGCCATCGCAATAAACCACGAACAAGCGGAAAAAATAAACGGTGCCGCCGTTGATCAGTGCTTCATGACCTCGTTCGTTTTGCGTCGTGATTTTAGCGGTAGCCCGTTTACTGCTGAAATAAAATTTAGCATGGCCCTTGCCACTGATGCCGGTGATTACGTGGCCACTCGACGAGAACGCACGATCCTGATCCCCGACGTTGAAGGGTTCGCTCTGTCTGAGGCGATGAACGGGCGCACTGATTTCGCCTATGGAATCGTCGGTTTCCAGAAAGCCGTTGCGCAAGCCATGCGCCAGCTCTGCCAAGATCTCTCGACCGCCCATTACGTTGAGCCACGGCAATGAGCTTTTCCGTATCGAGTAGTGTATTCCGTCAGGTAGGAACAGATACCAGCTTGGCCGGTATGGCCACAGCGTTGACGGCTGCATTCACCACGATCACCGTTACCGGGACTAGTGGAAGTGTAACTAGTATTACTGTGAACGGTGTGGAGATCCTTGGGGCTACTGTCGCCTATACCGGTAGCACTCTCAGCACTGCAACCAATATAAAAAATCAAATTAACGCTTTTGGTAGCCCGTATGGAGCGTTCAAACTCGGGAACGCTGGATCAACGGTAACGATCCAAGCTTTGACCGGCGGGACCGGAGCCAATGGGCACGTTGTCGTCATTACAACTACGATGACCATCACTGGTGGAGCGGCATTGGCGGGCGGAGGGGCGACTGGTGCGACCGTAACCAGCAAAGGAAATTTCACCGAGTATGATATTGGAACAAATAGTCTCCAACAATTCGGAGATCTAACCATCTCCGGTTCTGGGGTATTTGAAAAACTTGCGTGGGCTGGCCCAGCCGCACACAATGTGGTGGACCTACAATTTTGGGGAACTCTGACAATCGGAGTAAATCAACCCAACGTCGAAGACGATCAAAATAGAATGGTTGCTGTGCTCGAAGAAACCGAGCGTTTTACGAGTAGTACCGCCTTCGGTGGTGATGGAGCCGGTTCTGGTTCTACTCGCCCAAGCCTTTGGTTTGGCCCTGGCTCGGTCGTGAACACCTATAGCCGTAAGTTGGCAATTGGTGGAGCGATTGGGACTAGTGCGACATCGACCGTCAATCATTACGATACTGAAATAAGCGCTATCGGTGGTTCTTATTACTACGGTAGCGGAACGGGGCAACGTAGCCGTTTCCAAGCTCTTTGGAACTTCGTATCTGCAACATATACATTAGATGGTTTCGATATTCTTTCTACGGCTTACGTCAGCGCATCTTCTCAAAGCCCGGTAACGACCATCAATATCTCTAACGTTGGCCCACTCAGATCCGGTGAATATTTAATCAACACCGGATGGACAAGTTATAACGCCTCCCAAGCGTATGATTTCTACAACAACCTACTTGGGACAGATTACACCTACGGACTTGTTGCTGGCCGGTACTATGCTGGCACACACTACCGCGTTGTCTCTCCGTTAATTACCGATTCGAGCGGAACCCCTATCCAAAATGCTTTGGTATGGATACGCGGAAAATCCGCGATGACTCCTGTCACCATCAACACCGATGCAGCAGGGACCGGGACTGCAAACGTCGCACTTGGAACCTACGCGGCAAACAACGCGGTTTTGACCACTACGTTTAATTCGGTTAATAACGACATTACTGATCTATTTGACGAATATGTTTGTAGTTATCTCCATCAGATCGGTATCGTTCCGCGGCAATCCTACAAAGGAAACGGGACCCTTTCGCTACCGTGGACCCTGTTCGCAGATTCATTGATTACGCAGACCACCAAGGCCACGGCGGCAGCCTATACCACTCAGGAGACGGCGGCAAAAGCGTACGACCAGCTGAAGTCTATCTTGTACGATAATTATGACGGAGAATCAGAAACCTACGTTACGCGAAGTGGAACCACGTTAGATTGTCACGCTTTGGATGTGGTCGTTAACGGGACTGGATCTGGTCCTGCTACTATTGTTGGAAACACATTAACACTCAACGCTCTATCGTTTGACGGTAGAATCGTGACTACCGGGACTATTACTTTTACCAATGGAGCCTCGGCGACCCTTGGATATTCAGATTCAACAGGATCGACGGATACCTTAATTGTACCACATTTGACCAGCTCATTCATAGCGATTGAGGACACCAGTGGTGCACAGGTTGAGTATGAAGCCAGCTACACCGGAACGCTAAGTTACCAGATACCCCCCGGAGAAACCGGAGATTATCATATTCATATTCGTCGCCAAGGTTATGCGCCTCTAAACTATATCGTAACGTTAAACGGTACCATCCATACCTTGGACGGGGCATTAACTCAGAGGACCGACCTTGACGGGAACCCGGTTTATTCGGGAACCTCAACCGCGTTGATCACGGTCGAACCAAACGATCCAGCCGCCGATGAGGTGCGCATAGACGTTGGGAACGGACCTGTAACCGTGCAGCAAGCCTATGATATGGTTGAAGATGCTCTTGTTACCTCCGCGTTAATCGGCTCCCCGCTAGATCAGACCCTCCTGCCAACCGCTCTTGGTTTCACTTTCCATAAAATGTCCAGCGGAATGGAATATCGCCGTAGATTGGCGACTGATGCAGGAGCACAGGTCAACGGGATCGTGTCGCAGGAAGACGGTACACCGGTCGACGAAACAAACGGTGGTGTGCGCATTGTCGGCGCAAACGAACGTCTTTCACAACAAGAATTGCGTGACTCCCAGTTGTTGGCTCCGTCTGTCGGGGAAACGCCGGCGGCCGGTTCGATCGACCAACTACTGGCGGCGTTGCAAACGCTCAGCAATCAAATCAAAACCAAGACCGACAACCTGCCCGCCGATCCTGCCGACAATTCAGAAATTCTTGCCGCTATCGGATCAGGTGGAATCACGCTGGCTGAGATTGAGGGATCTACGGTCCTGGCCAAAGAGGCCACTGTCGCCAGTAAAGCTAGCCAAGCATCGGTAACGGCCCTTGGCTCACCGCTCCAGGCGTCGTCCTACGTCGCCCCGGCTAATTCTGACATTTCCGCGATCAAAGCTAAAACTGACAACCTACCAAGTGACCCAGCTGACCAAAGCGCGGTCGAAGCTGCAATCGCTGGGATACCTGCCGGACTCACCCCCACGCAAGCTGCCACGCTCGATCAAATCGCCAGCGACGTGGCAGCACTGCCCTCTGATCCCGCCAGTCAGGCAACGATCCTTGCGGCAATCGACGGGATTCCCGATGCGCCAAGCGCCGCACAAAATGCCGATGCGGTACGTACGGAATTAACCGACGAACTCACCAAGATTGGCGGAATCGATACCCGCACGAAATACGCACGCCACGCAGATGCCACGCTGTTGGGAACGCCGTCAACGGTTGGCACTGGCAATCAATTCGAGGTGCGTGATCCCGAAACCAACGCGGTGCTGGTGTCCGGCGATGTCGATGCGTTGGGCGTGCGTAGCAACGTGGTGATCGCATGAACTGGTTCCGCTCACCGTGGTTCGCCTCGCGCTGGTTCACGTCCCGTTGGTTCGGGATTCGCACGCCGCCCGTGGCGTTTCCAGCGTGGCGTTGCGCGGGTGGTTCGACGACCTCGCGAGCGCTGTCGGCTCACGTTTCCCTCAGTCTTGCCACTGCCCACCTGACCACGCCGGTCGCGTCCGCTCGCTGCGTCGCACAGACGGCAGAGGGTGCGGTATTTTCCACCGTTTCGGGGAGCCTCGCGCCATGTCCGCACTGATCTACACCGGCAACTCGGCAACCCTCACCGCGTACCTGACGCTTGACGGTTCGGCCACCACTGCCGCCGCCGCGCTATCTGCTGCCGTGTTGGTCAAGGCTGTGCTGTTTGATCAGGCCCGCACCGCCGCGCTCGAGCCGCTGACCATTGCAGGCTTGGACCTGAACCCCTCGCCGGGCGCGGTGGTGGTGCGCCTGACGCCAGCGCAAACCGCGCTGTTACCGCTTAAACCGCTGACCTTGGAAATCGTCGCCACGGATGCCTTTGGCGGGCGCATTTGTTGGGGCGACATCGGGACGATCACCGTGCGTGACGGGGTGATTCCGTGAGCCGCGACCTGCTTGTACGCGCCCCGGTGCGCCTGCTGATTTGGCCCGGTGATCCGTGGCCCCAAAGGCCCAGCTATCCCTTGCCACCAACCCCGGCACCTGATCCAGGAGGCGGCGGAACGGGCGCGGATATTTCCCAAGCCGTCACCGCCAGCGAATCCTTGCCAGCCGGGGCGCTGGTATCGCTCTGGGACGATGCCGGAACCCTGAAAGCCCGCCGCGCCAACGCCACGGACAACACCAAGCCCGCCGTGGGATTCGTCACTGATCCGTATTCTCCCGGCGCGTCTGCCACCGTGTATTTCGTCGGCGTCAATCGCGACCTATCCGGCCTCACGCTTGGCGCGGACTACTACCTGTCGACCACCCCCGGCGCCGTCACCACCACGCCGCCCAGCGCATCCGGCAATCTGGTGCAGCGCGTCGGCCAGGCCCTCAGCCCCACCGCCCTTGCCTTCGCCCCCCAAGAAATCGCCACGGTGACCTAATGGCCAACCGCCTGCCAATAACCCTCGTCAACGGACGCCTACGGGAACTCCCCAGCGGCGACCAGCTTCCCGCCGCGCTGATCTCCGGCCTCGCCGCCGTGGCGCTGTCGGGCAGCGCCGCTGATTTACTCGCGGGAGTTTTGCCAGATGCGCGACTGTCTGCCAACGTCCCGCTGCTTTCTGGTGGCGCATTGCCAGCGGTATCAGGTGCAAATTTAACCGCGCTCAACGCGTCGAATATTTCCAGCGGTACGCTCGCAGATGCGCGGCTCAGCGCCAACGTCCCGTTGCTCTCTGGCGGCGCATTGCCAGCGGTATCAGGCGCAAATTTAACCTCGCTCAACGCCTCAAATATTTCCAGCGGCACGGTCTCTGATGCGCGCTTGGCCTCGACGGTCACCAAATTAGGCAACACCTTCAACGGCATCAGTCAACTGGTCCAATTGAACGCCTCGGGATTCCTCCCCGCACTGAACGCCAGTCTACTGACCGCGCTCAACGCCTCAAATATTTCCACCGGCACACTCGCAGACGCGCGGCTGTCCGCCAACGTCCCGTTGCTCTCTGGTGGCGCATTGCCCGCTGTGTCCGGGGCAAATTTAACCGCGCTCAACGCGTCGAATATTTCTAGCGGAACTCTGAGTGATTCGCGACTTTCTGCGAACGTCACTAAATTGGGTAACACTTTCAACGGCGTCAGCCAGTTGGTACAGCTCAACGGCTCGGGATTCCTTCCGGCCCTCAATGGTAGTTTACTGACCACGTTGAACGCCTCGAATATTTCCAGCGGCACACTCGCAGATGCGCGGATCAGCGCCAACGTCCCGCGGCTGAATATTGCTAATGTTTTTACAGGTTCCGCCCCCGGCTCCGTCTCCACTGGCCAAGTCGCTATCGGCGGCGGCGTGTTGCGGGCCGCTGGTAGCGTATATCTCGGAGGTGGAGAGGGTATATGGATATGGAATGGCGCGGCTCATACTCCGCGCCTCAATGGCGACGCAGACTACACCCGGCTGTACTCCAAGGACGGAACCGCTGTTTTATATGCAGCGCCGGGCATCAACTACTACGATAATGACGTCCACTATTTTCGGTCCACTGGCGGTACCTTTACCCGCGCCGAACTAAACACGTCTGGTTTCGGTATCGGGATATCGCCAACCGCAGGCAGCGGAGCACTGCAACTTGCCACTCATACGACGCAGGCGGGCGGGATTGCGCTTGGTACTGATACGTTCCTCCACAGAAACGGCGCGGGGCTATTAACCTTAACCGGCTCGAATAATTCCTTTCTATACCTGACATCGACAAATGGCCCAAACCTATTTCTTGGCGCTGATGGCGCTAATACCTATGTTGGCAGCATTGCTGCTCATCCACTGTATTTGCGAACCAACAACACCAACGCAATCTCCATCAACACCTCGCAACATTGTAGCTTTGCGTCTCACGTCGGATTCAACGGCGTCTCTGCAATCGCCAAGCCCGCCCTCAACGCGGCCGCCACCGACGCCGCCACCACTCAAGCCCTGGTCAATCAAATTCGCGCCGCCCTGATCAACTACGGTCTGTGCGATTAAGGAGACTTTATGCCTGATCCTACCGCCCCCGTTTCCCTACTCGATGCCCTGGCGTTAGCGCAATCAATTCCTGACGTGGTGGAATTGGATGGTGAAGTCGCCATCAAACGCCGCGCATTAGCCGTTGAAATCACGCGCCAGGGCTCAGGGGGCGAATGGGTGACCGCATTCCCGCGCGAAGAATTGATCACGCTCCCGGGCGGGAAGATCGCGCGCAACAGCTTAGCCTCTTTCCGTGATCCCGTGTCCAGCGTCGCCACTAAAACCGTGACGCTGACCCACCCCGACGGACGTCAGTTTATTTTCCCGGTGATTTTAATTCAGGCACTCATCGGCGCCTATTACGTCTCCCGCGAAAACGGCGATCTGATTCCCAATTCACCAGCCCCGCAACCACTCGCCTGACATTGCTCAGATCCGTTTACACTGCCAATTATCCATTCAAAAAAAATCACTTCAGGAGCCGACCCCATGACCAATGAGCAAGCCATCGACATCCTCAGCGAGGCGGCGGCACAAGCGCCGATGACGCGAAATAACCACATTTTAGTCCAGCGGGCCGTTGACCACTTGCGCAATGCCGTGGCGGAAAAACCCGAACAACCCGCCGTTGCCGAGAACGCCTAAGCCATGTCATCCCCCGCCACCGTCACCACCGGCGAAGACTGGACGCTGCCCATTCAACTGATGGAAAACGGCGTTCCCGTCAATCTCACGGGCCTCACGGTACGTGCTGCGATTGTATCGCTGGCGGGCGATTTGATTGCCGGGCCAGTCACCGCTGACCCGGATCACGACGACGCGGATTTAGTTAATGGCGTGGCGGTGCCGGTATTCCCGCGCGCGTTGACTGAATCCGCATTAGCCAACGGCACCCTGGTGCCGGGTCAGGTGCAAATCGAAGTCGTGCGGGTCAATGGATTGGTTGAGGACACGTGGCGTCGGCAATTACTGTGGGTCGTGAAAGGCGCGATCCCATGAGCATGATCGACGCTGATTTAGCCGATCATTTGGCCGATCTGCTGGAACTCGGCGGCGCTGAAAGCGTCGTGTGGTCCGCATGTGGTGACGGCGCTCTGACCCCGGTCACCGTGGTTTTTCAGGAACTTTCCGACGCCCTGGTGCAGGAAATCGCCGACACGGAAAACGTCCGCCTCGCCAATGTGTTGGTGCCTCTTTCCATTATCCCCAATCCACAACGCGGCGACGCGTTGACCTGCCCGCCGAATTCATCCTACGCTGGTTCGTGGTCAGTGCTGGGCATCGAACAACGCGGGCCAGCTCATCGCACCGTGCGTGTGCGCCAATCGCAACGCGAAGCCGCCCGTGATCCCGCCGTGCAAAGGGTCTACCGATGAGCGTGCTCTATTCCTCGCTCGATGCGCGCCTGATCCAATGGGCCACGGCCCGCGTATGCGCCTGCCCAACAGTGTGGGCACTGCTTGGCGTTGCCGATGCCCCGGCGGCAATTGCGAAAGCCATTGAACTCGACACCGATCTACCCGGTCCCGGCGCGTTGATCGTGGTCGGCGCGCCAAAAATCACCTCCAGCCGCAAAACCATGGACGGATATTTTGAGGGCACCGCCACCATCCGCGTGGTCATCGAATGGCCCCCGACCAATGGCGACACCATCCCCGAAACCCACCGCCGTGCCGCCAATATCATCGGCGCGATTCGTGCGGAAATCACCGAGGAAAACGATCCCTACCTGATGGCGTGCGATAGCGAAATCATCGAACGTCGCGACGACACCGAGGGCACCGACCGCCCCGGCTGGTTCGTCTCGGTCCTGACCCTGACCAGTGGGCCGCTGGTATGCTAATTAACGCAAGCGAAGCCATCGCCGGGGAAGTGCAGCTCGTCAGCGAGCGGGCGCGCAAAATGTTTTCCACCTCGGGATGGAACAACGTGCTGCGACTCGCCGCGTTTCGCGCTGGGAATCAATTTATCGAAGACCGCGTACCCGTGCGATGGTCGCCGGGATGGGCGCGCAATCAGGGCGGATACGACGGCAAAGGCGGTCGTGATCGCATTCCATTTTACGAACGCGGCACGTGGATTCGCACTGCTCAAAACGCTCACCCGGTGGTGGCAGTGACCAAGGGCAACGTGAGGCTGAAAGTCGTCGTGCCCGTCGGTCACGCGGTGAAAAAATCAATTTCATCAGCATTTACCCGCATGAATGCGCTCGATGTGGCGTGCGTAGCTAATGCCTTCCGCTCTGCCGCCGCGAAAATCCTGAACGGTGCCACCATCACCAACGGCAGACCAAACACCGGCAAGCTCAAGGCGACGCTCTCCCAGCAAACCCTGAACGAAGCCGCTGCTACCCGTGGCCGCAACGTCAAATCTGGAATCAGTGGCGAAATCAAAGAACGCCTGTCACCGCGCTTGTCCCAATTGGCCGAACAACACGCCGACGTGGTGCGATGGAACAAGGGCCATCGGGAATGGCAACTCAACCTGTGGCGTCGTCGCGCTGGTGGCGCGGCTGGGGCCACGATGTCGCAGCTCAAATCTGGCGACGTATTATCCCAGGCTTACCTCGGCCACAAAAAACGCCGGCACGCCATGCATCAGGCGCTCTATCGGGCGCGCCAACAAAACAAAAAACTCTACCGCCAACAACTCGGCGCGTGACGCCACCCATCCAAAGGAAGTCCCATGCCTATCAACAACTACCGCGCTAAAACCGCCTCAATCGCTGGCACCACGTACGCGGGCGCGATTGATTTCAGCTACGAATCGTCCGGCGAAGTCGCTGATATGCGCAGCGGTGCGCAAATCTACCGGCCCTCGTCCCCGATTACGAAAATTGAGCAAACCCTGTCGATCACCCTCAAGGATGCCAAGACGCTCCCCGTGGTCGGACAGGCAGGAGCGACCACCTTGACCAGCGTCACCGGGACCAACGGCGTCGCTCTTGGCAGCGATCTGACCTGGACCTGTGCTGATACCGTCGTGTTGTCTGTCTCGCCCAATATCACCGACGGTGGCGCATCGACCACGATCCGTGTGCAAATCAACGCAGGCGCGGCGGACACGTCCGGCATCGTGATTGCGGGCGGCTAACGTGATCCGTTACCGTTTAGTCCAGGCGATTGACGTGATGGCAGCGGCGTCGCTGGCCCATCCATTGTTGGCCCGGTTCGCGGGCTGTGGTCCCTTGCGTGTCCATCAGGGCGCAGACGGCACCGTGTTGGAATTTGGCCCGCAGATCGCCGCGCAACCAAGCCCCATCGCCTGGGGACCGTGGCGCGATTGCCCGGGAAAAACCGGGCTGCAATACCAGCTCCCGAATCCCCTCGCACCGCTGGATCTTTCCGCCTGGGTTAAGCCGCACCAACGCGGCGAGCCGGTAGCGCTGGCGTGCGGTCTGACGGTGGTGGTCAAACTCGCCACGTCTGATTTCGCGCTGACCCTGGACGATCTCGACGACGGCCCAGCGACGGAATACGCACGCCTGGCCGAAAGCGTCTACGAACGCCTGACCCGCGATGACGTTCCGCTCAACGATCCGCAATTGCGTGACCTGTGTTTCGCTGCGGTGCGCAGCGGGACTAAACTAACCGACGAGCTGATCAGCGCCCATCGCCTGATAGCCCGCAGCGATTGTGAAGCCCTGATACGTGCGGCGGCTGGCCTCCCAAAAGCCGCGCCCGGCGCTGGCGACTCGCCCTCGTCGCCGCCGGGATCGATCCCTCCCACCTGACCCCCGGCGAAATCCACGCCCTCGCAAACTGGGC
>JACCDR011508371.1_pt1 | contig 26920 bp, 41 predicted proteins | sample 7446431 | NCBI WGS metagenome assembly JACCDR01 (sample SAMN15323443, study PRJNA562643) | freshwater metagenome | isolation source: river surface water | place: USA:Blue River Watershed | collected 2017-08-17 | reverse complement strand
CTTAAAAATTAGTGGGTTTCAATCTGCATTAGATAAATGGAGAAACAATAATGATGTTGCTAAAAATATTGACCCTAATTTAGCCTCTACCATTGACTCTATACAAAACAAACTAGAATATCAAGATGCCTTTAACAATACAGCGGGTAAAGCTAATTTAGAGCCAGAACCACGTGGTATAGGTAATTTCTTTGGTATTAGACAAGTAAGAGAAGCATTACAACAACTCACAAAAGAGCGAGATTTAGCTAATATTGATACAGTTGGTCAATTATATAACAATCCAGAATTGCTAAATCAAGTCTTAGGAAGTACAAGGTATAATATATATAATAATATCTTACCAAGTGTGGATTTAATTGCACCCGCAGTGAATTGGATGAACCAAAATGGAGCCCTACAGGAGGCAATAGATAGAAGAAAAAGAGAAAAAGGAGAATGATAACACAGGGGCTCAGGAAGCCCCTTTTTAATTGATTAGAGAGATTATACTAGCTAGATGAAGTAACGTACATGGTGTACAATTTAATATCAATACAACGCATATAAAAAGGAAATATTATGCCAAGAAACGGACAGGGTGTGTATGAGCTCCCAGACGAATATGGAAATCCAGCAGAGCCACATACACCAATATTAGCAGAAAATTATAATGGTACAATGAATGATTTAGCAGAGGGTTTAACAAATAGCTTATCAAGAGATGGTCAGGGAGCTATGAATGGTAACTTGGATATGGGGAATAATAAGCTTATTAATGTCTCTGACCCTACAGGAGAAAATGATGTTGCTAATAAATCTACTCTAATAAAGAGTAATTATAATATTCTTACATCTATAAGCTCCACTAATCCTACACCAACATCAACTGAAATTATAGCAACACCTCCTCATTCAAGCACAGGTTTAAATATTGGGTTAGAATATGCGTTTATAGTTACGAATGAAAATGTAGGTGCAACTACTATTAAAATAGGCAGTCTTGATGCTAAAAGTATTAAATTGCATGGAAATGTAGAATTATCTGCTGGTAGCATAAAAGTGGGCGGTATAGCAGTAATTAAGTACAACGGCTCTTACTTTGAGCTCATGAATCGCAATATAACTAAGTCAGATGCGGTATTTATAAGAATGAATAGTTATTATCAAATTACGTCAATACAACGCAATGGGACTCATGCTCAATACCTATTTAATGGAGATAAGGAAGTCCGTAATACTGGTAATTTTGCAGTTTCCAGCGACCACTTTGGGGTAAATACCGACTCTAACTCCATTACAGTACCTAAATCTGGTACATATGTTATTAATCTAAATTTTACCGAAAAAATCTTTAACACCACAGGCGAACTTACATACAATAGATATGAGTTGTGTCAATATGGTGCGAATGGTATCAAGAAAAAAGCTTGGGATATAAATACAGGGGGCGATGAGTATTTCGATATTGTATATCCGAAAAACTATAACTTTAGCACGGTAATGGAGTGTCAAGCGGGGGATTTTATTTTAGTGAAATTGGAAGACCAATTCCCAAGTAACAGAAATACACTCGATACATCTATCTTAAACTATTCTGTCTCTATACACCTTTTAGAGCAAATTACTATAGTGAATAATGGAGGTTCTAGTGTAGACCTCGCACCTATATCAAGTAATTTAAATGCTGTATCTAATAATTTATCTAGCGTATCAAGTGCTCTTAATGCACTATCTGGTTCTAGTGCAGTTAGTTCTAGTTTAACATTAGTGTCTAGTTCTTTAAGCTCAGTGAGCTCTAGTTTAATTGTCACGAATAGTACCTTAAGTGCTGTTTCAAGTCAGTTAGCATCAGGAGGAACAGGGATTAGCTCTATATATAAAAATAAGCAGAAGACATATCTGGGGGATAGTGCAACTGACTACCCAAGTGTTGAGTATAAAATTGCCGATTTAGTGAACGTGAGTTTTGGTGCGACTAAAACTATTGATATATATGGGCACTTCAAAGTGTATTTTGTTACAAATGAGAGTGTATCTCCTACATATGTCCAGACCGCATTTTTTTCAAACATTGTCCTTTATCCTTTGTGGTATCAGTATCTTCCTTATCTTAAAACAGGATATGACCTTTTGGGGGGTAATGTTGATTCATTGTTAGTAACCTCTAATACCAGTGATAATGGGAGATTCAATTCAGGAGTTTTTACAGGAGATGGTCAATTGAGCCGTTTGGGTTCTAGTTTTTTGAAATTAAAAAACGTAACTATAGGAGCAGGAGTTATTAGTGCAGAATTATGGATTAGTTGCTTGCCTGCCTCATCATCTAGGCAGGGCTTGAGTTATATGGATTTTAAGTATATGGACTATCCAGACGGCTTCATTCCAACAACACTCTACAATCCATTTTAAGGCTTATTATGAAAAGACCACAGTACATAGATGGAGGTAAAGGAATATGGCTACTAGCACAAACCTTTATTTACCATAGAGGTAGACGTAGATTTGAAGTACCACAATGGTTTACCACTGATTTTAGAAGCGTGAACTACATTAAATCAAGACCAGAGACCAATACTCCAGCACTAATACACGATTGGGATTATCTCTCTCAACACAAGTCTAGGCTTATGGCAGACTGGGATTATATGATGAATTGTCTTCAATGTGGCTGTAGTAAAGCTTATGCTATTAAAGACTTTATAGGCTTGAGATTGTTTGGATGGGTAGCATGGAGGCAAAATGCTAGACATAAGAAGTATTTTGGCTACAAGCGTAGAATACTGAATGCCAAACAAGTTCAGGCTTTTATGATGGGTCGATTATCTTTAACTAAAGATTATATTAATTATAGAGGTAAATATGCTTATAACTAGAGATAAATTAGAACAGATATTTTATACATCAAAGGTTCGTTATAAGTTCTCTGATGAGCTTATAGCGGGGTTAAATGAGTATCTACCAAAGTATGTGAAAGACATACCAATGTTTCTAGCTCAGTGTGGTCATGAGAGTAGGTTCTTTCAGAGAAAAGAAGAGAATTTAAATTATTCCTATGAGAGGCTATTAGTAATATTCCACAATGATATTGATGCAGACATGAATGGTAAAATCTCTCAATCAGAAAAAGATTTTGCACATTCATTGATAGGTAGTCCAGAGAAAATAGCTAATGTAGTGTACGCTAATCAAAATGGAAATGGTAATAGATATAGTGGAGATGGATGGAAATATAGAGGTAGGGGGTATATACAATTAACAGGGAGGGCAAATTATGCAGGGTTCTTAATGTGGCTAAAAGAGCCAATTACAGGTTATACGATTAACAATCCATTAGAAAATCCAGATATATTATTGGATGATAAATACGCACTACTTAGTGCAATTTACTTTTGGGATGTAAATGGTATAAATAAATTAAAAACCATCGAGTCTGTTACTAAAAGGATTAACGGAGGACTCAATGGATTAGATGAGAGGAAAGAATTATATGAGCGAGCAAAGAGATTTGTGTGAACCATCTAATCAGTTTTTACAATATTTAAAAACTAAAGATGAGGAACAATCAAGGATTATTAATACATTTGTGAATGATATTAGACCAATGATACATGGTCTAGGTGTTGATGTGCAGAATTTGTCTGTTGCTGTAAATGGTATATCGACAAAGATAAAAAATTTGGAGGAAAGAGTAGAAAAAATCGAAACATCCAATAATAATAAGGATAATATCAATTTAGGTAGGAAGCAGTCAATAAGACTAATGTGGATTGTCCTATCGACCGCCTGTGGAGGGTTGATTGCCTTACTTACGTTGCTTTTGCAGTATAAGTAGGCACAAATTTATAAACATCATCACGGCGTAACTTACATAAGTCATACTTGAAATCCCGAGTTACGCTAGCATGATGCTCTTTAAGCAATTCTTTGATATTTACTTTGTTATCAAATTCAAATACATTATTCCATACAGCATCTCCTAATTTATAGTCTCTCAAGCATCCACAATGCGTTCTGTTGCTATAAAATCTTTCTTGACTTAAATAGGAAAATTTATGACAGACTCTACAATTTACATAAAGATAAGCCTTATCATGGTACATAAAGGTTTTCGGCAGTTTTGTATGTTGTACTTTATTTACTAAATCCATATTTTTCTCCATCTTTAATAAGCCTCTCAACTTCAAGTGGTCTATTTCTTAAACCTCGCCATCCAGTGTAAGCCTCTTGTCTGATACTTTTGTAGACTCCAAATGCCACATGTTCAAATGGACTGTAATGCCTATCTTCCCATAGTCTTTTGAATATCCTAAAAGCATCTTTAATATCTATTTCACTAGATAATCCATATGATATACGGGCACAGTTCGCTACATCCTGGATAATAAGTTCATCTCTATCTTTTAGGTCTATATCGTATCTCCCGCCTAACTCGATATATTTATCCATACTAAAAGGAAGATGTATAAAATCTAAGTATCCTCCTCTTGCATCTACATCACATACACTATCTCTCATTTTTGTAGCTAATTCTTGGATTTCTGGTTGAGCATCTGGGGATATTCTTAAATCATAGAAGTTCTGAAAGTTTGTACTTGTTAATATTGCCTTGTGCATTTTAAAAGGCTCAAGATAGCGGTTAGCGTGCTGTTTATGCACACCAATCTCATATAGCTTGGCTACCATAGCCTCAACATATTCTCGTGCGTCTATGATGAGATTTTGGGCTTCTAATGTCTCTTGTTGAGTTAATAGTGTTTTACTAGACATTCCTTTACCATTCTTATACAAAACAGGAGGTATATAATTAGGCACTTCTGCTACTGCCCTTGCGGGCATAGCTCTTGATGATGCGCTATTACGTACAATAGCTTTATGTGTTAATACTTCTGCCCATATTAATCTTGGGCATTCAATAATAAATGTCTCTATGGGAGAGCCATTTTCACAATTAAATGTTTTAGTGTGTTGTATTATTTGACTTGTCATTTTTACCTCCTATTGTAACTTCGATTGCTCCTGATGACTCTAAATCTTTAATAATCTCATGCAAACCTCTACCTAAACAATCAGCTAAAATACCAGCTAATCCGTCTGAATCCTCGAACTGACTAAGAACTTCGGCATGTCGCAAAACAGATGTGGGAATATCTAAAGTAGCTCTAGTTACATCAAACAATTCTCTACTATCCATAGCTTCCTGTGTTAATTCTGGTATCTCTAATATTTTATTATCTTGCATATCAGCTCCTAGTGTTGTGTAGTACTTTGATGTAAAGTTGTCTCATACTGAGACATTTCCTTGGTTATTGTTTTTGCACCAGCTTTCAAAAGAGCAATCATCACTTTATTATCACTAACAAGTCTTGGTGCCACGTTAGATGACTTTAAGAAAGCTAGTACATCCTCTGGTATTTCTAAAGATAATACTTGCAATTTCAAGTCATCTCCAAATACCTCTTTCAACTCAGCAATCTCTTCTGCTCTTAGTGTCATTTTTTCTTCTTTCATATTTACTCCTTATGATGCACAATTTTCACATACTGTAACTTCCTTGCTTCTCTCTTTCTGGAAGAGATAATACAATGTCTTTAATTTCTTTTTCCAAGCATAACCAATGATTTGCTCAACCTGCTTAATGATGTAATCATCTGCTGATTTCTCTAAATCGGCTATAACTTTACCATTTTCTTGGATTTCTTTCTCTTTTACCAATCTCTCCTCTTCTGTAGAAGTTTTCTTGTTATATAACTGATAATTTAACCCTTGTAAGCGATTAATTTCATTATAATGATTGTCGGCTGATACATAGATATTCAATGACCTTGACTGACTAATTCCATGTACCATGTCTATAGCTTCGTCTAACTGCTCCTTAGGGCTTACTTGATATGCAGTCTTACCATGATAATCGGCATAATACACAGGTGTTTGTATACCGCCTACACGCTTGATATAATAGTAATCCACTGGGTATTCACAGTTAGGCGTACAACCACAAATTAAGCTAATACTTTCGTTTGGTGCTATAGCTACCGTAGATACTGGATTAAATATATAACCAGTACCTCTTGTTTCTTCTCTCCTTTGTTTAATATAAAGATTAATACCTCGATTTAACGCATCTATAAGCTCCCTACCACTTAAGTCAGACTGAGCTTTACCCATGATGCCACATCCAATCATTTGATACGCCTCATTAAAAGCCCTACCTCTTTCTGTTGGATTTTGTGAGTTAAGTAATACATACTCTAACACCGCAGTCATCAGATATGCTCGATACTCAACTTCTTTTATACAATTCTCTTTGCTTTCATACTTTGATAATCTAACATCAGCCACATTTACTGAACCAATATTACATATCACTGTATTTTTATCATCTGAACGTCCTATAATCTCTGTATTCTTAGTTATCATGCCATTTACAGTCCATGAATGGTCTTCTGAATACACTGTTAAACAATACGCATCGCTTCTTTCTAACTCATCTAAATGAGTGAATGTACAAGTTAAATCATGTGAATCAATATGGTATCTAGTAGATAAATCTACTTTGACTAACGAATATTCTCCTGTATCAATTAGAGGGTTGTACAACCATACTAACTGACTAATTTCGCCTCCTGCTTTATATATTCTGCTTTTTACACCTATAGATAAGAGTAATATTTGCAATTCCTGCAAAAATGGTACTTGCTTGCAGTTTAATATGCTATATCCATTATCTAAATCCCATTCCTCAGCATTATTAAGTACGGTATTGTATAATACCCTACCTTTAGCACTCATAATGCCATTGATATAATTCAATATTACTGATTTATTACCTTTCCATATATATCTTGGCACCTCTAGTCTAGCCTTGACTCCAACGCCGTGCTCTTTCATGACACGTTTAAAAGCACTTGAGCATAGCTTATTATCACTGGCAAATTTAGGATTAGCATCAAAGCTCTTGGTCATCTTAGAGCCATCTAGCTTATAGATAGTGTCTGGTAAATGATTTGTTATGATACTAGAAACAATCTCTTCTAATCTTTCCTTACGTTCGATAACATCATTACTCAAACTAATATGTCTATTAGACCCACTAAAAGCCCCTCTAAACTGGCTGTATCCAAGCATAAAGCCTAATTCAGTATCTACATTTTCCCCAAATAAAGCATGATGTTGCAATACAATCTTATCTCCTTTTTCCAAATATCTAGCCATCTTCCAGCCTTGACCATCTACCATAACCTTATGGTCTGGAGTTACTCTATGGAAATACCCCTCTTTTGTGTTTATTTGCACCATACGAGCCTCTGGACGTGGTAGAAGCATAGCACTAGCCTCTTCTATCCCATGTCGCCCAGCGACCTTATTTTGGCACTGTAAATCATATAGTTCTCTTACTGTTAATAATCCCTTATCTGTCACTACCCTGTCATCTCCATGTACACAGCATAAATTACTAGCATTCACTGGATGCCCAGCTTGTTTACTAGCCTCATCTCTGAATACATGGTACAACTGGTCTCTTTTAAATAAAGTAGACATTAATGCAAATATCTCTTTAGCAGGTACCTTATTAATATATTGTTTTGTCTCTACCGCATGATTATATGCTATTTCAAAATCCTCTGGCATTAAGTCATCCAGATGCTTGCCATTATAAGTGTATGTTGGACTTATAAGATAATATTCTTCGTCTTTCTCATACGCTCTCATGAAGTTATCAGGAACACACACACCTAGTTTTAATCCATATAATCTTTGTTGTATGTTACCTCCAATATCTTTAGCGTGTAAGAATGTTATAATATCTGGGTGCCATACAGGTAACCAGCAAGCACCAGCACCCTCTCTAGCTCCGTACTGGTCAAATGTAAGTATAGTCGCCTCAAATATTTTAAGTGTTGGAACAACACCTCTACCAGCATTAATTACACCTCCTACTGATGCTCCAATTTCACGGAGTCTACCCGCATAAATAGAGATGCCAAAACCATGTCTTGACATCTTCGCTACTTCTTCTACTGATTTAGTAATACTCTCTGTATCATCATAAATAGTTAGAATGGAGCAACTAGCTAATTGTCTTTTACTACCTGTCTTATGTTGATTTTGTAAAGTTGATGTACTTGGCATAATCTTGAGATTAGACATTGCTAGAGACACTTCTTGTGCACTTACAAGCTTTGTATGCCATCCAGCATCTTCAAACATAGTAAAGAACTCTTCAAAGCTTCTACCTTGAAGATATTTATTAGCTATGAATAATGCACCACTATACTTTAGATTTCTAGCCCAGTGAAACTCTTTCTTGAGAAATTGTTTATCTGTCTTTTGACCCTTTTTTGCGAATATGCTATGTGTAACATCACTTACAAGTATACCCTTAGCTAAGTCATCCCAAGCCTTAGCTTCTGGAGTTCTAAAGTTATCCTTTTTAATAAAACCTATACAAATTTGTTGTATAGCCTCGTTTATTTGAGCCGTAGTAATGCCATCATATGGACTAAATACTCTCATTAAAGCTTCTATTTGATTAGCTGTAGCACCAGCTAATGCTAGCTTTTCTACTATTTTTGACTCTTGGTAGTCTACTTTATTACCATTACGTTTTGTGATTGTTACCATGTGAATTTTCCCTTCAAATCATTTGGTGTTATGATTTTATGTTGATAGTTTGTAGATTTGTCTGTAAATGTCGAAATCACTTTTTGAACATCAGAATGCTCTGGTGCGTATTGATTAAACCAATCAAATGGATTGGAAGCTTGGTATATAGGTTCATATCCTATATCTATTAAAAGCTTATCCGCCCTATACTCAATAAACTGCGATATTTCGGTGTTTGTAAACCCACATTCATTATTATTTGAATAGTGAGCAAACGCCGACTCATACCATACAGCATCCTTTGTGATGTTTTCTATAAAAGGCTTAATTTTATCTTTGTCAACATTGCGTTCTAAGCAATGTTCGTGGAATACCAAAGACCAAAAATCCAAATGCGTTTTCTCGTCTTTGTTTATATAACTTATTTGGGTTGTAGTACCACTGAACTTTTTAGTATCATAATTCAGCTTATAAAAGAATGCAAAGTTCCAGTAGAATATTAAACCCTCTAATATTCTATTAATATGTATTTGGACTGCTCTTTGCTCAAATTTATTTAAACCATGAAATAGGAGCCCTAAGGTTCTATCTAATAGCTTGAGAACTTCCTGTAGCTCTTCGTCCCATAAATACCTAGTTTGAATACTAATTGGGTCATCTAATACGTTCATAGCTATGTATAAATACGAGTCGGTATGGTTACGCTCCTCTGCCTCTTGTCTTTGAGCTATTTGCTTTAAGCAGTTGGCAGTAAGATGAGGTATTAGATTTTCACCTAAGTTAGTAATCTGGGTACCATCAGTGAAGTATACTCTAGCTAAGTTAAGCTCAAATGCTCTCTTCATATGCTCTGGTAGTTCTCTAAAAGACGACTTATCTTTATCCATCAGTGGTACCTCTTCTGGTAACCAATGATTATCTTTCATGCGTTGTAGCATAGCAGGAGCCCAAGTATACTTAGAATACTCTATCGACTCTAACCTATCAGGCTCTCCGCCAAACACTTTTCTATTATTGTAAATCTCTTGATAATTAACCATTTTGAATTTCCTTTTTAGCTTTGAGTTTTTCTTTTCTTAGTTTTCGTTTTTCTTTTAGGTTAGCCTTATAAGCATTTAACTTATCAAATAAACGAATAAATGATGCTTGATTGTATATGAAGTTAGGCTGTGGCTCTGGGCTATTAGCTTCTTTGATAATCACATTCACATAATCTCCATAATCAGCACTGCCATTTTCTATAATAGATAATGTCCCCTCATCCAATACTATCTGGAAATCATTATCATAAGCATAACCTTGTAGTATATCATCAATCTCTTTATATCTATTTCTGTAGTCTCCACGCTTCTTATTTGACTCTCTAAAGCACAGTTCTAGGTTTATATATACATTACCTGTAAACTTAGTTTTAATATTCTCTTTCAGGTATTCAGCAACATATTTTCTCCAAGCGACTGTTTCAGCCTTTGGAAACCTAGACTTGGTATGTGAGTGATTAGCACTTGGAGGCATTGGAATGGTAATTTCTATATTAGACATCTTTATTCCTTTTCTTTTTAAATATTGGTAAATCATAAGCATCTATAACTAGAGAAAGCTTAGCTTCGACATATAATCCACTGAGATGTATTGTAACTCTCCAGTATTTATCATTAATCTTTTTAGTTGAGATTAACTTACCAAAGTTTGTTACTAGGTCTTCTAGGTCATATGTATTATAAACAGCCTGTCTAGCTAAGTTCATGATTGAGATGGTATCATCTTGTAGTGAATGTGTACGGGGGGAAAATATACTACTCGAGTCTATATAGTCTAGTGAGCATTTAAATGACACGCCATAACTATTAGGTCTCATAATAAACCCCTCATGTAGAGGGAAGCCCATATTAATCTCCTAGTGTACTAGAAGCTGGAACTATCTCTATATTCTTACCTCCAGCCTCTTTTGTCTCCTTAACTGTATTATAAATAGCTATATACTCAGCTGGGACTGCTAATACTAGCTTACCCTCAGAGTTTATAACTGGCTTAATTTGAGACCTAATAGTATTAAGGTCTACTGTTGAACAACCTACAAGTGCAGTCGCTATTACTGCTAATAATATCTTTTTCATATTCATTCTCCTTGTTTAAATAAATCCATCAAAAAATCCCTACCCTTACCAGTCCATCGAGTATAGTACAAGATAGTTCCGCTATCCTTAATGTGCTGTTTGACTTCTGTATAACCTAAATCAGCATACTTTGCATACATCACATATGTACCATTTGTTTTATACTGTATACCACGCTCCTCTAGCTCTTTATTTAAAGCGATAGCACTTTTAAAACCCAACTCTTTGGCTATCTCTGTCGTGTTATATGTCTTATTTGTATGTATTAGTCGATTGATAGTATTGGATTTTTGCTGTATGACCCTTTGTTGTTGCTCATTGACTTCTACTTGCTCTAGTAACGCAACTAGTGCCTCCTTGTAGGTTGTAGGTAATTTAGGTGCCTGTTGATTTTCAAGCTCCTGCCATCTACGTATAATAGCCTGCCTCAGAGATACACTATAACCACTAACTAAAAGTAGTGTATTTTCTTTATTTAGTAGATATTCTGGTTGCTCTTTGTTCTGAGAGTTGATATAAGAGGACTGCTCAAAAATGAGCTGTCCTAATTCTTCGCTAATATTATTAATATCCCTAAGAACATTCTTATGCTCTTTCCCAGTCAGCTCAGCAATCTCTCTACTACTCATTGTCAGTGTATCTGACATTATTTTCAATTCATTCATTTTTACTCCTATGCTGGTAAATCATCGTCAGCTGAAGCCTTATATGCTTCAACCAACTCAATCTTATTAGCGATAATCACAACCTTAGAACGCTTATTCCCGCTCTGGTCTTGCCATTTTTCCTGTTGTATCTCGCCCGAGACAAACACATTATTACGCTGTGCTAGCTTGAGTGTTCCATCTTTCATTGGCGTAGTAGCATATTCAGCGGTCTTACCGAATGCTTTCACAGTAAAGTAATCATTAGTCCATTGGTCTTTTTCTTTCCTTCCAATGGCAACAGTAAACTGTATAACCTGCATATCCCCCTTATTGGTTTTAATCACTCTACTCTCTACTTCTCCAAATACATCGCCACTAATTTGTACATTTGTATATCTCATTGTAATCTCCCTATATTTTCGTTAAACTCTAAAATCAATTTCAATTTTACTTTACCACTTTGAAGCAACTCTATATCCTCTGTTGTTAGTGAGTGTATGGCGTGTAATGCCTCAGTTTCCTCATCTTCATATTCTAAAAGCTCAGCCTCACATATAGCGATACCCTCCTCTATGTTTTCTTGCCAATTAGGCAAATCAGTGCCAGTGAGAACTTTAAGTGCGTTAATAATTCTTTCTTCCTGTTTCTTATCCATATTATTCCTCTACATGTTGTGGTTTTAATCCTAATTTATTTTCTAAACAACGTCTAATGTAATTTAGACCCTTATTAGTAAATGAGGTTGTAAAGTAAACTTGAATATTGCCATGACTATCTATTCTGGTTTTCTCAGTTAATCGGCATCTACCATGTTCTATATGTACCCTATAAGGTAATACAGTGTCAGGCATAAAGAACTCAATATCTCTTAATGCTTTAGCCATATTGTTTTGCCCTAGACCTTTAATATTTAATAAACCAGCTAATTGCCTTAGTGTAATGTCTTTTTCAGCTTGCATTACAGTATTAGCAAAATCAACTCTAGGTTTTTGGTAGTCTATAAGCAATTTTTGAGCCTTATTTTCTCTAATAGTATTGGCAGTTAAAATAACTAAATTCTTATCAGTCTCTGGAAATAGGTTTAGTATCATCTCTTCTTCTGTTTTTTGTTGTACATTATAGCCACCTGTTTTTCTAATTGCAGGTAACACTTCTTTAGTTACCCAATCTTGAAAATCAAAAGCCTCTTTTTTATCAGAACGCATAATTACGTAATACATTTGACTTTCTGTTATAAATGTTGAAATCTGAGTTCCGCCATTAGTTGATAGGGGGTAAGTCTGACTTATGCCCTCCCCAAAACGCTTACTTAGAGCTGAATTTACCATATTGGAGTTACTTAAGTTTAATGCATCGCATACATCTTTTAAACAAAACATTGGATTATTCAAGTCTCCAATAACTCTAATATTTTTACCATTAAATGTAAATGTGATTACATTATTTAAATTTGATATTTCATTCATAATATACTCCTATGCTACTAATAAATATTTATTAGCATACTCTACTCTAGGTTTTTGGTAGTCTATCAGTTTCTGTTGTTCTTCCACTACACCAGCTAAACGTCCAGCTTCTAGCAATGCTTCAGCATATGTTTGGGGTATTTGGAATTGTTGATTAATTTTTTGCAGTATTAAATCCTCAGCCCAATCTCTGAACTTTTTTGCATTTTCTGATTTAATAAAAAATCCAAGTCTAATTACACCTTTTTTCGTCCAAAACGTAGTCTGAGAGCCACCGTCACTATTTGTGACGTGGATAAAATGCTTGCCCTCTATCAATTCATCAGATTGACGTGATTTGTGCATTCTAATAGAATTATCTGCAACGCCATATCCATCAGCTACTTGCTGAGTAGACATAATCCACTCATAATCATCATGTTGTTTGACATTAATCTGTAATGTATCAAATGTTACAACTGTATTCTCTATTTCAAATATGTTTTTCATCTTTTTCTCCTATTTAATACTATTAGCTTGAATATACGAGCTAGCGAATTGCTTAACATCATCGTAGAACTCATACCTCACTACGCCCTCATTAGCTCCAGAGATAGACTTAAGGTAGTTTATAATATCTGCTCGCTTGGTTCGAGAGACTATCTCAGCGTGATGTATGTAATCTCTATGCTTGTTGTCCAGCTTATTAAGCTCAGCGGTAACATCTAGTGCTTTTGGAGGCTCTGGTGCTTTATCTTGTAGTTTAGCCTCTACAGGCTTATTGATAGGCTTAGCATCGTCTGCCCCAATATTTTCTGGTAAATCTTCACCAGCATATATATATAATCCAAGACCAAACATAGCTAGATTTTTCACTAAACAACGCATGATTGTTTTATTGACATCAAACATATCATATGCCTTAACTAGCTTATCGGCGTTTTTGGTTTTGAGTGTGTAATCCACATCCTTTTGTGCATTATTTGCACTGTCCATTACTGGCAACCACATCTTATGAGTAATATTGCCTACTGTAACAGTGGTAAACACCATACAGCCCTTTTCAGATGCAAAGTATGGTAAGCCATCTTTATTACAAATAACCTCATATGTAGCATTTGGATATACCTTACAAAACTGAGCCCATGCTGGAGCCCAACTTAAATATGTTAGCTTTCTGCCGTATCCAGCTTCCTTTGTTTCAGTAAACTTATTTACATTGGTTGTGTATAACTTTACAAAGTTAGCTAGCTCTTTTGGAGCATCTGTCATATCAACTTTAATATCTTCCATTTTCTCTTTCTCCTTTTAAATACATTAACTCTTCTACAAACATTGGAACCTCAATCTCTAGTATTGAGATTAAAGCCTCATCTCTCTCTACTCTTACTACAAGCTGTTCATCATCTTCTAAGCTTGGATGGTATGATATAAACTTCCAATATTCTCTACCAGTTATCCAGAGGCAACCTTGAACTTGATGCTTGTATTTTGGGGGGCATTTATTAGCTTTTAGATACTTCATATGCGTATCAAGAAGAGGGCATTTGAACTCAGCACCTCCATTATTACTTATAAGTAAATCTGGACTACATCCAAAACCGCCCTCAGCTTTAATAAAGCCCACCTCGTAGCAGTGGTCTATATAATCTGGATGATTCATATACCATGCCTTAGCTATTGGCTCTATGTTATTCCCACGCTCCATAGCTTCTGTGTTTAATTGTCTACGTTCTCCTGTTATCATTTCACACAACAACTCATCCATATAGCTAGCTCTCGTAGCTCCACTACCTTTGGCTAATATACGATGAAAATTGCTTGAACTTGCAACACCTAGTTTATGTTTATTCCACTCCGCACTTTGTTGCTCAAAAGTGAATATAGTGGTCTTTGGTGCTGGTATCATGATTACCACGCTGTATCATCAGCACTCCATGGCTCATCGCCCATCCTTTCTGCTAGCTTATCACGTGCTTTATCATATTCTGTTTCTGCTTTGACGTTGGTCAGAGCATTACAGACAAATGGTTTATGCAAATCTATTGACGGTTTAGACCCTAAAGCAAAAGCAAATCCTCCATGACTCGTATAATATTTTTTAATATCCTCTGAGTTTTTGTTGAAATCTTCAAGAAGACCCTTGCCTAAATCAGATTCCTTAACAAACACACCATTACGCCACTCTCCTTTCCTATCCTTAATCTCATCATAAGCTAGAGCTAAACATTCCCCTATAGACGTATTACACAATCTAGCTATGTTTATAAGCACTACAAGCACGTCTCCTATACTATCCTTGATAATATCTGACTTATTCCTTGCAATGCCTCCTGCAAGCTCTCCTGTCTCTTCTACAAGCTTTACAAACTGAGATTGTACAGTAGCACCGCCCTCTCCAAAGAAGTTTCTATCTTCTGCCCAGCTCAGAACTTTATTAAATAGTTCAAGTAGATTATTTTTTGGCTTATCTATTGTGAAAGATACTTTATAAGCATCTGTATATGGATTATGACTTAGATTTCTCATTTTTTCTCCTTTAGTTTTTTACGCTCAGCTTTACTTCTATGTACAGCACCAACGTACTTTACATGTTTATCTATTTTCTTTTGCCTACGCTCCAGCTCTTTCATAACATCTGGACTTGCTAATGTTAATAAATTGCCAAGCATATTAGCTAACTTAGTTTTCATTTGACCCTCCTACATGTTGTGGCTTTAATCCTAATTTATTTTCTAAACAACGTCTAATGTAATTTAGACCCTTATTAGTAAATGAGGTTGTAAAGTAAACTTGAATATTGCCATGAGTGTCTATTCTAGTTTTCTCAGTTAATCGACATCTACCATGTTCTATATGTACCCTATAAGGCAATACAGTGTCAGGCATAAAGAACTCAATATCTCTTAATGCTTTAGCCATATTGTTTTGCCCTAGACCCTTTATATTTAATAAACCAGCTAGTTGCCTTAGTGTAATATCTTTTTCAGCTTGCATTACAGTATTAGCAAAATCAACTCTAGGTTTTTGGTAGTCTATAACCTTTTGTTGTTCCTCATTAATCTCTACCTGTGCTACAAGTGCTATTAAAGCCTCCTTGTAGGTCTGAGGCAATTGATGCTGCTGTTTAGCTTCCAAATCCTGCCATCTACGTATAATTGCCTGCCTCAAAGACACACTATAACCACTCACTAACAGTAGTGTATTTTCTTTATTTAGTAAATATTCTGGTTGTTGTTTGTTCTGAGAGTTAATATAAGAGGACTCAGCAAAAATGCTTTGTCCTAATTCATTACTGATATTACGTATATCTCGCATAACGTCAGCGTGATTTTTCCCAGTCAGTTCCGCAATCTCTCTACTGCTCATTGTCAGTGTATCTGAAATGATTTTTAATTCATTCATTTTTACTCCTTGTTTGAACTCCTTAAATTAAGCCAACTACTATTAATTAGCTTAAGTCTAAGTTCTATATTTCTTTACTGTTTCCACAGTGTAAACACGCTATAGATACGTGTTATGTAGGTCTTGCCTACATCAGTGATTTCTAGCTCTTTCGAGTCATGTACCTTACACAAGTACCCTACAGCCCACTGTCCGACTTTTTAAAGAAGCCGTTAAACTTATATTTATATACTACACATTAAATTAATTAATGTCAAATACTTTACTAAATTGTAGGGTTATTCTCTACATATTCCTTAGCAAAAAACAAAGGACTACCAAATTCAGCACTAGGAGCTGAACATGTAGCTACAAAACATGCCTTACCATCTTTAATAGCATACAATAATCTACCCTTTACAAGCTTAAACTCTTGGTTATTAAACTCTAAACTTGACCCGTTTTTTATCACATATTTATCGAATGCGTCTTGCATGATTACTCCTTAAATTTAACAATATTACCAACATACTTCATATCTATACTTTGAGCTGTATTACGTCTATTCTTAGCTATAATCAGCTCGCAGGCATCTATATTACTTATAGGATTGCCCAATAGCACATTTGGTCTATAAGTGAACATAACTACATCAGCATCTTTTTCTAGCGAAGCTGACTCCGCTAAATCACTCATATTTGGTCTACGAGGTATCTTCTCTTTGGTCTTCATATCGACCTTAATATCTTTTTCAATTTGTCTGGACATTTGACTTAAAAGTATAATTGCTATATCTTCTTCTTTTGCTATACCCTTAAGTCTTTTAGTGATTTCTGCTATTCCGTGTCTATATTCTCCGCCATGAGGTACGAATATCTTCATGAGTTCTATGTAATCTATTGCTACAATGTCAATACCATTAAAGCGTTGCTTAAAACGTCTTAATTGAGCCATAATATAGCTCAGTGAAGCCTCTCCTTTATCATTAATGAACAAAGGTGCTTCTTTTATTTTTGTTGCAACCTGAGTGATTTTAGATAGCTCTACGGGGCTACATGTACCAAGCTCTATATTCTTACTAGGTACTTCAGCGTAACTCGATATAATTCTAGTCATTACTTCTTTCTGGGTCATTTCTAATGAAAATATTAGGCTTTTAGCTCCAGTATCTAAACAAGCATTGGTAACTATATTGAGAGCTAGTGCTGTTTTACCCCACGATGGTCTGCCTGCTATAACTGTTAATGTGCCTTTTCTTAAGCCTCCTATAGCTTCATCTAGTTTTGGGTATCCAGTTGAGTAACCAATAAATGTGTTATTTTTATTCAAGTCCATATCATGGAATATTTCGGATAATACATCTTCGGTGCTTTGAAGCTTAGACACATCATCAGTACCAACCATAAACACTTGCTCGGTTGCATACTCTACTATTTCCTCAACTGAGTCAGACATTTCTTTTATCTTATTAGTAATCCTGTTGTTGGCTAACATTAGCTCTCTTTTAACAGATTGCTGTTTAAGAATATTCTCACACTCCTTATACTTGCCATAGTAGCTATTAAATAACTCTTCAATATAAGCTTGATGACCTACCTTATCTGACACAGTAATAATATCTATCGCATCATTAGACTTTTTAATCTGCTCATAGGCTTTCCATATTTTTTTATGGAGTGATACATTAAAATGCTTATCTGATAGCTCTACATAGTCATATATCCAATTCTCTCTAAGAATAGATGCTAACATCACTTTTTCTGCCTCTACATTTTGAGGTACTTGTGTGCTTTCATGATTTCTTGCTATAGATTGTATCTCTCTTTGCACCTCATTCTTATAGTCGCTAGCTGGTATTTTGTCTATCATCTCTCTAGCACTTGATAGAAATGTTGCTCTTCCCTCGATAGTAGATAAATCATTATTTGCTAATAGTTGTGCAATCATGAATTGAGCTAAAGTCGGTGCATTCTTGATTAATGACAAGAATAACTTTTGACCATTGGCTCTCATGTAAGAATCCAAGTCTAAAGCCTCTGGTAATGTTACAAACTTAAAAGTCTTGCTATTAGCATATGGTAGACATTTATCTAAGGCTTTCATGCTAGCATTACGTCCTGCCGTATCTCCATCAAAACAAAATACTATTCTATCAGCTAACTTAGTGAGTTTATTAATATGAGATGGTGTGCATGATGTACCTAAAGTAGCAACTACGTTTTCTACCCCAAATTCATGGGCTGTAATCACGTCAAAGTTACTCTCTGTTACTATCACCTCTCCAGACTCTCTAATCGCTTCTTGAGCCTCATAGAGCCCGTAAAACGTATTAGATTTATTAAAGATAACACTCTCAGCTGAGTTAATATATTTTGGCATAGACTCATTTATAGTTCTTGAGCCAAAACCTATATATTTACCACTAATGCTTTTTATAGGGAATGTGAGTCTTCCCTCGTGCATTTTTGAATTATGTACCTCAGATGACGTTACAGCAACTCCGTATCCTAATTCCCATTTCTCAACAGAAGCTACCCTTAAACCTCGACTCATAACATATGTATCTGCACTGCTACCTAAAAGCTCATCTACATATACAGATTTAATTCTCTCTAGTTCCTTATAGTGCTGTGAAAAGTCTTTAAAGTCATCTCCGATGGGTATATGAAGATGATTAGCTAATTCCTTTATGGCTTCCATTGTGTCTAAGCCTAGATACTTCTCTGCAAAATTAATAATATCTCCATGTTCTCCACAACCAAAACAGTGGTATACAAGTTTTTTACTATTAACTACAAATGATGGTGTTTTTTCATTATGAAAAGGGCATAAGCCCTCCTGTAGTCCATTCTTTTTCTTGAGAGATACATATTGACCTATATATCCCACAATATCAGCAGAGGACTTAATTTGCTGTATTAGTTCGTCCATGTTGTAGACTCCTTGAATAATGCTTTAAAAGATGATATTTTAACTCGTTGAGAAAGATTTTTAGCACGTCTAAAAGCATTCACAAATAACCCATTATTTCTACACACTTGTACTTTAATATTTTGAGTATGAAATAAATAAGAGAGCTCACTGTATACTTCTTTTTTGCTTAAATCCATACCTTGAAATTTATTGGCTTCTAGTTCAGGTAAGTAGTTTTGTATATGATGCCAAAGATAATCATTGCTAACGTTCAGGGTTATATTATAGCCATTAAAATGCTTTGCTGTATGTTCAAATAAACTTGTTAGTCCTGTAATAGTTAGGTCTAATGCTGTTGTATCCTCCTTGATGCCAGACAGCATTTCATTACACTTATCTTTTTGAATTAATGCAGACCAACCGCCAGATTGATTTTCACTGTCTTTTGTAAATACTGAACAAAAATAAATATTGATTGTTTTCATAGTAACTCCTTATTTGTAAATTGATTATATACATAGTAGTATTTTTTGTCAATATATACTACTAATATATTTTTACTAATCTACTATAACCAGAGAAATATTAAATAATTAGTAGTAAAATATACTTGTAAAATACAACTATATATGATATATTGATATTAACTAATAAGGAGTGAATATGAATACATTGCTAATAATAGGTATAAGCATATCAGTAATCACAATAATAGCTGATGCTGTCTATGAGTATATAAGCCATAAAAGACTTGAACGAATGACTGAGGAGCTATTAAAAGATGTGTATAATGAATTTGGTATAACTTTAGATAAAGGAGAGTAGTGTGAATATAATAACTGGAGATTTAGTTAAATTAACTAAGCAAGGTAATTTTGATGTGGTTATTCAGGGTTGTAATATACAGTGTGTTCAAAACAAGGGCTTAGCTAAAGAGATGAGAGAGGCTTTTCCAGCAGTATATGAAGCTGATTTTGAAACTTATACAGGAGATAAAAGTAAACTAGGATACTACAGTAAAGCCCAAGTTAATACATCGGGTAAGTTAGTTCATATATTTAATGCTTATACTCAAGAGTTTTATGGGCGTATGCACAAGTCTTTTAACTACAATTACCTAGAAGAAAGTATAGATGCAATCCTCTACCACTTAAAAGTAAATGATTATGACCTAAAAGCAATTAAATTTGGTTTACCGCTTATAGGTTGTGGATATGGTAAAGCTGATGCTGATAAGGTAAAAGCAATACTAGAGAAAAAGTTCAAGGGATTAAACTTAACTATAGTTAACAGGAGTAGGTATGAGTGATTTAAGACCAAAACATCAATACAATTCAGACAATGTATTTTATGAGCTTTTCACGCAGGGCGTTAGGTTATTGCATAATCATCATGTTTTTGATTATAACATGCACATCCATCAACAAATGAAAGCTGATACAATTCTCAAAAGTCAGTTGCCAGAATACTTTGGAGAAAAGGAGTAGATATGACTAAACATGAAGAGTACGAACTAAAAATGTTTACTGAGATGCTTAACCAGTTATTTAAAAAAGTAAACAATCAACATGTGCAAGATTTTTTAACCTATAAGTTTAATATTAACGAGTAATACTTTTTAATTCCCCCGAATTCGAGGGATTTACCATTGCCTAAACTTTACCCTCTCTCGAGGGTTTTTTGTTGTATATATATATATATATATTAAGAATAAGAAGAAAAATGTAAAGATAGTATTCATGCGGTTTTTCAGCCCTATTTTTTTCAATCATCAATGCAGATTCTTTCAATGGCTAATATTAACTTTTTGCTTTTTTTTAATAATTTTTAATTTATTGAAGCTTTTGCGTGCATATCATTGAAATATATTCTTTCAATATATTTGAAAATATTAATATTAATTTTCTTGACTTTATTGAAAAATTATTTATAATAGTAATATCAAAAGGAGAATAATATGACTGAAGAAAAAATAAGTGAGAAAGAATATGAAGAGTCGCCATTTTTTAAGAATAAGATACCTGTAGGGAGAAGAAAGAAAAAGGTAGGCGAGACATTAACATTTAATCCAGAAACTGGAGAGGGCGAGGTTGTAGGGCTTCATAAGAGTGTGGCTTATGATAAAGAGGGATTTGTTAAGGTATATGAAGAGGTGTTTTTAAAGGGGCTATTGGGCTTAGGAACTGCAGGTATTAAAGCACTATCCGTTCTTATTCATACAGTTGGCTTATACCAGAACAAAGACAAATATAGAATAACCCTAACCTTTGATGAGCTGTATGAGTACAACAGAATATATAAGGCAAGTATTTCTGAGCAGATATTTAGACGCGGCATGGTAGAGCTACTAGAAGCGGGATTTATGGCTCGCTCAACTAAAAAAGGTAGATACTTTGTTAATCACAGAATGATAGTGAATGGCGAAAGATTTAAGATAATTCAGGAATTTAATTTAACCAAAAACTCAGGAGACAAAGATGCACAATAAATTATCAAAGATAGACGATAAAATACGTAACATAGCTAATGCAATATGCAATAACTATATATCTGATACAAGGGTTGCTTGGTGTGTAGTTGGACTAATTAAAGCCACTCAGAATGATACTGCAAATTACTTAGGCGAGTTTAGGAAAGGCGATATATATGAGTCAATACAGTCTGTATGTGTACAAAATTACTCAATAGAAGATTTTGAGTCTGGTTTTACTACGCTACAAGCTAAGTACATGGTTCAACGTAAATCTAGTGATACTTACTTTATTCAGGATAGGTTATTAAACTTTATTAATTCCCATGATGGAGAAGTTAGTGCAAAAACTAAACTACAAGAAATTAGCATAAGAGAAGATGTGAATAACACAGATGACTTGCCTCATAATAAGGGTATCAAGCCAGATTGGTTAATCAATCTTAAGTCTAGTGATACAAAGGAATATACACAACCTAAGATGATAACCGATGCACTAGAGTATATTATTAATACACTAGGTCATATAGATGATAACAATTGTATAGACATGGGAGAGATATATAATTTCTGTGTACCGCCCGAGAAAGATGTAACAACATTTAGAGGTATGTGTTTAGATAAGTCATTATTTAACGCTTTCCAACTAGGTATATTAAAACCATACAAGCATTGTTTGTATCAGGTTAGTGATGAGTTTTTAAATAGTATAAGGGGGTGTAAACAATTTAACACCCTTATATAATCAGTGTGAGTAATCCTCACAGTGGCTTTAGACTGGGTTAAAGGAGTGTCATTTTAAAAACGACGCCAGCTTACACCAAAAAGGGGTAGCTAAAATACAACGGAAATTTTCCGTTCGTTAAATATATTCATAACAAGGAGTAAAAATGAATGAATTAATAAAAGTTGATAGCCAAACTATAAATGGCGAAGTGGTGCAGGCAGTGAGTGCTAGAGAGTTGCATAAGTTCTTAGAGGTTACTGAGAGATTTCAGGGTTGGTTTGATAGACAGTTGCAATATGGATTTGTATTAGAAAGTGATTTTACAGGTGTTAAAAAGTTTGCATCTGTAAATAATGGGGCAAATATTGAAATTCAAGACTATATTATTTCTCTTAACATGGCTAAAGAAATTGCAATGATACAGCGTAGTGATAAAGGAAAACAAGCTAGATTATACTTTATTGATTGTGAAAAGAAATTAAATCAACAAGTACCTAAACTCCCTACAACCTACCTAGAAGCTCTTAAAGAGTTGGTAGTTAAAGAAGAGACTATAATTGAACAACAGAAGCTTATAGACCATCAAAAGCCTAGAGTAGAGTATGCTGAGGCTATGATGCAATCTGATACCACTATAAGTATACAAGAGGCTTCTAAGGTGTTAAATATTAAAGGTGTAGGTCAGAATAAACTATTTGATTTATTACGTACACTAAAAGTGTTACAGGCAAATAACTTGCCTTACCAGAGGTATTGCGATTTGCAATGGTTTAGAGTAGTTGAGACGAAATATATACAAAATAATGAGATAAAGGTTAGACTAAAGACTACTGTAACACAGAGAGGGTTAAATGGTATACGTAGAGCTTTGGCTAAAAACTTTGGGTTAGTTGGCGAGCATTTGAAAGGAGAAAATAATGAGTGAATATGAGAAGCTATTAACGCTTGTAGACCGCTTGGTTGTGGTTATGGGTATGTTTGTTACTAACCCTACTCTAATGAATGTAATGCCAGCACAGAGCATATTAGACACCTCTAATCAGCTAGATGAGATACATAAGGTAATTGAGATTATGATTATTAATAGTAAAAAAGGAGAAAATAATGCACAATGAAGATTTAGGTGTAACAATAGAACAGGCTCAAGCAAAGGCAGAAGAATTCAATTTACAGTATGCTAGAAGTGTAGTCAAAAATTTAAATAAGGATAAAATATGATATACATTTATACCGATGGAGTCTGCAAAGGCAATACGCTTGTGGGCGGATGGGGTGCTGTAATTTTAGATGGTCAGGATAAAAAAGAGATGTGTGGCTTTGAACTAAATACTACTAATAATCGTATGGAACTTTTAGGTGTCATAAAGGCATTAGCAACACTGGATGAGGGACAGGAATTACAGATATATACAGACTCAAGATATGTTCAGATGGGCATTAGTCACTGGATTAAGAAATGGAAAACTAATAATTGGCTTACTAGCGATAAGAAGCCAGTTAAGAATGTGGATTTATGGCAACAACTAGATGAGGAGAGTAAAAGGCATCATATACAGTGGTTGTGGGTGCAAGGTCACTCAGGGGATAAGTGGAATGAAAGAGCTGATAGGCTCGCTAATCAAGGTGTTGAAAATTGTTATAAGGAAGTAAAAATGTATAAAAGTAAATCAGGTTTCTCATTAATGGAAATAATGGTAGTAATTGGTATTATCGGGATATTAGCTATAATAGCTATACCGCAATATATGCAGTATGTTGCAAGAGCACAGGTTGCGGAGGGATTATACGCTCTAGGACACGCTAAACAAGTAGCGATAGAGTATAACTCTACTGAAGGCAGTTACCCACGAACAGAGGAGCTACAAGAGCTTAGTAATACTAAAACTATTCAACTCAAGGATACCAAGTATCTTAACTTAATGACTACCAATCAGTCAGAAAGTAATAAATACTATGAGATTAATTTGAGATTTAGAAATAATGGAAATATTAACTCCAATATTAGAGATAAGCACCTCACATTTAGATTAACATATTCCACTGGGCAATGGGATTGTATTAGTGATGATATACAAGCTCAATATCTTCCTGCTGTGTGTAAGCCATCAATCGGTAATAATAGTAATCAAGGCAATAGTGGTAATAATCCAAACGATTATAAGGACAATTTCATAGGTGATGGAAATGCAGGTGGTGGCTCTGGAAGCAATAAATAACAACCATTTTAAAGTGGTCGATTTCGACTACTTAAGCTCATATAATAAGCCAGCACTAGCTGGTTTTTTATTGTTTAAAATAAATAGTAGTAATTACTTGACAAAAATACCATTATGGTTTAATATGAATGTAATAAATAAGGAGTAAATATGCAAAAGAAATATGAATTAATTAAAGGCTCATCTAAAAAAGTGTGTGGTCAAAGAGTTTATCGCATTAGGGCATTAAAGGATTTTGGTAGGGTTAAAAAAGGCTACGTAGGAGGCTTTGTGCATAGTGAGTTTAATTTATCGCATTTTGGCACATGTTGGGCTTGGGGAGACTCTGTTGTTACGCATAATGCAAGATTACTGGATGATGCTCAAATTTTTGGAAGGACTTGGATGATAGAAGATGCTGTAGTTGGCGATAAAGCATCAATCAAGGATGGTGTTGTTATCAGGGGTTCTGCGAGGATTGGGGGCAATGCTGAGATTAGTGGCATTGTATTGGTTACTGGAAGAGCATTTATTTCGGATAATGCCAAAGTATTTGGGAATGTTATTGTAGATGGTAGGACTAAATTAGTGAATTCTGTTGTTATCAAGAATCAATATGATTTTATAAATATTCTCCATCATAAATATAACATGACTATTACTAGAGATTATATTCAGGTGGGATGTCAAACTCATACCAAAGAGGAGTGGCTAGATTTTAATGAAGATGCGATATTTAAGATGGATGGTAGTGAAGCAGTGTTATTTTATAACACAGTATTAAGACCAATGTTAGTGTCTGGAATATTTGATATAGGAGTAAATAATGAATAATACAATAGAAACTAAAACGCTAGTGCATTTTTATTATCTAGGTAACCAATGGTTACTTAACAGAATAATAGATGCTGGCATATGTGTACAATAACAGGAGTAAATATGAGTGAATTTGCAACAGAAGATAATGAGGGTAATTATGTATGTCCATACTGCGGACATGAGCATGAGTATGATGCTGGAGGTAATTCAGAAAGTCTTTATGAAGACGGGGATACTTATACTGACGAAGTAGAGTGTGATAATTGTGGTAAAGAGTTTGAAAGGGAGATTAGACTAGAAGTGTTGTATAGTTATTATCAAACAACTAGAAAAATAAAGGAGTAAAAATGAAATATAAAGAAAGTCCATTTAACAGAGAGGCTATACAACAAGGAGATGCCACATTAGATGGCATGAAAGGAGTTATTGAGCATCATAATAGAACAAGTAATGAGCATATAGCGTGGCAAATAACAGCGAGAATAGTGGGTAGAGTTATTGGCTTTAACCTATCGGCTGAGCGTGTTTATCCACTATTAGTGTATCTGAATAATTTACCAGAGAATAAGACAGCTAAAAGCATAGAGATAGCAGGTAAGCAACTCACACAGTACAACGATAGTGTATCATCTGGACATATAACCAGAGACCAGTTCTGGAATGGTATTAGAGCCCTTTTAAGGGCGAATGTAATTGCAAGAGCAGACACACGAGGATTTTATTTTTTAAACCCTAGTCTGATTTTTGCTGGGGATTTAACTGTAATCACTAATTATACAATAGGAGAATAATATGAGTAGATTTACAATTAATGAATATCAGTACCAATTACTAAAAGGAAATGCGACAATAGGTGTTTATCGCAAGAGATTAGGCAGTGAGAATGGTAGTCATATTGGAGAGTTTGGGTTTAATGATGAGTTAGATGATGATTTTGATAGTGATGATATTATTCAGAATATTAAGACCGCTTTAGAAAGGTTTGAGGCTATTAATTATAATTTTTGCGGGTTTTTTAAACCACTCTTCTCAGAATACGATGTAATTAATATTCATGGTGATTATGGATATACTGGCTTACAGATACATGCAAAGCATTTAACAGGAGAAATATACAAATATCATTACACGATAAATGGCAGTCATGTAGAGGGGGAAGTATTTATGACTAAGCTGGAAGAAATATATAAATCAAGTAATACAAAACAAACAGAGGAATGTTCTATTAAATTAGGCGATTGTATATATAGTGTAGCACCAAGCATATATCATAACTTTCAGTTAGATGTTACGCAAAACACAGAAAAGGACGAGACTAAGATTATAGGTAGTTTTAGTAAAGGTAATCCAAAGGATATATTAAAGACTATAGAGCCAATGCTTGAAATGTATCATGATTTAAGACACGAGACTCAAGAGGATTTAAATATTTCGCTGGTAACCTTACATCGTTGCTTAATATCATTAAATGGTGTTGGTATATTAACCATAAGAACTAGAGAGTCTAATGGTGATTGGGCTACTCCAAAAATTCAAGCTTTCATAAGTGGGACTGATAACCCAGTTTTGCATTGTGATGTTGCGAGTTATATTAAGAGTACACTCAAGTCAGAGGAG
>JACCDR011262237.1_pt1 | contig 26936 bp, 20 predicted proteins | sample 7446431 | NCBI WGS metagenome assembly JACCDR01 (sample SAMN15323443, study PRJNA562643) | freshwater metagenome | isolation source: river surface water | place: USA:Blue River Watershed | collected 2017-08-17 | reverse complement strand
ACCCTCAATCTTTTAACAGATTTAATGCTGATGTAATAGGCTATACTTTTATTGATGGCGTAACGGTTGTATTCAGAAAACAACTAGGTTACTATATTCCTGATCTTGGTTGGGGAGGGGTATTTCAATTCTCCGAGAAGAGTTTAAGGCATCTGTTCGATATTTTAAAAGGAAATGATACAAGACCCCCTACGAAAGTTGGGGAGGTATCTGATGGGGTATATATGATAAGTAACACTTTATACCTAACTAAGGATGGAAAGATAAAGTCTGATCATTGATGTGTAAAAAGGCAGCCTACACATGGCATGACTTATCAAACGAGGCTGATGATAAAAACACCATTGTTGGTCATGCCATGAGGAGCAAAGCGTAACTAAAAGCTTTTAACTGCTAATGGAAAATTGGCTTTCTTGAAAATAAACAACTGACATACAACGATTTACTCATCTAATAACTCGGCAATATTCTCGCTTTTGTAAGTAGCCGTTTCGGCATCGACAATTTCGCTGATTTGTTTCATGACCTCAAAAAAAACTTGAATTTTCTCCTCTCCTATTTTCTCATAAATAAGGTTATTAAAAAGCAATACACCACTTTTTGCTTTATCACGTTTGCGTTTGCCTTCTTCGGTCAGAAACACCTTTACCACACGGCGGTCGTCTTCGTCGGTTTCTCGGCGAATCCATTTTTTATCTTCCAACGTTTTGAGCATTCGGGTGAGGCTGCGGGCTTCTAGCCCTAGGGCTGGAGCAATTTTGGTGGCAGGTGTACCATTTTTGTCTATATTCAAAAGCACATATCCAATAGCCATAGTCATATCAAACTGGGCAGCATAGAGGTTGTACATCCTACTAATGGCATGCCAACCCGATTTTATGTGGTGGTCAACAGTTTTGTCTGCTTTCATACGAATCAAATTAGATTTTCAATATTGGATTGTTTCTACCTTAGACGAATAAGCCAAGCCATCTGAGTTTTGATGGCTTTCGTTTGTGTAAATTTGTTTAAGTTTAAAATATTATGCAAGCATACTAATAGATTTATTTTGGTTATTCTTTGCTTGCTGTACCAGAAAATCGAAAAGTAGCCCTAATACGATTATCGAGGGTATTTTACTAGCTTCAATCCAAGGAATCATTGGAAAAATTTCATAAAAAAAGGGAAGCAATCTTCCCTTTTATTTTATTTTTACCCCTTTCATTTTCCGAACTTTGGTGCTTGTGTTGCTGAAAGTACTTTTTGCCAGCATCAGTCTGATACGGGAGCTTCCGTTCATGACAACCAGATAGGTATTGCCATCGTAGTCGAGCCTTGAAAAATTAGGACTGCCATTGGCATCGGTTAGTTGGTAAAAGTACTCGCCTTTTTCTCCTGCAATGGGCGAAAATCGTAAATAGGCTTCGCCTTCGCCTCTTTCAAATGCCACCGACAATACGCCATCTTCTGTTTTTTGCACCATACCTGGGGTATTTTTATCCAAAGTGATGCGGTTGATAAACCGACCATTTTTGAATACCACTTTCCCCGATTTGATTTTTGCATTGGAAGATGGCACTTCCCTTTCGAGCGTCAAAGGATTGTCGTTATAAAACTGAACTTTCGTTACGTCAAGTTCATTTTCTTCTAAAGCGTGCATCATTGTTCCTGTCAGATACACATTTTTTTGACAGCTCGCAAGCCCTAGGGTGGATAGAAATAATATGAGGATTCGTTTTTTCATGGTTTATGCAACGATGCTTTTAGTGTAAAAATACATAAATCTGCCAATATTCTCTAAAAAAAACAGGAAATACAAGCAGATTTATGTTAAAAATAGCTTAAAATTTTGGTTATACCGCTATCTGATTCCTATTTATGGCTGGCAAATAAGTGATAGTCGGCACATTCACGCAGGGCTTGTTTTTGGTATTGTGTTTTGGCAAATTCGCTGCGGAGCAAGGTAAAGTAATGCGAAAACTTGCGTACTTTTTCCTGCTTGATACGGCGTTCCATCGCTTCATAATCTTCTTCGCCTCCTTGCGTTGAGGCATACACAAAAAACTGGGCTTCTTCGCAAGCAGCCGCCCCAAAGCACGCCTTTGCTGCCAATTCTTTATCAGGCGATTTGAGGGCTGTTTCAAAATAACTTTTGGCTTTGGTAGCTTGGTAATAATCTATTTCAAAGTTTTTTTCTTCAAATGTATTTACTTCGGCCGAGCTTCTCGCTCGTTTGCAAAGTATCCACGCATTGCCCTGATAGCTCATATTGTAAGCCCCACAACCAAGCGTATAAGCTGCTTCAAAATCGCTCGGATTATCGGCAAGGCGTTTGTCCATAGCCGCCATTGTTTGAGCAAAATCGACAGGCGTACCTGTATAGCGTAAATTTTTATTGTTGGTTGTCAGTACAAAAGGATTATACCTAAAATTGCCTTGCCAAGGTTCTTTCGCCCATGTTGTGGCTGGCACTTTGGCAAATGCTTCGGCAGCTTTGGCGTATTTATGCTCTGTCAAGGCTCTTCTACCCAACAATACATACAAATGCTCGTCGGTGAAGCCCGTCATGCCCTGCAAAAGGGTATCGAAAGGCGATTGGTTGGTTTGGTGAAAATAGCCAATTACCTGTTCGATGGTTTCGGCGGTTGTGGTGTCTTCGATGGCGTACATATCTACCTGCGAATTGAAGCCTGCATACTCGAAACTACTATTCACTTGATAACTCGCTAAGGTAGCCATCAAATACGCCTTGGCTTTGGCATACGGCACTTGTACTTTACGCACGTTGTTTTTTTCGCCCATACAACTAGCAAACCAACCTGATTTGGCTTTTTCTTCTACTACTTTTCTGCCATAATACCTCGCTATCAACTGCTTAGATGCTTCGAGGAGGGCATTGCTCATCCTGAAATTTTGAGGCTTGGCAAAGGCTTGTAGCACAGGCACTAGGTTTTGTTCTAAGGTCGAGTCAACCGTTTCGGCTTGGTTGGTCAGTAACAATAATTCTTGGATTTTCAATTGTTGTTGTAAGCTTACACTTGGTTTGGCTACTAGCTTGGCTTCTGCAAGGTAAGTGGCAGATTGGGGAAAATCTTTTTCTACATAAGACAAATACGAAAGGGCTGCCAGCCAAAAACCTTTATCCGACAATTGAGGATTTTGCGAGCATGACAACGCAAAAGAGCGAAGTTTTTCCCAATATGAACCCGCTTTTTCTTGGGCTTCCTTGGTGGCATTGGCATCGGGTGCTTCGCCCCAATAACTATTTTGGGTATAAAAACTAAACTCGTTTTTGTTGATTTCACGGGCCATTACCAAGGCAATCAAGGGGTTTTTAGGGTCGAGTTCGACCATTTTTTCTAAAAATGTTAATCCTTCCTTATGCTCTCGGATGGCAGCAAAAGCATATACAGCAGCTTTTTCGTGGTTGGTTTTGGCATATTGTAGCGCATCTTCTTGAAAACTCAAACCGTAAATTCTGATACTTAAATCCGCCTGATTGCGACGGCTTGGGCATTGGTCGAAAACTTGGGCGAAATGATAAAATGCCTGCACCGAATCGCCTTTTGCCAGCAAAGCTCCTGCCTTGCGTGACAATGCCCAATAGGACAAATACGATTTCTTTTTGAGCGGCTGAATATATTGGTCATACCCCTGAATCGCCTCGTCGGGGGCGTGATTGAGCATCGCCAATTTGACCAACTGAAAGCCATAGCGTTCTTTGATAAACTCATCTTTAACCGTCGGAATCACTTGTTTGACTTCTTGAAACAAGTTGGCTAAGGCTAAAGTGTCAACGTTGGTTTCGGTAAAATAATCAACGGTTACGTCTTTGTAAGCTTCGTTGATAGCCTTGATTTTTTCGAGATACGCTACAGCTTCCTTGTTTTGTTTGCTTTGTAAAAACTGTTGTAAACCCAAGCCGTTACCATACAGCGATTCGTCGATGGTTTTTTTCGATACTTTTCCTTTGACATACTTGCTCCACGCCTCAAGGTGCAATGCCTCGTCGTGGTCAACGGTATCGCCTTGGCGTTCGTAAGCGTCAACGTCGGTATATTCATCATAAAAAAACTGCGACGAGTAGCTATATTTCAAATCACTTCGACGGGCGTTGGTGCTTTCGGGCATGAAATAGCTGATAAATTCGTCGTAATCGACAAGTCCTGGTCCACAAGCCAAAAGGGTAAAAATAGCGAGGGCTTTAAAAGATTTTTTAGTGAGGCTGATATAATTGCTGAAGTTGGGCATGGGTATAAATTGTTAAGCTTTTTTCATCTAAATGATACAAAGCAAATGTAAGATTTTGATTGGATATTTTCTTTTTTAAATAGGAAGAACTCTTGAAAATATCTTCAAAAGACGTTTCTTCCACCCGAAATACATCGCCTTTCCGAATAGCCAAATCCCAGGCAACAGTATCTTTTTGTGCCACATAGCGATTTCCTTTAGCCTTAAAAGCCTGTAAAGGGTTCAAATCTTTACTTCCTACGGTATTGAGAAAATACATAAAACGATGATTTCGATACAAGATTGTCCAATAAAAAGCAGGCATGACCACATCTAAAGGCAAATTATAATCGGCAATAGTACCTACATATTGTTGAAAAATAGCTGGGTCGAAAATAGAATTAGGCGTTTTTTCCAATTGCCAATCACCCATATTGTAGCACATAAGCATTCCTCGTGCCACAGGAGGTACGCCTGTTTGGTCGCTAAATTTGATTTGATGCAAGCGAATCGTTGCGGATAAATTAGGGCATTTTTTACGTAAAACTTGTAAAAGTGCAAAATATTTTTTTTTCGTTTGTAAAGTCCAATCGCAATCAATTTGTATCGAAAGTGGCTTTTTCTGCAACCAATTTTGGTGTGTAATTTCAATTTTCTGATAAATTTTATCAGCCAATGCTTTCATATAACGCCCTTGTACTTGCGTCAAAGTACGGTTGGTTATATACACCACAGGCACAATACTTATGCCATTGGGAGGCAATTGTTGGGGCTTTAGGATTGCTTTGAACGTTGGCTTGCCTTGTTGGTCGTCGAGGTCGATGTCGAAATATTTGACATACACTTGCTTGATGGCATTATTTTTCAAAAAGTTTTTTTCCTCGGCCGTCGGGTCGAATGCCGTTTTCCAATGATACACGGCTGGCGTGATAGCTTTGGGAGGCTTATCGCCTTCGCAGGCCGTCCATACACAAGCCAAAGTCAGAAATATGATAGAGGTGATTTTCTTCATAGCAAAGGCATTGATACGAAAAAAGCGATACAGTATGACTGCATCGCTTTTTTCAGAGAAGACAAAACTTTATTAGATAACCGCTTCGGCTAATACCAACACTTTGTTGTTGAGTACTTCCACAACGCCACCATCAATCGTGAACTCTTGTTTATCTGCGGCTAAAGTACCCTTACCCAAGGTAGAAACGATGGGTGCGTGGTCTTTCAAAATTTGGAAAGAACCATTGATACCTGGAAGCGTCACAAGTGAAACTTCGCCAGAGAATACCGTTTTATCGGGAGTAATGATTTGTAAATTCATTTCTATAAGAATTTGAAAATTTGAACATCTGAAAATTTGAAAAGAATTCAAATCAAAAATGTGCTAATGTTTTTCAAATGAAAGCAAACGCATGATACTATTGTAGTGATGCGTTTGCTTTATTTTCAAATTAACACACTTTCAAATTTTCAAATTATTTAGCTGCGTCTGCCAATAATTTTTCTCCTTTAGCAACAGCATCTTCGATAGTACCTACCAAGTTGAAGGCTGCTTCTGGCAAGTAATCATATTTACCATCAATGATTTCGTTGAAACCTTTAATCGTATCGTTGATGTCAACCAAAGCACCTTTCAAACCCGTAAATTGTTCGGCCACGAAGAAAGGTTGCGACAAGAAACGTTGCACACGACGAGCACGAGCAACTACTAATTTATCTTCTTCAGATAGTTCGTCCAAACCAAGGATGGCGATAATATCTTGTAATTCTTTGTAACGTTGTAAGATTTCTTTCACACGTTGAGCCGTATTGTAGTGCTTATCGCCCAATACGTCGGCAGAAAGAATACGAGAAGTAGAGTCTAGTGGGTCCACCGCAGGATAGATACCTAACTCAGCGATTTTACGAGAAAGTACTGTCGTTGCATCTAAGTGGGTAAATGTAGTAGCAGGAGCAGGGTCAGTTAAGTCATCGGCAGGAACGTAAACCGCTTGTACCGCAGTAATTGAACCACGTTTTGTAGAAGCAATACGCTCTTGCATCGCACCCATTTCAGTTGCCAACGTTGGCTGATAACCTACCGCAGAAGGCATACGACCTAAAAGAGCCGATACCTCAGAACCTGCTTGCGTAAAACGGAAGATGTTGTCGATAAAGAAAAGAATATCACGACCTTTACCTTCGCCTTCGCCATCACGGAAGTACTCGGCGATTGTCAAACCCGACAAAGCCACACGAGCACGAGCACCTGGAGGCTCGTTCATCTGACCGAAGATAAACGTAGCTTGTGATTCTTTCAAAGCGTCTTCGTCAACTTTGCTCAAATCCCAGCCACCTTCTTCCATCGAGTGTTTGAAAGCTTCACCGTATTTTACGATACCAGATTCAATCATCTCACGCAACAAGTCGTTTCCTTCACGAGTACGTTCGCCCACACCCGCAAATACAGAAAGACCTTCGTAAGCTTTAGCGATGTTGTTGATAAGTTCCTGAATCAATACAGTTTTACCTACACCAGCACCACCAAACAAACCGATTTTACCACCTTTTACATAAGGAGCAAGCAAGTCAATTACTTTGATACCCGTGAAAAGTACTTCTGTAGAAGTAGCTAGTTCTTCAAACTTAGGAGCAAGACGGTGGATAGGCATACCTTTTGCAGAAATTGGCTGTGGAATACCATCGATAGCCTCTCCTACTACGTTGAACAAGCGCCCTTTGATGCCATCGCCTGTAGGCATGGCAATAGCCTGACCTAAGTCGATTACTTCTTGACCTCTTTGAAGACCTTCTGTACCTTCCATTGCGATAGTACGTACACGGTCTTCACCTAAGTGTTGTTGTACTTCAAGGATAACTTTTGTGCCGTTGGCTTTTTTTACTTCCAAGGCATTCAAAATTGTAGGGAGTTTAGAGCCTTCGCCCTCGAAGCTCACATCCACAACCGGACCGATTACTTGCGTAACCTTTCCTTTATTGACTGCATTTGCCATTTTGTATTGTGATTTTGTTATCTGATTATCAAGTGATTAAGCAAATTGTTATTTGCTATACCGTTTCAGTGTGCAAAATTAGCTGGTTATTCTCAGATAATCAATCGTTATTTTTGGATTTTTACCAGTTTTTTTGCTGAAAAGGTATATATTTTATTGAATGTTATTTAGGTAAGGCTACTGTCATACACCATCCTTACAAGCCCTATTTCTTGGTTTTATTATGCTTTGCTCTTGTTTATCTACCAAAAAGCCTTCTTTTCGTTAGATTCATAAAAGACTTTTTACCAATAAAAGAGTGGATTTTACTAAAAAAATACTCATTTATTGTTTGTAAGGATTATCCAAAAAAAATGCAATAATTTATTAAACGGTTGTTCGTTAGTAGGGGCATCTGGTATGTTTGCAGAGAAAATCTGTATCTTTACAAGCAATTGAACTCTTTTTATCCGCAAAAACATCGTTATGACACAGCTTTTTTTTTGGAAAAATTGGCAAAAAAATACACAATACCTGTTCTTCTTCGCCTTTTTATCATTCTTGATTAGTGTTGCTCTCCTTGGCTTTTTTTATATCAATTACCTACAAAACGTGATTCATTGGGATGTACTCAGCGAGCTGGGCGAAACGTCTATCACAGTTGAACAGTACAAAATCGGGCAAGAAACCCTATCCATTCCTGCTAAAGCATTTTTTGTGAGCGAGCAATTCCTTGCCTCAACTATGGCGATAAATACCACCGCCAATGCTTTGTACCTGTGTTTGGCTTGCATAGCGTTGGCACTCATCCATACCGGACTCACCTTTTGTAGCCGTGTTTGGTACTTGGCTTTGATGGGCTTAAATGTGGTTTTACTTATTGCTTATCGTTGGGATTTGCTGCTCAACAGGGCTGGAAACGGGGTTGGTTTAGGCATTATTTTGGGCTGTATTGTACTTAGTTATACCTTTCATGCTTTATATACTCAATTCCATACGCTCGGACGGTTTATTGGATTTTTCCTATTTTTCGCTCTTGCTGGAGGCACTTGTGTAGCCCTTTCGCCCATGCCTAATGGCATCGCTCATTTGGTGAGCTATCAGACTTTAGCAGGAATGGCTGGCACAGGGATTATCGCCTTTGGGTTGGCATATACCATACCATACACTTTTCTGACAGTTACTACGAGCCAACCCAATGGACAAAGTTTACTCAACTTTACCGTACTGACTTTCACCTACCTTGCCAATGTATTGCTGGTGTTTCTGCACAACAACCATAGCATCGACTGGCAAATGCTTTACTTGAGTCCGTTTTTGTTGTTGGTGACTTCGTGTATCCTTGGGCTATGGCATATCAAGCACCGCATGATATTTATTTCTACGATTATTCAAAGAGATTTTGCCGCAGTATTGATGTGTATTGGTCTTAGTATTTTTGCCATAGCCACTTGTATATATGCGTTTGCTACCGCCAACGACCCACTCATCGAAGTACTAGAAGACCTCATTACCTACAGCCATTTGGTGATGGGTACGTTGTTTTACTTGTATGTGTTGGTGAACTTTTACCCTTTATTTGCCAAACAAATGGCGGTGCATAAAGTGGTTTTCAAGCCCATCAATTTGCCCATTTATGTTTTTCGGATTGTGGCATTAATTGTTTTAATGGGACTTTTTTCCATGAAATCTTTCTTTGTCATCGACCAAGCACAAGCAGGATTTTACAATGCACTGGGCGATAATGCCGTAGCCAACCAAGATTATAAATTTGCCGAAATTACCTACAAACAGGCCCTCAGCCACGAATACCGCAACCACAAAACCAACTACGCTCTTGCAAGTTTGGCCTTGTGGCAAAACGACAACGAAACAGCCGCTTTCTATTTCAAAAGAGCTTTAGAAAAAAATCCTTCCCCTTTTGCCTACGAAGGATTAGCCCGCTCATTTGCCGACAGAGAAAAAATATTTGATGCCCTATTTGTCTTGAAAGAAGGGCTTACGCATTTTCCTACAAACGGAGAATTACAAAACAACTTAGCGTATTTTTTTGCCCGTACCCAAGCCCCCGATTCGGCCTTGGTTTATTACGAAAAAGCCTTGTCGAACAGCCAACAACCTGCCGTTGTGGCCGCCAATTTGCGGGCATTTTGGACAAAATTTGGTAGCCCTGCCCAGCAAGCAGAAGCCCTCCAAAGCAACGATACGTATGAAACCCCAAGTTATTTGGCCAATACGTATGCCCTTGCTTTGGCTACTGCTCGCCAGCCCAGCAACGTTGCCAAGCCCACCCTCGACACCGCACTTAATGTTTCGACCTTCGCCTTGCTTTACAACCAAGCTTTATGGCAAAAAGATAAAGGCGATTATTTGCCTTTAGAAAACTACGCCATGAAAGCATCGAACGACCAATTTTCAGAAGATTTGCTTTTTGCTCATGCCATACAGCAGTATTACAAAGGTGATAAACAATTGGTTTTTGAACAACTTTGGGCTTGGGCAACCAACGATAGCACAGCAGCCAAAAGCAAATATTACCGCATTTTATTGAATACTTTTGTCAAAAAAGAAGCCCAAAGTCCTGTTAAAATACAAGCCATCAACAACGCCACTACGGCTCAGGTACTGGCTTGGCAGCATCCGCTCAACGCCGATGTACTGGGTGCTTTGGTGGCTTATTACAATCGACAGAAGCATCCAGAAATGGGCTATCAGTTACTCAACAATGCCCTCAAATGGCGACAAGACAACGCCAAAATCTGGCAGTTGTACATTCTACAAGCCCTTAGCATAGGCATGAAAAGCTATGCAGACGAAGCTCTGACAAAGCTCCAAAAAAGTTTTCCAACCGATTATCAGCGTTTTCTACCTCAATATCAAGCTAAAATCGCTCTTATCGAAAAACAAAACGAGGGCTTTCAATAAATTGGTAAGTTTGTCAGAAATGTTGCTCATTCAACAACCTGTACTCACATTTAGCATTTGCCGTAATGAAAATCATCGAAACTAGCCAGATTTCTAAACGTTACATCATGGGTGAAGAAATCATCGACGCACTCAAATCAGTTACTATTTCTGTAGAAAAAGGAGAATATGTCGCTTTTATGGGGCCGTCGGGTTCGGGCAAATCTACATTGATGAATATTGTAGGATGCCTCGATACGCCTACGGCTGGCACTTATATTCTGAACGGACAAGATGTGAGCCAAATGAGCGATAACGCCTTGGCAACGGTACGCAACAAAGAAATCGGCTTTGTATTTCAAACCTTCAACTTATTGCCTCGGCAAACTGCCCTCGAAAATGTGGCACTTCCGCTCATTTATGCGGGGTATTCTAAAGCCGACCGCATCGAAAAGGCGATGCTTGCCCTCAAAGGTGTTGGCCTCGAAAACCGAGCCGGCCACAAACCCAACGAGCTTTCGGGAGGACAACGCCAGCGTGTAGCCGTGGCTAGGGCCTTGGTCAACGACCCTTCTATCCTACTCGCCGATGAGCCTACAGGAAACCTCGACACCAAAACTTCTTACGAAATCATGGACCTGTTCGACCAATTACATTCAAAAGGCAATACGATTGTGATGGTAACGCACGAAGATGATATAGCCCAATATGCCCATCGTATCTTACGATTGAGAGATGGATTGGTAGAAAGTGATAAAATCAATACGAATGTACGAAAAGCGAAAGTAGCTTAATGTATTATAAATCAGCAGGATAAAAATATTTTAAAAAATATTTACCCAAAAGCTTGCATTATATATCCCAACCTACTAATTTTGCAGTCCAATCCAACACCGCAGGATGGAGCAGTAGGTAGCTCGTTGGGCTCATAACCCAAAGGCCGCAGGTTCGAGTCCTGCTCCTGCTACAACTCACAAAGGCAAATATCTGTAAATCAGGTATTTGCCTTTTTTATTTTTCATTCGGGTGCGGTTTTGGGGAATTTTCTTAAAAATCTATCTTTACATTAAGTTAGATTACGGCATCAAGAGGATGCCGAAGCTCTTCGGATTTGCTTTGGTTGCATGACCAATTCTCTGTTCTGGGGTCTAGTCCTGAGATAAACACGCATCACATAGGCTTTTACTTCAGTTGTAATGCTTTCTTGGGCTTGTTTCTGTTTTTTTCTGAGCCATTTCTAGTATAAGCATTTCGCTTCAATTTTCCTCGACTTATGACAGACTTATCTTTACCGATACTTTCAGTAATTTTAGCCTGTGAAAATTTCGCTTGCGGAGTGTCGCAATTTCGTACCTTTGTATTATCGTTAAATATACTTTCTTTCAACAGAAAGCTGTTGCATTTATTTACTGAATCATAAGAATTATAGATGATGTCTGTTATCTTAGTGAAGTGATAAATAAAATTCTAAAGAAGAGGTTATCATCAATCATCCTTTATCTACATATCAAAGCTGTGCAAAAGATTGGATTGTTATATTTTATTTGTAAGTGATTGAAAATTAATTATTAGCAACAAAACATAACTAGGCAAAACCTTCTAAATCTTTATATCGTGTCTCAGTATTAACAATACAATGCTCCTAAAATTGAGTAAAGTGTCATTAAAATGAAAATACACAATATCCACATACGGAATTTTCGGTGTTACGAAAACACGAATATTAAATTTGGGAAACAGACTACCATATTTATTGGGAAAAATGGTTCTGGAAAATCAAGTGTTTTAAGTGCTATTAGAAAGGGACTAAGTTTTATTTTTTCTGAAAATAAAAATGAAATTAACCCTTTAAAATCGAATAATAACGCAACGGTCAGTTCAATTCCTATTTTAGATACCAGATACGACGAACGTGAAGGAGGGTTTAAGTGGCCCACTTCCATCAAATATGAGATTGGTTTTAATTCACAGGTTATTACGTGGGAGTTTTTAAAAAAATCAGACCCCGGAGGATTGCATTCTACATTGTATAAAGATGCCAGGGATAGAGTAGTCAAGGAGTTGACAGGGAATTTAACATTATGGCCTGTATATGCGTTTTTCGGTGACTCCTATCCTCATAGTGACATGAATCTGGGAGCGAAAGCTTCAAAAATAATTAAATCTGATATTCTTCCTAAAGACTTCGCTTATTATGGATGGGATGCCTACCAAAATTGTAATGAATTATGGCAAGAGCGTTTTAAATATATTGATAATTTTATTTTTAGTAAAGAATCAAAAGTTAGATCATTTGAGGATACTATTCAAAAACTAAAGAAAAGAGTAGATTCTATTTCAACTTCAAATGAAATCAATAAGTTACAATCTGAAATTAGAGAACAAGAAATTAGTTTAAAAAACTATCTTGACGCAACTAAGGATAAAATTGGATTATTTGAAGTTGAAAGAAAATTTATCGAGTCAAAGTTTGTGAAGTTTACAGAGCCACTTAGTGAGCAATATAACTTTATAAATCAAGATTTTGAAGTCCTTTCCATTTCGGCTATTCAGTTGGTAAAATCTGATATTTCAGTCAAATTCTTGTTATCGGATGCGAGAAGTATTTTATCCGAAATGCTTCCGATGGGTTATAAGCGATTATTCAATATTGTATTTGACATATCATACCGCTCTTTTATACTCAGCAAAGGCGAGTATGAACCTTCTGGTGTTGTCATGATTGATGAAATTGAACTTCACCTTCATCCTTCTTTGCAACAAGAAGTGCTACAACGATTTAGAAAAACCTTTCCTCATCTTCAATTCATTGTTACTACGCATTCACCTTTGGTTATTTCTAATTTCAAAGCAGATGAGAGTAATAATAAGATTATAAAACTTGAAAATGATGGAAATAAATATTGGAATGAAGAAATTGAAAATATTTATGGTATAGACTACGGAACTAATCTTTCTGAAGTTATGAACGTTGCTCCACGCTCTTCGACTATCGACAAGTTTATCAATGCGTATTTATTTTTAACTGGTAAAAAGAATAACAGTAAAGCAGATGAAATGCTTGAAAGATTAAAAGATTATTTAGGGGGTGAAATTCCTATAAAAATTCAAGCAGAGATTGACTCAAAGAAATCAACCGTATAAATCTTATGCAATACATAGACAAATCTATACGTCAGCAAGAAGGGAATCAAATTATTGATAAATTATTGGAAAAATGTTGGAATGATGATGAAAATTGTTATCCAAATGCAGACTATTCTACGCTCAGTAAAGACCCATTTAGAAAAGATTTTAAGCGTGTTCTTTTAGAAGAGCAACAAGAAATGTGCTGTTATTGTATGAAGCAATTACACAATAATCATTCTACTACATTAGAGCATATTATTCCACATCATGTATCTCAAGAGGATTTTAACACATATATTCATCCAAATTTTCAGAACAACGTTATACATTTAAGCAACTTTGACAGAGGTTTGAAAGACATTCCACCTCACAGATACCCTCATGATATTGCTTATCATAACTTAATCGCCTCTTGTAATAGTAATACACATTGTAATAATGGAAGAAAAGACAATCCTATAAAGCCGTTGATTTATGATTCTACCATTAGTACTAAAATAGAATACGACAGTCAGGGGTATGTTTACTCAGATGAGTATTTAGATGATTTAGAAACATTAGGGATTTCAGTTGATACTAATTTGATTATGTATCGCTGGATATGGGCAGAGCTTAGTCAACAAGCTATAACACCAGAGGAATTGACTGATGATACAATCCAAGAGGTAATTTTAAACATGGATTACCCTAAGAATTTCTCTAAAGTAATGGAGAATTTCTTTGATAGCCCCTCCCAAAAAACCAGAACTTATGAAGTATCGTTGGTTCTATGATTATTACAGAAATAGGCCAAAATAAAGTGATAGTAGTAAACAAAACTCATGATGAAAGTAAGACCAAGTGTTGCTCTGATTGAAAGAAATCATATTTTATTGATGCGTTATGAATACGGTGCAAAAGCTGTGTTTAATTTGCCCGGGGGCAATGTGGACCCCGGCGAAACGCTTGTACAAACCCTAGAAAGAGAATTACGAGAAGAATTGGGTATCGAAATAGAAGTTGGACAATTACTTTTAACGGGCGAGGTGATATTGCCTCAGCAAAAAAACGATGTCTTGCATTGTGTTTTTGCGGCGACAATCATTGGCGGTATTCCAGTGTTGAACCCTGCCGAAACAAGTGCCTTGGCGGTTGAATGGATTCCTATTACCGATTTGCATAGGCTAGAAATGTATCCGAATGTAGGAGAAAAATTGCAAGATATATTCTTCCAAAATAAAAGTGGCGTGTATGTAGGCAAAATTCCCCAACAGTGGCATTAAGTATAGGAAGAATGGTGAATTGTCAATTAGTGGTTTAATTGACAATTCACCATTGAGTGTTGCCCCTTAGCAAGCTTATTTCTTGATAATACCGCCCAATACCTTGGCATCGCCGTCGATGGCTGGTGGTGGTGTAATGCCCAACAATTGTGCTACAAACGGATACACATGGATATTCTGGAAAGCAGGAATCTTTACTCCTTTTTTGATATTCGGCCCGTTGGCGTAAAAAATAGCACCCATTTCTGGCGTAACATAAGGGTCGAAACCGTGGACTCCCCAAACTTTGCGTTTTTCAGGCTTTTTGATAAGTGATTCTTTGCTGTAAAAGCTAAAACCTGGTTCGGCTACCAAAAGCATATCGCCGATGCGTGGGTGTGAGTTGAAATGTAAACTCGCAGGAATATCGGCTCTTTTGTAAATCTTGAAATGCGTAGCTTTAGCGGCTATTTGCTCGTAAATTTTATCGGCTTGTGCCTTATTTTTAATGAAAATATTGGCGTGTGTACTGTTGTTTACAAAACGAAAATCGTCATCAGTGAATCCTTCTAAAAATTTATCGGTGATAATAAATGTTTCGGGCTTGTTTTGCATTTCGTACATGCCGTGGTCAGAAGTAAGAATCACATTTACAGGCAGTTTAATGCTTTTAAGTCCGTTCATCAACATACCTACCAAGCTATCGGCTTGCATGACAGCCGCTTGGGTTTCGGGAGCATTCGGCCCAGCGTCGTGTCCTTTGGTATCAACCATCGAAAAGTAAATGGTAATCAAATGCGGGCGGTCGGCTTCGGGTAGGTTGAGCCAGTCGAAAACGGCTTGTACCCGGTTGCTGGGCGGTACGGTATCGTCGAAACGGTGGTAATACGTTGGAAACTCACCTGCGATTTTCGCTTCTGAACCAACCCAAAAGAAGGAAGCCGATTTCATCCCATTTTGTTGTACCAATTGCCACAAAGGCAATCCTCCATAATAATAGGCATCTTCAACTTTATCTCTTTGTCGAATCGAATAGAAGGTATCTCTGCCTGCATCGTAAAAAGTATTGTCGATTAAACCATGATGGTCGGGGTACAAGCCTGTGACGAGTGTATAATGGTTAGGAAAAGTTTTACTCGGATAAGCAGGATACATTTTTTCGGCAGCAGCCCCTTTTTTGATAAAATCCTTGATGTGCTTCACGGGGTATTTTTGGGCATAATCGTAGCGAAAACCATCAAATGAAACCATTACAACGTATGGTTTGGTTGTTTGTGCAACCGATACGAGGCTTATCAATAGCCCACAACAAAGCAGTAGTGTTTTTTTCATGAAGTGCGTGTTTGTTTGGCTGTTTGTCTTGTGCAGACAAAAACAGTTGTTGGTTGAAATGTCTGTAAAATTAGAGTAAAAAACAAAGTTCACCGAACCACACACAAAAACTTTCTATAAAATCATCGTGAGGTAAAGCGTGGCTGTAGGTAAAACGGAGGTTTTACGAAAAAATACATTTGAGCATACATATCTTTCCTTTCGTATCGTTTTTAGGACTTATCTTTCATTACTTTTACCTAAATCTGGATTAAATTTTCTACGAAAGGCAAGTATGGCAATACCTTTGGAAAAAACTCGTTATTTTTAGCAAACTAAATTCGTCCATGTAGGTAATCTTTCTTTCAAATACTTCAATTCCTATGAAACTAAAACAAACGGTATGGGTAATCTTAGTGGTCTTGTTGCGTATGTCGGCGTATGGGCAAGGACTGAAACTATCCGATAACCCCGACACCTTTCTAACCGAGTTTGGGGCGGTTTTAACGGCTTCTGCCAATCCCCAAGCGGCGGTTTTACAACAAAATTTTGAGAAAAATTGGAATACCCTCAGCCGTACCCAACAAAGTGGCTTGGCAACGGCGGCGAGCCTGATGTTGAAAAAAGGCTATAAGTCACCCCAATTTGTACCACTTGCCGAAACCTTCAACCAAGCTTTAAGTGCAGGCTTGAACGGCTCAACGCTCGATGGTTTTATCGAAACATTCAAAAAAACGGTAGAGCTAACCGACATGAAAACAACCATGAGTTTGTTGGCTATTACCAAAAGTTTTTATACCAATAAGTCGATTTATGCCAGTAATTACAACCGTCTGTATGTTTTGGCTGGAAGCTTGAGTTTTCAATACAACGAGCAAAAAATCGACCTCAATGCCGATGCACCTCCCAAACCAACGGCTACTACCCCAACGGCAACACCGCCTGCTACCCAAACCAACAGCGATGGCTGGGACGATGCCCCTGCCAAGGCAACAAGTCCAAGAAACGACCCTTGGGACGATACGCCTTTGCCTACGCCTCAAAATGGTACAGCCGCACCCGTGGCCGACCTGCCTCCTCCGATGTTTATCAATGCTGGGCCAACGCTCGTTTTTACGGGAGCTAACTTGACTATTGCCACGTCGAGCGATTCGGTGACAATGCTGGGAACAAATGCCACCTTGGGCATAAAAGAAGGTGTATTGGTGGGAAAAGGCGGGCAATTTACTTGGGAAAATGTGGGGCATCCCGAAATTTTTGTCAAACTCGATAGCTATAGCATGGAAATCAAAAATGCCCGTGTGCGTTCGGAGTCAGCAACGTTGACCTACAGCGATAAATTGCAACAGCCCGTCAAAGGAATTTTTGAGTTCCAGAGCAAGAAAAGAGCAGCCAACACGCCTGCATCGTATCCTCGCTTTATGTCGTATAAAAACGACGTAGTGCTAAAAGGCATCAGCGACTTTGAATACCAAGGAGGCATTAGTTTGATGGGCAACAAGCTATCGAGTACGTCGCTGCGAGAAAAATACAGTAGTATTACCATCAACCAAGCGGGTAAGCCTTTGTTTCGTTTTAATGCTCGCCAATTTGAAATCAACGATTCGTTGATTGTATCGCCTGCTGCCACTTTTACGGGCTATTTTGCTGATAACGATTCGCTGTATCATCCTTTAGTGAAAGTTACGTATCATCGGCTCAAACAAGCCTTGCGGTTGAGTAAAGTAGAGGCTGGTGGCTTTCGAGAAAGTAATTACTTGGATAGCTACCATAAATTAGAAATTTTTGCCGATGCTGTCAATTGGCAAGTAAAAGAACAGAAGATAGATTTTTCTATTTTGGTGGCAAAAAATATCATTCCAGCCTTGTTCGAGTCGTATGATTATTACAATCCGCAACGCTTCAACAGCATTGCCGAAGCCTATAACTTTAATCCGCTGATTGTGGTGAGTAATTATGCTAAAAAGAATAACCTTTCGGAAGTGCGTTTGTCGGAAATGGCAAAAGCGTACCAAAAAGATTTAAACAACATCAAGCCTATATTTTTATCAATGATGCAAAAAGGGTATTTTGAATACGACCCCGAAATTGAAAAAATCAAGCTGAGCCGTAAAGGAAACCATTATTTAGCTGTTTTGAATAATAAAAAAGATTATGATAACTTCCTGATTCCGTCGTACTATGCTTCTAATGCGAAAGATTCATCGGCAAATGCTTCTCTGCGACTGACAGATAACATATTGTTAATCAGAGGGGTAAAACAATTTTACTTATCCGATTCGCTGAATGTGTATATGGCACCTTACGACAACCTGATAAAAGTAAACAAAGACCGAAACTTTGGTATCAGTGGCGAATTGAAGACAGGTAACTTCCGTTTTAGAGGAAAAGATTTATCATTTAATTACGCAGATTTTAGTGTAAAAATCAACAAAATAGATTCTATCACTTTCATTCCGCAGAAAGAATTAGCCAAAAAAGGTAGAACCGAAATCGGAGGAGATTTGAAATATGAATCGGGAACGTTGTATATCAATATGCCTGAAAACAAATCGGGCCGCCAGCGTCGCCCTGAGTTTCCTCGTTTGGTGATTCCTACGGGTGTAACTGCCTATTTCGACCAGTCTTACCGCAAAGAAAGGGTGTATGACCGAAAAGTATATTTCAAAGTGCCAAGCATCGACTTTGATAGTTTGAATATAAAAGATATTGATTTTGTAGGAATGTTTCATTCCGATGGTATTTTTCCATCGTTCAAAGAAACCCTTGTTTCAATGCCCGACAACTCCTTGGGATTTGTGCATAAAGTGCCCGAAGGTAAATATATATTATACAATAGCCGCAGTTTTATGAAGTTTAATTCGCCGATTGTGATGGACAAAAAAGGCTTACATTCCGATGGCGAACTCAATCACCTGACGGCTCAAATACAAGCCAAAGAAATGTATTTTGCCCAAGACTCGGCACGAGCATCTGGCTCAACGGGGCTTGTCAATGAAGGTACGATTGGACAAGCATTTTTTACCAAAGTCGCCATCAATAATTACAGCTTACTCTGGAAACCCAAAGTTGATAGTATGATGGTAGAGTCGAAGGGAGGGCAATTCGATTTGTATAGCGGTAGCACTAGGCTCGAAGGTAAATTGTTGGTACGCCAAAGTGGCTTGTTTGGCTTAGGCAAAGTCTTGCGTAACGACTCACAAACGCAGTCGGATTTCTTCAAATTTGGGAAGGAATTGTTTACCGCCGAAATGGCAAAACTGATGGTAGGCGATAACCTTCGCTCGGCAAAACCAGCCTTATATGGGAAGTATTTACAAGTAAAATTCAACTTGGCCCAAGGCAAAGTGACCATCGAAACGGCTCAGTACCTTTCTAAGGGCGATTCTACCAGTTTGTTTCTGCCTTATACCGCCTACAAAACCTCTATCAATATAGCGGAATGGGACATGAACAAAAAGACCATTTCGATGCGGGGCGATGTACAAAACTCGGTCTTTACTTCGGTCGAGCCTTCGCAAAATGGTTTGTACTTCAACGCCAGTGATGCCGTTTATAACATGGAACAACAATCGCTTTTTGTCAACGGTGTGCCACATATTTTTTCGGCAGATGCCAAAATATTCCCAGATAGAGGGCAAGTGACCATCAAGCGTGATGCCGAAATGCAACCTTTGGTACAAGCCAAATTGATAGTCGATACCCTTACGGGCTATCATAAAATGATTGATGGTACGATTAAAATTACGAGTAAAAACAAATTTGAAGGCGATGCTACTTACCAATTTGTCAACATCAACCGAGATACCATCAATATTAAAATGGGTAATTTTGAGTTGAAAGAGGTAGCTTCAGAAGATAGACGCAACAAAAAAGCCAAAAGCTTTATTACAACGGCAAGGGCTACAGTTATTGAAAAAGACAAGTTTCATATTTCGCCCAAAGTATTGTACAAAGGTGATATTGTGATGATTGCCAACGAACCAAGCTTAAAAATGGAAGGCTGGGTAAAACCCGAAACGCCCAACCGCAAAGATGTGATAAGCTGGATTCCGTACCGTGGTAAAAGTACCGACGATGCTCAAATCGACGTTTCGCCTACGCTCAAAGACGACCTCAACACGACTTTGGTGGCAGGCTTGCACCATAAAACAGCCGCAGCGGGCATTTACACGACTTTCTTTACCAATAAACAAGATACCAAAGACGAAGATATATTTTTGGCAAAAGGTCCATTCAGAGATGTGCCTAACTCAAAACGCTTTGAAATCGGGTCATCCGAAAACGAAAAATCGTATGAGGCTACACGCTATACCTATGACGATGCCAGCAAAACAGTTACGCTCGAAGGTGGTTTTAATTTGTTTCAGCTCAACAATTACATCCAAACCACGGGGTTTGCCGAAATTCGCCTTGATAGCAATAGCTACAAATTCGACCAAATGTTTGTGGTCAATTTCCCTGTGCCAAGCGATGTGCTGAAAATTATGGCTGATAAAATTATCAAGCAAAACGTAGAACGTACCGACCTCGAAAGTGCCGACGACCCCGACGAAAAAGAACGTTTGCTCTCCAAAATTGCCAATGTAATAGGAGGCAAAACCGTGGCTTCACAAGAACGAAAATTGAAAAACGAACACGTGGCGCTGCATACACTTTCGTCGAAACTCAACACCACTTTTGTCCTATCGAAGGTTAATTTGAGGTATTCAGAAGCCAATTCGGCATTTTATTCGGTAGGTACATTGGGCGTGTCGAGTGTTGGAGCAGCCGACATCAACGCCCAAATGAAAGGCTATTTGGAGGTAAGAAAAGCCAACGATGGCGACGAGTTTTACCTATACCTAGAGCCAAGCGATGATTTATGGTTTTATGTAGGATTCTATAAAAACGAACTAGGCATTGTATCGTCAGATGCCGATTTTAATGCTGTGGTAACGTCTAAAACTAAATCAAATAAAAAAGGCAATGGCAAAAATGCCTACACCTTCTTGCCTGTAGAAGCCGAAGAGAAAATCTCTTTCATCGAGCGTTTTACCGATAATTATCGCAACAAAGCCGAACGTAAAAAACGTATAAATACTGAAGAAAAACCGCAAGAAAAGAAGAAAGAAGTGGAAAAAGAGAAAGATGGTTTTTAAGCTTTGGGCAACAATGACTACCACATAAGAAAAGTTTTACAAAAAGTTTTTCTATGTTTTGTTTATAAAAATCAAAAAAAAATATAATTTTAGGGCTATGAAGTTATTCACTTACATAGCCCTTTTTTTATGCGTCGTCTTGGCTTCGGGATGCGAGATAAACGACTATGTAGAACCCAAAGAATTACCCGATTTTACGCATGAGGGTCGCCAGACATTCGGTGTAAAAATTAATAATACGCTCTGGACTCCTTTCCAAAAATATAAAACCAATCCCAACTTCAAGCCTGCTCCAGTGGTGTGGGGTCGCTTGCAGCAACAAACACTGAGAATCGCCGTTACAAACCAAGAAACCCTAGAGTCGATTAGCTTGATGGTCAATGGTGTAACAGGTGTAGGACAATATAAATTCATGATGTATTTTCCGAAAAATGCCGTGGAATTTTCGCCTTATGCAAGTTTGTTTCAACGCTGTAAAGAAGGCAATTGCCAGCAATATGTAGTTTGCCAAAATTGTGATAACCAAGTGAATATTACACACATAGACACCATCCAACATATTTTTTCAGGCACATTTCGGGTGTCTTTTCAACGCAAAGACAATCCTACCGACATACTCACCTTGTCTGACGGTCGCTTCGATATTAAGCACTAACTTTCTTCTTTTTGTATAGCCAAAAAGCCATGCCTCCTAGCACAAACAATACCCATAGTTTCAACAAACCCAGCAATACATCAATAAAAACATACCAGCCTGTTTGAAGGCTCAAGGTCAATTTTATCCAAAAACTTGGTCGAAAGGCAAAGTGATTTTCGGTATCGGGGATATTGGTACGTGCCAACAATGGATGTTGGTACAAGTGCACACGCACCGTGCTAAACGCCACTTGTTCTTTGAGTTGCCATGTAGCGATGGCGTTGGCATCGGCTTGGTTTTGCATTTCGTATAAATTTTCTTCTCCCGAAAGATGATCATTGATTTTTTTAGAAGAGTGGTTGAGTTGCCTTTGATAACGATTTTCAAAACGACTAAATCGGGCTTTTTTGAGTTGGCTCGACAACAAGGCTAAACTTACATCAGAAGCACCCGTACTTTGCTCGTCGATATATACCATTTGTTCTTGTACCAATTGCAACAACGAGTCGAGGTATAACGTTGGCACTCGGAGTTCTAAATCGTTGGTGATGACGTAAATCTTATTTTGCTCAAGCGAATCGTTGCTGATAGGCGTTTCTTCCATTCGGATAACCTCCGACCGCAATTCGTTTTGTGCCACAAAACCCGACATCCGCTTCACCCACGTAGTCAGTTGGTTGCTTACTTTTTTTACATCTTTGACTTGTCCGCTAAACAATGCCGTTTTGACAAAAGCCCGCTTGGTATTGTCGGTTATGTAGGTGCTGTCGGTAGCAACGTCTGGGATAGAGGCAACCGTATCGGCGGCGGCACTTTCAAGCGAAACATGTTCGCCATCTGTTTTAGAACAGTTGCTTAACAAACTTATGCAGAGCATGGCTGCGAGCGGTAGTAGGTTGGAAGATTTCATGAGCATACAAGGTTTTATCAATTTGATAGGATAACGACAATTATTAAAACTTTAGTATTAATAATTAAAAAATAATTAAAAATAAATAAATTTTAAATTTATAATTCTCACTAAAACATCAAGTTAATTATCCTTTTAAATTTTTATTTTTAACAAAAAATTATTTACAACCAATTTATAATCAATATTTTATATAAATTTTTGTTTTTGACAAAATAAAAAAGTATTTTCATAAATGTATGCTAAAAACATTAATAAGAAAATTAAACACTATATCTCACTTTTTAATTTTTCTCATAAAAAAATTAAAACCTGTAACCTCGTTGCTCATTTGTACATCTAAACCATTGTGAAAAATCTTGAAACAGACATAGCGATTATCGAGCGTATTTTGGCTGGCGATAAGTCGGGGTATAAAGCCTTGGCGGAGCGTCATAAGGCTTATGCACTTACCATTGCCTATAAAATTGTGGGCAATCGGGAAGATGCCGAAGAAATTGCCCAAGATGCCTTTATCCAGGCGTTTCAAGCCTTGTCTAATTTTAATAAAGAAGCTAAATTTACGACTTGGTTTTACCGTATTGTGTTCAATGCAGCCTTGATGTTTAAACGCAAACACCAATTATTGACCGACGACATCAGCGTTTCGCCCGTAGCACAGGCAATTCCTGCCGACGCCGAAAACAGCTTGAAAAGAGCCGAACAGCAAAAATATATCCAACAGGCACTTGGTAGGCTCTCGCCCGACGACGTAACCATGATTACGCTGTTTTATCTCAAAGAGCAAAGCCTCGAAGAAATTGGGCAAGTGGTGGGCATCAGTGCCGAAACTGCCAAAGTAAAACTATGCCGTGCACGTAAACGCCTCGCCGAAGAAATGAAAACAATGCTAGGAAAAGAGCTACACACTTTGTTGAACTAAAACCTTATAGGCACAACCATGAAAGAAGAACTGATTTTCGACATACTAGACGGCATAGCATCGGAGGAGGCTATCCGATTGCACGAGCAATACCTTGCAAACGACGAAGCGTATCGTTTGCTTTTTCAGGAATTGTCTTTTACCCACGATTTGCTTGAAGAAAGCATGATTGTAGAAAAAACGGCGGTCAATTTTACCGACAAATTACTTGATAAATGGGAATTGGCACAACAGCCTGTTACACAGCTCAAACCTACGCTGTCGCAACGCCTGCCTATGTACTTTTTGTGGAGTATGTTGGTGTTATTGGTACTTTGTTTGGCTTGTATGACCATTACATCCAGCAGCGGCACGGCTGTTATCAAAGTAAATATGCCTGCACTCAATACCGATATTTTCCACAATAAAACTGTTGCCGATAGCTTATTGTTGCTGAATACTTTATTAGTTTTGTTTTTTATTGATAGAAAATGGCTTCGACCCTACTTTAGACAAAAGTGGCAGTAGTGCCCAGTACGCATGAAAGAACAACTCATTGAAGTAATAAAGCACCAGATTAATGAACGCATGGAAACCGCTTGGAACGCCATGCAAGCCGCACAGGCCTCTGCCAATGAAGAAAGCAAAAGCTCGGCAGGCGACAAATACGAAACCGCTAGGGCGATGGGACAACTCGACAGAGATATGTTTGCTCGCCAATTTGAACAAGCCCGCCATGAGATGTTGAGCCTTCAACGCATTCAAACGGGGGTTGAAGCCACAGTGGTGATTATAGGAAGTTTGGTTGATACCACAATGGGTCTATTTTTTATAGCTGTAAGCCTTGGTTCGCTGACCCTTGAAGGGAAAAAAATCATGGTTGTATCGCCTCAGTCGCCTATTGGACAATTGTTGATGGGCAAAAAAATAGGTGAAAGTTTCAATTTTCGTGGACAAGCCTGTACTATCAAAAGCTTAGGTTAAGTGATTAGTGCATTATTTAATTCATTTTCAAATACTTATCATTCTATAAGCTAAAGCTAGTTTTGATTATAAAAACACAACTTCATTTAATAAGTCACTTCCTATTGCTTTGTTAATCATCGTCAGGATTTTATTTTTAGCAATCAGCAATTCACTTCGCAAAGGAGCGGAGTCGAGTTGAATGAATAATTTTCCTTCTTTCACATAAATTTGCGTAGTACGACTGGCAATAGGTGCGCCCATGATACGCTCCCAATGGGCTGCAATGTAGGATTCGTCAAACTTTACACGCAATTTATAGTAATCAAGCATTTCATCTATTACTTCCTTTAAAGGTGCAGTCGTTGTTTTACGACGTGCATTTTCTTTGTTATATTTATAGACTTGAGCCATGAGTTGAAGGATTGAATTTTGATTCAAAGGTAACAAGATAATTCATTACTTGTTAGCACTTCCGAAAGATTCAGTTGTTATATCGGATTTCGGGTATTAGATTTCGGATTTACAAAATGTTTTTTTAATTTCCGAAATCAGCACAATTCTTCGTATTACAAGTTCAAGATTTATCATTCATCAAACAAACCATGAAAAAAATACTTTTTTGTTGCCTTTTGGGCATAATTGCACTGGGGAGTAAAGCCCAAGATATGCCACGTATTCTTTCGCTCAAAGAGCGAGCCAGTTGGCAAGATATGATTTTGGAAGAGCGATTTAACAGTCTTTTACCCAATATGATGCGTAAAAATGGCATAGATATGTGGGTAATTATCGGAAGAGAATACAACGAAGACCCTGTTTTAAAGACCTTTTTACCTTCTACTTGGCTCAGTGCCAGGCGACGAACCATTTTAGTGATTTATGACAAAGGCGAAAAACAAGGCTTAGAAGCGTTAGCCATTGCTCGGTACAATGTAGGCAATTTGTTTCAATCGGCTTGGAAACCCGAAGAAGAACCTAACCAATGGAAACGCTTGATGCAGGTAATTACCGAAAGAAATCCGAAAAAAATAGGCATCAATCTTTCTCCCCAATACGCTCACGCCGACGGACTGACGCACACCGAGTACGAACAATTCATGAATTATTTGCCAACACCTTTGAAAGGCAACATAACCGATGCCGAAAAACTTTGCGTAGCTTGGCTCGAAACACGCACGCCGCAAGAAATGGCAGTGTATGAAACCCTCGATAGAATTACACACGAAATTATTGCCGAAGCTTTCTCTGAAAAAGTAATTGTACCGGGCATCACCACAACCGACGAAGTGGTATGGTTTTTAAGAGAAAAAGTTGCCTCGTTGCATCTTGATACATGGTTTCAGCCTACGGTTGACATACAAAGACCAGCCAACGCATCCAAAGGCTCAATCATCATGCCTGGCGACCTGCTGCATTGCGATTTTGGCATTACGTATCTGCGTCTCAATACCGACGTACAAGAAATGGCTTATGTACTAAAGCCCGACGAAACGCAAGTGCCAGCTTATTTGCAAAAGGCATTTCAGGCGGGAAATCATTTACAAGATATTCTGACAGGCTTTTTCAAAGTAGGCATGACGGGCAATCAAATTTTAGCTTTATCGCTTCGCAAAGCAGAACAAGACGGCGTTACGGCCCAAATATATTCGCATCCTGTGGGTAATCATGGCCATGCCGCAGGGCCAGCCATCGGCATGTGGGATATGCAAGGCGGCGTAGTTGGTACAGGCGACTACCAGCTCAACGAAAACACAGCTTATGCCATCGAACTCAACGCTAAAGTGAAGTTGCCCGAATGGCAAAACCAAGAAGTAAGGATTATGCTCGAAGAACAAGGCTTATTTACCCAAGGAAAAGTACATTATATTGATGGCCGTCAAAAGCAATTATTAACCATTCCGAGAAGACAAACTATCGTGCATCTAGGACAATAAACTGTCATGCTATCAGCTTTTTGCTATTCCAAGTCCTCATCTTGGAATAGCAAAACTTGGCCGTTGAGCAATGACGCAGCTAAGACATATCACATTTGAAATTATAAGCTACACAGGTGTTTTTTAGGGCTTCTTATCATGCCCAAACAGCGTATCAATTGGCTGTCAATCCTTCATATAAGCATACATATTGCTACCATTGAACTATCAAAACAAGATTTGTAATAATTGGTAAAGAAAAACAAAGGCTTTTTAACAGCAGAATAGTGCATTTATCAGATAATTGGACCGTTTACTCAGTTTTGTTATTTTTTTTTGTGTAAATTGAAAATATTCATTTAAAAGTCTTATCAAAGCCAATCTTTGTTTAGTAGCCTCTAAAATTGCAGGTTATATATATGCTTATGCCAGTACCAACACAAGCCTAATAACCAAAAGCGATAAAGCAGGCAATTCTGTTTTTAAACCCATTACTCACGGAGATTACCAATTAAGCATCAAAGCCACAACTCCGCAATCCAAACTCAACACTCAATCGACTCCATACTTCTTCTTTAGCTCCTCCTCTAAAGGCATAAGGTATTTATCTCCAAAAGCCTTTATCCATGCTTGTATTTCCTCATATTTATAATCTAAAGGCTCGCCATCGCCATAACTCATTAAATTACCCTGCTGCGTTTGTATATCTGT
>JACCDR011928428.1_pt1 | contig 26938 bp, 29 predicted proteins | sample 7446431 | NCBI WGS metagenome assembly JACCDR01 (sample SAMN15323443, study PRJNA562643) | freshwater metagenome | isolation source: river surface water | place: USA:Blue River Watershed | collected 2017-08-17 | reverse complement strand
GCTATACTGAAAGCTGCGTTACTGAAAAAGATCGCCGTTACTAACCGATAATTTAAGCAGAAGTTGGTAACCGACTTATGAACTATACACAGTGATTAGAGGAACCGTTTATTTTGAACTATAACGATCCTGCGTTGTGTCGGCGGGAGGGAACGATCCTCCGACCTTAGCTTTATGAGTGCTACGCTCTAACCAACTGAGCTACGCCGACAAACACTGGAGTAACACTCACAGTGGCAAAACGATACTATATTTTTATCGATGAAGCAATGGTTATTTACGAGCCTTATCCCGTCATGACATATTCTGGGCATTCGCGGTGATTATATGGTCATAGTACACCTTTGACGTCGGAGCATGTGAGGAATATGTCATGACGAGATACGTCGTTTATTTACTCCCGCGTGCAGCAAGGATGCGCTCGGCTTTTTCAATATCTTCCGGGTACCCAATCGGGATCCATAACGATTGCTCAACAACGGCAATTGGGTATTCTTTGGCATACTCACGAAGCACATCAGTGAGGTAGTATTCTCCCTTCGTCTCAACCGCATATGGATCATACTTAAAAATATGATCATCAAGTACCATCACACCCGTCGATGCAAGATTTGATGGTGGATGCTCGGGTTTCTCGATCATCTCAGCCAACGTACCATCTGGGTGCCGAACGACGATACCAAATTTTTCTGGCGTGTCTGTGGTAAGGGTCAGCATCGCCCGGGTGTACGACGTGACACGCGCAATATCTGATGCCCCATGAATATCATCACCAAACAAAAAAAGAAATCTACCCTTCAACAAATCTTTACAGAGCCATAAAGCATGAGCCGTACCAGTAGGCACTTCTTGAGTGATATACTTTACTTTTCGACCATGAAATTCTTCACCACAGTACTCTTGTATCATCTCTCCTTTGTAGCCAATGACAAGAATAATTTCATCCACAGCGCTTGGCAGCACCTCAGCAATATGATCAATTAACGGCCTACCCTGGACCTTCACTAATTGCTTCGGCTTATCATTAGTAAGTGGTCGTAGCCGGGTACCCTTCCCCGCTGCCAAAATAACGCATTGCATATGTACGCAAGTATGCCACAAACCCTATTTTTATTCAGCCACAGCCAATGACAAACGCTTGATTGCTCCCAAAACTACCCGACGCATACGTGTCCCTCGACGTACTTTAATTCTTATAGTCCCATAATGTTCGGACTGATTTAGATACACTTTTCGAGCAGTCGTCCTAATCAAACTAGATTTTGTGAATTGACTTAATGGGATTTTCATTTTACTAGCCCAATACATCTCAACATCTCTGATCCTGGTACTGTGAAGCTCATTAATACTAACCCTAAATATTAAATCATTTCGTTTAATTCCAAAACACCGCTCCAGCCATGCAAGATAGAATAGGACCATCGTAACGTCACTATTTGTAAACCCAAACTCCTGACTTCCACGTTTATATCCTTCACCCCAATATAATCCGAGTCCAATGCATAAAATATCCCTTGCCGAAAGATTTCCAACCAAGGAAGCTCCTCGTTCAATATCTTCATCAGTTTGCAATATGCGCTTTTGTCTCAAACTTTCAGTGTAACGCAATATACCCTCAGTACTCTTATTTTTACTTGCTCTGATGATATTTTCCCGTGCACGTTTTGAAAGCACAATATCACGACACCAGTAACTGACCGTACTCTTACTTACCTTTAACTTTTTAGCAATATCCGCAATACTATTTCCAGACTTCCTCATCATTAACGCTTGTTCTTTTTCTTTAATTTTGGACATATATTTATAAGGTAATAATACCATATATTTATATATTACTAGACAACACAATGTACATGGTGTATATTTTTCTAGTTGCATCTAGCGGGGTAGAGGAGAGGTACCTCGGGAGGCTCAACAGGGCTCATAGTGTAGAAATATGCTATGGAATACTTGCCAAATTCGGTGAAACCTTCGCTTGTTGCAAATATAAGCATGGCAATACCGAGCCAAGCCGCAGTCAAAAAATGCGGAAGGTGTAGAGACTAGATGGTAAGCATCTGACTTGCTCACATGCAAAAAGATGAAGGTATAGTCCAGACCCCAAATCATGTGCACAAGCACTGAGTAGTGAAAACTATAGTGGTACGCATAACCTCCAGACCCCGGTTCGATTCCGGGCCCCGCAACAAGAAACAACAATCGCTCACCGTAGGTGAGCGATTGTTGTTTCTTACATAACGCCAAGTTCAGTAAACACTCGACGATACTGCTTGATCGTTTCCTCAGCGAGGCGCTTTGTAAGGACAAAATCTGCTCCCCCGTGTGCGACTTGATTACGAACTTTATGTGCCTGCCAGGCATCATCAAGGCTCTGTAACTGGCTTGGAGAAATACTCTTTAACCGTTCGCCAAGCGTCACTCCCCCATATCCAGCTTTTTGGAGTGCTTCATCGAGAACAATGTCAGCTTCTATAATTGCGAGCTTCCAATCATTAGGGTGGTCTGAGTCTATATGCAACATCACATCCGCAAGACGATCATTCTTGGGACCGCTTCGAAACCGTTCATCATAAATTCGTTCTCGCTCTTTTACTAATGATGCCTGGAGCTCGGATAGCTGTTTGTACTGTGTCGACGCATAGACATACAGCACCAGCAGAAAAATTGAAATGAGATACGCGATAATGGCGTATGTCGACCAGAGCACGTTAGCGATCGCGAGTACGGTATCAACATTGATATACGATTCCAAACCCAAGTTACCAAGAGCATTGAGAACTGGCGAATCAACCCCGAGATCAGCTCTCGGTATTGTGATGCCGTCACCCGAGGGAGCAGGTGTGATAGTTGGTGTCATGATACTGTGCCACTATGCCTGGTTGTCGTAGACGTTCTCTCCAAGCGCTAGAAGGAGATCGTCGGCACCATGTGGTGCTATATATTGTACTCCAACCGGAAGAGAAACATTATCTCGAACAACCGATCCCATGGGGAATGTCAGTGCTGGAACGCCTGTGAGATTTACCGGGACTGTAAATATATCCTGTGCGTACATCGCCATTGGATCAGATTGTTCACCGAGTAAGAACGCTGGCGTTGGTGCAGTTGGTGTCAAAATAATATCAACATCCGAAAAAGCTACCATCAATTCTTTTCGCATAAGACGACGCACTTGCTCTGCCTTACCGTAGTATGCATCATAGTACCCCGATGAAAGTAGATAGGTACCAAGAAGAATCCGTCGCTTTACTTCCTTTCCAAAGCCCGCCGCGCGAGTCTTCTCATACACCGAGAGCAGTGTCTCCCCTTCTTCATGGAGACCGTAGCGAATCCCATCGTATCGAGCAAGATTAGAAGATATTTCTGCTTGTACCACAATATAATACGCTGCTAACCCTTCCTCAAAGAGCGGTAGTGGGATCTCCCGAACAACATGCCCTTGTCTTTTAAGTTCAGCAACATGGGCCTCAAAGACGGTTACAACATCCGCATCAACACCTTCATTCACAAACCCAGCTGGTATACCAAATACATACTGGTCCTTTTTAGGTCTCGTTTCATACGTATCATGATCGATTGTCGTTGCGTCCATTGGATCAAGCCCAGCCATCACACGATGCAGAAGTGCAGCATCTCTAACGGTCGTCGTGAGTGGTCCAGCCTGATCAAGAGATGAACCCATAGGCATGAGTCCATAGCGCGACACAGCTCCATAGGTCGGCTTAAACCCAACAAGACCACAATAACTCGCTGGTTGACGGATTGAGCCACCAGTATCAGTTCCGATTGCTCCTGGTACAGCTCCCATAGCAACAGCCGCAGCTGAACCACCCGAAGACCCTCCAGGGACACGTCGTAGATCGAGAGGGTTTTTGGTCACACCAAATGCCGAATTCTCTGTCGAACTTCCCATCGCAAACTCATCGAGGTTGGTGGCACCAACAATAATAGCTCCAGCGTCCTTCAGACGTCGCACCACCGTTGCATCGTAGGTTGCGGTGTAGTGTTCGAGAATCTTTGACGCCCCTGTTGCCCGCTTTCCTTCCATAAGAATATTGTTCTTGAGAGCAAGTGGAACACCAAGAAGCGGCGGCAAGATTCCCTTATCGTTTTTATATCGTTCCGTCGCGGCGGCGGCGACCTGACGAGCATCATCGTACACATCAAGAAACGCGTTAATCTCACCGTTCTTTTCGTTAATGACACGAAGTGATTCGTCAATCACGGTCTCTGGGGTAAGATTCCCTGCTCTGTATTCTTCTAGAAGTTGCGTAATTGTTTGCATATCGTTATGCCTTATCGCCAATTATTTTCTTCACCTTCAAAAATCGTCCTTCCGTGCTTGGCATCTCACGCAACAAGGCTTCGGTATACTGATCAGGTTGGTTTGTTACCTCATCTTTTCGAAACACGTTCACCCGTGGCGAAAACTCAGGTTCGCTGCTAGCTTGTGCGGCCAAATCCTTTACTTTACCTACATACGATAAAATAGCATCAATCTCCTTTACAAACACAGCCACCTCTTCATCCGTTATTGAAATTCGAGCAAGCGCGGCCAAATGGCGGACTTCGTCTGGCGTAATCATAGCGGCATCATAACATCATTTTGACAACCCTGTCACGAGCGCCTTAAATTCGTCTTCATTCAAAATGGTTACCCCCAGTTGGCGTGCTTTAGCAAGCTTACTCCCCGCCTCACTCCCCACGACCAAGTAATCTGTTGCAGCCGAAATGCTTGACACCACCTTCGCTCCTCGCTCCCTGGCAAGTGCTGCTGCCGCGTCACGACTCATGGTTGACAGTGTCCCAGTAAACAAGATTGATTTCCCAGCGAGCGGTCCCGATCCTGTGACAGGAGTCGTAATCGGGACAATATCTAGCACGGCACACAGCTTCTCAAAGAGTGCCTGAGCTTTACGATCTTGCTGCCAAGCGACAATTGTTCGAGCAACAATTTCACCGACACCATAGATAGCCGCCAAATCAGCCTCGGCGATTGTTTGAAGATCTGATGGTGATTGTATGTGTGCTGCAATACGACGAGCCATTTCTGCACCAACATGTTGGATTGAAAGCGAAACGATACAACGATCTAATGTCACCGTTCGTGCGGCTGCAATAGCAGCTACGGCATTCTGAGCTGATTTTTCTTTAAAGCCAGGTAACGAAAGGAAGTCTTCCTTTGTCAGCGTAAACAAGTCAGCCGCATCACTGATGAGATCTGCATCACGCAGTGCATCAACAATCTTGGGACCGATACCATCAATATTGAACGCAGATTTCCCAACAAAATAATACAACTGTTGTCGAAGTAACGGTTCGGAGGCGAGTGACACGCAACGATACGCTGCCGCACCAGGAATACGTTCAATGCGACCATCACCACCACACGCCGCGACATACTTCGGAAAACGATACGGAACAGCCTCTTTGGGGCGAAGCGGTAGTAGCACGCTCAGCACTTCGGGAATAATATCTCCAGCTTTGCGAATCACCACAGTATCACCGACACGAACATCAAGTCGCGCAATGTTATCTTCGTTATGGAGTGTTGCCCGCGTCACCGTAGAGCCGTCAATGAGTACGGGCTTAAGATGAGCAACAGGAGTAACAACCCCCGTTCGCCCCACTTGTAGTTCTATATGCTCTACGAGTGTCGTACTCTCGACTGCCGGAAACTTGTAGGCAATACCATATCGTGGTGACTTGGCAGTATACCCAAGCGCTTTCTGAAGTTCGATTTCGTTGACTTTAATGACGACACCGTCTACAGCATATGGTAAATCGTCGTGCTTTTTAACCCAGGCATCATAGTATCGCTGTACATCCTTTACCGTAGGACAATATTGAGCCTGATCGTTCACAGGAAAACCTAATCTTTGTAAGAGCTGTAGTTCTTCCCATTGCGTCGTTGGCACCTCGAGCGTGGACGAACCACCTTCAAAAAGATTAATATCGTAGACATACAGTGACAGTGTACGAGACGCTGTGATGGCAGGATCAAGTTGTCGTAGACTCCCTGCTGCTGCGTTACGAGGATTGGCAAAGAGTGGCGCACCGGCCTTTTTTTGCCGTACATTGAGCGCTTCAAAATCAGTCTTTGCCATCCAAACCTCACCGACGCAAATGATATCCACTGGTTCTCGTAATGTCTGTGGAAGTGAGGTAATTGTCAAAGCAGTATGCGTCACGTCTTCCCCTATCACCCCATCACCTCGAGTGAGTGCTCGAACAAATACCCCTCTCTCATAATGAAGGACAATCTTAAGTCCATCAATTTTGTGTTCTGTGACAAAGGTTGGAATCTTTGCAATATTCTCCTTCTCTAAAAAACGCTGAAGTCGTTCTGACCATGAAGATAATTCGGCAAAAGAAAACACGTTATCAAACGACCACTGCCGAACGGTATGAGGCACCTTTGCAAACGCCTCACTGACGGCAGCGCCGACACTACTCGTCACCACACTCTGCTTGCCTTCAAGGACCATTTCAAGTGCTTCGAGTTCGCGCAGGAGTGCGTCGTACGCCTCATCAGAAATTTCAGGCGCATCATCAGTGTAATACCGTGTTCTGTGGTATGACACCAGTTCGCGAAGCTTGTGTAGGCGCGCTAGTGACGGTGGGATATCAGGCATCTTATAATTCTAGCAAAACTTCACGCTGAACAGAACCAACCTGCGAAATAGTTGCACAGCTCTTGTTATATCCCTTCGCTGAGACGATTGTACACCGACCTCCTGGTTGACATACTTTATCTGACGCAGGATACCCAGGAATTAACGCCGGTATCCCAGTGAGCGTCACACCAGAGGAGGTAGGGTCAGAGGACAGTGTAATCATCGTAATCTCTGAGCAACGTGGCGCTGCTGCATCACCCCACGAGATCTGAAATTCGTATTGATAAATATCCTCTGTCCCGACCCCAGCGATAGGGATTTCAGTCGGATTCACTGCAGGCTGCCCAAAGCACGCTATCGGTACGAGACTGCCGCCCCCCTCTTCAAACTCCGTTGAAGATGCCAACCGCCAGTAGCGGATACACTCCACACCCGCACTCGCAGCATGGAAGGCTGACTCTGAATCCTTCGAACCAGTTCCGAGCCGAAGCTGCTTGATCGTGAGATCAAGTAGCGTCATACCGATCGATACAACCACACTCACAACGATAAGTGTCAAGACAAGAACAAATCCAGATTGCTGACGATTAGTTGGTAGCATAGATATTATAGAGATAGGACTCAACTTCAACGCGCTGTTCTGCGACAATTGAACCGGTACGCCACGTCACTACGGACCGTACTCGTACAGCATTCGGATTTGTCGCCGGTGTCGGTGTGAAGTAAATTTGTCGGGTAAACAACGTCTGGGTACCCACTGCCCGATGCGTGTACTTAGAGCGTTCTGCAGTCGTATCCAAATTAAGCCTACATGCGCCGGATGTTGCACAGTTAGCAATAGTCTCGAGGACTCCTGACGTCGCATCGTCCCATTCTAGTCCACAACCCGAGGCACTATAACAGTGTTGATACGTCCCTGATGTATTAGTAAATAGCGTCCACGGATTAGTGAGATACGACGCGTGCACAGGTGGTAAAAAGTTACGCAGCAGTAAGTCATCTCGACCTTTTTGAGCAAGCTCAATCCCCTCTTGTGCAAGAAAGAAGGCTTGTACTTGTTCAGTCGCAAAGGTGGCACTCTTGGCGATACGAGCCGTGATCGTCATCGGCCCTACTATCACAATGAGAAGTACCGAGACCGCGACCAGCATCTCGACCAGGGTAAAACCTCTTGTAGATTGTTGATAGATGTTCATAAGTCAAAAATTCGCTGCACAACCGTCGTCTGAACATCATACGTCTTACCTCCATTCACATCTTCAGCTCGGATGTAGATTGTCACGGTTGGCTGTTCGAAGTCACCATCATTCCGAAGATCAGCGGCGCCAGTCACATGAAATTCAGCATTAAGAATACGAAGGCCAGACGATATGATACTCTGTGCCGCTGCATTCCCGACGCGACGCTTGATCGTGGCAGCATCGGCATCATAGAAATATGCAATACGATTTGCTGCTGCCGATCCAATAATACTTTTCCCTCCCTCATAAAAAGACACTCCCTGGAGATCATTTCCACCGGTACGGCCAGATGCGCAATCACGCACACGGTCAGCCAACTCAGCTTCGTGATCAACGCTATCACTCATAAAATTTGTCGCACCCCCATAATCAGCAAAAGAATCACAGTAGAGGTTATATCCCGTTCGAATCTCGCGCGTCATACTATCAAGTGCAAAGGCAAGATTGGTCATGACACTTTGTTCGCTCTGGAGTCTCGTATTTCCCGAGATAAGGACAAGTAGTGCGCCAACGGTCGTCGTCATTACGATCGAGAATACCGCGAGCGAGACGATCATCTCAATAAGGGTAAAGCCTGTGTTGTATGAACAAGAAGATCGATGCATACACTATGAAGATTGTACCGCGATCTGCCCTGTTTTGGTAATTTCAATCACACGCTTCTCGCTCACCGTATCACCCGTTGTCCCTTTCACACGCACATCAATCTCGATTCCTGACACCGTTGCAGCGACAGCTGCTCCACTTCCGGTATACAATTTTGCGTCAAAGTTTGGCCGCTCAAACAGAACTGAAATCTGATCAACCGTTCCTCCTGCTCCACCGATAAGACGTATCTCATCAATCACGAATCGACCATCAACGATCCCTTGTACCCCAAAGAGCTCAGTACTATCATAAAAATAATCACTATCTGCATCACGAAAAACCGAGTAGACATTCCCCCGAGTGGTGTTGAAGTGTACTCCGTACACATTTCGAAATCCGGCACCTAACTCTGAGGAGCTGATCGCTGACAATTGAACTTCGCGCACCTTGAGCGCTATTTCATATGCTTGTGAACGAAGCAGTGACGCGCCAGTAAACGCACTATGGCGAGCAAGAATAACTCCAGACACAATCACCATAATACTGATCGTGACCACAAGCTCAATAAGACTAAAGCCCGCTTCACTAGGTTTTTGCTGTTGCTGACTAACCTGCATAGGTAAGAAGTGATACAACATTAATATGGGCAGCACCGGCAAGAAGAGTTCCCGCGACAAGGAATGGAGCAAACGGGATCGCGCTCTTCATACTGAGAGATCGCGACGATCGTTTCCGCAGACCTTTATACCGAGCACGAATTGTTTGCCACAAGAGCAGTGTTACGCCAATGATTGCCCCAACCCAAAACGAAAGCACAATCATCGAAAACACCGACGACAATGTCACAAAAAGTGCGAGTGGAAAGGCGAGCTTTACGTCACCAAAACCAAGCCACTTCCCCTCTGAGTAGTGCCACAAACAAAAGAAAAAGAAACTCGCAAGTGATGCTCCGAGGAGATTCAAGAAAAACGCTTGTGTGTCACCCGTAAGAAGAAGTTGTTCACCAGCAAGGAGCATGACAACGACAGTCAACATGAGTACAAACTCATCTGGAATAATGAAATGGTAGAGATCATAGACAACAATCAAGACCAGCGTCGTCATAAAGAAGAGAAGGAGACCAAACGAAAAGAAGCTCGTAGCAATGTACCCCGCGAGGACAAAGAGAAGACCGGTCATCATTTCGACCAAAAAATATCGAGCCGGGATAATGGCACGACAGGTACGACACCTTCCTTTGAGTACCAGGTACGAGATGAGTGGCACAAGCTCTGGGGAGTGTAGGTGTGTGCCACACGAGAGACAGTGCGAACGGCCCTTAAGAGATTTTCCAGTATGAAATCGATACAGTACGACATTCAAAAAGCTACCGATAATAATTCCTAGGAGAAAAAGCGCTGCGAATACAAAACTCTGTGGCAAGGGGGCAAATAATTCCACCATATGACAACTAGTATAGCACCGAGGGTACTACTACGGACAGACAAACTCGGGGGTAGTCGTACTGAGAGCAGCTCCAATTTCTTTTGAGGTACCAAGACTATCAACGCACCAAAAAGTGCTTGATGAGAGAGCAGCTGATACCGCGTACATTTCAGTATCACTGTTACACGATACTGGAAGCGGGGCAAAACGTTCGATCGCTTCAATAATAGTGACAATCGCGGGCGCTTGTGGGACACCGTTTGAACCACAAACAACGTCATATGTCAGTGCTTGCGATTCTTCAATTGCTGCACGTTTGCTGAGCGCGACCGTCTCACTCTTGACCTTGGCTGCCAGTCCTTCATCTCGAGCGTCACCAACTGAGCCGAGCACCACGGCAGTTAAAATACCAATAATCGCAATAACGACCAATAGTTCAATAATCGTAAACCCGCGCTGCATGTACCATTAAGTATACCCTACGCGACAAACAAAAAACCACACGAGGTGTGGTTTTTTGTATCGTTAAATAAGCAACCTAATACTACGGACAAACTGGGGTAGAACCGAATGTAATTGCTGAAGTTACTTGACGTGAACTTCCTGTACTATCTACACACCAAAATGAACCATCTGTCATCGGAGATGCAGCAGCCCACTCACGATCAGTTGATGCGCAAGCAGCATCACGGCTTGCCGGGGTCGAAGTTGACCAACTTGGTGATGTCGATGATATACCACTAGTTGTATCTCCATTAACTACATCAAGTGATGCCCGAATAAGATTCGAAACTCGAGGATTTCCACAAACACCTGTATAACTATAGCCTGCTGAGTTATATACCAACTCAGCTTGTGATCGAATATTAGCCATTGATTGCTGGATAGATGCGTTCTGTCCTCCACTACGTGCGTCGTTGAGTGATCCGATGACTACCGCGGCCAAAATACCGATGATAGCGATCACAACGAGGAGTTCGATAAGGGTGAAACCTCGTGACAATAATTGTTTATGCATAAATTGTATTGATATTAATGTGAGCGACTGATTTCAGATATCAGCTGCGTATCTGAAATCAACGCTCGGCCTACGTTGTGCGTGGCGTATCTCTATTATACGAGCTTCGAGGGGTAAAAAATTAGTCTGTGTGGACAACCGCCTAACTATCTTGTTATGACATACTTTTCACACGCTCCGACGTCTGCCGTATCCTATGAGCGCTTGACCACCGCGAATGCTCAAAGTATGTCACAACAAGATAGAATCATACTACCGACAAATTCCCTTAATTATCATTCGTACAGAAAATCAGCACTAGAACGCCTGTGTCATATTGTAGATTGGCATCAAGACAGACGCGAGAAGCACGCCAACACCAAGACCAAGCATCACAATCATTGCCGGCTCGATGAGTCCAATCAAGGTATCAACAGAATTATTGACTTCTCGACGATAGAAGGAAGCTAAGGTGGTCAAAATTTCTGCAAGACTACCAGTCTCCTCACCTACCTTTACCATCTGCGTGAGGACACCCGGGATCTCTGGATACTCAGCGATCGAATCAGCAAAAGATCGTCCGCCGCGCACCTCCATCAAGGCTTCCGAGATAATTTCTTTGTAGACTTCATTATCAACAACTTCAGCAGTAACTTCAAGCGCCTGAACCATCGAGATTCCACTACCGAGCATCGTCGAAAGGTTGTCACAAATACGAGTCAAGAGGAGCTTCCGTTGTAAGTCACCAATGAACGGAATCGAAATGAAAAATTCATCGTAAGCTCGCTTCCCGACATCGGTCTGAATAAATTTCCATAACCCAAATCCAGCCAATGAAATGACTATGAGGAGGATGCCAATATAGTTCACCAAGAAATCAGAAAGCCCGATTACGATCTTCGTGTAGATAGGAAGCTCCTGACCCGACTCAGTCAATATTGAGGCGATTTTCGGAATCACGAGAGTGAGCATGAGCGCCATCACACCGAGGAAAATCGAAATAACGAAGGCTGGATAGACAAGCGCATTTTTAGCCTTGGAGATAATCTCGTACGATCGATCAAGGTAGTCAGCCAAATAAGCAAATGACTTCTCCATTGAGCCAGATTCCTCACCAGCACGAACAAGGTTGACGTAGAACGAAGAAAAGACATCGTCATGAGCGGCCATCGCACGTGAGATGGAGCTACCTCCCTGCAAGTCCTCGACAATTTGGTTGAGGACTGTCTTCAGTCGCTTATTCTCAACTTCAGCCGATAGAAGGCGGAAGATACGTAGCGGTGACACATGCGCTTGAAAGAGTGTCGAAATTTGTCGCGAGAGAATAACGACCTCTTTGTTTGAAACTGAATTGAAAATTGCCAATTCAATATTAAGTAGATCCTTAAGCCCGCCCCCTTCTTCAATCGGATCGATCGACATCACGGTATACCCGCGCTTTTGTACCGCACTGATCGCTGAATCGATTGTGATAGCCTCTACGGTTCCTTCCTTTTGATCGTTATTTTTGTCGATCGCAACGTACTTAAAAAGCATAGAAGTTAAATGAGTCGTTCAAGACCCTTGGGGTTAACTGAAAACGCAAAGGCATTCTCCACGGTAATGTCCCCATTCTGGACGAGTTTTGCCAACGTGCGATTCATATCAATCATACCATGCTCAAGACCAGTCTCGATCACTGAGGGTATCTCATGCACACGATTTTCACGAATAAGATTACTAATCGCATTGTTATTAATGAGAAGCTCGTACGCGGGGATCAGGCCTCCAGCAATATGTGGAATGAGTCGCTGTGAAAAAATAGCAATGAGTGAACTTGATAGCTGAACGCGAATCTGGTCTTGTTGATCACCGGGAAACGAATCAATGATACGACTGATAGTCTGTGCCGCATCATTGGTGTGGAGAGTAGAATACACAAGGTGTCCAGTCTCAGCGGCAGTCACCGCTGTTGAGATCGTCTCAGCATTACGCATTTCCCCAACCAAAATCACGTCAACATCCTGACGAAACGCAGCATTGAGTGCTGCCTGGAAGCTTGGCGTATCGAGACCGACCTCTCGTTGATCAATGAGTGACTTATCCTCCGTGTACACATACTCGATAGGATCTTCGATCGTCACGATATGTTCAGCTCGTGTCTCGTTGATACGATTAACCATCGCTGCGAGTGTCGTCGATTTCCCTTGTCCAACTGGACCAACACACAGGAAAAAGCCTTGTGGTCGCTCTGTGAACGTCTCGAGAATTGGAGGAAGATTCAACTCCTTAAACGTCCGAACAACATTCGGGATAAGACGCAGGGCAATCGCCTTTCTTCCCCGCTGAAAAAACGCATTACCACGAAAGCGGACTAGCTGGGCTGTCTCATACGAGAAATCTATCTCCTCTCGGCGATCGAGTCGTTCAAACTGATCCGGTCGCATGAGTACTTTTGCAAACCCGTTCACATCGGCGTCAGTGAGGATTGGTTTTTTTACAAGAGGAAGTAATGCTCCGGTAACACGAATAATTGGATGTGACCCTACCGAAAAATGAATATCCGACGCCTTCTCAGCAATCAAAATATCAATGAGTGCAAGAAGTTCGTGCTTGTAATCAACTGCCATACATTAGGTATGTTTTGCCATTATGTCTTCAACCGTTCGAACTACCTCACTCGGGATCGAGTGAGCTTTCACGATGTAGCCAATCGCTCCAGCGTCCGTTGCTTCTTTAATATCTTCTTCTTGTCCTTGATTGGAGAGGAAAATTGCTTTTGGCGCAATGTCAGGAAACTGAGTCCTGATCAGGGTGAGAAGCTCAACACCACTCGTGCCCGGCATAACCATATCGAGAATGAGTAAGTCAACATCATGACTATTCTGAAGCTTCGTGATTGCACTGGCGCTACTATCGGCTACATCGACAGTGTGTCCGCAGCTAATAAACTTCGCTGCATACATGTCTCGCAAAAATGCATCATCGTCAACGAGAAGTATTTTCATTATCATCTATTATAGCTTCTTCAACAGATTCTTTATTCTGGTTATCGACAGGCTTAGGTTCGTCGAGAATATCGTCTGTCCCCATCTTGGTACCAAACGCATTCATCTCCTCATACGGAATGACATGCTCAAGAGCTTTGATAATCGCGTCTTCCTGCATCGGCATAAAGCCATTGCGACGTGCAACTGTATATATTTGTTCCTCAGACGCATTTTTCAGAATAAGTTCCTGCATCTCTTCGGTCACTTCGAGTGCCTCAACAATGGCCACACGGCCACGTAGACCCGTCGCACAACCCGGTGATGGCTCAGGATCAACCATCGTCCGACTCTTCGGGATACGATCATGATATCGTTCTGGAAGAGTTTTAAAGCTTTCTTCCATCATCATCTCGGTACTCTTAAGAATTGGTTTTTCTTTCCCGGTATCCTTATAGATACGCCTGGCGAGTCGTTGGGCAAGTGCGAGTTTGAGTGTCGGCGCAATGAGATAGGGGTCAACACCCATATCAATAAGACGAGGAACAACACCGATGGCACTATTCGTGTGAATGGTGGAAAGCACTAAGTGACCCGTGAGTGCAGCCTGGATTGCAAGTTGCGCCGTCTCCTTATCTCGAATTTCTCCCACCATGATAATGTCAGGGTCCTGTCGAAGCACTGCTCGCAAGCCGTGAGCGAAGGTATATCCAATTTCTGGACGCACCTGTGACTGAGTGACGCCTTCGATGTTATATTCAACTGGATCTTCAAGTGAAACAACGTTTTTGGTAATGCGGTCAACCTCTGAAAGCATAGCGTAAAGTGTCGTTGACTTCCCTGAACCCGTTGGTCCAGAAATAAGAATAATACCGTACGGTTCTTTGATAGCTTTCCGAATGATAGCGAGAAGATGGGGGGAAATACCAGCATCCTCAAGTGAACGCACGCCACGATCATTATCAAGAATACGCATAACGACCTTCTCGCCGTTATTTGTCGGCAACACCGACACACGAAAGTCGATTTTTCGACCATCAAATGTTGCCGAAAATCTTCCGTCTTGCGGTTTTCGACGCTCATCAAGACGCATTGAAGAAAGAATCTTCACGCGCGCAACCATTGCTTGATGTACATTAATAGGTAGTTCAAGTGATGTAGTAAGCTCACCGTCAACACGAAACCGAACAACAATCTTTTTTTGTGTTGGTTCAATATGAATATCTGACGCTCCACCATCAACAGCGTACCGAAGCGTCGTTGCTACAATTTTTGTAACAGGGGCATCTTCCTCGATGTGTTCAATTTCTTTTTTCTTTTCCTCCTCAGTTGCTTCTTCAGAGCCAGCAGCTATTTCTGCGTTGAGTTCTGACTCAAGTGTTACAAGAGCGTCAGTTACTTCGCCCTTCAAGTTTGCGTAAAAACGCTGCGCCCTGGTGATATCAGCATCGAGCATGAACACTAATCGATAGCCGATATTGTGTTTCGTACTCACAAAGTTAAGTACCTCTCGAATCTGTAGATCTTCAGGGTCATTCGCCCCAACAACTAATAGTTCATCTTCAATCCGTAGTGGCACAATTCGGTAGTGTACGGCTGACTCTTCCTGCAAATACGAGAGAATTTCCTCTTCGATAGTAAAGCCCTCTGTTATGGAAAACGAGGGCACTCCGAAGTACTCTGCAAATGCTTCACGAACGACGTCAGGAGATACACCAAGATCAACGAGAGCCGTGTCGTACGTCTTCCCAGACTGCACAAGCACCTCGACTTGTGCCGCCTGCTCGGTTGAGACGTCACCGTTTTTTAGCAGAATTTCTAGTGGCGACATACCAATTAAGCCTCACAAATATATCTATCGCACTTCGTCAAAAGGATTCGACCTCCCCACAGGTTGTGGTGGTACCGGCGTCGCGTATGAATCAAGACTTTGGAAATAGGCATCATTAAAGATTGACGTATCGAGTGCAACCGATGACAAGACCTGTCGACGCTCAATATATTTTTGTACATATTCAACAAACTGCTCCTGTCCAAGAGTACCACCTTGATCAAAAGAAAGTGTACCCTGATCACGCTGTGAAAAAAGATAGTATCCGAGAAAAGCCACGGTGAGAATAATCAAAACTGAGGCAATATTTTTGAGAGATTTTTCCATAGTACTATTCAAGTTCGTGCTTATGCGCGTACGTGAGTAATTTCACCTCAACATTAATAAATCCTCCCTCGGTCACTCCAAAACTAATGTCACTAATATGGAGCGGGTAATCATTTCGTTCAATCAGCGTAAGGAACTGCTTCACCTGCAAGTATGATCCCACTAACTGGAGAGAAAACTGATGGGCAGCTGGCATTTCAATGCCTGGAGTTGTGGCGCTATCACCCAATGCCTCCCTTGAAATAGTAACCTCTCCCCCATATGCTAGCTGCTCTGCTCGTACACCGGCTGAACGAGTGATCTCCGTAATATCCTTGAGAACACGCACCTCATCAACCTCATCGGGAAGATATGTGTTGAGTGCTCGGATATCAGATTGAGAAATATCATTCAATCGCTCAACAAGGGAAGCTAGTGTTTGGTTCACTTCAGATATCCGTTCTTTTTCCGCTCTTGTCTCAAGTATAGACGCCTGTTGTTCGCTAATACGAGCGAATGCCGGGCGTATATATGAAACAATAATACCTACCGCAAGTGCGGCAATAATGATTTGGGTGAGTAGTGAATTACTTATCATAGGTATTATGGTGTTGTTGTACTAGCACTCGTCGTCGAAACGACAGTACCAACAGAACTCGTTGCTCGTTGCTCGACTGAATCTTGAACAGGCAGAGACTCCGTACGAGCTGGCGAAACAAATCCGGCTCGAACTGACGCATTTCCCGCTCCACCTGCAACCGCTCGAATCTTCTCAGCTGGAATACTAATTTCGGCTCGAAAATTGACAACGGTCTCAGCAAAACCTATTGCCTCTGCTTCTTCTGACGGCACCTCTATTGCTACATTACTTATGTCAATACCGCCTAAGATTTCATTTTCTTCATACTTCTCTCGTTGATACATGACCGAATTAAATGAATCTGTGGTCAAGGAGGCATCGACAACATAGGTAGCATCATCTTTTCGTTCCACAGAAAGCGACTTAATTTGAACACCTTGTAAAGTAGCAGCATCCAGTGCACTTAATATTGCATTTATCGACACACTATTTTCGACACGCTCTTTCACCTGACGGAGACGCTTATCGGTAGAGAGTACATTCTCAAGCTTTATTTGATCATCATCAAACCGTTCGGTTTGATCTTGGAACGCTGCAACTTCTGACGCCAATTGAGTATTAACACGTCGTTCGTAGAAAAATACGCCAACCGCAACAACAAGTACCACAAAGAAGAGCACCCGAACAATAATGGTACCAATAAAGAGCTGACGAGGGGAACTTTTTCGTTCAATTTTGTTCGGGTTATGTTTTGGAATGAACGACGTATTGGGAGAACCATTCATACGACTAGTATACGCGGTTTCGAAGGAAGCGACGATGCAGAGCTGTGGACGAGCGATTACTCAAACCGGCGAAGAGCCGCACCAAGGGCGACATGGAACGTCGGTCCGAGTTCAGTAATCATATCCTCCATGAATGCCGGATAAGCAATCTTGCCAAACGGATCGATAAAACGCACCTCACGACCGAGTGCGTCGGCAATGTGCTGTCGAAAGCCTGGGAACATAACTGCGCTTCCTGCGAGATACACAGAAGACACAGTCGTACCAACGCATGTCTCATATTCGTGAAGTACTTGTCGAAATTCAATGAGCGGTCGCTCATACCCCGCATCGTGTGCACGTTTCAGAGTACGATACTTTTCTGACGATTCTCGTAATTCTCGCTTCATCACTTCTGCTTCTTCGAATGAAATCGTAAGAAGCTCACTTATTCTTTTTGTCGCAATGGCACCACCTGCGCGTACTCGATGCATCCGTTGTAATAAACCGTCTTTCGCGAGGAATAATTTTGATGACACCGCACCAAAATCGATCACGGCGATATGTTGTTCTTCTGGCACAAAGGCTGATCGTATTGTACTAAAGCACTCTATCTCTGTCGGCGGTTCTTTCAAATTCACAAACTGCATTAAAATACGGAACCGATTCAATGCTTCATTCTGGATCGCAGCAATGAGCACATCTCTCCCTCCATCTTCTGTCTTGGTGCCAATTTCAGCCCAATCGAGTGTCACGTCATTGATAGGAACTGGGATGTACTTACGTGCCTCAACACGGACGCGTGGACTCAAGTCTTCTTCTTCTGGAGCCTCAAAATGAATACTTGTCACAAAACTTGACGCGAGTGGCATCGCAAAAACCGCATTCTTAGCTTTGACAGCTGACTCTCGTATAATATCAATGAGTGCCTGTTGTTCTTGCTTAGCATCGAGTAGTGTCGATTGGCCAATTGGTTGATTTGCGTATGGACCAGTCTGCAACTCACCATACGTCGTAAGCGTTAGTACATCATCTCGATTTTGGAGTTCAACAACTTTAATTGATGACGAACCAATATCAATACCAACCACCCGACTAGCGTCGGCATTTTTGTTGGCAATTGATTTTAGTAACGTACCAAATCCACTCATAGGGTAGTATGGTATCTATACTACCATGAGGAAGCGCTATACTACGTTGTATATGCGGGGAATATGGAAAACACTACTCGAACTCCTCATACCGCCGTCGAGACACGTCGTAACAGCTACTTCGGTGACAACTGACATGCTAGGATCACTACTTCACCCTACCAATCGAGTACTGGGCGGTATCACCATCACCACCCTGCTCCCCTACCAAAACCCGACAGTACGCTCCATCATCAATGCAAACAAATTTCATCACGATGCACACAGTGCTTACCTGCTAGCACATATACTGACCACATACCTCGGTACATATCCAAAAACATCCACAATACTTGTTCCAATACCACTTAGCCCCAAGCGACTCCAAGAACGCGGATACAACCAAGTCAGTAGTATTCTCAAGTATGTCACCGACTATACAACGAGTTCTATTCTGGTACGGAAACGTGATACCTCTCCCCAAACCAAACTCTCTCGTGCTGATCGTCTTCGTAATGTCGCTGGTGCTTTCCACGTAACAACGATACCTCCTTCCGAAATACAAACAATTATTCTTATTGATGACGTCGTGACAACCGGCGCAACACTTGGATCAGCCGCTCGCGAACTAGCCGTCGCACTCGCCCCCACACAACATCTCATTGTCCTCGCGATCGCCGATGCGAAGTACTGAGTATGTATAGGTTACTAAGCGGGCGGAGGATGTGAGATTCGAACTCACGGGACCGGTTAGGGTCCGACGGTTTAGTAAACCGTTGATTTAAACCACTCATCCAATCCTCCGTGCGGCTGATTGTACCCTAGTGATTTCGTCTTGCCAACCAGCTTTGTCGAGATGATAAAAAATGGTATCGTACCCGGTACGGAAACGTGGCTGAGCTGGCCGAAGGCACCTCACTGCTAACGAGGCAGGGTAGCAATACCCTCGTGGGTTCGAATCCCACCGTTTCCGCAACATAATACAATACACTCCTCCTCAGTCTGAACAGAGAAGGCTACGCCGATCGGACCACAGCCGACTTCGTACGCAAATGTCGATAGAGGAAAAATGTCACCACGACAAGAATACCAGCGACGACGACACGTTCACCAAGGAGTGCTGTTTGGCTAGTCACAGACAGTATGAATACCGATAAGATCCATTGTTGCCAGAGGGCGCCAAGCGCAAAACTAGCGATACCTGCTTCATGCCAAAGATGTAATCGAAAGAGCCACCAGAAGTAGCCGATACAACTAGCAACAACGACGAGCGAAAATACGGCAAAGGGAACACCATTTTTTATCAAAACCGTGAAGAAGATAAAGTACGTCAGCAGTATACTTACGCCAAGTAAAAAAGCAGTGGTTGAAAATACTCCCCTCCCTCCTTGAGATGGAATACCACGGATCTTTGCACCAACAAACAAGAGTCCACCTACCATGAGTACACAAAGCAGGGCTGGGATCTGTGGACGTTGTAATGCAGGATCGATCACAACCAATGTGGTAAGACAAATGAATACAAATGCAAATACTGATGCTAGACGAGAATTGATCCATGGTACAGACGACATACCTCTCCATAGTATATGAGTAAGTGTGATTGGTAGCACTACCGACATAAACGCATGCCAAGACACAATCACCATGAGAAATCCCCAATTAAGTCCAAAGGCAACTCCATAGCCCGTGTAGTCGGGCATAGGAAGCGTTGTAACCGATGACAGTGTCCCAGCCAGCAATCCTTCATTCACAAGTCCATACGCCAGTCCCCACACAAAGAGTCCAACCGTCGTCACACCACGTCGTATCGACCATTCTCGTAAGAGGAGAATCGGGAGACCGTAGGTAAGGAGAAACCAAAGCAGTACCCCCGGTGCAATCATCGACGTAAGTGGTGTACTCGCGGTCACCAGTTCTGGCAACAATGCAAGTGTGAGCAGAGTTACTATTGGACCAATACTATGAATCATACATTGTTGTTACAGTCGACAGCGCTTTGAGCAGTAGATCACGGACTCCCACTGACTACGTGACGACCAGCGCTTGCGGTTCGTGAACGGTTTGTTGCAGGTAGGGCAGATTTTTGAGGCTTTAGGTGTCGGCATCACCATAGTATACTCTCATTCATGGACGTCACCCTCATTTACCCGCACCAACTCAGTCTTTCCCATCCTGGACTCAGACCTGATCGACCACTATTCATCGTTGAAGAACCACTCTTTCTCACCGAATTTCCGATCCATCGCCAAAAGCTACTCTTTCACTACCTCACCATTCGTGACTATGCGAGTGCGCTTCAAGCACAGGGGTACAACGTCACAATACTAACGACGACTATTATTAAGAATACCGAGGATACCTTTGCCTTCCTTGCAGCGCAAGGCGTCACAACCATCCATCTCGCCGACACAACTGATGATTGGCTCGAGCGACGCATCACCACTGCTCTCACGTCACATGGACTTATACGCCACAGCTACGAGTCTCCTCTCTTTCATTTTTCGGCATCTGACGCAACGTCTCGCTATCTCGCAAGCAAGCGCCACATGGCCCGGTTCTATGGAGCCGTGCGACACGATACCGGTATCTTGATGAACGATAATGAGCCTGAAGGGGGCCGCTTGAGCTACGACGATGAGAACCGAAAATCGTGGCCCAAGAACGTACCCACACCCCAAGACCCTCTCCCAAGAGACCATGCACTGCTTACTGAAGCGACGCACTGGCTTTCCACACTCCCGAACGAACACTACGGTGAGGCTACCCTCTACCTGCCAACCTCGAGAGAAGGAGCTCTCGCGTGGCTCAAAACATTTATTACCGCCTCCCTTCCTTCCTTCGGTCCATACGAAGACGCGATCATCCCTAAGGCAGTGCGCCTCCATCACAGTCTTCTCTCACCACTCCTTAACTGCGGACTCCTCTCCGTTCATGAAGTTCTCGATGCAGTCTTAGAAGCCCACAACCATGGATCAGTCCCTATCGCGTCAACAGAAGGCTTTGTTCGACAACTCATCGGCTGGCGAGAATTCATCCGCGCCGCATACCTCGTTGACGGAAAAAAGATGCGCTGCGCAAATTTCTGGCGCCACACTGCTCCCCTTCCCCGCGGTGCCTGGAACGCAACCACCAGCATTGAGCCTCTCGACAATACCATACGCAAAGCCCTCAACTACGGCTACACACACCACATCGAACGCCTCATGATCGCCGGAAATTTTTTTCTCCTCAATCAAACCCATCCTGACGAGGTGTACCGGTGGTTCATGGCCATGTACATTGACGCCTATGATTGGGTGATGGTGCCCAACGTCTACGGTATGAGTCAGTTTGCTGATGGCGGGATATTCGCAACGAAGCCCTACATCTCGGGCAGTAACTACGTACGAAAAATGTCATCGTACAAGGTCGGGACCTGGAGTACGATCTGGGATGCGCTCTACTGGAACTTTATTAAAAAACACGAGACCTTTTTTCTCCAAAATCACCGCCTGGCGATGATGCCACGACTCTTTGCTCGACTATCAAAAGAACAACAAGCGTCTCATCTCACAACCGCTGAGACCTACTTACAACGACACCACGATCAAGGGGTTACTGGATGATATTGAAAAACGCGCCTAGCAAGCTAGGCGCGTTGGTGTGTGGGAGAAATGAGCGCGATGCTCACCTCTCTCTGAAAGAACTTACCACCGGCAGTCCGGGTCGGTAACGAGCGGTTCCCGAGGATCGAACCCTGACGGCACCTTCGGCATTACGCTGCGTGCAGTCGGCAAGGTGAACGCTTGACCCATTTCCCGTCGCACCTGTGCAAGGAGTGACGGAGGGTGGTCTCGATCGGGACTCGTTGTCTCCTGTTGTTGATCTTCAGACACTTCTTCTACTCCTTCTGAATGTTGTTGCCGCACGAACCTCCCGTGCGGTGCACCAGACAAAACGCGCCAACGTGTGGTTTTGTAAGATACACCGCAAAGGAGTGTTTGAGTATCGAATGACGACGACCTCAACAACAACCTTTTATAACCCGACTATTATTTATTGTCAAACTGCTCCCTCGCCATTCCCCTGCGGATGGACTTCGGTACCACCGCATAGCTGGTCAGGAAAAAGACTCTGTGCTACCATCGCAATGATTCGATCGTGTGAGATGGTCTCACGCACGAATCCTCCTGAGGAGGAGACCCAATGAATCTGACGATCAGCGGCCATCATCTCGTCGTGACCCCGGCTTTGAGAGCGTACGTGCTCACCAAGCTCGACCGCGTGACGCGGCACTTCGACCAGATCGTGGACGTTTCCGTGCTGTTGACGGTCGAGAAGAACAAGGAAAAGGAACGTCGGCAGCGCGCCGAAGTCACCCTCCACGTCAAGGGCCGCGACATCTTCGTCGAGCACACCGCCGAGGACCTGTACGCTGCCATCGATACACTGATGGACAAGCTCGACCGCCAGGTCGTGCGCCACAAGGACCGCGTGCAGGACCACCACCACGAGAGCCCCAAGCACCACGCGGCTACGGCCTAAGAGCCAACCTGAGGGGTCATCATCCCAACGCCACCGAGTCCCGACTCGGTGGTTTTTCTTTATACAATAAAATAATTCTGCTCGTCTTATGAAAAGCAAACAGGACCGAGTTAAGGTCCTGTTGAATCGAGATCCGGCATATCTCACACATTCCGTGGTGGTAGATGGTCAAAGGGGTTATATCCCTCATCACACCCATCCAAGTTGTCGAGGGCGTGGCTTCGAGCCTGCTGCCAAGCCCTACAACAAAAGATCCGCCACCGCTCTGCTTCGGCTTGAGCAGCGGCTGCTTCTCTTTGTGTCTGAGCAGCAGCCCTGAGCTGAGCCAGATGCTTGTTGCGCAACCGGGCGAGAACAGATCGTCTCTGTAGTTCTTGGAGGGTAGAAGTATCGCCCTCCTCTATCGCTAACCTGACTATCTCAGGTTTGCTTGCAAAGGACTGAACTTTAGCCATGGCCATTGTACCCCCTTTCTGGATAAATACTATAGCATACTTATATCAAAAAAGCAAGAACACGATCGCGTGCCTTGCTTTTTGGTCTCCATCTTCCTTAGACAACAAAGAGGACGAGACTGGCTGCCATAATAAGCATCCCGAAAAAGACTCCTACCATGGGTAGATGATGGTCGTACTGCTTCGCGGTCGGCAACAATTCATCAAGCGCCACGTACACCATGATGCCCGCCACCCCAGCAAAGACAACCCCAAAGAAATATTCATTGATGAATTGACTGAGAATGAAGAACCCAAGCAATGCTCCAATCGGTTCTGCGAGACCCGACGCAAACGAGTACCAAAACGCCTTCAATCGACTGCCGGTAGCGCGATAGATCGGAATCGAAACCGCCACTCCTTCAGGGATGTTGTGAATCGCGATCGCAAGCGCAAACGCGACACCAAGCGCTGGTTCTTCCATCGTCGCAATGAAGGTCGCGAGTCCTTCTGGAAAATTGTGGATTGCGATCGCGAGTGCGGTAAAGAGCCCCATACGGAGCAAATTCTTTTGTTCTTTGGCTACCTTGGTCTCATCGAGTTCTGATACCATGCCCGAGATATCAATATCATGGGCATCATCGTGATGGTGTGTTTCGTGGGCATGCGTCACGGTCGTCACTTTTGTTGTACTCGGTCCATGATCATGGAAGTGTCCAAACAACCGATCAATAAGGGCAATGACAATGAATCCCGCGAAGAACCCGAGGGTTGCATACAGGTACCCAGTGCCACTCTCCCCCGTTGCTGCCGAAAGACTCGTGACCGCCTTTTGGAAAATCTCAATCATCGAGACATACAGCATCACACCCGCCGAAAGACCAAGCATCAAAGCAAGGAATTTATCACTCGGCTTTTGGCGAGTAAAGGCAAGAAGACTCCCGATACCGGTTGCCAACCCCGCCCCTACCGTCACTAACGTCGCTAATAGAATAGGATCCATACGGAAAAATTAACAACAAATAATCACACAAAACATTCTTCTTTGTTACCAGTTAGACATACACCACATCAAAGGACATCACACCAAACAGGTCGTTCGGAGATACCTCGACAGAACCGGCAACTAAGGAGAAAGTTTCGTTACTAGCACTATACCACAAGCTATAAAAAGCACCATCCCCTTGTTGGGAATGGTGCTTTTTCTCTTCACCAACTACTTGATCACACTCGCCACTGCCTTCACGAGACCCGGTGTCATGACCGGTGGAATCACGCATTCTGGTGTCGGTTTCTTGATTAAGCTTGCCAATTTCTTTGCCACATTAAGCTTCATCTCATCCGTGATGTTGGTTACCCCGCGATCAAGCGCCCCGCGAAAGACACCAGGGAACGCGAGCGAATTATTGATCTGGTTGGGGTAGTCTGATCGTCCAGTTGCGACCACGTACGCACCAGCACGAAGTGCATCTTCAGGCATAATTTCAGGAACAGGATTAGCGAGCGCAAAGACAATCGGCTTCTCCGCCATTGCTTCGATGTGAGCTGGAGCGATCGTTCCAGGTCCAGACACACCAATGACAACATCAGCCCCCGTCACGGCCGTCAAGACATCGCCTTGGCGCCCCTCGCTGTTGGTCATGAGTGCCAGATCTCGCTTATATCCTGAGAGGTCAGAGCGTCCCTTATAGATAATCCCCTTGCTATCGGTAACAAGAAGATGCCTGAGACCTGCTTTGTGGAGGAGAAGTGTAATTGCTCGTCCTGCAGCACCAGCTCCAACCACGACAACTCGAAGATCTGTAAGTGGCTTCTTCACCACCTTGGCCGCATTGATAAGACCAGCCAACACCACCATCGCCGTTCCGTGCTGGTCATCATGCATAACGGGAATAGAAAGCTCTGCTTTCAACCGCTCTTCAATCACAAAGCAGTGTGGGGCAGCAATGTCTTCGAGATTAATCGCCCCAAAGGTCGGCGCCACAGCTTTTACCGCCGCGATCACTTCCTCAGGTGAGGTGGTATCAAGCACAATCGGAATACCATCAATATCGGCCATCGTTTTCAAGATGGCACATTTCCCTTCCATGACCGGAAGCGCAGCAAGCGGACCAATGTTACCCAACCCTAGCACTGCTGTCCCATCACTAATGACCGCTACCGTGTTACGCTTCATCGTGTAGTCGCGCGCTTCCTTGGGATGCTTCGCAATGTAACTCGACACCGCGCCAACCCCCGGCGAATACATCGTACTCCAATCGTCTTTTGTTGTGAGTGGCGCTTTCGGTACAACGGAGAGCTTCCCGCGCAATTTTTTATGCAACGCGAGAGCTAATTTGCCGTAGTCTTTCTTCATCTTTCCTCCCTTTTTTGTCGATACCTTCTTAGGAACGTTTGCCATAGCAATCAAACTATCTAACAAATAAAATACGTAGCTCCTAGTATACGCCAAGTATAACCCCGGTACAAAAAACAAGCCCCGCAGTGCCTAAGAAAAACAAGTTTTCTTAGGCACTGCGGGGCAAGCAGCCGCACGGTCTTGGAGACCTATACAGCGACAGGTTGCGTAGCGGCTTGTTGCAAGATGGAAATCCAACGAGTCACCGACCTGTGATCCCCCTCGAGCCTTAGCACCATCGATCGGTAGCTCTTCACCCAGTCGTCAAACTGAGGATGATCAGGGTGAACACTGACGATCAGGTAGACCTGAGTTCCTTTCACATCTCGCTGTTTAGCCACAACGATCTGCCGTCCTGGGAGGTAGAGCATGCCAGTGGTCTGCTCATTTCGAAGGATGTGCCTGGGCAGGAAGGGTTGCGCGTCAGAGACAAAACATTCATGCCGTGCGATCTGCCATCCTCGGATTTCATCCGCCTGGGTCATGCGGATGATCTTCCATAACCACTCACGTCGGGGTTTTTGCGAGAGCTCCCCTCGACGCATAAAGCCATCAGGCAATTCCCGCATCTCGAGCACATAGTCGGGAATACACTCACCACGACGAACGAAATTTCGTGGCAGGGTCGAATTGACCACCCACACGACACCTTTCTGACGCTTGAGCGTAAGGTCACCGTCAAGTGTTCGTAGCTCACCGGCGATCTCTACCCTCTTCGCCTCCACCTTCACGACAACCCTTCCTGTTGGGAACTGCAGGAACTCCGTGAGGCTCCCACAATCTCGGAGATGTTCGATAGCCATAGTGGCTCCTTTTTTTGGAAAAAACAATGTAACGTTGACTTATGAAAAACCAACAGCTACCTACACTGTACTATATAAAATTGAAAAGTCAAAAAAGCAAAAGCCCCCGCACGGCCATACGGCGGTGCGGGGGGTCCTTCGGTCTAACTTGACTGTAAAGTTAGACTCGCACTCGAGATCGCTCTCTTGGCTCTGTTGTGTCTCGTCTATAGAACCCCTGTCAATAACTAAAATGTTGAGATAACACAATAAACAAACCCTCGTCTCTTGTATATAATTAGTCTGATCATGTCGTGAAGTCAGCACAAAGTCACACCCTGCTCTAGTAACG
>JACCDR011714149.1_pt1 | contig 26940 bp, 48 predicted proteins | sample 7446431 | NCBI WGS metagenome assembly JACCDR01 (sample SAMN15323443, study PRJNA562643) | freshwater metagenome | isolation source: river surface water | place: USA:Blue River Watershed | collected 2017-08-17 | reverse complement strand
GGCAGGCCAGCCGCCGCGCCCGGGCCGCCGCCCGGCCGGAGCCGCCCCGCAAAGACGTCAACGAGGTCCTCGCCGCCGTCGACGCCGCCACCGAAGGGCGGTGCGCCTGCGGCTGCGGCGGTGTCATCACCGACAGCTCCGCGTCGGCGTACTACGTCACCGACCTGTGCCAGCTGCGGTGGATGTCCCGGCACGTCGACAACCCGCACGAGGTCTACAACCGGGCCGACGCCGCCGTGGTCGGCTGGGACGACGGCGGCCACATCCCCCTCAGCGGCGACACCCGGTCCCGCCACGACGCCGGCCACGGCGGCCATGTTCACGTCCACATGGACCTGCGCGCCGACTACCACGCCTTCGACGAAGCCGGGGCGGCCGCGGCCGCCCTTCGCGACGGGCGGGTGTACGGGCCCGGGTTCGCCCCGGACGAACTTGCCTACCGCCGCGACTGCCCCGCCTGCGGGCAGCGGATGGTGCCGATCCTGTGGGAGTCCGACGACCCCGACATCACCACATTCGGCCGGACGGACCCGGTGCGGACGCTGCGCCGCGACCTGAGGCAGGAATGCTCCGCGTGCGGCACCAGCCTCGCCGGCCCGGTCCTCATCCCGTCCGTCACCCCCGACCCGGCCTGCCCGGGCGGTCCAGGCGCCGGGTGGGTGCTGCGGCTCGGGAACGACCACAGCCGGGTCGCGTCGACACTGACCCGGGCCGCCCTCAACGCCCACCCGCCCGAACGGCGCCGCGCGATCGTCGACAACATGTGGACGTCGATGGAACGCGACCTGGCCCGGTTCGACCGGGAATGGCGCGGCCGGGTCGCTGCCCTGCACCGGCACTACCTCGACGCCGAACAGCTCGCCGCCCGCATCGTCCCTGTGGTGATGCCGGCACCTCCGCAGCCCGGGACGTGACCGGTGCAGCTGGAATGGGACGGTGACCGGCCTCTCGCCGACGCCGACATGATCGCCACCCTGTACGAGGTGTCGGCGCGGACGGTCCGCCGGCACTGCACCCCGGCCAGATACACGGCCCGGGCCGGCGGCGACCGTGGCGGCGGCCGCGCTCTCTACGACGCGTTCGCCGCCGGTGCCGCCCTCGCCGGGGTCGCACCACGACCGGACCGGACCCTGACCGCGCTGCGGTACCGGGTCGCGGAGAAGGTCGCCCAGCAGGCCGCCGAGCAGGCCGCGAAAGTCATCCGGGAATCCGGCGGGGAGACCATCACGTGATCATCGGGCCGTTGTACCACTGGGCGCCGGCCAGCCGCCGGGCCGCGATCGAAACGACCGGGCTGCAGCCCAGCTCGCCACCGGATCCGGCGCCGACACAGGTGGAGCCGGCGGTCGTGCCGACGTGCGCGCTCGAGCCGCTGCGGTGGGTGTGTCTGGGGTTCACCCCGTCCGGGGCGTGGGCGCTGTCCGGGGCGACCCTCGACGACGCCGCCGGGGCTGGGGCGTGGGACCTGTGGCAGGTGACGATGCCGCTGCGCCGGCCCGAGGACCCGGTGACGATCCGGCCCGAGTTCGGGCCGGTGCTGCGGGAGGTTCAGGTCGCCGGGCCGATCGAGCCGGGCCGGTTGTGGCTGGTCGGGACCCGGGTTCGGAGGGTGGGTGGCGATCCGTGGAGAAACGACCCCACCACAAGGGTTGCGTAGTTTCCGGGATAGTGGTTACAGTATCGGTGTCAGCGAGACGGGATCAGCTCCGAGGAACTGACGGGAACCATTGGTGTACTGGGGCACACGGCTCCTGATCGCCGGGCACGCTGGCCCAGCGAAGGGAGCTGGGGATCGGGGTTCAAGTCCCCGGATGGTGACTGGGGACGTCGGCAAGAGGCACCGGCCGCGTCCTGGCGTGGCCGGCACAGGAACGAACACAGGCCGGACACAGGTGCAAGGACCCGGAAGCTAGCGCCGGGAACGAACGGCCTCGCGAGTACGCGGTGCACGCCAGACAGCCCCCTGACGGGGGGCCCTGGCCGCAGACGGGCGTGGCGAGGCCACCCCAAGGGACACCAACCCCGGCCGTCGGGGTGTGGCGGACCGCCTGTTCTCCTCACGAGGGAGATACGGCTGTCCTTGAGTGCCGCACCCCGACGGCCGACACCGGAACCCGGAGGACGTCATGACGAAGGAAGAAGCGGCCGAGGCGGCCGTCGACGACGCCCGCCGCAACTACGGCCAGGAGATCGACACTGAAGCGCTGGTTGAGGCCCTCGAACGCAACGGATGGGTCTTCACCGGGTAACACCCCTGGGGATGCCGTGGGAAGCCCAGCCGTCCAGCAGCCGACCCCCGATCGGGGTCGCCGACCGGGCGGGGTGGCCACGAGGGTTCGACTCCCTCCATCTCCACAGGGCAAAGCTGTGAGCACGCTCCCCGTCCCCCGCGAGGGGCCCGACGGGCCTAGGGCAAAACCAGCCGGCCGGCACCCGTAACTGCCCCTGGGGCGCAGACACCTGCGACTGCGTCTGACCCGGAAGGAAACAGGTAGCAGGTGGTAACAGGCCTAAGAAGTCAGGCCGGCGAGCGGTGCGCACCGTGAGCCGGGCGGGACCGTACCTGGCCCGTGTCGTGAAGTAGAGAGGCGCTGACGCACCCGAGAGGGTGAGAACCGGTTCGACTCCGGCCGACACACGCACGACGATCAACCGCCACACGAAAGCGAGGTGCGCCCACCCCGTGAACAGAATCGCCGACGAGATCCGGTTTGTTGCGCTGTACCTCCAGATGCAGGCCCTGCGCCGGCTATGGGGAGCGGCCGCGGCTGCCGCGGTACTCGCCGGCCCGCGAATCTACCGCGGCTACGCCCGTATCCGCTGCGCCGAAACCCTACCGGTCGAGCCCCACCCGGCACGCTGCCACTGGTTCGCCGGGCACCGCGGCCACTGCCTCACCGACGTCAACATGCTCGGCGAACCGTCCCCCCGCGGTGTCCGGTTCACCAGGTTCAACCTCCACCGGCAGGGCCCCCCGGCTTGAGGGAAAGTACCCAAAATACTAGACGGCCCGGGCTGCGGGCATTTACGGTGGCCTGAAGACCAGTCCGCACCACCGGGCCAAGACAGGAACAGGGGGGACCATGGAAACCGACGGCATCGTTTACGCCGACGGCACCCGGGCGCCCTCGAAGCCCGGTTCGGCCCTGCCCACACCCGGGCAGAGGTTCTCCTGGCGACAGTTCAACACCAACCTGACGGACAGGTGGCGGACGTAACGCACCGAAACTCGGACGCGGACGCCGCCCACCCTTCCCCACCAGGACCGGGCGGCGTTCGTCATTTCCGGCACAACTTCATATGGGCGTAGCTCAACTGGCGGAGCATCGGTCTCCAAAACCGAAGGTTGCAGGTTCAAACCCTGCCGCCCATGCGCACCAAGAACGGCCACCCTGATGCGGGTGGCGCACGGCACCACTTGAGAACTTCACAGTGGAAAGTCAAAGAGACTCTCGCCGCACGGCCACGCACCGGGCCGGGGCCACCTCCGGGTGGGCCCGCGCGCCACCGCACCGGCCGGCGAGAGAACATAACGCACAACCGCTGCGACGCCGGGGAACCCCCCGCGTGGCAGCGTCGACCCGCTAGCTCAAAGGTCAGAGCAGAAGATTCTTAATCTTCAGGTTCTCGGTTCAAGTCCGAGGCGGGTTACCAGGACGCGCGGTCGCGTGGCCACCGGAACGGTGTGGGAGCGCCGGCCCGGAACGCGACCCCGCCACCACCGTCGGCGGCTCCCACTGCCTACGGAACGGGGTGGAGCGTCCCGGCTTGTAGCTCAACTTGGCAGAGCGCCCCGGCTGGGGAGGTTGCGGGTTCGAGTCCCGCCAGGTCGGCTTTTGGGGATGCGCGTCGCCGACCCCGGCACAGGAGCGGGTTGGGCGGCGCCGAGGGGACGACCGGTCCACGGTGGTGGCCGTGGTCGGTGCGTTCCGGGTGCGGTCACTGCGCGGCCACCACCGTCGTACACCGGCATTGGCATCCCCATATCAGCACGCCTTCCAAGCTCAGGTGGTAGAGCGCTGGACTGAAAATCCGGAGGTTGCCGGTTCGACGCCGGCGGGAGGCACGAGGGGTCAGCAAAGCCCGGCCAGCCACCGGGTATGTCAGCGCGGCGCGCTGGTGGGTGTTGCCGGGTTCGACTCCCGGGCGGCGGGCCGGCCCCCGACCGCGGCCGGTTGCCAGCCGACGGCCCCCCCCTTTTTTTTCGTCCCCTGTCGGGGGGACAACAAGTCGTTGTACCTGCTCGCGCCTGGTCTGCGACTTCGTTTCGCGGTTGGGTCTCCAAGCTTAATCCGAGATGATCAGCAGGTGTCCGAGTGGCTGGCCGTCGCCGCAATTGCCGCGGTCGTCCTCGCGTCGGCCCTCCTCGCCGTCGTGGTCTTCGCCCGGATGCGGCAGCAGCCACGCCGCCCGGCCACGTCCCGCGGCCCCGGGTCGGGCCCGAAAAAGCTGCGCGCGGGCTCCCCGACCGAGCCGACCGTCCAGTTGCCGCCGCCGCTGCCGCTCCCCGACCGGCCGCGCGCGCGGCGGCGTCGGAACACCCGCTCGTACTGACCGCGGGGGTCTACCGGACGGGGAGTTGTTTCCACGTTTCGGTGCCGTCGTCGACGAGCGCGCGGACCGCGGCGACCGCGACCTTCGCCGACCTGGTGATGTACTGGCCGTCGCGGTCACGCCAGTCCCAGCTGCGCCACCGCACCCGGAACCGGCCGTCGTCGAGCTGTTCCAGCCACACATCGCGCCGGTTCAGGGTGCCCCACCGGCCGTTCCACCAGTGCTCGATGAGATCCACCCGCGGACCGTATCCGGAGAGGAGATCGGCGTGGAAAGGTTCCGCAGCGCCGCCCGCAACCTGGTCGCCGCGGCCCGGCTGATCTCTGAACGGACCGGGCTGGACCTCGGCGGAAGCCGATAAGTTTGGTGCGGCCGGGGCCAGGAACGGAAAACCGGTCCCGGCCGCGCGGCACAGCATAGTTCATCAACAACGCCGCCGTAGCTCAGACAGGTAAGAGCGTCCGCCCGGTAAGCGGAAGGTCCAGGGTTCGACTCCCTGCGGTGGCTCTGAGGCAGGTCGGGTATCCGGGCACCCCGTTTGCGGGGTGCGGCCTCCGGTCATGCGGGTTCGAGTCCACGCCTGGCCTCGCCTCTCAAAGCAGTCCGACGAGTTGAAGGAGGGTGGCCCGCAGTGACCGGCCACGTGTTGGTGCTCAACGCCGACTGGGGGCCGCTGCACTGGGTCACCCTGAGGCATGCCGTGCGGATGCTCGTCCGCCGGGTCGCCGAGGTCCACGACGCTGAACCCGACCGGGTCATCGGTGTGTGGCCGGTCCCCCGAGTGGTCCGGCTCGTCGCCTACGTGAAGACGGGCTGGCGGAAGACCCGCGGCCCCGCCTGGTCCCGCCACGGTGTCCTCGCCCGTGACGGTCACCGCTGCGCCTACTGCGGTGGCTGGGCCGGCACCATCGACCACATCCTGCCCCGTTCCCGCGGTGGCCGGAACGAATGGCTTAACACCGTCGCCGCGTGCGGCGACTGCAACCAGCGCAAAGGCGACCGCAGCCCGGCCGAGGCGGGCATGAGGCTGCGGGCCGCGCCGACCACACCGACGTGGTCGCCGGTACGGCCGCGCTGGTAGCACACGCGGGTGCCGCTCTGTGGCGGTGCGGCGCCCGCCTTTCCGAGCTGGTGCAACTGGCGGCACGCCTGATTCTGGATCAGGAGGTTGGGGGTTCGAGTCCTCCGCTCGGAGCTTGGTTGTGGCCCCTGACCTGCCACGGAGCCGGGAGTGATTCCTTCGCGCGCGCGAGATTGGTACTCCTCAACGGCATACGGATAAGGGGCGTGCGGTAGGGCCTTGGGAAGGGTTCTGCCGCGCAAAGCCTGGGAGGCCCGTTGGATCGGGCGCCTCCGCCCCGCGCCGGCGGGTCGACACGTCGGCGGCAGCGATCGCGACGCTGTGGGGCAGCGAAGGAGGAGGTTGCTGGTTCGACTCCAGCCCCGGGCACGGGAGAGCCCAGACTGTGAGCGCGTGAACCGGGGCGCCGGGGAGCAACCAAGACCAGCCAGCTGAGCGGATCCCGGGTGACGGAACCCTGAACCAAACCTGTGACAGTCGGAGAGACGACGACACCCCGGAGCGACGGGGGGCAAAGAGGAGCGGGGCCTTGCCCGTTGACCGCCCTCGGCCACCAGCGGACGCACCGTCGTGTACGCGGACGGTGCCAGGCGGGGACCACGGTGCACGGCGGGAGCCCGTAAACGACCGGAAGCGGTGAAGCCCCACGGACGCGTGGCGCGTAACGCCTGGGTCGGCTCTACCCGCGTGACGAGGTACAGGGACCGGCACCTGCCCCGCCGGAGGTCACCGGTAGGACTTGGCGTCCGGCGGAAGCTTAATCCGAGGTGGCGGGTTCGATCCCCGTCCGGTGCACGGAAGTCTCACAGAGCGGTGCCGTCTGAGGGGCGTCCCCCAACCCAGGGATGCATTATCTCCTTTATTTACCTCCGGGGAGATGTGCGTCTTTTCAACTATTCCTGGCCGAATGTTAGATTTGGGGTTTCATGTTCCGGCACCACACCCGAGCGGTCTTGCCAGGCCCCACTCGGGTTCTGTAAGGGGAAACTTGCCCGGCCATCCAAGGGACGGCCGGGCAACCCTTCCCGGTCGACACCCCTCGGGGGGAAACTCATGCGGTTTGACTTTTCCGAGTTTCACCCGCTGGACCATCGGCCCGGAACGTCCCGATGCCGGGGGTTGCCCGGTGGTGTCCGCCAGCATTTGAAGGTGGCGTGGTGGCTGGGTCGCCGCGACCAGATCATCCGGCCGTTCCGCCGCGCGCTGTGCTGCCCGTTCGGCCGGCACCGGTGGAACGTGTGGCACGGCGCCGGGTTCCCCGACGGGAAACGGCGGATCAACGTCGTGTGCGCGGACTGCCCCGCCCGGCGGCTACCGTCCGAACACGATATCGACAACCCGCCGTCGATCCTGCGGGCACTCGAGAACGGTGGGAAAGAAGGAGATGAAGGAGTGGACGGTGCGCATGCCCCCGACACGTAGATAGCCCGACACGCGGGCTCTCTACGCGAGGGAGCAGACGATGTCCGACACGGACAAGGACAAGCCCTGGTGGACGACCGCCACCTGGTGGGAACCGGTTCACTGGTGCTGCGACAACGACGTGCCGCGGAACTGGCGGGCGTGGAGACACCAGGCCCGCGATTGTGACCTGCCGGCCCGGCCGGTCCGCAGCCGGCCCGAGCGGCACACCTGGCGCTGGTACAACCGCCACCAGGGGTCGTGCACGTGGTGGCCGGTGTACGAGCGGCGCCGGTTTCGGTACAAGACCGGCAACCCGCCGCGGTGGTACGTCCACGACGTGTGGACCGGTGTCGAGCGGGCCAGCGTCCGCGACGACTGCCGCCGCGCGATCGCGGAGTACCGGGCCGACGGCCGGGTCGACGTCGAGCCGAGCGTGCGTCAGCACCGGCACTGCGCCAAGCGCCTGTGGGACTAGAACGTTGCCTCGATGGCGTCGGCGTTACACCAGCTGTACGCCCGGATCGGGGCGAAGAACGGCCACGAAGCTGTCAGAATCGCGTTCGAGGCGGGCCTATTGGACACCGCCGAAGCGGGAGGATGACGGTGGAAATGGGAAAGTGTCCGGTGTGCGGCGACGGCGGCGGGTTCCACGACTCGCAGGTCCACCTGTCGGAGCGGCTCCGGATCTCCCGGCAGCGGGCCGCGGCCCGCGCTGAAGCCCAGGAGACCACCGCCCGCGGCACCGGCGGGTGGATCGACGCGGACAGGAAGGAGTGACCGGCATGCGCCTAGACCGGCGTTAGTCCCAGCCACCGCAGGCTGGGCGGCCGAAGGACAGGTCGTCACATGTCCCGAACGTTTGTTCATCTCCCCTACTGGGTGAAGACCCGCGCGCCCGCGTGGCGCCACTTTTACCGGGAGGACCACCGGCACGACGAAGGCCCGTGTGACCTTGACCGGTTCGACCCTCGGGCGCCGTGGTCGGCGACCCGCTGCCACATCGAGTGGATCTGGGCCGGCCGGAACATCCACTGCGGGTGCCGGATGTGTACCGGCCGCGACAGCCGCGCCGCGTCCCGGCGCGCCGCGCGGGCCGCCGCCCGCAGATTCACCCGGGAAGCGGTGAAGACGGCCCAGGTCGGCCGGGACGCGCTCGACCCGCCGGCGGGTCGCCACGAACGCTGGTAGGCGGAAGGTCAGCTTCCCGGCTCGGTCAGGGAACCGGGCCCGGGGAGGAACCTCAACCGCTGCAGCAGGTCGACGATGTCGTCGGCGGACACGTTGTCGAGCCACACGTCGATCCGGGGGCCGGTGATTCGGGTGTTGTACCGGTCGTGGTCCCCGGTTTCGTCGGCGACGACCTCGAACCGGCCGGCGCCGGTGACCCATTCGGCGCAGACCCGTGTCGGCAGCGGCACGTAGTCGCCGTCGTTGTTTCCGACGATCATCTGCGCGCCTCGGGGCAGGGAGAAGTGCGGGCCGAACGCGCTGTCGGCGACGTTCCTCGGCGGGATCGCACCGATGACGAAGTAGGTGCGATCCGGGGCAAGGAGAATGCGGAGCTTCTGTTCGATGGTGTTCGGGTCGGAAATGCGGGGCGGGTCGTCGATTTTGTCTCCCATGAAAATTCGTTCACGTCCGCTGTCCATCGGGGCTCCTCACCGTGGCGGTTTCCCGCAGTAGCTGCGGGGTTGCCCCAGGTTAGCGAACAAGTCACGTAGTTACATGCCGATGTAGCTCAATTGGTAGAGCGGCCGCCTTGTAAGCGGCAGGTCCCGGGTTCAAGTCCCGGCTTCGGCTCCACGTTTGTAGAACCAGGACCGGGGTGGGGTCGGCCGGACGGCCCGGGAACAGCACGGCAGTCAGGGCGCCGACCGGTTGGGCGTCGCTTCGCTGGTTTGGCTGCCGTCCCGGCCCCACCCTGCAACACCAGCCCTCGTAGCCCAACGGAAGAGGCGCCCGGCTCAGACTCGGGAGGGTGCAGGTTCGACTCCTGCCGGGGGTACGTCGGCCGCGGTACGCGGCCGGGTGGACGGCCGCCGCGGGCCGTTCCTGTAAGCACCACCTGAAGCCGAAGCCGGCGCGGCAACCGTGCGGAGGCACGTACCACGGGGCGTGAAGAGCGGTAGCCACGCCGACCACGTACCGGGCATGCTCCTGGCCCGGCACGCCCCACCCGGGCCTGTAGCTCACCTGGTAGAGCCCCCGTCTTGCTCGCGTTCGATCCGCGCCTCGTGGATAGCCCGGAGTTTCTCCAGGTCAACGTGCACCCCGAGAACCGTGAGGCGGCGGGCGCTGGCCTCGGTCGGCGGCAACTTGCCGTACCGGCGGTCCAGGCCGGCGGAAAACTGGTCCCAGATCGCCCGCAGGTAGATGTCGAGCCGGTCGTCGTCGGACAGGGGCTGGGGGTTGTTGAAAGTGTCCACGTAGATAAGCCGCCTCTCGGGGCCGATTCGTGCAATCCCCGAGCAAAGAATCTTGGAAGAAGGAAAGAGCCGGTTGGACGTCACCGCGTTGACCCCGGGCACCGTCCGCTACGCCAGCATGATGGCCCAGCTCGCCGCCGACCCGCTTGCCGCCGAGTGGTGGCAGGACGCCGAATCCGGTGTCGACGCCGGCGTGTCGTACATGATGGTCACCGTTGCTGGCCGGCCAGCGGCGTGGGCCGGGTGGCAACTCATCGAAGGCGGCACCATCGTCAAGTGCTGCAACAACTACGTGCGCCGCGGCCACCGCAACCAGGATCCGGAGCTGTACAAGGTGGCGTTCCTGGCCCGCCACGACCAGGTCCTCACCCGGCTCGGTCTGCCCGCGGTCACCTATCTGTTTCCGGAGCCGATCCCGCTGCACCTTGAGTACGGGTGGCGGCTCGACACCGGCCCCGGCTCGGCCGGCACGTCACGAGCCGTCCGTGGCGGGCCGCTTCACCACTGGCGGCGGCTGGTGTGGACGCCGGTAACCTGACGTGACCTGGAGACACGGTGCTCGATCCGCAGCGACATCACCGGAAGTACCACGACGTGCCGCCGGTGCCGTTCGAGGACTGCTGGCGGTGTGGCCGTGACCGCGCGGTCTGCCTATCCAAGATCCGGTTCGGGAGCTGGCAGGAGGCCAACGAGTGGGTAACCGAGTACAACGTCAGCCGCGGCTGGGCGCCGCCGCACATGACCCGGTACCGGTGCCGCTGGTGTCAGGGCTGGCACATGAAGACCGCGAAGGACCCGCGGGCGCGGGCGAGGATGGAGAAACAGCGCCGGAAGTGGCTGACCGCCCGCGCCACCGAACTGCGTGACCCGGACACGTCGTTGTAGCTCAGCAGGTCAGAGCACCGCCCTGATAAGGCGGAGGTCGGAGGTTCGAGCCCTCCCAGCGACACGTGGATAGCCAGTGATAGTGCGTCACGAGCCGGCGCTGGTGAAGTGATCCGGTTGGCGGTGTAAGCGCTTCGCGAGGGCGCGACCGGGCCCGGAGAACCGCCACCCGCTAGCTAGAAGCCACCTCGGGGTGATGCCCCCACCGTCGCACGCCGGTAGTTGAGCCGGGTCGGTGAGTCCGTTGACCCCGGCCGGGAGCCCCGGCCGGGGTCCGGCGCAAGGCTGGGGGTCACATCGCGGGTGTGCATTCGTCGACGCCCCATTCGGTGACCGGGTGCGCGCATCCCGGCCCGAACCGGTGCAGCCCGAGAATCCAGCCGGTGAGTCTCGCCGCGGGCCAGTGCGTGGCGCACGCCCCGACGGACACCTGCTGCTGGTCGATTTCGAGGAACACGTGGACGATGGCGTGTTCGGTACAGCGGGGACCGTCCTGGTAGGGGACGAATCCGCACTGCCGTGACGCCGACGTTTGGGCGTGGCCGAGGTGGGTGTTCACCGCGGTGGGAAGTCCCGCCATGCCGCCGATGCGACCGGCCCGGTCTGCCCCTGGTAGCGGGATCCGAGCCCGGCCGACCCGTACGGCCGCTGGACGGGGCTCGAGACGCGGTACAGGCACAGCTGCCCGATTTTCATGCCGACCCGGAGCAGGATCGGCAGGACGTTGACGTTGGACAGTTCGAGGGTGACGTGCCCGTCGAAGCCGGGGTCGATGAATCCGGCGGTGGAGTGGACGAGGAGCCCGAGCCGGCCGAGGGACGATTTTCCTTCGAGGCGCCCGGCGAGCTGGGGGCCGAGGGTGACCCGTTCGACGGTGGAGGCGAGGGCGAACTCGCCGGGCCCGAGGACGAACCCGCGGTGGCCGGCTTCGACGAGGGTGGTGAGGTCGTCGTCGCGGACGGCGGGGTCGATGTGGGTTCGGGTGTGCGGGTTGAACACCCGGAACCACCGGTCGAGGCGCATGTCGACGCTGGATGGTTGAACCAGGTCCGGTTCGTACGGGTCGAGGGCGAGGCTGCCGGCCGCGATCTCGTCCTTGAGATCTCCGTCGGAAAGGATCACGACCGGCAAGCCTACGTGCGCTGCCCGCGTGCGCAGGGGCGAAACGCCCCGGGTTACGTCTGCCGGTTCCCGGCGATGGCCAGCACCATGTAGACGATCTGGCCACCGAGCGCGAAGTACAACGTGCCGTCGTAGTCGAACAGCATCGAGTGGACGACCAGTCCGGCGGTCATGGTGGCGAGGACCGTGGACGCGGCCCGCCCGTTGACGGCCCGTTCGCGTTCGTCGCCCTCGCCGAAGCCGGCGGGAAGACCCCACCAGGTCCGCCCGCGGCGGCTGCCCATTCCGACGACACCGACGAGAACGACGACACCGACCGCGGTGCGGACGCCGAGCCCGGCCAGTTCGGTGAAGGAGGCGCCGTCGGGCAGGCCGACGACGTAACCGACACCGACGAGGACGGCGGGGATGACGACGAGGACGGCGGCGCAGATTCCGAGGAACCGCACGAACCGCTTGTTGGTCTGCTTCTCCGCGACCCGGTCGAGTTCGTCCGGGGTCGGCTCTTGGATGGTCATCAAGGTGGTGGCTCCGTTCAGATGCGGCGGCTGAGGACGATGTAGGACACGTAGAACGTGGCGGTGATGACCCCGAGCAGGGCCACGACCGCGAGGTTTGCCGTCGATACGCCGACGACGAGAAGGCCGAGCAGGGTGACGATGAACGTGACACGGGTCGCCTTGTTGAAGATGGCTTCCTCGCGCTCGTCGCGTTTCCCGCGGGACAAGCTCGGCAGGCCGAACCAGTCCGAAAACCACGGCACCAGCATCACGACGAGTCCCATGACGATGGTCGCGTTCAGGCCGGGGAGAAGCCCCGACTTGACGCTGTTCAGCGTTTCGTCCCCGAACGGGTCCTTGCCCTGGGTGACGGCGGCCAGCCAGAACGCGACCGGGAGGATGGTCGGGGGTGCGATCAGCAGGAACAGAAGCTTCTTGCTGCGCTGCTGTTCGGGTTCGGCGGGGCTACTCGGCGGCTGCTGCCGCGGGGTGGCTGTCGTCAACGTAGAACACCTCCTCCACGGTGGTGTCGAACCGGCGGGCGACGCGGATGGCCAGGGGCAGCGACGGGTCGTACCGGTCACGCTCGATGGAGTTCACCGTCTGCCTCGACACGCAGAGTTCGGTGGCGAGGGCTTCCTGGCTGAGTCCGGCCGCCTCGCGGAGTTCGCGAACACGGTTTCTCATGTGACAAGGATGCTTTCCACCTCTCGGGGTTGTCAAGGGTCCTTGTCGGAAAGCCTGCTTTACTGCGGGGTGTGGCCCAGTCAGGTAGGGCTCTCGCTTTGGGAGTGAGAAGTCGCCGGTTCGAATCCGGCCACCCCGACAACTACCATCGATCCATGACCGCCACCCGGCCCGGCCGGTTGAAGAGGTGACCGCCCTAAACCTCGCCCTGGCCAGCGGAGCCGACGCCGGCGTCATAGCCGCCGGCATCTACCTCGCCACGATCCTCCGCCGCGCCGTCCGCGTCACCACCGCGATCGCGAACGCCGCCGGCCCGGTCGCCCGCCGCACCATCTGGATGAAGGCCATCACCGACGACCGGATCCACCCTGCCGCGCTGTGGATCGTCTACCGCATCGTCACCGCGGGCCCCGACGACGAAACCGACGACTGGCCCAGATCCCGCCTGTAAACGCGGAAACGCGGGCCGGAGCCGGAACACAAATCTCCGGCACCGGCCCGCGTCGTCAGCTCACCAGTTGAATCCGGCGGCCTTCCGCTTCAGGCCCATCGCCCAGCCCTCCAGCTCGTCGGCGGCCACGTGGGTCGCGCTCACCACCGCCCGCGCGACGCTTTCGGTGGTGGAAAACTTGACCGCGGCCTTCTTGGCCTGGCCGCCCTTGTTGAGGTCACCGATGGCGACGTGCAGCACGACGGACCCCTTTCCGGCCACCTCGGCGTACGGCTTGGCGCGGGAACCCCACTCGTCGGGGTTCTTCCCGGCCCATCCCTTCGTGACATCGCCGGTCACGCTTCGGATGAGGGTTTCTGCTACCTGGTACGGGTTCGCGGTGGTGTCGAACGCGGTCGACGGGGTGAAGACGATGTCGTTGTCGATGGTGACGACGGCGAGGGCGACGACGGTGACCGGCTTCGGCTCGACGTTCGTGGCCGCTTCGGTGCTGTCAGACATGGATGTCCTTCGGGGTTTGGCAAAGCCCGCTCTCCGGGCCCCACTCTGACCCGTACGGTACTACTTTCCCGTAAACCCCACAACCCGTCATGTCACCTGGAACTGCTCGTACTTCACGTCCAACGTCAACGTCTTGCTGCCCCCAGTCGCCTCGACCGGGATGACGTACCGCCGCTCCCCCGCGATCACGAAGAACAGATCTATCTCGTCCTTCGTGTACGGCCCCCGCCGCCGCGGTTCACCCGGCACCCGGCCATTGTGGTGAACGATGCGGACCTCGGCCCGGCCACTGTCACCGACCTGTGTCGTCGTCTTCACCTGCACCCGCTGCAGCCCGGCGTCGGACTCGGCGACCAGGTCGTACGGGGCTGTCTCGACCGGCAGCGACACCGGGTATCCGTGATCGAGGAACCAGCGCACAGCGACGGACAGGCCGGAGCAGCACGACTGGCCCCGCCGGGCGGTGAACAGGCTGCGGGTGTGGTCGTCGGCGGGGACCTGGTGGACGGTTCGGCGGCGGGTTTGTAGCCGCCGGGTCAGGTGGGTGGTGTCCAGGTTCAGTCGCGCGGCCACCTTCTTCAGGGAGAAGGTGTTGTAGGTACGGGGCTTGCCGAGGGCCTCGGCAACGTCCGCCCACCGGCGGGCCGCGGCCACGGCCAGGATGAGATCCTCATCGCTGTACGTTCGTGAATTACTCATTATGCGACAGTATGCTTTCGCATAATGCGAAAGCAAGGCCAAGCTGCCCGACTCCCGGTAGCTCAACGGACAGAGCGCAACCCTCCTAAGGTTGATGTGCCGGTTCGAATCCGGCCCGGGAGACCACACCGCCGGTACGCTGCCCCCGCCGGCGAGCACCGCCGCGTACCGCACGAGCGCATCGCTAGAACGGCAAACCCGTCAGCCGCTCGTAGGCCTCGATGTAGCGGGCCCGCGTCGCCGACACCACGTAGCTCGGGACCTCGGGGCCGGGCGGCTGCTTGTCCCAGCCGGTACCCGCCGCCCAGTCGCGGACCATCTGCTTGTCGAACGGGTGCTGGGCGCGGCCCGGGCGCCACTCGTCGGCGGGCCAGAAGCGGGACGAGTCCGGCGTCAGCACCTCGTCGGCGAGCACGAGGGTGCCGTCGGCGGCGAAGCCGAACTCCAGTTTGGTGTCGGCGATGATGATGCCCCGCGACGCCGCGATCTCGGCGCCGCGCGAGTACACCTCCAGCGTCAACCGCCGCAGGTCCGCCGCCACGTCGGCACCGACCCGGTCGACGACCTCGTCGTAGGTGAGAGCCGAGTCGTGCTCGCCGATCGGCGCCTTCGTGGTGGGCGTGAAGATCGGCTCGGGCAGGCGCGAGCCTTCGACCAGGCCCGGCGGCAACTCGATGCCGCACACCGAGCCCGACCGGTCGTACTCGGCCCGCGCCGATCCGCTCAGGTACCCGCGCCCCACGCACTCCACCGGAACCATGGACAGCGACCGGCACCGCACCGCCCGGCCGGCCCACTCGGCCGGCACGTCGGTGGAGATGACGTGGTTCGGCACGAGGTCGGCCAACTGCTCGAACCACCACAGGGACAGCCGGGTGAGCACCTGCCCCTTGTCGGGGATCGGCGTCGGCAGCACCACGTCGTACACCGACACCCGGTCGGACGCGACCAGGATCAGGTCCTCCCCGTCCCGGTAGATGTCGCGGACCTTTCCCGAATGCACCAGCGTAGGCATGGTGCCCATCCAATCAGTGCCGCCCAGTTCGGGGCGGTTGCCGGCCCCACGCGCCGCTAGCTCAACGGTTAGAGCGGTGGACTTTTAATCCAACGGTTCCGGGTTCGAGCCCCGGGCGGCGTACACTGACACCTCCGGTCGGGTGAGCGGAGGAAGGCTTGAGATCACTGCCTAGCCCGACCAGCCGGTCTAACCGTTCCTGGACCCGGAACGACGACCACAGTCACCCGGATCTGCCGATTCGGGTGCGGTGCGGAGTAGCGCAGGTCGGCAGCGCGCTGGGCTCATAACCCAGAGGTCACAGGTTCAAATCCTGTCTCCGCCACTAGGTGCCGGCAGCCGGTTCCATGCTCCCGGCCAAAGGTGCCTTCCGGTCGGCCATCCTCGCAGGGGTGGCCGACCCGTACATTTTGCGGAAGTCGATCCCCGGTAGCTCAATTGGCAGAGCAGCGCGCTGTTAACGCGAAGGTTTCTTGGTTCGAGTCCAAGTCGGGGAGCTGGCCGGTTCTACGACCGGTTCGGGGTGACGCGGACGACCTGGCCGCGGCGGCTGCTGCGGGAGGGCCCGTGTCTCGTATCGGGCATGCCGGTCAGAGGTAAGGCCACTGCCCGTCGTTGGGGTCGCCTTTCGCACGGCGGTACAGACCCCAGGCGAGGACGCCGAGAGACAGGCCGATAAGGCCGAGGACGGCCAGCACGGCCACCTTCATTGTGGGCTCCAAGTCGCCGGCCGGGCTGGCGGGCACCCGGCGGATGCGGGTCAGCGTAGACCGCGGCGGGTCCGGTGTTCGGTGGTTCCGCCGAATGAGTGAGTGAATGCCCGATGGGGGTTTCCGGAAGGGGTTTCCGGTCACCATGGGGGTGGCGCCCCGGCGTGTTTCGCCTCGATGATGCGGCGAAAGCTCCCCCCTTTGTTTGTGGGCTGCCCACGCTGGGGCGGCCCCCCCTTTTTTTTGTGCGCCCGTGTAGCTCAGGTTGGAATGAGCGGCTGTTTCACACACAGCAGGTCGCAGGTTCAAATCCTGTCGCGGGCACCAAACACGTGTTGCGTTCTTCTCGGGTTAGTCGGTACCGTACGGTGGGGTGCCCAACGTCGAGAGGAGGTGGCTTCAAATGGCACGACGCGACGCAAACGGCCGGCTCACCCGCCCGCCGCGCCCGACCACGCCCGAGGCCGACCTCACCTCGGCCGCCGGAATGGTCGACCAGGCACTGTTCCACACCCACGAGGCAGCCAACACCGCCGGCTTCTGCATGTCCGACAACCTCACCAACGACGGTGCCGTCCGCGACATGCACGACATCATCGGCGCCCTCGGCGCGGCACAGGCGATGCTGACGCTGATCAGGCATCGGGCCGTGACCCGAGACGAAGCGATCGCTGCCGGCGCCAGCGTCTGCACCGCCACCTACCTGCGGCACCCGAACCTGCCGTGCAGCCACAACTACGATGGGGACCGGCGCCACAGCTGCCGCCGGCTCACCCACGACGGGCGCCACCGCTGCGTGTGCGGCGACGAATGGGACGCACCGACCCTGCCCCGGGGCCTGTGCGGCAACCGCGGCGACCACGAACCCCACCAGGTCACGGGCAGCACCGTCGGCCCGTTCTGGTGCACCGCCCGGCAGGAAGACCGCCTGCCGTACGCCGCCGAACGCCACCGCGCCGGACCCGCCCCGGAGGCCCGACCGTGACCTCGGGTGACGTTGTGCTGATCCTCGGCCCGGTCCCGCTCGTCCACGAGCGGGACCGGGCCCACTGCGACTGGTGCCTGGGCATCGTCGAAGGCTGGATCGACCCGGACGCGCGGGGAATGAACCTGTCCTACGGCGCCGGCCTGACCGGTGGCCGCCGGTGGGGACTGACCCACGTCGCCGGGTACGAGCTACCGATCAACCCGCGGCGCGGCCTGCGGCCCGTTCAGGTCGACGACGACGTGGTCCACGTCGGCCGATCCTGGGAGCGGCCCGTCTACGACCAGTACGCGCTCGGGTTCTTCGACGGGGTCGTGCAGACGTGGTGCCCCCGCCACGTCGACGAATGCCCGGCGACGTGGGCGTGCAAGCAGGCGATCGCGGACCGGCTCGCCGGGCGTCCCGTCGCCGCGGTCCCGGACGTAACCGTGCCCGACCTGGTCGTTCCGGTCGTGCCGCAGCCGACGGTGCGTAAGGTCGACGACCCGGCCGGCTGGGTCGCGCAGGCCCGCGCCACCGTGGCCCGGCTCAGGCCCGACGTGGACCGGATTCACGACGAGGCGGAAGCCCTCATCGAGCGGTCCCGGGATCCGATCCTGGAGCAGACCGACGACGCTGACCGGCTCCACGCCGCCGGTGTCGACGCGCACGGATCCGCGCACCAGCTGCTGTTCGAACTGGGGCTGCTCACCGCGGCCGCTGACCAGGTCCAGGCTGTTGTTGACGCTGAACGGAGCAGAACATGACCAGTCCCGCCGACGGCTCCGCACCCGACGACGTGTCCGCCCTGGCCGCCGAAGTCCACCACCAGCAGTTCCTCATCACGGTGACGTCGTTCGGCCGGCGCCGCGGCACCGCCGCCGACGTGGCGTTGACCAGGCGGACCCTGACGTCGTTCCTACGCCACGCCGGGTTCACCGTCACCGTCGAGGCGCTGCCCCGCAGCGGTGACCGGTGACCTCGCCGCCCGCGGTCCCGGCCGGCGAAACGACCGAGGACACCGAGCCCGCCGACCCGACCGGCATCGACTGGGCGGCCCGGCAGGCGTACGCCCTGTTCCCGTTCCACGTCGTCGACGGCTACCCGCTCAACCCGCACCAGGCCGACCTTCCCCCGGGCCGGCACCCCGCACTGAAGTGGGGTGAAACCCTCACCGTCGACGTGGTCGTCCTGTACGTCGACGTCCTCGGCACCCGCTGGATCCTGCTCATCGAACGCCGGGACGGGCTCGGCTGGGCGTTGCCCGGCGGGAAGGTGAAGCCCGGGGAAACGTTCGAGGAGGCGATCCGGCGGGAGCAGGGCGAAGAAGCCGGCGTCCACATCCCCTCCGACGCCCGCTGGTGGCGGCTGGCCGCCGTGTACATGCCCGACCCGCGGGCCCGGCTCAACTCGTGGCCGGTGACGGTTCCGTTCGTTGTCGAACTCGGCGTCTGCGACGTCGCGCCGCCCCTACGGGCCGGGTCGGACGCGCGGCGCGCGGTGTGGGTGCCCGCCGACGACCCGGCAGCGGTCGATGCATACCTGAAGTTCATGTTCGACGGGCGGCTGTTCCCGCCCCACAAGAAGATCATCTACCCGGTTTTGGGAGGGGCTTAGCGTTGAACACGAACGAGCACGACACCAGCAGCGGAAGCGACCCCGGCGATGTGTACCGGTCGGTCGGGACCGCCGTCGAGCGGCGCACCGCGTCCGGCGACTACACCGTCTTCGCCCGCGGGGTCGACGACAACACCGCGTCGTACATGGCGGCGGCGCTGAACGCGTCCGCCGCCGACGGCCGCGCGGCCACCGTCCGGGCGGCGAAGATTCCGCACCCGTCCGGAGACGACGGCCACGACGACGCCGGCTGGACACCGCCGACCCGCGCCGAGATCGCGGACCTGCTCGGCGAAGGCATCCACACCGGCCTCCGCAAGGTGGCGAACGGTAACGCCGCCACCCGGGCCTACCAGGGCATCGAGGCGATGCCCGACGACCAGTGGGCCGCGGTCCTCGACTTCGCCCTGCACGGGCTGTCCACGGGGGGTTTCTACATCGGCCGCGACCCAGCCGCCGTCTGCGGCGACTGGCCCGGGGTGTGCAACTGCAACGATCCGCTACTCCACAACGGCAGGGGGTAACCGTGGGCGACGAAACGATCGGCGAGCTGCACGACCGGCTCCCGCCCGGCTGGACGAACCTGCCGGAGTATGGCGTGCAGGTCCGGCCGTTCAGATCGAGCGGTACCTGCCCGCACGGCCCGCACCGCGGCCCGCAAGGCCCGAACGAAGACCTGGGCCAGTGCCCGACGTGCTGGTCGCCGTCGTGGTCGATGCGGCCGGAAGGCGAAACGTACGGCACCCACCTTCCCGACTGCTCGCTACCGATCCGGCACGAGTCCTTCTGCGAGCCCGGCGGCGCCGGGCACCCATCCGCCGCACGTATCAGGGGCTATTGGCCCACCACCCGACGCACCGTCGAGGAGTAGAACCCATGGCCAACATCATCGAAATCGACCTGACGTTGAAGGACATCGACGCCAACCCCGACCTTCACAACCAGCGCGCCTGGGCGCGCCGCGTCTTCGACCGGTCCGGTGCCGCCTGCCGTACCGCAATGTGCGCCGGCGGCTTCACCGTCGTCAGGCACGGCTACAGGCTGGTGTTCGACGTGCCCAACGTTGCCGAGACGGAGATCTGCGAGAGCCCCGACGGCGATAGAGAACTCATCCGCGTTGTAGCCAGCCGCATCCTCGGCCTTGACCGGAACGAGGCGAACGACTTCTTTGACGGTGACAACACCCGCGAGGACCTGCAGCGCATGCGCGACAACTTCGCCGCCGTCGAAGAAGCCGACAGGTGACCGCTTCCGGCGGCCGTCGACCCACGTGGCTGTTCGACGTCGACGGGTCGATCAACGTGGTCCGGAACCGGTGGAGTCAGGCCACCCACAGCGGCGACGTCCAGTGCAGCCGGAGCAAAGTCACCTACCGGCTGCACTGGGCGCCGGCCCTGATGCAACGCATCCGGGCGATCCAGCGTGCCGGAGCCGCAGACCTGGTGCTGTGCTCCAGCTGGTGCCCGGAAGCCGCCGAACTCGAGCGGCGGTGGCTGCTCGCGCCGCTCGGTCGGGCGTTCGACGAGCACCCCCCATGTCACGAGGACGTGTGGGGGCTGAAGGTCGCCGCCGGCGAGCAGGTCATCGCCCACGGGTGGCCGCTGATCTGGACCGACGACGAGCTGCCGACGTCCGGGGAGCTGTACGAACGGTTCACCGCCGCCGGAGCCCTGCTGATCACACCACTGGCCGGTCAGGGGCTGGGCCCGGACCACATGGATCAGATCGACGCGTTCATCGCGGCGAACGGAGGCACGTGGTGACTCACCCCAAGGACGAGGTCGTGTACAACGTCGACCTCGTCGACGAGTCTACGGCCGGGCAGCTGACCGCGCTGAGCGAGGTCCGCCGCCGCCTGGCCGCGGCGGCCGACCCGGTCGCGGCGGACTGGGCGTTGAAGGTCGTCGACCGGTACGCCCAGGAGATTCAGCTGGCCAACATCGACGAAGACGACGACGGGCCGGCGGTAAACTTACCGAAGTTCCCCAGCGAAGGATGACATCGATGGACTCGATCCTGAACGTGGTCGGCGCCGTGCTCGGGTCAGGGATCGCCCTCGGCTGCCTGGCCGCCGGGTTCATGTTCGGGTACGTCGTCGCCGTGATGCGGCGCGCGTGGAAGGACTACCGCACCGTCAAGGGGTCCGTCCCGGGGCTACGCCGGTCCGCGTTCCGTTCGATGCCGCGGGTGTTCGGGTGGGGCGCCGCCTGCGCGCTCGGCCTTGTGCTGGCCCTCGTCGCCATGAACGCCCCCGACACCGGGGAGCCGACGGTGCCGGCCGGTGTCCCCTCGCAGCCGGTGTCGTCGCCGCCGCGTTGATTTTCCCTGGAGGGGGATTTTCTTCCGGGGCGCGCGGCAACCCGCCGACATCATGTAAGACGTAAGGCATGGGTTTCGAGGACATCGCCGGCCAGATCGCCGACGCCGCAGTCGAACGCGCCGAAACGGCCGAAGAGCCGGAACTGACCGCGGTGATGAACTTCCGGATCGCGCCGGTCGAACGGGAGCTGCTCGGCGCCGCCGCCGAATATCTGAGGATCACCCGGTCGGCGTTCATGCGTACCGCATGCGTCGAGGTCGCGCTCGCGGTTGTCGCCCGGGCAGGCGGTCCCGGCGCCGTCGCCGACGCGGCCCGGCAGCGGAGCGAGACACGGCTGCTGCGTGCCGCGGCCGCGGTTAACGCTCTCGCCGTCAAGGACCGTGATCAGTAGCCGGCTTCCCGGTTCAGCTTTTCACAGCCGGATCCATTCGGATTCTTCGTACTGCCACATCGCGCTGACACCTCGGGTCTTCAGCCACTCCCCGATTTTCCGGCCATAGGTCTGCTGCCGGCGGTAGCAGTCGCCGTCGTCGGTTTCTTCGCCGAAGTTGAGGAGGACGCGGACGTACCCGTGCGGTGTGTCCTCCTCCTCGTCCAGGGCCTTGCCGTCGGGCTGGAAGTGGACGGAGACGAGCGCGTCGAGACCCTGGTCGGCCCGGTTCTGGAGCATGTGGACCTCGCCGAAGTCGTGCTCGGACCACGGGGTGGTGTCGTCGCCCCCGACAGCGCGGGTGGCGGCGAGGCGGAGGGCGTGGACGTCGTCGACGGGGTCGGTGGCGACGATGCTGGCGAAGAAGGTCATGAGGGACTCCCGGGTTCTGTGGCGGAACCCGTACTGTACCGACTTTCCCCGGTTGGGCGCAATCAGGTGGTGATGACGTCGCTGTCGGGGTTCTGTTCCTGGCGGGCCGCGGCGACCTCGAAGCGGGCCAGGGCGAGGCCGGCGGGGGTGAGGCGGAGCAGCCGGCGCGCCGGCCATCCTCCGGCCTTGCCGTTGGTCGGGGTGCCGAGGGTGGGGGGATCGTTGGCCGGTTCCGGTTCCGGCTCGATGACGCCGGCCTTTTCCAGCCTCTTGAGCATGGCGTAGAGGCGCCCGCGGTCGACGCCGGTGGCCTGGACCAGGTCGTAGCCGTAGCGGGGTTGGTCGGGGTCGTTGACGAACTCGGTGAGGACGCGGGTGACGTCCTCGGTGAACCGCAGCACTGGTGGGGCCTTTCGGGGTTCTGTGGCGGAATGTACCCCCGACAGGGTACCGGCTTTTCCGGAAAGGACGTAATACGTAGGCGCAGCGAACCGCTTGGGTCCTCAAGTTACGCCACAATCCCCCCGCGAGGGGTCGCTTAGAGACGCAAGTCGGCGTATCTTCAGGGAATCAGACTTGCAGACGCAAGTTTGCCGTTCCCCAGAAAGGGCCCCCACCTCATGAAGATCACCAGGTCGTACCACGACAGCTGACCGGCCCGAACCATCCACCGGCACCACACCGGCACGCGCACAAGGAGGGCCGATCATGACACTCGCCAGGTCATACCACGACGGCTGATCACCTTCGCTGGCCACTCGCGGGAAGCGTCAAACCCCGCCCCGGAGGCCCCGCCCCAACTACTCGGGCGGGGCCTCCGGCGTTTCCGACCCCGACCGGGGCAGTTTGTCGACGACCCGGACCTCTTTCCCCTGGTGACCGACCGTCCAGCCCGACCAGTTCAGCAACAGCAACGCCCGGTAGATCGTGGTTTCGCTGACCCGGTACTGCGCAGCAAGCTCCCGCCGGGACAGCAGTTTCTGTCCTGGCACTAAAGCGCCGGAGCGGATCAACCGAATGATGTCTTCCGCGATCGCGCCGGCACCCCATTTCCGTTCCGACATTGCCTTTCCCCCTTGGCAGGTTCGGCAATGAGATCAGGGGGCAACCGAGCCGGTCAAGCCGGCCGGTCCAGCCTGACAGATATCGATGTGTTGACGATAGGGTCACGGCGCGTTGACTTAGGGACGCAAGTTCTGTCACCGTGGCGGAGAGCCCTTGGCAGGGTGCTCACCCCCCGGTGGGACAACGTCATCCCCCTGCCCCACCGGGGGCCCCGTTCCCCAGAACAGCCGACACGAAGGACACCCACCCGAAATGACCGTGGAAATCGTTGATCGAGTCGACCCCGACCGCGAGCAACAGGCCTGGGACCTGTACCAGTCCGCATTCACCGGCGTAAACGCCCTGGCTGTCCAGCGGCACCTCATGTACCGCACCGAATTCGACGACGTCATGGGCGACAAGCGCGTCCAGAAATACCTGTACATCCCCGACGGATCCCCCGACGGCCGGGTCGCCGGGGTGTCGACGTTCACCAACGACCTCGACTCGATGACGCTGATCTCCCCCGCCTACTTCGAGCGGCGCTGGCCCGACCTGTACTCCACCCGCCGGATCTTCTACTGCGGGTTCGTCGCCGTCGACCCCGCCCACCAGTCGACGGCCGCGTTCGGGCAGATGGTCGCCGCGATGTACCACACCGCCGCCGACGCTAACGGCATCATCATCCTGGACATCTGCTCCCACAACGAGGATCAGCGCTCCCTGCACCAGGTCATCCCGCTGATGCTCAAGCGGCTCGCCCGGCCGCAGGGCCGGTCGGTCATCGCGACCCGCCTGGACACCCAGACGTACTGGGAGTACGAGTTCCCCCGGGCCACCGCATGACCCGCATGGTCATCCCCGTGACGGCCGCGGTCGGGCACGGCCCCACCGAACTCGCCGCGTTCGACGCCGCCCTCGTCGCGGCCGGCGTCGCCGACCGGAACCTCATCTGCCTGTCCTCGGTCCTCCCCCCGACCGCTGTCGTCGACCAGGTCGACACCATCGACAGCTGCCCCGGCGGATGGGGCGACCGGCTGTACGTCGTCCTGGCCGAAGCCCGCACCTCCACCCCTGGGGAGCTGGCCTGCGCCGGCATCGGCTGGGTTCAGGACGGCACCGGCCGCGGCCTGCTCGTCGAGCATCACGCCGACACCGACACCGAATTGGAGAAGCTCATTCACACCTCCCTCGACGCGTTGATCCTCAACCGGGGCATGCCGAACCTCTCCCACCGCGGCCAACAGACGATCTCGGTCCGGTGCGTCACCGACCCCGTGTGCGCGCTCGCCGTCGCCGTTTTCTCCGCCCATCCGTGGCCGGCCACCGGAGTCGGCACGGATCGATGAAGGAGAACGGAATGGACATCGTCACCAAGCCCCAGTACGCCGGCCCGGTCGCCGCGGTCCCCCCGACCGCGTGGCGGAAGTCGACCCGGTCCTACTCCGACGGCTGCGCCGAATTCGCGGCCGTCGGCGACGCGGTCGCGATGCGGGACAGCACCAACCCGCACGCCGCCGCGTTCGTCTTCAACCGCACCGAGTGGACGGCGTTCCTGGAGGGCGCCAAGGCGGGCGAGTTCGACGACCTGCTGAAGTAGTATCGAGGCCTCTCGCCAAGAGGCCCGGCAAGCACAAACGGACCCCCGACCGGACACCGGTCGGGGGTCCGCCGTTTAACTATGGTGTGACCCCACCCCCAGACCTGCCCCCGTCGGGGTTGCCGCTGCCGTGCCTCGTGTGCGGCCGCGCGCTCGAGACGGCGGTACCGGCGACGTTCGGCAACGCCGACCAGAACCAGCCGTACGCCGGCACTACCTTTTACACGTCCGGGCACTACGGATCCACCGCGTTCGACCCGCAGACACCCGGCGTCGAGCTGCACCTGAACGTGTGCGACCCGTGCCTGGTCGAACGCGCCGGCCGGGTCCGGTGGGTGTTCACCCGCCGAAAGATCACCCTGGAGTATTCGCCGTGGACACCCGGCGGCGGCCGGCTGAATCCCCCGGATTAGCCTGCTTGGCGGGCGCCGGCCGGCCCGGGAACGGAACCGGACCGGCCGCGTGGCACACACTAATCGTTCACGGTTTCGACCATGGGGTCGTTGGTGAATTTGATCCACGCGTGGGGAGATGCGCCACCGTCGTCGTGGTAGATGACTTTGTAGCCGAAGTGCATGCCGACCAGGTCGGCCAGGTGGAGGAGTTCGCGGGGGATCTGGATGGCCCGGGTCATCGTTCCGCCGGCGGCGGTGAGAAGGGTCAGCGTCGCAAGGATCTGTCCCATGCTGGCGCCGGCGAGGAACGAGGCCGGCTCGTAGTTTCCGTGGCCGTTGCCGCCGGTGGTGGCGGTGAGGAGCAGCTCGGCGAGCTGCTTCGACTCTTCGATTCGCGCGTCTTCGTCGGGGTTCGGGAACGCTTCCATGTTTTCAGGCATGGTGCTGGACATTAGAGACCCCAAAGATCAACACGTCAATAGCGTGTGGCACACGTCACATACCGTCGCCGCTGTAGCGCCGACCCGGTAAGTCGAAGGTCCCCGGTTCGAATCCGGGTAGTGGCTCAAGGGTTCCGATCGAGAAACGAGATAGCTCAACGGGCAGACCGTGGCCGGGCCTACCCTCAGCTGGCCGCACCAGCTGAAAGGGGCCCCGTGGTTGACCGAGGACGAATCCCCCGGCAAAGAACCGTGCCCGGACTGCGAAACGCACGACCCGGACTGCGGAGCGTGCCGGCGGGCCGAAGCCGAGGTCGACGACTTCTACGCCCGGCAGTGGTAGTCGCCCACCTCTGCGCCCTCGGCGCCGCCAGCGTCTGGGCCGCCCTCATTTCCGCCGTCACCGGTGACGGCCCGGGCTGGGCAGTCGGCGCGCTGGTCGTGACCACGGCCTACGCGACCGTGATGACCGCCGCCGCATACCGGTGGGCCTACCGGCGCGACTAGCCACCGCCGGCAACCGTGAGACGATCTGCCGGTGCCGCCGCTCGCCGCCCTCACCGCCCTCGTCCGTGGCCTGCCGAAGCCGGTCGACGCCATCGTCGGTGTCCCCCGCGGCGGACTTCTCGTCGCCGCCCTGCTCGGCTACCGGCTCGGGATCAAGGACGTGTCGGCGGCAGCGTTCACATACCGCCGGGCCGGCCACGACCAGCCACCCGAAGTCGTCCAGGTCCGGTGCCTGCCCACCTACGCCGAGCCGCGCCGGATTCTGGTCGTGGAAGACGCCGTCGTGTCGCTCACCCTCGCCGGGCTGGCCCGTGACGCGTTGACCGCCGCCGGCCACAAGGTGATCACCGCCGCGGTGTCGGTCACCCCCGAGTCGGTGAAACCCGACCTGTGGGTGCGGGAGGCGCCGACGGTTCCGACCTCGGACCAGTTTCAGGCGATGCTCGCGTTGGAGATGCTGGAAACGGCGGTCACACTCGTCGGCTCGGACGGTGCGGGCCCGCCGGCCTGACTCGTGGGGCCGGCGCTAGCCGCCGGAGCCGATGACCGCGTTGTGCAGCTGCGCGATGTACGCCGCCACCTCCCGGGCCGCGATCAGGTCGGCGACCAGAACGCCCGCGTCGGACTGGTCAACGACAGACACCGGTGCGGGAATCGTGGCCACCGCCCACCCGCCGACGCCGGTGTCGTTCTCGACCGCGTACCAGCGCCGCACGAACGGGTTAGACCGGTTGCCCACGCAACCAACCATACGGAGACCGGCCCCGGCCCCGCAGGCAACCGCGCCGACCAACCGGCTGAAAGTCCCCGATTCGGCGCGACTTTCGGCCCCGGATGCGGTTGAGTTTGCGTCCGGCACACCCCGCCGAATTCCCCACCGGAGTCCCCCGTTGAAGCTTGGCCGCCGCACGCAGAACGCGATCATGATCGTCGCCACCCTGCTGTTCGCTGCCCCGATGGTCGCCACCGGCATCTCCTACGCCGACGGCTTCACCGCCACCACCGCTGTCACCGTCGACGGCGGCCAGATCCACATCCCCGCCACCGTCGCCACCACCGCCACACCCGCCCCGGCCGAGCCCCAGGGCGGACCCCAGCTGCCCGTCACGCCGGAGGCGGTACCGACACCGCCGCCGGCCGGCGGAGGGCCGGCAGGGGCCGCCGAGCCGCGCCGGATTCTGGTCGTGGAAGACGCCGTCGTGTCGCTCACCCTCGC
>JACCDR011247340.1_pt1 | contig 26945 bp, 28 predicted proteins | sample 7446431 | NCBI WGS metagenome assembly JACCDR01 (sample SAMN15323443, study PRJNA562643) | freshwater metagenome | isolation source: river surface water | place: USA:Blue River Watershed | collected 2017-08-17 | reverse complement strand
GCGATCTGCTGACGGGTCGGAGTAAGAGGAGCTGCCGGAGCATCTACACGAGGACGCTCAAGAACTGGCGCGGATTGAGGTTGAGCAGGTGCAGGCTTCTCGGTAGGGCTGTGTTCAGCTACCTGAGCTTCTACCAGCGCATCGCCGACTTGATCGTTGATCTTGCCAATCAGGAATTCAGACGCAAGGTTAACCAGATTACGGATACCCTGCGCATCTTCGGTCAGACGGCCTACTGCCCAGTTTGCGTTCTCTTGCAGAGTAGCACCTGGTGATACAGCGTTGATAGCATGAGACAACAGAATAGCACCGCTCGTTTCGCTGGTGATAACGAAAGACATATCGAAGCCACCCTGAACACCATTGAACTTCGCATTGACGCGGAGATTACCGTAACCGGTTTCGAAGTCACCGTTGTCGTCCAGCACGCCAGCATTAAGCAGCTGTTGACGAACCAGATTGAAGAAACCTTCTTCGTTTACTTCCATACCGCGCATAGGACGAACGGTAATGGTGTTGTTTTCCGCAACCTGACAGACGTGAGGTTTCAGAAGTGCGATGACTTCGGTAGGGCCAAAGCTTTCTTTAACGTTCAGTTCACCGCCGAAAACACCTTTGTCATTGAAGACAGTTAAGAATACTTTTTGCATTACAGCTATCCTTGTTTAATCGATTAAGGGGATTAGTACAAATTAAGATCAGTGGTTCATTAAAAAAGAAACAAAAAAAAAGAAAGAAAAGATGGGGCCCGAAGGCCCCATCGATTCACGCCAGCACGGAACTAACTTAGTTGGAATACTGAGCCAGAGACTTAGTACCAACGGTCAGAACAGCACGAGCGACGGTGCAGGTGTGGTTAACCAGAGACGCAGTTGGGTTACGAGCCCAATCAGTGAATGCGTGGCCCAGGGACACCATGCGGCGCAGTGCAGCAGCATCTTCGCCTTTCGCTTCGTCGGTGTCGTTTGCACGACCCAGTTTTTCCAGCGCTTTCTCAACTTTGCCAGAGGCTTTTTCGACTTTATCCAGGCCTTTGCCTTCGCCGTAGTAAGCCATCTGATCGCACAGAGAGATGATATCTTCTGCCAGATCGCCTACGTTGCTTGGGCTGATAACGCTGAATTCAGTTTCGTTCTGCTCTTTGACTTTGTCATGAGAAGCATCCAGCCAGACGCGAGTTGAGCCCAGCGCACGAACGTTGCTGCCAGCAGAGCTGTCAGGTTTACGCATACGCAGGAAGATACGCTTTTCGCCCAGCAGGGTTTTGGTAGACTCAACTTCAACTTTAGCGTCGGTGAAACGCTTGTCGTTGGATTTGGTCATAGTACCAAACACGCTTTCCAGACCCTTCACCTTAGTGATGAATTTAGAAGCGAACGCGGCTTCTTCTTTCGCTGCTTTCTCAGCATCGACGTCAGAGATCAGATCAGCGATCGACTCACCAGCGTCAGCGATCTTACCAGACCACACGCCAGCTTCCTGAATGCGCTTGTCCAGATCTTTCAGGCCAGAAGAGATCTGACCGTACTCTTTCTGCACGGAGCCGTCAACAGCCAGATAACCCGCGATAGAGCCAGAAACTTTGATTTTCTTCTCTTTCGCAGTACCGGTAGTTTTAGCAGCACGCGTTTTCAGTTCCTGAGCAGACTTCTTCAGTGAGCTCAGACGAGACATGGTTGAACGCCAGAACTTCTTCAGACGCTCCCACAGTTTTTTGATCGCGGCGATGATCGCGCGGATGATGCCACGAACGGTTTCTTTCAGGCCTTCGCAGGAGATGGTGCTACCCACGTAGTTTTCTGAAGAAGGCATTACGGTATCGGCGTCTTCGCCAGTACCAACGGTAGCCAGGTTAGCGACCTGCTCAGCCAGAGCAACTTCGTTCTGGGTTGCGCCTTCGCCTTCACCGGTGTTGATCTGCGTTTCGATGTAGTCAACAGACTGTGCAGTCTGGTCGGCCACGTCTTGCAGACGATCGATTTCACCTGACTCCGCTTCCGCGTTGTTCAGTTCATCTTGGGCTTCGCCCGCTGCAATCACTTCTTCTTCCAGGGACACGTCCATGGCTTCGAAAGAAGGTGCTGCAATGCTTGTACCCAGTACGCGACGAGTGATACTCATGTTGGATCTCCAAATCAAAAAGGACAGTGGTGTTGAGTATCGGTGTCAACACCACAGAGTATTTCACAGTATAAGGTTAAATACCTTAGTACTGCGCCAGTGAACGTTCGCAGACCTGCAACGCGGCGTTAGCAACACGGTTGAAGTGTGCGCCGAACTGAGTTACAGGTTCGTTGATCATTTCACGGAGTGGGTTAGGAACCTTTTTCAGGAGGTTCTGAGCCGTCACTACATCGCGGTCGTTCTCGTCAGGAACCTGATCAGCGACTTTCTTGAACTTGTCAATGTTGTCGTTGGCAGTTTCCTGCGCTTTGAAGTTGCGCTGGTAGTTTTCGATGATGCTCGCGAAGGTTTCGACTTCGCCGCAGACTTCGATGATGTTGGTCGGAGTCAGGGTGTCGATCTGCGCGTCGCCATCTTCTTTTGGCTTCTTGACGAAGTTGTCAAGTTTGAACACGCGGGTGCTCAGCCAGTCAACTGAGTTCTTCAGTTTTTCCAGACCTTCGCCGCCACCGCCAGCGTTCATGTTGTTGCCCAGCTGTTTCAGGTAGATCGCTTTCTGACCTGGCAGCTCAGCAGTACGCTTAACAACGTAACGTGCGTCGTTGTTTTTCGCGTAGTCATCAGGAACGTCAGTGCCGCTCACCGGCGAGAAGCCAGCAGGAGAGAACTTAACGCCAGACTGGATTGCGTTTTGCAGGTTGGTAGCAAAAGTACCGATGCCGTTTTTATCCAGAGTAGCTTCGTTCACTACATCCAGAATGGCTTCGGCCGCTTTGATACCTTCAGACTGCCAGTCACCGAACAGGGTTTCGCCAACGTCAGACATTTTCTTCAGTTCAGCAGGCAGCTGCGCACCAGGGAATTTACCACCGACGAACAGAGTAGATTGCAGACGGTTGAAGGTCAGCTTCTTCTCTTTCGCATTGGAAGTGGTAACTTTCTTCGCACGCTCGGTCAGGTTGTTGGCACGAGACTTCAGCGCAGAAGCAGCAGAGAAGTTTTTCACCCACCACTTTTTCAGCTTCTCACGCATCTTCTTGAACCAGTTCAGGAGGTTTTCCCACCAGTTGCGCAGCGTCTCTTTGATACCTTCCAGAGAAACGCGGGTCACGCCCAGACGCTTGCTGTTGTCAGCAAAGTCTTCGACTGATACGCTGATGACCTGATCCAGACCAGCGCGGCCCAGGATGAAGTTCAGATATTTAGCAGACTCAGTAGAAACACCGCCGTTGTTGTCGATGTCTTCCTGAATCATTTCGACTACCTGAGGATAGGTGTCGATTGCTTCGGACAGGAGTTCGCCTTCCTGACCGTCTTCGGCGATATCAGCGCCTAACGCTTCCAGCTCTTCCATCGCGGTGTGCTGTTCGATCTGGAGCTGCTGCGCAGCCGCCATATCTTCTGGTGCGATGCCGTCTTCATAATTCTCAACGGATACGCGAGGACCGCTCGTAGAAGCAGCGCGGCCTAATACTCGTGAAGTAACGCCCATTACAATTCCCCTTAGCTAAGAGAGTTATTTTCTACCGGTAACGTTTTTCTTGGTGTCACCAAAAATAACGTTTAATGTACATACCATATCGGTAAAACCACGCGCGTGGCCGATCCAATGGTACATATAGTCGTTCCCATCGACAGTCAGCATGTCAACTAATTGACGGCTGTTGCGAGTAGGGGTAAAACGCGGCGGAGACGATTGCTCCTTTTCCATCGCCAAGCACATGGCTCGAGTATCGATGGACATTGGCCGCGAACCTTTACAAATGAATTGTAAAGTATCTTCGAGGAAGCCCCGCTGATGAAGCGTAAGACCAGCTGCTTTATCTTGGGCGCGGAGGAAATCACGGAAGTCGCCAAACAGGTCTAAACCACGGTTGATGATCTTACGTTGGAATTCCCAGGTGTGCGTGTAGCCACTAGGGTCAGAGGCTAACAGCGCACAAGACTCCACCACAAGTTGATCCGGCGCATCGCCACGACGCTTATCGTCATATAACGGTACGCGGAATCCTTGAGGCGTAATATCGTAAGCGATAGGCCTCATTCATCGATCCCCATTTTCTCACGCATCTTAGCGAGGTCGTATTCCAGCTCGCGCATATCGTCCTCTGCCGCCAGGATCATTTTATCCGTGACCGCATCAGGCTGTTCCAGCACCGCAGCTCGGTACTGAGCGATACGCAGCTCCAGCGCCTTCTTATCTGCTTCTGCTTTCAGGTAGCGCAGTGCACGCTTTTCAGCGAAACGCAAACCGAAGAACAGGAACATGTCAGAGACAATTGGAACATAGTTAAGGTTCAGCGGATCCAGACGAGCACCTACCTGCGCAATAACAGCTGCTTCTTTGGTAGGGTCGTAGACAATGTCAGGTACAGTGTCAATGGTCGCCAGAATCTTCGGCATTGGCTCACTGAAGATCTTCAGGCAACGTGCCCAGTTCTCAGCGTGTTTCTCCAGATACTTGATCTCTTTCTTAGAGAACGGCTCTGGCATACCGGCCTGAGACTTGAAGTTCTTAACTTCTTTACCCAGCGTGTACAACAGTACCATACGGCTGTACTGCGCAGTGAAGTCAATCAGACCCAGCACCTGCATCAGCGTGGCTTTACGATAGGACAGACCTACCTTATCCATCACCGTACCTTCAATGGTGTGGTTAGCAATACGCTCGAATTGCTCCCAGCCAGAAGAGATGTTGGACAGAACCAGCGCAGTGGTTTCAACAAAGTTAAGGTTGCTGTGCTTTGGCACGTTACGGGCAACCAGACTGTTGAACTTAATGACCTGCGGAGTTTTGAACGGACGCGGTCCGACGAAGAGCTTAGCTTCGACCAGATCACGGAAGGGAGCCAGAGTTTGCTCATCCAGAATACGCTTGGTGTTTTGCATCTCTTCTAAATAGAGACGCTTTTCCAGCGTAGGGGACAAGAGCTCGACAATTTTCTTGATCATGACAGTTCCTTAGAACGAAGGGGCTTTCATCTGAGTGAAGTCCTGGATGGTGCGCAGAACGTCAGTGGATTTATCGTTACCACCTTTCATTTCCAGAGAACGGAAGGAAGCACGAGAGTAGTTCTTACAGCCGCGATAGTACGCAGTGACCATTTCAGCTTCACGGTCAAACACGTACAGAACCATCATGGCCGATTTCTCGAACAGACGACGACGCTGGGCAGGGTTGTCGAGATCGATAGCCAGACGACGTTCCATCTTAGTCGCTGTCTCTTCAGAGATGTTATAAATCTGAGAAGCAGTAGCGACAGAAGGACGACCGCTGATCCAGCCTGCCAGTTTGTTACGACGGGCATTTTCGATCGACTGTAAATAAAGACCGTTAGGATCCTTAATGATCGTTTTCATGTGGTTATCAACAATGTCACCACACGCAATGAAATCTTGCAGATAGCGAATAGCACCCGCTTTCAGCTTGAGCTTGCGCTCTTTCGGATCCGGCTTAAGGTTCTCTGCCAGTGCACACAGTTCGTTCATGATAACGTCACCCGGTGAAGGGATAGTGTTCAGACGAGCAGTGACAGGGATAGTGAAGGTCATGTCATCAACACGCATGTTCACTTCGAGGTTCTTACCGACGTTCAGGTTAGCGGCCTCGCCCAGCGCTTTCAGCGTGTCTTTACCCAACGTCTGCTGGATAGTACGACCGTCATCGCCTTCGGATTCCATAGAGACGTGGTTCATCAGCTGGCCAATAGGTGGCAGGCCGAACTTCAGAACTTCGGATTCTACAGACAGTGCAGATACCAGACCAGAGACAGTGTCAGCACCGGTGTTGATTGGATCACGGGTAGGGTTGAACTTACCCAGACGACTCAAAATAGAGACGCCGTTGATTTCACTACCACCAATCTGTGCTGCAAGCAGGTACAGACTGGAGAACATGTTGAGCTGAACTTGCAGAGCAGGTTCAAGGCAAGACAAACCCATCAGACCAGCATCGATCAAACAGTTTGGCTCAAGGCGAGTATCCTGAGTGTATTCAATCAGGGAGTCACCACGAGAGCGCACCATTTCTGGCAGCTGAGTTGCCAGCTCCAATGGTGTGAGAGCACCAGCGGCTGCATTTAAAAGAATATTTCCAGTCATAATTCATTTCCTACTGAGGAATAAAGATATGGGTTCGAGAGAAGACGAATTCAGGCGTAGCCTTGACCAGCTCAGCAGGAGCATGGGGTACGGGACTTACAAAGGTCAGGCATACGACATGTTCCGTGGTTACAATTTCCGCACAAACGGACAGGCTACTCCTGCTAACACAGATCAGGTAGGGTATACCTTTATCACCCGCCCAGAGCTGAACTTGACGGACAAGAATCTATCACAAGATAGGTCGCTCAGTCCTTTGCTTACCGGAAATCAGTACACAATACAAAGAGCTATTCGTGCGCTCCTTGATCCACATTGTGTCGCCAACGGTTATGGAACTCCTCTTATTAATAATAATCATGCGTTCTTAACCATCTTAACGAACACGATCAGTGACGTATCAGGATGGCCGGATAACACGATGGCGGACTTTGTTGAGCCTGAAGGTATCATGGGTGAAGCGTTTGCGATGGCGGATGGTTATTACCGCGTAAGAGGAGCGTTTGATCTGACGTGTTCTTTCGTTAACACAGAAGGTGCACCTGTACTTAAGATCCTCGACACGATGCTCCTCTATATGGAGAACGTGCTAGGGATCAAGATGGTTCCTTACGCAGAGAACAACATCGAGAACCGCATGGATTACACCATGCGCATGTATCGACTGATCATGGATCCATCTCGCCGGTTTGTGCAGCATATCATGTCCAACGGGTATATGTATCCGAAGACTAACCCATGGGGTGCGATTGCTAACTTCAGTTCCAGTGAGAACTTCGATAAGAGCAACGATAAGGTCAACGTCCAGTTCCGTGCCGTAGGTGCAGAATACAATGACCCGATCTTGCCGTGGGAGTTCAACCGTACTGTCGGGATGTTCAATGATGACCTTAAAGTTATCGACAACACCTCAGCGGGTATTGCCGCCTTGATGGAAGGTAAGTTATTACTTAATCGCGGTAGTCGGTATATTCAGATCCCTAACGAGTATCTGGATTACTACAACTACGAGTGCTACCCGCTTATCCATCCAGTGACGTGGGAACTAATGTGGTTCTTAGAGTCTGAGCGCTATAACGAGATCGCTCAACAGCTCCAAGAGAGTATTAACATTTCACCTGAGAAACTCAATGACAACTCCGATGGTAGCCCAATGGCTAACCCGACGTACGGTTATAAGTCAGGTGCACTTGATAATGAGGTAGAACGTAATGGCTGATATTGATGTCATGCAGGCGATGCGGTTAGCGACACGCAACCCTGCTTCTTACTTTAAGGTGGGTTTGGATTACATCCATTCTCGCCTTAACGGGACGATTGTCCCTGATCCGTTGTCACCAATGATTCAGCAACTCGAAATTGCCTCTGCCATGGCGTGCGTACATATCGAGGAGTCGTTGGCTGGAGATCGTCGTAACTACGCTCTGCTTGCTCAGAACATGCGTGACCTTTATTCTAATGCGTCTGACTACGACATGGTTAACCGGTTCTCTCAGCCCGGTACTGTCAAGATGCATTTGATGTTCCCGCGTAATGAACTCGTCAATGCGATGGTCAACGTACCGAATTCGCAGTTACGTAAAGTGGTTATCCCACGTAACGCAACGATCCTCGTAAACGACACAACGGCACTGATTAACCTTTATCCGATAGAGATTCGCCAGCCTGTCCATAAAGGTGTGGTTAACACGCAAGCTCCGTTGATGGTTGTATACAACACGGATCTTAAGTCTCCGATGATTACGCTTGACGATAACGTCGTTGACTGGAACGTTACACGCAGTCCGCAGGGCCGTGAGTTCCTTGACATCTCAATGGAAATGTTACAACTCCGTCGTGATGTAATCAAGTCAACGCTAGTAGGCGGCGCTTATACTTTCAGCCAGCCTTACAGCGACAACTTCCACTACACCCGTGTTTTCTACGGTTCTGACGACGGTGGTTGGAAGGAATTCACCACAACGTACTCAGAGTACACGTATAACAACCGTAAACCCACTGTAATCGTTAAAGTAGAAGAAAGTGTAATAACGTACCGAATTCCGCCTGTGTACATTAACAGCGGTCTGGTGCCGGAAAACACATCTATCCGTTTTGACATCTACAGTACTGAGGGCCCGGTTGAACGTGACTTGACAGTACTGACCGGTTCAGCTTTCAAACTTTCCATGACCCAAGATCTGGATGATCCTTCGCTGGAGCAATTCACAGCGCCTATTCGTAACATGGAGTACGGTCTGTATTCAGAGGGGATGTTATCAGGTGGTTCGCTGGGCTTGTCATTCAACGAGATGCAGGACGCGATCATTAACAACGTTTCTGTTATCGACATTCCGATCACGCCTGCTCAGATTGAGTCTCGTCTGGCAACGCTCGGATTCGATATCATTAAAGAACGTGATGATATTACCGACCGTGTTTATTTGGCCTCTAAGACACTGACGCCTGCTACAGCTTCTTCATTTAACTCTGCTCCTGCGTCTGGTATCATGATGCTGCAAAGTAAGTTCGATGATCTTGCTAAGTATCCAGGCGTATGGGATAACGGCGCACGTCTTACTATTTCACCTGAGACGCTGTTCCGTCTTAAAGGTTCAGCTATCGAGCCTGTAGATGAAGCTAAGTATCCCGCAGCAGTGGCGCAGACAACTGAAACGCTGATTAACTTGATCAACGCAGACAGCTACGTCTTCTCGCCGTTCCACTACGTGTTGGATACCAACAACAATAACTTCGATGTGCGTGCGTATCGTTTAGCGGATCCTAAACAGACCCGTCGTGAATTTATTCATGAAAACGAAACAACGCAGCTTGAGATCTCGACCATTGCGTTTGATATCTCTCGTACCAACGACGGTTACTTGTTAAGGGTCGTTGCACGTGTCGGAACTAACTGGCAAGATCTCCGTGAAGATCAGCGTACGGCACAGCTTGGGTTTATCCCTTATGGCGAAGTCAACTATGCTTACTTGAACGGAAGCTACGTCGGTCGTATCACCGTAGACAATTCGATTTGCGATGTTTGGGACTTCCCTATCCATTGTACTTTCGACTTGGATGCGAATGATAATCTGATCGTGGATAACTTTGCGATCTTTACATCGACTCCACGTTCTCTGCCAATGCCGCTGAAGTCCGACTTTGTCCTGACTTACTCAGTAAACGATTACTTCATCGATGGTCTTGATGGCAGTGATGTTGACAAGTACTTAGGCCGCCCTTTACTTCCTCTGGAGGTTTGGGGTGTAAGTGCGGAATACGTGGGTATCCAGTTGGGTACTGTACTCTCCAGCCTCTGGGCGAACCGTCGTTCTTTAGGTGGCTCTATTGAGTACAAGAAGTACGAGCAAGATGTTGGCGTTGTATGGGAGAAGGATGTATACGAAGTCGACCCTGTTACTCAAGCGCGTACCTTTACGATTGGTAATAACGGCGAGATCGTCTTTAACCTCCTCCACTCGAAAGGTGATCCTGTACTGGTAGACGGCGTCCAGAAGGTTATTCCTGCTGGAACAGTGATGCGAGATCCGGGTACTAACGAACCTATCCCCATCAGCGATCGTCCTATCCTTCGACTGCTTGAGATGTTCATGGTTGACGGCGTGTACTTCTACGCTAACGACAAGATCTCAATCGCAGATCTCCAGTACCTGTCAGACAGCATTGTTGACACGTATATCCCGACGCTTGAAACGTTGTCGAAACGTAAGCTCGAGAGCACGGAGATCTTCTTCTATCCTAAGAAAACCATCGGTGCTATTCCGGTATTGGTTGACGATGCGGTAGAAGTGTCGATTCAGGCTAAGCTCAGCTTCCAGTTCCTCTTCTACGCAACCGAAACCGGTTATCGTGACAATGATTTCCGTGCGATGGTCGAGAGTGTTGCAGAGTCAGCAATCTCTGGCGTGTTGAAGAACAGGACGGTATCTACTTCACTCATTACCTCTAAGATCAACCAGAACCTCGATGAGCGCATTGCAGGCTTCGAGGTGAAGATGTTCAGCGATGGTAAGGCAATCACTACCTTTACTGCTAAGGATGACGCATATCGCGCTACAGTGCGTCGTATGGCAGCCTTCAGTGATGACGGCAAGATTGTCGTGAAAGAAGATATCAAACACGAGTGGGATCTCCACCTCCCTGATCAATAAGACAGCACAGGCTCCTTCTCCCCTAGGGGAGAAGGAGTACCTGTTTATTTTGCAATCGCGAGGTATTGCTTGGTGAACTTTTTCACGTCATTAAGGAAACGACGAGTTTCTTTACCGAACATTTCGTTGATCATGATCGGCGCGTTCATCATTGTTGCACGAGCAGTCAGTTGGTTTACAACGTTCTGCATTGACAACAGGCACTTGATAGCAGCTGCCGAGTAGTTACCCTCATGACGCTTACTGAATGCTTCACCGATCGATTTGATCTGCTCTGCACATTTATCCAGTGCGTTGATACCTGACTCCAGCTCCGACTCGGGAATATAGAACATTGAGTTGTTGCCTTCGCCACCGGCATCTTCCATGTCATCCAGACATTGAACAGCCATGCGGATATCGTCGTTCGACTTCTTAAAGCCGTTAGCCTTCAGCTCTTGCGGGCGCAGCTTGGAACGTTGGCCCTGTTCCTTACGGAACTTGTCCATCAGCGTTGTGGTGCATTCACGCAGCGTACGAGCACCGCCTGAACTTACATCACATGCTTTCATGAAGATCTGGTACGGCTCCCATTTCTGAGGAGTGAACTGAGGATCTTCGATCGCACCACTGATTGCCTGAATACGAGCAACAACCTTGTCGTCGAGTTCAGAAGGATCCAGCTCAGCAATCTCCTTGAGCTGACCAATCGTTTTCTCTAAGATCTCTTGCTCTTTTTCAAAGCGGTCGATAAACGCCGGAATGAACTGAGCAAACGCTTTAGAGTACGATGGGTTCCCGGACATGAGGTTCTCAATAAAGACGGTACGAGAAGCGAGATAGTGATCAATATCATCCTCGAGTTTCTTCTTACCTTCTGCATCCAGCTTCCCTTCGATGTTGTGCCGCGCATCAATAGCTTCCTTTTCATTGATGACTTCTTCGAGGTCTTCAATTTCCTTCTTGAATTCCTCATCCGATTTACCGCCAAAGCCACGGCTACTTCCACCGCCTCCGCCACCACCGCCTGAAGCACTGTTACGACCAGTGAACCATTTGATGATCTTATACAGAAGCGCTAAGCCACCGACAATAGCACCAGCGATAATACTCGCACGACGAATATCGATCTCTTCCAGTGCAATGGTCAGGCCAGTACCAGAACGACGTTCGGTAAACCCAGTGATCGGGAAGGATTCCAGCGACGTACCTGACGTTGCTTCTACTTCTTCCATATCACGGCGATTAACGCCCTGGGTTTCTTCGATGTTGTCACGGATACGTTCCAGTTCCGATACCAACACTTCACCGGTGTTCTTACGAACTTCCTGATCTGCATGAGCCCGATTGAGCTCGATCAGGTGTTTGTGTAAATCATCGCCGTTAGGGTCAATCAACGTAAACATCGGGTTGGACTGACCGTTAACAGGTAGAACGACTGTACGTGTCATTCGTTAACCTCTTCGAAGATGGATTGCTGGCACATCACGAGAACTGATTCGAGAACTTCGACTTCTGCTCTTTCTTCCAGCTCTTTTAACTGGTAAAAGAAGAATTCCCAAAGACAATCCAGTGTTGCATCCAGCAAGATGACAAATTGACGTGTCAGCGCAAGGACGTTGATCATGCCGTTGTGGATAAGAACAGCCCACTCTGCCAGATAACCAATACCCGTCTGTGCTTCGTCAGCGATGTTCATTTCACTGACTGCGTGCACTTGGCTGAATATGCGTTCCATAGCGTACGTCGGATCAGGACCTGCTTTCGCTAACATGCGAGAAGGGAGATCCATATACGACCGCGCCGTTGTCCAACACAAAACATTATTACCGGTAGCTACCACCGGAGAGGTTTCGCCGTGAGCACGCTGGTCATCAATCAGCTTAACTTGCTGACTAAATACTTCGCTTGCATCGACGCCCATTACCAGTGATAGAATATTACCCGGAGCAATGTCATCCAGCGCTTTAAAGTAATCGTTACGAATCTGCTCCAGTTCAGGCGAGTCTTCAGTTACATTAACTGAAACCATATACTCACCGAATGAACGGAAGAAGCGTTCGAAGTTTGCGATCTCAATAAAGGTGGCGATACCAGACGATACGGTACGGCTGCTCATCATGTCATTGTTCGCTAATGACTCTGAAAACAACGTACGTAGGTTATTCAGCGCGACACGTGCATTGAGCACGCGGGAATTAACCTCATTGACTTTGTACGGAACGATGTGATCCAGAAAGGAAGAGTACCGACTGATCTCTTGGATCATAGCCTGTACGTCATCACTTTCACGCGCAATGGATTCGAACACGCCCATAGCGTTAGTGGCAACAGAAAGAAGTTCAGTGGCGAACTCACGCTTAGCCTGAGGTTCTTCGGGGATAGTCTCGGCTAGAATGGCGTCTTTCAACGCCATCTCTGACAGCTTGGTTCTTTTGTTAAGACTGAACGATTTCTTTCCGCCGTAAAACTTCTTAAGACGCAAAGAGTGTTCCATAATCAGATATCCGAGGTGTTACTACCATCATCCGCTAAAACGCGTTCGATGCGATCAAGGCTGGCGATACCAGCGGAGATTACCATCGCAGTAGTTTCAGGATCGAAACTGTAACTGGCAAGGAAATCACGGATCGGGCATTCGCCGCGTGCGATAGCGATCAGCTTCTCAGGGTTACGGCTATACAGCATGTCGTAACGCGTTGACCAGATCTTTTTGACCGCTTCAGCGATATCTGACACTTCTACTAAGAAGCGTTCGTTGAACTCCGCAATGAAACGGTTAACGCGGTTCATGTGGTGCTGGATGTAATACATCTCAGGCGTACCATTGACCGGGCCAGTAGGCTGCGGGGTAGCGAAAGCCAGTGCCACGGCCAGTGCCATGGAGATACGGGTTTTATCAGAACCCAGAGCGGTAGTGATAGGCTGTACGATATCATCAACAACAGAGCGTTTCATGTAAGTCCCCTTACGCTAAATTCTTAAGTTTGGCGGCTTCAACGAAAATCTCGTTGTTAACCAGTTGTTCGAGTTCCTGAATCTCTTTCCCCATCTTGACCTGACGGCGAGTATAAGGAGAGATAACCAGCCAGAACTTCTCGAAGAAAGTGTGGCGGTCTTTGACGTTAACCAAGATACGGTTAATGGATTCAATATCTTCCATCAACGACTTGGAACGCTCAGGAGCGATGTTGCGTTGTTTGAGCTGAGAGATCAGTTCGTTACGCAGCTTCACTAAACGTTCGTGCGGGTTGTCGTACTCGCGGTTATGCGGCGATGCAGCCAGATAAACGAATATGATAACCAGACCGATGATGTTCAGTAACAGGGCGTTGGCAGTGATCAGTAGGATAAGACCGAGCAACTTACCAATCTCAACCATCAGATACTTGAACGTGCCACGGTAGTACATCGGTTCGTAGATACCGGTCAGTTTATCCAGCGCAGTGGCCAGATCAGCGGCACAACCCTGACGAGCAGCGTATTGATCACTGAGCGATTCCCAGCTACGCAGGTCGTACAGTGTAGTACCGTACTGAGAACGACTCGCTTCAACGATGTCGGACAGAACAACAGTGGTGATCGTGCCCGGATTATCGGACTCCATCACGATGTTCTTATCAGTGATCGTCACGCCGGTTCCTTCTTCGAATGAACGAATCAGTTTAACGCGGTGTTCGCTATCGTTGGACTTAATCGCTTCACGCACAAAGCCATCGAGGATGAACGCAGTACGGAAGGTCTGGCCCAGCGTAGCGAAATACGTCATGGTGTGACCGATCTCATGTAAGAAGATCGCGGTAACTTCTTCCGGGGTAAGGACCAGATTCCCGTAGCGTTCAAACGCACCACGTGTGATGTAGATGTCGGAGGTAAGTTTGGTAAAGAAACCATGTACCTTACCTGTTTCGAAATCCACACTACCAGTAGCAGCACCACCCGCAAAGTTCACTGCATTCACGCCATCGGTGTTCTGACTGAACGTACGACGCCATTCATTCATCAACGGATGGTTTTTGTCAATCTTCGGAGGAATGACGTAGGCATTTGGTTGGAGACTGGAATCCAAACCAACTTGCACAGAAAGATTAGTATGCTTTTTTACGATCTCGGCAATGCGCTTGGTATCAAGCTTACCGGCTGCACGTGACTCTGCAATCGCGTTCGTAATTTCCATTCGGAATAAGTTAGTGACTGAAGGAGCAAAACCCTCCAAAGACACCTCTGGGGTGCTGAATATGCATTTCATTTTTAGTCCTTAATAACCATGCGGGTGATTTACACAAAAAGTGACCGATTAAGATGATTTCATAATAGAAGTCAGTCTTTAATCCTATAGACCAGATTTTATTTAACAGTACATTTTAGAGGCCAATCGTGAGCAAAAAAATAGTTGGTTACGAATTCAAACATAGCTCCTACGTTGTCTCTTCAGCGAATCAGACAGACGACGCAGTTATCATTAAAGAACGTATTCATTACGACGATGGTACAACTAAACCGAATATCCGTATTAAACGTAACTTCCAGAAACCATTCTACGTGGTCAGGGACAGTTACCGTACCTTTAAGCAGAAGCGTACATGGATTGAGCGCGAACATTGCCGTGAATACCATTCCAACCAACGTCAGCTTAAAGACGCAGCAGCACGTGCATTAAAAGTCGGTACGCAGGGCGGGATGAAGATCATTAACCGCAATCCTTACATTGCAGGCACTGACATCTCTCCGCAGGTTCTGTTGAAGCACAAGTACCGTACTAAGTTTCCTGACCTTGTGACTTATAATACAACCTGCCACCTTGATATCGAATCTGACATGCATACGCGTGAGCGTGACATGAACATGATCTCCGTATCAATGGGCAATAAGATCTTCCAAGCAATTGTACAGAGTTTCCTCGGTACGATTGTTGATCCTATTGAAAAGATCAAACGTCTTCAGCAGACAGAAATCATTCCTCGTTTGCATGACAACAAGTTAAAGCCTTTCTGGAAGAAGTACTGTAAAGAGAACAAGTTAAAGGAAGACGACTTCACGTTCGAGACTTGGTATCAACTTAACGCATTTAACTTACCTGTTAAGCGTGAGGATGTTGTCCTTGACTCAGAGATCATTATTGTCAATACACCTGCTCAGGCAGTGGTAGAAACCTTTAAACGCGTTCATGAGTGGAAGCCAGATATTCTGTCTATCTGGAACTTACCCTTCGACTTAGGTAAGATGACCGCTGCACTGGAAAAAGAAGGCTGGGATCCGAAAGATGTTTATTGCGATCCTTCTATTCCACGCGACTTACGTTACTTCAACTTCCGTGAAGGTGCGGCTAAGATTGAAGATGCTAACGGTAATGCTGAGTCTAAAGATCCATGGGATCGTTGGCACGCAGTAACCGCACCGTCTGCTTTCTTCTGGGCTGACCAGATGTCAGTGCGTCGTTTTGTACGTCGTCACTTGTCTAAAGAGCCGTCTTATGCATTAGGTAGCATTCTTGATAAAGTGTTAGGTCACGGTAAGCTGAAAGGAGATGATCTCACAACAGCAACTGGCGCAGACTGGCACCGTGTCATGCAGACTAACCACAAAATCTTTTATTGTATCTATAACCAGTGGGATAACTTAGGCGCTCAGTTGCTTGACGAGACTACACTGGACTTGTGCTTTACCTTCCCTAACCAATGTCAATACTCAGAGCTACAGTCGTATGGGTCACAGGGACGAAAGCTTGGTGATGACTTGTACTTCTTCTTGATGGAACAAGGGTTTGTCCTTAGTGGCGTTTCCGATATCATGGAAACCGAAATGGATAAGCACTCTGTTACACTGGAAGGTTGGATCTGTACATTGGCAGCTCATCTGATACACCATGAGATGGGACGTAAGATACTGACTGAGTCAGGCGGCGTGTTTACCAAGATTGTTAAACTCGTACTTGACATCGACGTTAAGTCATCTTACCCATCAACCGGCGTTTGGATGAACATTGCCCGCGATACGATTTACCGTGTCATGTGCTCTATGGTCGGGATTGAATTTGAACAGCAACGTCGTGCAGGTCTTAACTTACCGTCTGGTAGGGTTAACGCAATTGATATCGGTACTACGATTTGTAACATGCCACGTCCAGTAGAATGGATGCGTGCCTACGAACGTAAGATCGGTTATAAACGTGATGCAGCTTAAGGAATACACATGACAACCCAAAGACTTTCTACTATCAGAGGCCCTGAGGCCTCTAGCATGATTCGCTCTTTACTGAAGGCACAGGCCGATAAATTTAAATCCATTGGCGCATCTACTGAACCGACTAATATCGCCGAGATGATTGAAGAAGCGGTTGATAAAAGTCGTAAGTTAGAGGAGTAGGCCATGCGTAACTGGAAATTATTCCAACCGCCGAAGCCACCAATCGAAATTGAGTTTGGATGCTGCGGGATGGAAGAAGGTTATCAAGAGCCAATTAGCGATCCGTGGGGACTGGGCTGGGCTAAGGTAACGTGGACTAAACCTCTACTGACCATCCCGGCGCTTCCCGACATACTTCCGTTCCCTAAATCTCGAGTGGCTTGGTTAGTATCTTCATTGCTGTTGCCCTTATTCGTTAGGGCGCATTATGAAGAAAGGTCAGTCGACTTAATGGACTATCTCCCTAAGACAGAAGAGGAGATGGAACGTATTCTGATCGCTATGCACGGTGTCTACAATGAGTGAGAAATTCTACCATGTAAGAGTAGGTCTGTTAATTAAGAAAGGTCCCGGTAAAGGACGTCATCGTTCTTATTGGTGCATCAAGTCTGATCGACACAAAGCTTGTAGTGAATTACTACCCTTTAAGGTAGTTGATCTCGAAACAGGTAAGACGCTATTACGCTACTCTCGTCTATGGGGCGGTCCTCTGATAGTTGAAAGTTCTTTATAACTAAATGGCATAATCTCTGCTTCCCTGAAAGGGGAAGTAGAGGTATTTGCACTTTTTTATTTGACACGCCGCTGAATTGGAATAAGTTATGATTGAATTAATGTTACAAGGTAGAGGAGTCCCTAGCGCAGCAACCTACGATGCTTTTGTAACGGCAGTAGCATCAATGACAACATTAGCAGAAGGTACTTCACCGCAGGGAACGGTGGGTTACCGTAAGTCTCAACTAGCATCCCCTAGTGGGACAATGTGGGGATCGCCATGGCTATCCGTAGCAACGTATGATTCCGCTTCCCATCGAATTATTCAACACGCTTTCCCTGATCTTGCTTCCTATACTGAGAACTTAAAGAGTAAGCGTATTGTAGCTGTTAAATACCAATTTGATACCGTGACTAATCACGAAGATGGATTTAAGGCCCAGACAAGGAATGGTTATACTTCGGTTGCTTATGGAAGATTTAATGCGAGCTACGTTAGAGACTTTATTTACTACGATGCTGCAATTGGTAAGATGATGCGCTTAGACCCGTCGCGGGAATCAACTCCAGTGGTTTGGGATGGATTATTCAGATAGACAGCACAACTCCCTCTTCCCCGCAAGGGGAAGAGGGGTTATGTCACATTAGGCACAGATGCGCTGCATGTACACTTCCAGACGCTGACGCTTCTCACCAGCAGGAGCGAACTCCAGTGCCATTTTGTTGAAGCGCGACCAAAGAGCTTTACGGCCTTCAGGAACACTGAAGATCTGAAGCATGTCGATGAAACCACAGTAGACGTTCAGTGCTTTATCGCCTGAAGGTTTCTTCATGTAGTTTACACGACGGCGAACTTTGTCACCACCGAACGCACCGGTTTTGTTTTCACGGAACTTACGGAACAGGAATTCCATACCGCCCATGAAGTCGCCACTGTCAGGCGCAGCGATGATGGTGTTCAGCGCATTGAACAGAACGGCTTGTTGCTCATCGATCACTTCAAGAGTGACGCGCGAGTTACTTGCCATAACCTGCTCGTACTTGTTGATAGACGCTACCGCAGAAGCAACGGCCGGGCCGAACTTAGCTTCGCGCGATTCTTCAACAGAAGAAGTTTGTTCAACCGGGGCAGTGCTGCGTGCAGCACCGGTAAGGCCCGGATCGTCGGAGGTTTGTACAGCAGGTGCGACTTTGTCAACAGCAGCGGTCTGTTGCTGAGCTTGTTGCTGAACGACTTCGGTTTTCTCTTGGGCTTCGGCCTTGGCGTTGCCTTGATCTAATGCATTAGCAATGTTGTCAGGATTGGACATCACGAGTTCCTCTTTATGGTTACATACTATTAGCTGATCTTCCGAATATCGAAATAATAGATCTTCCCAATAAACGGCATAGTACCGCCTACACCACCCCATGCAAAATACCCTAAGCCTGGGTTCTGGTTAGTAAACGGACTCAGTACAGCACTAGACTCTTTAATCAATACGCCGTTACAGTAGAACTGTGTTTTGTTCTTAAGGAGCCTTATCTTCAGATCGAACTTCTCGGTTGCACCGATAGTTGGGCCAAACTTACCTATATCGTTACTATTCACGTTAGAACTAAACTGCCTAGAACTATTGTTAGACGTATCGACAGTAATAAGGAAGTAAGCGCCGTTGGATTGTGCAGGGCGAGTATCGAATAACATACTGCCGTACTGACCACCTGTCTGATAGATGTCAGCTGCTGTAATGTTGATCTCTACCTCATTGAAACCTAGTTTCGTTCCTCCCCATTTAACCGTGTTATTAAAGTTACCGCCCGGAAAGTTAATATACGTGCCCCGACTATCCTTCCCGACCGTAATGTTCGGACCTATTGTTAAAGGGATAGACTGGGGCCCTTTATCAACAATGTCAGAATAGGCATTGAAGTCATTTAGCATAAACATGACTTGCCCAGCCGCACCCGCAGGTGGCCTCCCGGCTAACAAAGATTCTAACATTTGTTTACCGCCCTATTGATCAAATACACAAAAAAATAAAGAGGACCGAAGCCCTCTCTACTCTTTTTTATTTTTTCTTACCGAACTCAGGGCGTATGACGTTGTCGGTTAGAGTGTCGCCTTCCTCGTTGGCAACTGCTACACGGAGATCGACTGTCTTCGGCATTGAGTCATAGATAGAGACAAGAAACTCACTAGGAAGTGTCAGGAGAATATCGCCGTAAGGCGTAGTCAGGGTAGGGACATTAACCAACCCCGCCCCGTACACTGCGATCGACACCTGTTTGATATCAACAGAATCAAACTCAGAAAGTGTATCAATAGGTTGCGCATCTAGTCCTGCGTTAGGGTAAGAGCGGGACAGTGACTCCCTGTTCTTCTCGAACAAGACGAGTTGCATGATAGATGAGATCAACATGTAGCTGTTAGTTTGGATCGCATCACGATGAATGAGTTGAGGGATAACACCGACTTTTGAGATGCCCATGTTTTCCATATCTTGCTCCAGCATAGCGAGAGCCATATCTAACTGACGTTTCAGGTATTTACTAGCTTGCATAATGTACTCTCACTATTAAAGGATTGTCTCATTATAATAGACAAAGGAGTCAAAAAAAAAACTAGGGCCGAAGCCCTAGCCTTTGACATTACCTTGATGGATGGCTGACATCGCTGCGTTGACTTGATCCTTGTCAGAGATGATCTTACCTTTGGAGTTATTCATGGCTGCTTCAGCTGCCTTCTTCTCCTCGGCTTGACGTACTTCACAGTACTTAATCATCCATTCGCAGTCTTCGGGTTCATATTGCATGAACTCCGTTAACGATAGCTTGAAGCGCTCGTAGACGTTATATCTCTCGTAGCGCTCTGCATACAAGTGAAACAAACTATTGAACGCATTGGTTTCAGCTGCATGAGCTTCTATCACTGCGTAAGGATGTTTTCTCTCGTAGTCTTCCGTGTAGATGCCGTTATCCAAATCATAGGCTCGCCGCAGCATCACTTGCGACTGGAGATTGGTCAGTACTGATCTTGACCTAAGGATACCATTTGTGCGTTCTCCTGGGCCACCGCTGCCAAATTCCCGACGCCGAACGTCGTGAGGTCGGTTAGTGGACTGCCCCCCGCTTGTGATATCTTGCGTTGGGCAAGGATAAAAAAACCGGTATCTGGATCAAACGGCAGAAGCAGACGGTTCTTCATCTTGTCCGGTACGTTCGCATGATTACACTTACTGCAACTTGCATTCGGGTAACCAATGATCGTAGCGCCGATTTCAACGAGGAAGTCATCGATACCTGAGATCAAGGTTTCGACTAAGTCAGGAGAAGTAGACAACGCACGCAGGATGCTACGGATAGCAGACTCTTCCTGAATGGTGTAGTAGTTCTCCTCTACATCTTCATCGCCGTTATAGACGCGAATCTCTGCGACGTAATGGGCATAGCGACACACCTGCTCGATCGAAGTGATCTGCTGGATGATATCATTACGCTTCATGTCGTCATCAGGCGTTGCCGCCATAGAGACGTCCACAGCTTGGTTTACAGTTGACAACCAAGCACGACCGATCTGCAACTTCTCAGCGATCGTAGGCGAACGGAAGATGAACTCGCGGTTCATCAGGCGAACTGAGTACTTAGATGTTTTAGCGAACTGAGACTTATAGTCCGCAACATCATCAGGACTCATGCGACGACTAATGCCGCGCGACAGATACTTCAGTTGTTTCTCGTTCAGTTTAGAACGGTCAATGAAGTGCATACGCGCAGGGTTAGCACGGAAAGTATCCACCTGACCACAGGCGTTGTCGATACATGGAATGGATACCATGATACCTTTCGGATACAGAACCTTAGCCAGTGCCCACGACAGCGTTTTGTGATCTTCATCATCGATGATATCACGCAGATCCATCGGATCGCTGACCGGGTAGTTAGTCGCCGTTACCAGACGCAGGGCTGCTTCGTTGATGATCTCACGGAAGATAAGGTCATCGGTAGAACCTGTGATACCGTTAGTATCAAGACCGGCTTGCATACGAGCGTACGCAAGTTTACGATCAAGTTCAGCTAAGAAGCTTGCACCAGCAGGTGAGAGGCGTACCCAGATGCCCGTGTTGGTCAGTGGTACAGTAACGGGAGCACCCATCGTTGTACCGACCATGAAGGGTTCGAGTGCATCTGCGCCGCTGATAACTTCACCCGGAGCACCCGGCTTTTTAGGCGCAGACGGCAGGAAAGAAATTGAAAGTGGTTTACCATCAGGATCGACCACCTTAATGGTCTGTACCCAATCTGCCCCACTGCGAAGCTGACGACGAATCATTACATCGTCAGTCGGCGCGACCATCGCTGCACGCTGCATGTTCAGCATGTAGATCAGGTCTTCTTCGCCTACCATCTCTTTGCCCTGAGCGATCGTTGCCATGTTGATACTGGACGTCGGGCCAAAAGCAATGTCAACACCTTCAGGCGCATCTTCACGTGAAAACACCGGCGACATGTTACGCAGGTTCTCAGATGCATCCGGGAGAATCTCGCAATCATCCCAGATAGAGTTTACCGCAGCTTCTGACTTAGGCTCTTCGCTTTCTGGCTGCGCCGGAGCATCAGCAACGTTATCAGGAGTTGGGTTCTGCTCTGGCTCTTCCACGACTTGCGTCGGCAGATCAATGTCGACAGCAGGAGGCTCATCGTCCAGCACGTTTGCCGCAGGCGCTGGATCGGGGACGATCGTGTTAGCTTCATCTGATGCAACCTCCGGTAAGGCTGTTTCAGCAGGTTCCGCTGGGATAGGCGGAGGCGTGAAAGTCTGCGGTACAGCAGCCTCCTCACCTACGCTTGGTTTGCTTTCTTCTTGTTCCATGGTACACCTTATTCGGTTACGGTGGTTAACTTAGGCTTCATGGCGTCCGCAGCTTGACGGACATCTGCAACGATCTCTTGATCGATACCTTTACGTTCACCCAGTTTTTCGATAGCTTCGATAACTGGAATGAAGTGATCCATGAAATCATGGCCCAGCAGGTAATACAGCGCTTCCATCTCGCCAACTTCGTCGACGTATTCGAGCTGAGCTGATGGCGGGTTCTCTGCCAGACGTTTAACTTGCAGCAACAGCGCATCGTAGCGCTCGTTGACTTCTTTAAGGATCGGAATAGCCTTGGTCAGACCGATCTGCACTTCAGGGTTGGTTTCCTGATAACCCGGAATTTGTTTGGTCACGTCGACGTACATACGTGCCATCTGACGAATGTTGTTGCGGATGCGGTTAAGTTCATCCAGACCTTTACCCAGAATTTTCAGCGCATGGTTCTCACGAGTCAGGCGACGCTTTTTCTTCTGCTCACGTGCTGCGGCTGAGATGTGGTTCTTACGTTTATTTTTAGATACGGGCATTCTAATATCCTCATTAATGAATTTAGCACGTTAGTTATATGTAACTATCTTGGAGGGTACAATATGCAGCACAAGGTGCTTGATGCAATATCGAAAATCGTCACCCCAGAAAGGTTGGTCATATATAAGGATTCAGTGAGTATTTTATTACTCAAAGACCTCTCAATCTACGACTTGATTTTTGACAATTTCCACAACAGCATGTTCGAATCAGATTCCGTTAGCAATGTAGCGGACTTTGATAACCTGCTGGTCGGTAACTTACGCGGACTCATTGAAGAGTTCGGTATCTATATTGAGATGCGGGTAGTATCAGCTGAATCAGTAGAACCGTTAACGTATTTAGCGAAGATGCTTTATACGTACGACCACTACGATGATCAGAACGAGATGTTACTCATGCTCGATTCCCCTAACCCGGCAAACGAGATTATCGGCGAGATGGTTGCGTCCATGACAGTATACAACAACGTTACTGTTATCATGGAACATCTTCAGGAAGTCTCGACTTCTTGCCTTAAGCGTATGCGTAAAATCTCTACTGAGTCACTGGCAGTTATGGATTCTGCTGAAGGCTACAGTACTGAAGAGCTTATTCACATCGAGTACTTAGCGAAGCTTTGCCATCGTTTCGAAACACGTGAGCCGCTCAATATGCTTGAGAACGGCTGGCGATTTGGTCATGACATGCATGAGTACGCTGATGAGATGGTCGGTGCTGATAGCCCGCTCTCTCCTCAGAACCAAGCTATCCTTTTCTGTCTGGCTTCTGTTATGGCGAATACGCCTCGCGAGAAGATAAAGGAGGAGGTCGGTGAATACATACAGTCTCGGTTCGACGACAAGGCTGATGTCATGATGGCGATCGGTCGTGCGCTGAAACAAGTTAATCTGGAAGTCTAACGAGGTACTAAATGGATCGCATTGAGTATTTAAAGAAAGCGGTCAAGGCAGGGGCGTGTTACTACAAGACATGGCTGATTGACGCTATGGGCATTGTTGACTTCCCGGCTAAACCAGAAAGCGTTGCTGCGGTGCTGACGCCTAATCCGGGGATCCGTGGCGACGAGCCTACACGCTATCCTCACGAAGAACACCCTTACCAACTTTACGACTTCAACGGTAAGCCTGTGTTCCTTAACCCTGAGTCTAGTGAGTGGGAACCCGTAGATGGGTACAAGAAAGGAAAGCCATTCTTCTCCTTCAAAGAGGAGATTGATCTTGTACCGGGTGACATTGCCAACGTAAAGGAACCTGTCCGTACATGGATCGGTAACTTCTTCGTTAACCAGTGCGTACTGGTCTATCCGTTTGGCGATTTGATCCCTTTCCAGCTCGGTGAGTTCTCTATTAGTAAAGTAGAGAAGATCATTGCGTCTAAGTTGGAATCGGTTCCTGATCACGGTCAGCCGCGTGATGAAACGAAGATTTACGTCGACATTCTGGAGAAGTACTACTACGATGCTGCGTTCTCCCTCTCAGGATGGACACAACTCGCTGTACCGGCCGCAACGCCTTATACCCTCACTACTGACCCAGCTATTCGCAAACGGCGCATAGAGCTTCTGAATCAGTATAAAGACCAGTTGGATGATCCTGCTATTATTGCTAAGATCATGGATGAACTTATCGATATGGATAAGGCATTCCAAGCCAACGACCCAGAAGCAGGTTACTTACAACCCGGTAAGTCATTCGACGTTGTTCGTGCCAAAGCATTTTTGATGTACGGTGTTGAACGTGACTTCAACGATCCTAACAAGATCGTACTGATCGACCGTCCTCTGACGGAAGGTTGGGATCTGGAGAAATTACCTTACATGGTAAACTCCCTGATCGATGGTTCGTTCTACCGTGGTGCGATGACAGCACTAGGCGGTGAGTCAGCTAAGTTCATTCAACGCTTCTTCCTTAATACGAACATCATTGAAGAAGATTGCGGCGTGACGTGGGGTATCAATCAAGTTCTCCGTGAAGTTGATAAGGATAACTACCTTGGTGCGTCAGTTGTTGGGCCTGCGGGCAAGCGCATCGAAATCGACGACAGTAACTACATGTCGTTTGTTGGTAAGCCTGTACAGATCTTCTCCCCGATGTATTGTCAGGCTAAGAAACCTAACTTCTGCGTGAAGTGTATCGGTGCGCGTTATCGCGGTAAGCCTAACTCACCTGCTGCGTTAGCGTCAGTTATCGGTTCTATCCTCATGTACATCTTCATGAAGAAAATGCACGGTACTGCACTGAAAACGAAGAAGTGGGATTGGCGCGGAACAGCTGAATAAAACCAAAAAAAAAAGAAGGGCTTTCGCCCTTCTTTTTTGTCTGTCACATAGACATCTGCTGTCTGACGCTATACGTCAGGCGCTGACATCCGTATCCTTCCAGTACTCTTCCAACTAACCGGAAGCTATCGCCGGTCATGTTATTGAAGAGTGTTAAGACCGCATCGTTCTTTACGATCTCCTTCAGCTTGTTAGGGCAAGTGTCTTCATCACGGATAAGTAACATCCCGATGTCTACGCTATTGTCCTGTTCCTTAAGCAAGCGGATGATCCGCTCAGTAGCGTAGGATGCGCCCACTGCTTCTGCACCAATGACGCTGAGATTAACGCCGTGGTTAGAAATGTGGAGAACACTGTCCCTGAACATAGGTACATTGTCAACCAGGTGATGCATGTTAATAATGCCGACCATTGATTCGCTCAGCATTACTAACGTGTGTTCAATACCCGTCCCTGCGTTAATGGAGACAGTTCCCCAAACAACGCTTCCTGTTGCGATGTCTTGGATGATAAAGCCTTCGTACTCTTTACCTTCCATCTTACCTACTACAATTGCACCTTCCCCGGTACTGACGGTGCTTAGTACTTCTTCAATTGTTTCCACAAACTTATACATGACCCTGTCCTTTTATATTCAACGGTTTAACCTAGATATAACCAGGTTACGATTTCTGCTTCTAATCCTGTCTTATCGATCGAGTCGATAGTCCCTGAGATGAAGCCTGTTTTTGGATCGAGTTTAAAGTTTGTCTTTCCGTCGATGGTACGACAGCAAACCTTACCCTCGGATACTGACACGTTAGCTTGATTTGCATGGCGCATCTCAAGAGCGTGTACTAACCGACCGATAGCAGTTTCTGATAACGGTCTGAAACCTAGAACGCTGATGTGAGAGTCTGTGTGAAAGCGTGGGCTAAAAGTATTCAAAGTGTGCATAAAGTTTTTCCTAGTTAACTAGCTTGATTAAGATGAACTAACTTGTTCATGAAAGTAATATATATCTGAAAGTAATTTAGATAAAAAAAAGAAGGGCTTCGGCCCTTCTTTTTCACTGATTAAAACAGCTCGTTGGTAAAACGACACCAATTACTTCATCAAAAACGTAAGAAATATTTTTATCACTAACCGAATCTGATGGGGCATTTATTTTACGCCCATAAACAGGATTTAACTTGGGGGCAGAGAATACCGAGGTTAACGGTTTTACACCGTTCAGGCTAATATCGACCGGTTTCATTTTATTACTCCAAATAAACAAACAAGAAAAGAGAAGAGCTATAGCTATAGCTCTTCTCTCGCAACGTGAATTACTCCGGTAAAAGGTCCCAGCAAATAATTTTAATGGCCTCTCCCTCAGGGTCCCCCATTTTAGCCGGGGGTTTCTTCTGAGCGCGATACCCGAAGTGAGGTGAGTGAGGGTTACCCTCGTTGATTTCCAGTAGTTCAGAAGCCGCGTCGCCATAAGGCCCGGATGGATGAAACATACCTTTAATAATTTTATTATCGGCATCGATATCTATAGAATCAATTGTACCGCATACCATACTGGTTTCAACGGTTAACATTCTGCGGATCTGTTCCAGTGGCGATAATTTATCTAAGCAGGGTCTTCCATATTCGCAATAGAACTGATGCTGATTTTCTTTATCAGCGAGTAACACATGAGCAATATTGTTCCATTGACTGACGTTATTTTTATATTCACTGTCGAATAAAACAACTTCAAATGCACGTGGTGTGTTCATGATAATATCCTTTATGTTTAAATGAATGACAAAAAAATGAGGGGGAGCCGAAGCTCCCCCCATCCGCGATACCGCGCTTAGATTTTCTTCGTCAAATACTCACTTCGAAAACCCAATACACGAGGCTTCAGAATTTCCCTTTTCCTCTTACCATAATCAACTTGTTTCTGAATTGACTTACACGTATACCAGTGGAACTCTGGCGTAATGTCAGGGAACCGTTTAAGGAAGCGTAAACGACCAAAGGCCTGTATGTACGCATTCGCCGAATCGATTGC
>JACCDR011629861.1_pt1 | contig 26948 bp, 38 predicted proteins | sample 7446431 | NCBI WGS metagenome assembly JACCDR01 (sample SAMN15323443, study PRJNA562643) | freshwater metagenome | isolation source: river surface water | place: USA:Blue River Watershed | collected 2017-08-17 | reverse complement strand
TAAAAAGTACAAAAAATCCGGTACTTGATTTCTTCTTTATGGCTGGTGCTTTGCGTTCTAAAGAATTTAGTGAATACCGTGCTGAATTTGATTCTGCTTTCTCATATGATCAGCGTCTAACCATGCAGCTTGTATTATGGCTTCGTGATGTTCGTGGTGGTGCGGGTGAACGTGAAACAACCCGTAAAATCCTTTCTCATATGGAAGAGTTTTATAAAGATGCAGCACTCAAAATGATTCCAGTACTTGCAGAATTTGGTCGGTGGGATGATCTTCTTATCTTTACTGATAAAGATTGCAAAGAACTTGCATATAAAACTATCGCAGATGCTTTACGTTCAGGTAATGCACTGGCAGCTAAATGGATGCCACGCATTTATAAACTGAAAAAAGTTATGAAAGAAAAAGAAGTTAGTACTGGACTTGAAGGTACATTTGCAGCCCCTAAAAAGAAATTTGTTAAAGTAGTCGATAATACATCCGTTGCAAATAAAAACCGTAAACATAATAATCAGATTGCACGTGAACTGATGGCATTCATGAATTTAACTGAACGTCAGTACCGTAAACTACTTTCTTCCAGTACTAAAGTAGTTGAATCCCAGATGTGTAATAATGATTGGGCTAATATCGATTACAATCATGTTCCTTCTGTTGCATCATCACGGTATGTTAAAGCATTCCAGCGTCATGATGAAATGGGATATGAACAGTACTTGAGTGATCTCACTGAAGGAAAAGCTAAGGTTAACGCTTCAGCAATTTTTCCTTATGATGTACTGAAAAACATGGTTAATGATGGATATGATAAACCAACACCTGAACAAGTTAAATTATCCATTTCACAATGGGATTCGTTACCGAATTATCTTGGTGATTGTAAAGTACTTCCAATGGTTGATACTTCTGGTAGTATGACTGATAAAGCCGGAAGTACAAAAATGACCTGTTTGTTTGTTGCAGTTTCATTGGGTCTTTATATTGCTGATAAACAAGTTGGAGATTTTAAAGATTTATGGCTGAACTTCAGTACCAGACCACAACTGTTTCCGTTGAAAGGTAATAATATTGCTCAAAAAGCATTTGATTTGTACACGAACTTTACAAGTACTAAATTCTGGGGTGGTACAACAAATATCCATGCAGCATTTGATGAAGTACTAAAAACTGCAATTTCAGGCAAAGTACAACCTGAAGATATGCCTGAGAAGTTAATTATTTTCAGTGATATGGAATTTGATGATAGTATGACCGCGTGGGGTAAAACTCCATATAATAGAGCTAAGGATAAGTTTCAGAAAGCCGGGTACAAATTACCACACGTTGTATTCTGGAACCTGAAAGCCCGTCCGGGTAATAATCCAGTGGCAAGTACTGATTATGGTGTCTCAATGGTCAGTGGTTTCAGCCCGAGTGTTATGAAAGCTATTCTGTCTGGAAGTTCTATCGATCCGGTTAGTACTATGCTGGAAACAATTGATTCTGAAAGATATAAAGTATTTGGTTAATAAAAAGTAGGGAACCCTCAGTGGTTCCCTATTTGTTAAAAGGATGATATAATGAAAAAAATGTTAAGAGATTCTATTTTTAGTGCAGTACTTATGGTAAGAACCTCATATGAAATGAATCCTGTCATGACTTGTGCATTGGTTATTGTAAGTACTGTTTTTGTAGGTTCTGTATTTGGTATGTTCATTTAATGAAGAATTTGATCAAACAATACGGTACTATTATATATGATCCTTACAGATCAAATAATATGAATGTACAAAATTGGTGTATATTACAATTACCAAAAGACTTTGCTAATTATTACCAGTATTTTTTGAGAAAAGAAAAACATCTTATTTTGAATAATCCAACTTTCAATGCACATGTTAGTATTGTTCGTGGTGAAGTTCCACTTAATATTGACGTATGGAAGAAGTACGACAAAAAGAAATTCTATATTGAATATGAACCTGAAATTGTTTCTTATAAAGATCCTAATAAAGAAGGTTCATTTTATTGTATTGAATTTGAATCACGAAAACTTTCAAACATACGTAAAGAACTTGGATTAAAACCTCACAAATTGTTTCATATAACAATTGGCAGAACCAATTATGACTAAATTATACAAAATACAAAATAAAGACGGTTTATTCAGTACTGGTGGTACTGTGCCGGACTTTAGTAGAAATGGTAAGACATGGAATTCATTAAGTAATGTCAAAGCTCATTTGACACAAGGTATGAATGTTTGTGAAACTTACAATTCCTGTAAAATTGTAGAGATTGAACAAGTACTTCATGAAGTTGAAGATAATTTACTTCAGAAAATGTTCGAGCGATATGCAGTAGAAATTTCATTACGTTCTCCATCACAAAGATTTGTTTCGATGGAGAAAGTACTTAAGAATTTTGTTAAAACTGGCGAATGTTTCAGTACTGAACTTCAATTATATATCACGGACAGGATGAGTGCGATGGTTGAATACTACGTTCCTGATTACATGATTGAAAATTTTGACAAGATTCACAACAAAGGATTAAACGGCTGTACACAGACTGAATTAGCTGCTATTATGCTTAGTGCAAGTAAAGAGCATCAAGAGATGTACACGGTTTAATAAATAAAAAACGTTATCTTAAAGATAACTGTAGTCCAAGTAGCTAGTTCGGGCTTATGGACTGACATGATACATAATCCATGAGCGTGAACTCAGCACTTGATAGTAATAACTAAGGTGGAGAAGTTCTAGTGGAGAGAGCTACACAAGGAACAAACGATACAAAGAAGGTATTCCTTTTTGGATCTATGATACTTGCGATGGCGATTAGTGTAATGCATGGTTTCAACTCAAATGGTAGTACTGCATCATCAGATTCTTTAGAGTCAGCGGTACAGCAATTCGAACCTGAGCTAAACAAGGTTCAACTGAAATCGCCAGTATTGAAAATTCAAGTACCTCAACAAGAAGAGGTAAAAAGAGTACAATATGAAGTGAAACTTGGTGATACAGTCTGGAAAATTGCCCAGACGGTAAAGCCTGAAAATGTTCTCATTAAAGATTATGTGAATGTATTAAGTTCAGTAAACAAAGGTACAGTACTCGTACCGGGAAGTACTGTTCACATTCCTAATGATGAAGATCTTAAAGAAGTCTCACTTCCTACTGTAGATATTCATTTTGAATTAAACAATCCTGAGCTACTTTTAAATATTAAAGAAGCCGAAGGTACAATTCAATTACAATCTACTACTAAGCGTAAGTTATTGGGAGGAAAGTACGGTTATTCTTTCAGGAATAATAAGTTCTATCCTTATCAAGACTCACACGGCAACTGGACTATTGGATATGGTCATTTTCTTGGTAAATCAAATGAAGTACTGAAAGCAGACAAATTCAGACGTGGTATTAGTATTCACGCTGCTGAAGAAATGTTACGTTCAGATATGGAAAAAGCATATATGGATTTTGTACTTATGTTACAAAAGAAAAATGCTACTGATTTACCATATGAAGTTCAAATAGCATTATTTGAATTGACTTTTAATATGGGTTCAGGAAAAGTAAATGATTTCAAACGCATGTGGAAATCATTGCATAAAGGTAATTATCTAAAAGCCTCAAAAGAACTTAAAAATTCACAATGGGCTAAACAAGTCGGTAACAGAGCATCACGTATAGTTGATCTTGTTGCGGCTAGTCATATTGATAATACCATTTAACAAGGAGAAGTATATGGATATTAAGATTTATGGTCAGCATATTGAAGTAACTGATGCAATTCGTGAACATGTCGAATCGCAGTTTAATAAACTTCACAAATTCAGTTCTTATATTCAGAAAGTGAATGTAATGATTGCATTACGTGGTGGAATTGATCATACTGCTAAATGTACTATTACAGTACCCCATCACAATGATATTCATGCAGAAAGTACTTCGACTGATATGTACAATAGTATTGACAGTCTATCTTTAAAGCTGGAGCAACAGCTACGCAAGATTAAAGGTATCAAAGAAAGCAGTGTTACACGTAATGCTGTAGAATTTGACAATCAGGAAGAAGACGAGTAAAATTAATCTATTATCAATATAAAGGACAGTCATCGGCTGTCCTTTTTTCACATATGAGGATTGAAATATGATTACTATGCTTGAAGAAGATTGGGGTGTAAGTGAACAAGGTACTGAAGATTATGTGTACCCTGAAAGTCATGATGAACAATCATGGTATGATAAATTAAAAGAATTTATTGGTAAACTTTTGTTCGGCAACTGAGAGGTAATATGAAAAAATATATTGTTGGTGGTTATTGCCGTGATAAATTACTTGGTTTAACTCCAAAAGATCGTGATTTTGTTATTGTAGGGGCGAATGAATGGGATATTAAACAACTCATTCTACAGGGCTATCAGCAAGTAGGAGCCGATTTCCCGGTGTTTATTTCCCCACAAGGGGAAGAGTATGCCCTTGCACGTTTAGAGCGTAAGACAGGCTTAGGTTACGATGGATTTGATGTTCAGACTAAGAACGTAACATTAGAACAAGATTTGTCACGCCGTGATTTAACCATTAATGCTATTGCATTTGACCAAGCTAAACGAATTTATATTGATCCTTATAATGGTCAAGAGGATTTAAAGAATAAAGTACTCCGGCATGTATCGCCAGCATTTAAAGAAGATCCACTTCGTGTACTTCGTTTAGCAAGATTCGCCGCACGTTATTCTGATTTTAAAGTACATCCTGATACTGACAAAATGGTAAAAGAAATGGTACTCGGTGGTGAAATCAATCATCTGACAAAAGAACGTGTTTACGTAGAATTTGAAAAAGCATGTACTGAAAACTCTCCTAGTATATTTTTCAAGTACCTTAATGATATTCAAGCACTCAAAGTACTTCTTCCTGAATTCAAATGTACCCAAATTAACCAAAAGAAAATTGATACTATTGCTAAAAATGCAACCAGTTCTTATGTTCATGATTTTATTTGGGCTGTACTTCTTGAAAAAGCTGATCTGAGTTCAATTAAGGGTGGTGAACTTTCTGGTATGAAAGTTCCGGTTCATTTAATTAAATTCTCTTCTTTAGTACAGAAACATGCAAGTACTCTTCTTAAATTCAGAAAATTAAAACCAGAAGAAATGGTTGCATTGTTTGACTCAATGAATGTTAAAAATCTTGGTGGTGAAGAATTTCTCTATAAATTCTGCGAGTACTTTATTATCAATAAAGAACTTGATACTGAACATGAAGAACTTATTCTAAAGGTATATGATACATATATTGATACTGATTTGTCATCTATTCAGGAAAAACAGAAAGCTGGTATTATTAATGGACTTGAAGTACGTGATGCTGTTCATAACGCTCGTGTAGTTAATGTATCAAAGATGTTTATTTAAGTATAAAAGTACTGTAATATTTCTCTGAAATGGTATAGAGATTTGTGCTATACTATAAGTATCTGACAAATCGATGGAATTATATCATGAGATATTCATGTGGTATTATATTTTATAAAGATGGTCAGATACTTGTAGGTCACGCAACTGGTCAACAGCATTGGGATTTGCCTAAAGGAAAAACTGAAAATACAGAGACTTTTACACAAGCAGCAGTTAGAGAATGTGATGAAGAAATTGGATTTGAAGTTTCTGAAGAAAATCTTTTATTACTAGGTGAAGTACCTTACCGTAAGGGAAAAAGACTTGTACTTTTCTTTTATGTATCCAGTGATTTGCCTGATGTTGATGAATGTTTCTGTAGAAGTACGTATATTAACAAATACGGTCAAGAGAAACCAGAATTTGATGACTTTAAATACATACCTCTTTCTGAATGTACAAAGTACTTAACGATAAGAATGTGTAAGAGTATCTGTGCCGCAGTAGAATTATATAAAGAAAGGAATAAAAATGAAAGTTAAAATTTATGGAAGAACACAAGGTTGCAAATATTGTGACCAGGCTAAAGCAATTTGTGAATCTAATGGTTTCGATATGGAGTTTATCGATATCGAAAAAGAAAACCTTGGTATTCCTGAATTGAGTGAACTTTGTGGTGAACCAGTACGTTCTGTACCTCAGATTTTTGTTGATGATAAATTTATCTCCGGTGGTGCAACTGGTTTTATTAAGTTTCTTAAAGGAGAGTAATTATGATCTTTAAGGAAATTAAAAAAGATCGAATGTCCTATCTTGGTAAAGATAGTGTAGCATTCGGTATCCTCGGTCTTGTTATTTCTGAAATCCAGCGTACTAATCTCAGTGATGATGTTCCTGATGAAAAAGTAGTAAAAGTTATCAAGAAACTGATTGAAAGTATCGACGATTCTATTAATAAGGCAAAACAGCATTCTGCACCAGAAGAAAAGATTAAGGCTCTAGTTAAGGAACATGAAGTACTTACTTCATACCTACCAGAAGAACCAGTAAAACTAACAGAAGAAGAACTTACAGTAATTCTATCTAAATTAGTACAGGAAGAACCTGAGTTTAAAACAAACGTGGGTCGTCTTTTTGGTTTTATGAAATCTAATTATCCTAACCAATATGATGGTGCAGTTATTAAGACTATTATGGCGAAACTATGATTAAAAAAGAACTTGATGACGATATTAATCCGTATCTTGCTGATGATGATACGCATTATAAATTACATAATTCGCATTATGTATTAGGCCAAAATGATTATCGTGAAATTCAGGCACGTGCTAAAAAACGCCGTGAAGAACTTCAGAACATGATCAAAGAACTTGGTGTTGAAGGTCAGGTTAAACTACATGATCGTGCAGAATCAGTATCTTACATGAATACTAAAATGTACTATCTAAAACACAAAGAAGCGTTCGACCGAATCTTTGATGCAGCACTTGAAGTGTGTGATATGCAGTATATTGTTGAAAGTCTTGAGAAATTAGTGAATTCAAAATCCTAAATAATTATGAGGTACTACAGTACTTTACGGATACTTAGTACTTCGTTCTTATAATTTTATTTTAGGAGAATTTATTATGCTTAGTTTACGTGAAAAATTAGCTCAAGGTATTATCGAATCTGTTGTTTCAACTGTTAAAATACCAAGTAAATTTAAACCATTAGGAACCATAACTGAAGAAGGTTATTTTGATTATGAAGTTCCTGAGAATGATAAAAGTTATATGGAAAAAGATAATGCCCGTGCATTAAGAATGGAAAGCAGTACACGTGCTCGTAAGCATAGAAAAGAAGTAAGAAAATATCGTAATGATATTTCTGGACATTAATTTAAAAGGACTCGAAAGAGTCCTTTTATTTTTCGGAGCAATATATGTTATTACCGTGGATAGTATGTGGTTTAATTGTATTTGCCAGTACTTTAGTTATGCTAAAGAATAAAACTGGTGCTGAAATCCCTTTAAATCATGATTTACTTTTGTCCATGATGGTATTCGCTATCATGGGACCTATTTCTATTTTTGTGGGGAGTATAGTACTAAATGATTTTCGTGATTAATGATGATCTGTTTGCTAATATTCCTAAAACTGGTGCACCTGAACCTATTATTATTGCACATGGCTGTAATGCACAGGGCAGAATGGGTTCTGGATTTGCTAAAGTAGTAAGAAACCTTAATGAAGGTGTTTATGAAGCCTATAAGGAATCAGGACATAAACTAGGAACTGTATCTTATTTTTGTCTCTATCCTAATGTATTCGTAGCTAACTGTGTAACCCAGGAATATTATGGATACGATGGAAAGAAATACACATCATATGATGCGGTTGATTCATGCTTCTCTGAACTGAACAAATTCATCAAAGAAGTACTTAACAGTACCGGAGCCTCACGTGCACAATTAGTATTTCCTAAAATAGGTGCAGTTTTGGGTGGTGGTAATTTAGAAGTAATCAATAAAATTATTGATGTTAACATTGACGATACATGTGTATCAAAAATTCAATACGTAATATAAGGAAATAAAATGTCAAAGGCTAAAATTTTTGTAGTAAATGGTATCGGTCCAGTAATTGTTACTATGGTATCTGAAACATCTGAAAGTTATATTTGTACTAATCCAGTTCAATTACAACCAGTAAATGACAAAGAGATGTCTTTTGCACCTTTACTAGATTTTATGGTTGAGACTGACGAAAATCATGTTTTCAATAAAAGCAGTGTATCAATTGTAACAAATCCGAACCTTGGTTTAGCAGATGCATATATTAAGGCGACCAACCCTAATGCTATCATTGCCCCACCAGAGAAAAAAATTCAGTTGCTTTAATTTTTTGAAGAGTGTAAAATATCTTGAGTAAAATTAAGTACTATCCAACTCCTGAACAAGCTATGACAATTGTTCAGGAGAACATTACAGCCAATTTTCTATTGGATACACTATATAATATTCCTTATGTATATCCTTGTAGTAAAGAAGCTCATTTTGAATTTGAAATGTTAGGAATGTCTGCAATAGGTTCTAATATCTCATCAAATTCATATAATGATATTAACGAACTCCTTGAAATATGGGATAGTTCAACATTAAACCAGTTCAACATCTTTTTTCTAAAACACAAAGGTAGACCTTTATATGAGTAATAAACAACTTCCTGATGAAGTAATGCAAGTGGTTATTGTACGTAAAGATTCAAACAAAACCCCTGCTGCAATGGCACTTCATATTTCTCGTGCAAGTATTGAACTCCGTGATAAATTCGATCCAAATCATCCTGAATATATTGGTCGGTATGAAGAAGAGTACTTTAAGGCTGTAATGAAAAAATGGTACGAAACTGGCCGTGAACAAGAGTACTATGAAGTTGATGACTTTGTAGATCTCCAGGAAATTGCTTTCCAGTGCGGCATGCAAGCAGTTCCATCAAGTTTCCTTGACAAAGAAGATTCTAACAGTGCACATTGTCTAATTCTGGGTCCCTTTGATAAGTACGAACTTGAAGAACTGACTCAGTACGCAAAATACATTCCGGTATAATACTATCATCCTCTAAATATGTATATAAACATTTTAGAGGATTTTTTTATGTATAATTCAAATGTATCAACCAACCCCAACAATGAATGGAGAGAGGAAATGAAAGGTACTCTCCAAACGTTGTTATCCGGTGACACTATTGAAGTTGAAATAACTGATAACCAGTACGAACAAGCTATTACTAATGCAGTGACTAATTACAGAGCGTGGAGTTCAAATTCTAAAGAAGAAGCATTTTTGCATATGAAACTTTTTGAGAGTGAATCTGTATATAAACTACCAAAGGAAGTTTCGAATGTTCACAGAATTTTACGTAGAGGTAATGGTGTAGTATCAGGTTCAGGTGCAACAGTAGATCCATTCAGCCTAGCATATAGTAATACATATTTGCTTAGTGCGGTACGTGGAAGTACTGGCGGTGGTCTACTTACTTATGATCTTTATCATCAGTTCGATGAAACTATCGGAAGATTATTTGGTCGTGAAATTATATTCAACTTCAATCCAGTAACTAAAGCACTTACATTACATCGTGATATTCGTGGCGAAGAAGAAGTACTTATTCAGTGCTATCAAAATAAACCAGAAGGTCTTTTATTCATGGATGAACAAATTTATCCTTGGTTAAGAGATTGGGCTTTATCTGAATGTATGTTAATGCTTGGAAGAACACGTTCTAAATTTGGTTCTATTGCCGGTCCGCAGGGTTCTTTTACATTAGATGGGTCTGCTTATCTTCAGGAAGCAGCAACATTACAAGAAAGATTGAGAGATGATCTCAAGAAGTTCAGAGATGGTGGTACTCCTTACGGGTTTATCATTGGTTAATTTATTTTATTAAAAAATTACTCAAATAAGTAAATACCTTTAACTACAGACTGTTAGAGGTATTTGTATGAGAGAATATATAAGTTATAAAGCATATATTGGCTTTGATGAAATTAAAGACTCTGACGAATTGCTAAATTCAATGTCAATGCTAATTGACTCAGTTGAATATGAAAACATAGAAAGTACTTTTGATATAGTTACTGAATTCAGAAACCGAACCCCGTTTTATTATGCAGTTGTGCGTATACCTAAATGGTCACAAAGTTTATTGTTTATAAAGTTTCCAGAATACAATTGGGAATGTTGTTAATTTATGGGAAGTACTTAATTGTACTTCCCATTTTTATATGGAGAATTTTTCATGGAAAGAAAAATTGTTGGAGTTACTGGAGTTATTGGCTCAGGAAAAGATAGCTTTTCAAAACCTTTTATTGATGCTGGATTTGTGAAAATATCATTTGCAGATACATTAAAAGATACTGTTTCAGCTATATTTGGGTGGGATAGAAAAATGCTTTCTGGAGATACTATTGAAAGCAGAGAATTTCGTGAACAAACAGATGAGTACTGGTCAAGTAAACTAAAACGCAATGTAACACCAAGATGGGTATTACAGCATTTAGGTACTGATGTACTTAGAAAACATTTTGATGACAATATCTGGATTTATAGTGCAGAACAGAAAATGTTAAAGCACGAGAAAGTCATTGTCACTGATTGCAGATTTGTTAATGAGATCAATACAATTAGAAATAATGGTGGAATTATTGTTGAAATTCACCGAAATAACCCAGAATGGTATTGTAAGTACAAAGTATACAATCAATGTATAGATTTTGATCCTACCTTAAATATCCCCAACCCCTATGATGAATATAAAATTCATTCATCTGAAACTGCATGGATTGGACGTAATAATCCAGAACATGATATATATAATACTGGAACATTAGAAGCCTTACATAGCAATGCAAGACATATAATCAGTATTCTATAGCTGTTTCTAACATGAACATTTAGTCCTCTAATAAATAAGATTATACGAATATTCGATATAATTAACCCAATATTTTGGAGGATTAAATGGCTGATTTACAATCTCCAGGTGTAAGTGTAACAGTAAACGACACTACAATCAGTGCCGCTTCTAGTAATGGAACTGTACCACTATTTTTCATTGCAACTGCTCAAGATAAGCTAATTCCAGGCAGTACTTCAGTTGCAAGTGGTACTACTGCTGCAAGTGCGGGTACTTTACAATTAGTTACATCACAAAAAAATGTTTTAGAACAATTCGGTTCACCAATTTTCCAGAGTAATGCTGGTTCAGTAATTCAAGGTGACGAGTTAAACGAGTACGGATTACATGCACTATATAGTTATATGGGCATTGCTAACCGTGCATATGTACTTCGTGCTGGCATCGATTTAGCACAACTACAACCTACTGGTGTAGAACCTACTGGTCCTGTTACTAACGGTACTTTATGGTTTGATACAAGTGCAAGTCAGGTTGAAGCTTATGTTGCTAAAGTTGCCAACCCAACTTCTTTTTATGACTGGCAATTAACTCCAGTAACAATCGTTAGTGCAGAACAACTTTCTTCTGTTAATACTTCAGGATTTAACCTAAACGATTTAGTAATTCGTCATGTACCAAGTACTGGACAGATGCTCGTTTATATGTACACTGCTAATGGTTTAGCACAACAAGATACTGTACTTTCACCAATTAATAAAGTTCCAACAACTGGTAAAGTATGGATTCGTAGTGGTTTCACTCAAAGTGGCACTCAATTCTTTGGTACTCGTTTTGTAGTTAAACGTTATCGTTCACTAACTAATGTATGGTCATCTGTTCCAGCTTATACTGGTAATAACTATTACGAAGTTGAAGCACAAAGTGCCAAAATGGATAATACCTACATTGCAGCAATTTTTGATGAGAACAGTAATAGTTTCAGTCTATTCATGAATAGCCAAGCTAATCAAACTGTTTCTGCTGCTGCGACTACTTTAACTGGTAATGCAACTGCTGCTGGTTTCTTAACTATTAAGTACCTAAACAAGTCTGTTAAAGTTCAAGTACTAAATGCTAATGATTCAATCAGTGGTACTACTATTATTGCTAAACTTGGTCTAAGTGCTGATTTAGTAAACGATGGTTTTAGCTTTGCTGGAAGTACTGATCTAACCATTACTAACAAGAAAGGTTATAGTTTTGTTGTGCAACAGAGTGGTCAAGCTTCATTCGCTACAACTGAACTACAACAGTTAGCAACTGATGGTGTACAGAACTATACAATGCTTAGTTCAGCTAATTTAGCTGTTACTGGTACTGAACCTAAGAGTTTTGCTAAAGAAGGTACTTACTGGTTCAACTTTAGTAACCAAGATTCTGTTACTGTAACTCTATACACTGCTGATGTTGGTTCTGATACTTGGGAAGTTGTTCAGGATAGTAACAAATACATTCAGCTAGATGAACCAAATGCTGACCGTTTATTCTGGGTAAAACCATTATCACAAGGTTCTGATGGTTATGTATTCTACAAGAACATCAATGGATCATGGGTAGAACTAGATAGTACTGATCAGAGTACTTTAAATGGTGTACTGTTTGAAGATTTTGGTGCTGGTAATGTACCTGCTGCTGAACTATATCATGATGGAATGTTAGCAGTTGACCTAAGTACAACTGAAGGTGTTGTTCTTAAAATGGTATCAGGTAAATGGGTAGTTGTTAGTGGTACTGCACTTGATGGAAGTGGTTTATTCGGTCGTGCTGCACAACGCCAAATTATTGTTGAATCTCTTGCCAGTGCTGTTGTTTCTAACGAAAATATCCGTGCTGAAGCTGTTGATTTTAACCTAATTTGTGCTCCGGGTTATGTAGAACTATTAGATGAACTAGTAACACTTAATACTGATCGTAAAGAAACTGCATTCATTATTACTGATGTTCCTGCACGTCTATCACCTACTGCTATGGCAATACAGAATTGGGCAACCAATGCTAAGAATGCTCCAAGTAATGGTGAACTCGGTCGTACTACTGCATATTCTTATGCTGCACAGTATGCCGGATGGTGCTTAAGTACTAACATTGATGGCGAAGAAGTTGCAGTTCCTGCAAGTACTGTTGCTATGAGAACTTATGCTTACAGTGATAGTGTAAGTTATGTTTGGTTCCCACCTGCTGGTACTCAACGTGGTGTTGTAACAAATGCTGCTTCAGTAGGTTATATAACTGATGAAAGTGAATATGCTCCAGTAGTATATAACCAAGGTCAGCGTGATACAATGTACGTTAATAATATTAACCCAATTGCAATGCGTCCTAACCGTGGTCTATTAGTATATGGTGACAAAACTCTATCACCTAACTCTACTTCTGCATTAAGTCGTGTTAACGTTGCTCGTTTAATTGTTTATATTCGTAAACAACTAGATGCACTAGCTGAACCATTCTTATTCAGACTGAACACAGCAAGTACTCGTCAGGCATTTACCGCAGTAGTTAATAGTTTCTTATCAGAAATTCTACAACTCGAAGGTTTACAAGACTTCCTAGTTGTTTGTGATGAAAGTAACAACACTGCTGAACGTATCAACCGTAACGAACTATGGATGGATATTGCTCTTGTACCAACAAGAAGTATCAACTTCATTTATATTCCAGTACGTATTGAAACTGACACAAGTAAACTAACTCAATAAAAATTAAGAGGTACTAGAAATAGTACCTCTTTTTTTATAAATATTTTTTTAAAAGGAGATAGTTTATGAAAGATAACAAAGTACTACCATCAAAGCATTCATCAAAAACACAGTATAGATTTACATGCAATATTTCAGATATTGATATTTTTATGTACGTAGATAACATAGATCTATTATTTGATAAAAATGATTGTACTGTAGTAATTAATATGAGAAATCCAAGAAACCGCAAAATGTTATATGAGTTAACAGAGTACGCAAAAAAGGATCATACAAATTCAGTACTAGCTGTAGAATTTCTTGATTCTGCTGGAGAAAGTGTTGAATCTGTTGTTCTTAATAAACTTCAGATTTCTAATATTAGTACTAAACTTAATTATTCTAATGATGCTCATAATATTATTCAGTTTCACTGTAAAGGTGAGTATGTAATACTGTAACTTCTAATTTTGTCATTCCCTAAATAAATAAGTAAAAGAATTATTCTTAATTAGGAGAATGACAATGAGTAATAGTTTAGATAAATTCGGTGTTCCAATTCCTGGCGGCGGTCGTTCCCCAATGAAACAACCAAAACCAAAGTATCGTTTCCGTGTATTGTTATTTGCATTTGGTACTCCAGATGATGGTAAAATGGTAACAATTGATACTAGTACTGTAGCATCACCAAACCAAACCTGGGCAAAAACTGAAGTGCATAGTTATAACAGTGTGAGTAACTTTAAAGGTAAGTATACTTGGGAAGAAATTGAAGTAACTTTCCGTGATACTGTTGGTTCACAACCAATGAAAGCACTATATAACCAAATGCGTAGAGAGTTTAACCCTTACAGTCAAGAATCTCGTACTGCTGCAAGTCAATATAAATTTGAAATGTGGATTCAGGCTCTAGACGGTTCTAACAGTGAAAACAGTACTAACCTTTATGAAGGTACTTTACATACTTGGGTATGTCAGGGATGTTTTATTGTTAGTAATAACTTCGGTGATTGGGACTATTCAAGTTCTGAATCTCAGATCATCACTTTCTCAGTACAGCCTGATAACTGCGTTCTACTCAATGAAGCTGGTCTTCCAATGGGTGAAGAAGTTACTGGTAACGGTACTCCAGAAAATGCTGTTGGTATGACTGCAAGCCAACACAACATTCCATCTGATACTCTCTCAGATAAAAACTTCTTCCGTGGTCGTTAATACCATCCAAGAACAATAATAATAAGCCCTGTATATACAGGGCTTTTCTTTTGCTAAATAATAATATATATTTTAAGTAAAGGATATTATTATGGCGTCGATAATGAATAAGTTCGGAGTACCCCTGCCAAGTGGTAGAAACCGTACAATGAGCCAACCAAAAATAAAACATAAGTTCAGAGTTGTTGTTTATAACTTCGGTACAGATATAGATGAAAAAGATTATATAGCTATGAACGTAGATGAAGTTGACAGACCTAGTGTTGAATTTGAAACATTTCAATTACAGTACTTTTCCGGTAATACAAGTTATATTGGTAAACATAACTGGAAACCTATTACATTAGTAATTCGTGATTCAGTTGATAACCTGGCAGCAAAAGGTATTATTCGTCAACTTCAGAAACAATTGGATTTCCACAGAAGAATATCTGATCGTTCTCAGCAAAAAACATCTTCTTATAAATTCAAGATGATGATTGAAACAACTGGTGGTGCAAACCCTGATGATACACTAACTAATCTTATCAGAGATACCGCAGTTGATTCAGCTACTGCTGTAACTAATAATCAGGGTTTAGTTGGTGCTATTGATGATTTTGTTGGTGGTAAAGGTTATAACGCACTTAGTACTTTAGATCGTTGGGTATGTTATGGTTGTCTAATTCAGGACATTACATGGGATACAATTAATTATGGTTCATCAGAATATATTACAATTCGTTTAACTATTAAACCAGATAACTGTGTTCAGTATGATATGATTGAGGAAATGTATTCAGAAAGGATTCGTTCATTACTACCAGATAAGGTTGATAATGCACTTGATATTGTTGATAAAATATTTGGCAATATTCGTTTATAAGGAGATAAAACATGGCAGATTTTGTTAATGACTTTGTTAATACAGGTGGTAATATAGCCGGAAAGGTACTTGATAATATTACTATTGTTAAAGATCCATCTAACCAACAATATAATGCTGCTCAACAAATATTTGGTACAGCAGGTGAAGCCGGATTCGATAGTTTTAACCTTCCAAAGATGAAATTTAGTTTCGTCGTTGAATTTATACTTTCTGAACAGGCTAAATATTTTATTCAAAACGTACTTGGTGATACTCATGCAGCATTTACAGTACTGAACTGTTCTTATTTTGTTAAAGATGCTAAATTACCAAGTGCATCATTTACCATCGATGAAAAAAATCAGTACAATAAAACCCGTTATCAGTCTGGAAGAATAAAATACAAACCAAGTACTATTACATTCTATGACACTGTTGATAGTAGTGCAGTACTTTTAATAGATGCTTATAAAAAATTCTATTATGGGGATTTCTTTAATAAAGATGCTAACGCATTTGTGAATGATACTTTAAGTTCTCCTACACAATTTGAAAATATTTCAGGAAATTGGGGTCGTTCTGCACTTAATAACGGTCAGTATGATAACCAGTACTTCTTCAAAGCTATTAATATCTATGAAGTAGACAGTCAAAATTACACTGTACACAATATGTATAATGCTTTTATTGAAGATATTGAAACTGAAACCAAATCACATGAAAGTCAGGGTGAGCCATCATTACTAAGTATGTCTTTACGATATGAAGGTATGGGTAATAACGCACCGATCGGACCAGCTATGGGTGCGGCAAGTGTTGAAATAGCTAATATTTTAACTAATACTGCATTATTTGGTAAATCAGGATTCTTTAAATTCTTTGGTGAACTTGATGATAAGAGTGTTGATGCATTAACAGTAAGTGATGTTATCAAAGCTGGTACTAGTGTGTATGATATTGTGAAATCAGTAGAAGATATACTTAAAGGTGATATTAATTCTGATACTATTCGTAATATTGGTAATGCTGTTGTAAGGGGAGCTAATGCTATTGGACTTGGTGATGTAGTAAGTTCTGCTAGTTCTAAATTAGGTTTAGGAAATATACTAGGAGACTTCTAATGCAATCATTTAATCCAGCAAAAATAGGAAACAGCAGACAAGCACAAGGTGTTTATAAGATTCAAAATCCAGCAAAGTATATTGGTTCTAATCCACCAATATACAGAAGTTCATGGGAAAAAGATTTTATGGTTACTTGTGATTTAAATCCTGCAATATTCGAATGGGCAGTAGAGCCTTTCCCAATTAAGTATGTATGTCCATTTGATGGAATTGTAAAAAATTACTGGCCTGACTTTATTATTAAATATGTTGACGCTGATGGTACTATAAAAACACAAATTATAGAGATTAAACCATATAAGCAGACTAATATGGAATCTGCTCGTGGCAGAAAAGATAAAATGATGGTACAAGTGAACTTATATAAGTGGGCATACGCCCAGCAGTTTTGTGAAGAGAATGGTTTAGAGTTTAAAGTACTTACTGAAAAGGAATTATATAAAAAATGATAGAGAAAAAAGGAATAGCTGAGGCACTTAACCTACCTACGCCAGAACAACTGAGTAATCTTCAAGGGATTGAACTTCCAGATTTCTATAATGATGAAGATGAAGAAGAAAAAGAAGATCTTAACATTGAAGAAGCTAGACGTGCTATGGAATCTTTAAAACAAATGCGTATTCAATTGCGTGATATTCCTGATATTACATCAAGAAAGAAGTTATTGGATAAACTTGCTGAAAAAGCTGAAGAAAAGTTCAATGATATTTTCGACAGAGCATTTAATTGTGAAGATAAGTACGCTTCTGAAATGATTAATGCAGCTACTGCTATGTTAAAGATTGCACTTGATGCACATTCTAAGGTAATTGATTCAGATGTTAAGCTTATCGACTTACAAATTAAGAAAGATAAGATTGAAATAGAGTTAAATCAGAATAAAAAACCAAATGATGGTACTGTTAGTGATCAAAACAGTATTGAAGGTGAGAAAGTACGGGTGATGAACCGTAATGAAAGACTTGCTCAACGTAATACTAATAAATAAATTAAAATACTGACGGAGTTTTTATTATGAATAAACTACAAGATATGTTAACTTCACTAAATCCAGTGTTTTCATACCGAATTAAGTTCGCTTGTGAACCAAGTACTGAAGATTTACATCAAATTACCACAAGACTGACTGATCGATATGATGCATTTGATATTGGTGCAGTAAAGAAAACGATTTTCCAAACTAACCCTATTGATTTCTACAATTTAGATTGTGGAGAAATCTGGATGTTTGATTTTAAATGTCATCGTGGTATTCAACCACAACTATTAGTTTTTGAAATCGGAAATTTACTTAAATGGCCTGAAGCATTACTTCATGTTCGTAGTAATGATGATCCATATCAGATGGAATTGTCAAGTACTGAAGACGATATTGATTTTGATGAAGAATATGAGCCACGTTTACTAGATCCAGAATATAAAGAAGTACCTGAAGTGGATGCAGAAGAATTAGGTGGTCAAGGTCGTGCGGATAAAGCTGTTAAAGATGCTGTTGATGCATATAATAAAGATAAGAAGCCCTATTTTGACTTTTTATCAGCAGGTTTTGGTAAAAAGGAGTAATATATGTCCATTCTTAAAGAACTTTTTAATGAAGATTTTAGTAAAGAACTACATGAACAACAATTAAATGAATTAACACAGCCTTATGGTCGTACTACTGGTGCTATTAATCGTGCTAAAGGTGCAGTTAAAGGATTAGTTGGTGGTGGTCAGTATGAACAAGGTGCTGAACAGGCTGGTCAACTGGCAAACCGTTATTTCATGAATTTCAAACGTTTTATTGGTAGTAAATATGGTAGAAAACCACAATATGTTACGTTTGACGATGTAAAAAGCTTCATGGATACAAACAAATTAGATTCAAGTGCATTAGGTACTAACCAGAACATGACTTTTACCCCTAAAGATGTTGCTCAACTATTTTTGAAAGCAGCACAGGAACAAGTTTCTTCTGGTATGGTTAATCCAGCACAAGGACAACCAGCAGCGGGTAGTAATCCTCCAGCATCCAACAGTAATCAACCTCCAGCAGGTAATTCAGGTTCTGGTAATGCAGGTGGAGCACCAGGTGCTGGTAATTCTGGGTCAAATTCTGGTAGTCCAGCAGGTGCAGGTAGTTCATCTAATCCATTAGCTTCATTAACTCAAGATCAACGTAACCAATTACTAGCAATTTTATCAAGAATTTAATAGGAGTATACTATGTCATTTTTAAAATTTGTATTTGAGAACAAATCTCAAACTACAATTCCTAATGGATATAAAATTACTCATAAATCCGGCAAAACCTTTATTAAAGAAAATGGTTCATGGTTTAACGTAAGTAATAATAAAAAACTTGATTATAAAAGTTCTTTGATAATTACTGAACAAGCTATTAGACAAATTAATGAAGATTCTAAACCAGTAATGTATCAAGATGAACGTGGATACAACATTATGCGTGAACCTGATGGTTCTTGGGTTCATGCAGGTACTTTAAAAGAATTAGGTCAAGAAGAAGCTAAAAAATATGAAGAACGTTATCAAAAAGAATATGGTAATTCTTCAGATGATTCAAAATCTGATTCTGAGCAAAGTACTGAAGGTAATAAAGGTTCATCAACTGTTTATAAGGATGATAGAGGATATAATATCATTCGTAATTCTGATGGAAGTTGGGTACATGGTGGTACTCAACAGAAATTAAGTCCAGAAGAAGCCGAAAAATATGAGAAACAATATCAGAAAGATAATAATTCATCAAATACAAATGATTCTGCTAAAAGTGATGAAAGTACTTCTGACAAACCAGCATCAGCAGCACCAGATAGTATCGTAACTGACCCAAATGTGTATCAAGATGACCGTGGTTACAATATTGTTCGTAATCCTGATGGTTCTTGGGTTCATGCAGGTACATTAAAGAAATTAAGTCCAGAAGAATCAGAAAAGTATGAGAAATTATACCAACGTGATAATGATTCTCTATCAGGTATTAAAGACAGATTATCTAGTTCTGATGATTCAAGTGCAGATTCTGATAAATCAAGTTCAAGTGCAGATTCAAGTACTGGTACTGATACTAGTACAGCAGATGCAGGTACACCATCAGATACTACTACCTCCACAGATTCAGAACCTGAAACGACAGATGATAATAGTTCAATACCTAATGGATATATCTATACTTCTGGTAAAGGTAATAAATTCATGTACAAAAATGGTACATGGTTTAACTTAGCAAATAAAAAACCTGTCAATCCAAGTAATGTTAATATGCTGAATACTTCAGCTAAAAAAGCAATCGATGCTTACAATGCTAAAAATGATATTAAGATTGGTGCTAAGGTTACTTCCAAAAGTGGAGTTGAATATACATATAACGGTAGTGGTTTTACATCAGCAGATGGTAAAATTCTATCAGGTGGTGCCGCTCAGTCAGCAATGAACAAGCTCAAATCACAAAATGCTTCTTCTGGTTCTTCACAGGATGATCAATCACAGGGAAGTACTGATACCAGTGCCGATCCTGCTTCTTCTGAACCAAAAGATGATGAATTAGTACCTGGACAGAGTGCACTCGATACACAAGGAACTGGAACACCACCAAGTACTAGTACTGATAGTTCCACTGATGCACAGGATACTTCAAGTACTGATTATAATGCACAAAGTATTATTTCTGGTATTGGTGATTCTGGTAATTCAGGTAATAACCAAGGTTCTTCTGATAATTCCAGTACAACTACATCAAGTACTCAAGGTTCAGGATCTAATGCAGGAACGCCACCAAGTAATCCACAGGATGGTTTAACAAAACTGGCACAAGAAATTAAATCTAACCAGTATAATAAACAAATTATTACTTTACTTTCCCGTGGTAGTGATGTTGATTTAATTGCAGCAGATATATTACTAAAAGGTAATATTCAGGAAGTAATTCGTGAATTACAATCACTAAATAATTCAAATACACAATAAGGATTATATAATGTCTAGAAAACTTAAAGAAGCCGCTGTAAAAGTGGATATTAACGGTCTTGAATCTAGTGATTTGGAAATGCTATCACGTATGCTTCAATTAGCTGGTCAAGCAGAACAAAGTAGTGCACTACAAGGTAGTGCACCTGATCTATCACAAGGTATTAGTGCGTTAGATATTAATGAACCAAGTACTGATATTGGTATGGATTCAATGCAGGAACCAAGTACTGAACTAGATCCAAGTATGGGTGTTTCAATGGTAGGTGATTCCGAGCCTCAAATGGATATAGAGCCTGAAGAAATGGTTGACGTTCAGATGCAGCCTGAGTTAGAATCACATGGTGACTCATTAGGTGATGTGGTCGGTCAAGACGATATTTCTAATGAAACTGATAGCATCTTTGATGAATCCTTTGATATGGCTGCTATGCGTCGTATTGCAGGGTTAAATGAAGATATATCAGATGACAATATTGATGAAGATAATGAATCACCTGAAGGTGATGATGATTCAGAAGAATTAGATGAAGCAAGAATCCTTCCTGATTTGTCTCTGAATGAAGAACCAGAAGAAGTATTCGGTCCATTCCGTTCAAAACAAGAATGTGAAATGAATGGTCAACTGGAAACTAATGGTATTCCTGGTTCTAACTTTATTGTTATTAATAAACCTGATGGTTTTTACTGGAAACGTACAGTACAAGAAGATGCTGAGAATCGTCCAGAACCAGAACAGTTTGATACTGATGGTATTGAACATTCCCGTCATGAATATCGTCATAAGCGTACTAAGCTTGGTGATAATACAATTCTGACTAATATTAATGAAGAAGACGAAGATGATGAAACTGTAGAACAAATTCATGAATCTCTTAATGAACGTTATAAAAAATTCATTGGAGGTAATGAATAATGGAAGACAGTAAAGTACTTCGTAAACTGATGGAAAGTATTGAACCTATTATTGATTCAGAAGATGATGTTGCTCCACCCGAGCAAATCGGAACTGATCCAATGGTATGTTTAAAGAATATTATGGAATCAATTAAAACTATCGCCAGTGCTCTTAAGAATGGCGAGAATATTGATGAAATAACATCAGGTCTACATAATATTTCCGAAGAATTAAAAGAATTAGCATCCAGCGTAAGTCCTATTGAAGAATGTCATGGTACTGAAGGAATGGGACCAGAAATTGTAGATAAAGATGGTGCAGATCTACAGGTATATAACGATCCAGAAGGTGATTCTTATCCTGCAAGGAATGGTTTTGTGGGGTAATTATGATCTTACCCGTGGATTGTACTGAATATCAGGATAATGTACTTAATAAGATTAAAGAAGTTTATGATAGTGAAGGTATTAGTGACCGTATAGTACTAATGAGTATCTTTCACAATTATAGAACTGGTGGTGGTTTAAGATTAAGTGAGAAAGGTTATGATATTTGTATAAAGAATGATTTATATGAATTTCACCAAGTATCACTTCCTAGACTAAAGCAAACATCATTGTTATTTACGTACCTAGACCGTATTTGCAAATTTCCGTATTACGTATTAGGAAACCATCTTTTTTTGAGTGATCGAATCATCGTTACTCATTACACCCTGTGTGATGGAGATTTCGACAAAATTTTCGATACATTTTCGTGAAACGAAAAAATTTTATAACCTATACTTAAAGTGTTGGAACGACACAGAGAAAACAAAGGCTCCCAACAAATCGGAGCCTTCTCTTTTGTCTCAATAAAACAAATTAACTAAGAAGCAATTATTATCCAAAAAGGAAAACAAAATGGCTAAAGAAACTCGTCAAGATAAAATCGGCAATGAAATCACTCTGAAACCTTCTCAGATTTATGCAGCAATGAAAATGGCTGATTCAATTGGCGATTCCATGATGGTGTGGGGTGCTCCTGGTATCGGTAAGTCAATGCTGGCTAAACAGTATGCTAACGAGAACTATCCTCTTCTGAAAGATAACCTTGCTTTGATTGAAAAACTTGAAGCTCGTGTTGCTGATAAAGATGATGACTATACCCAGGCACAACTTGACGCATTCAAGCGTACTCTGATTGATCAGGAAACGAACTTCATTGACTTCCGTCTGTCACAGATTGAACCAACTGACCTTCGTGGTATTCCGGTTCCGGTTAAACGCTTCTCTGATGAAGCTGGTAATGTAGTATTCCAGCACGAAATGCAGGATGGTCAGAACTACCGTGAAAGTACTTCCGTTGAATGGGCTGCTCCTGCTGCACTGAAAATGAATGCTGACTGGAAAGGCGTCATCATGTTTGATGAAATCAACTCCGCGATGCCAATCGTTCAGGCTGCATCTTATCAGTTGATTCTGGATCGTAAAATTGGTGAACTGGAACTACCGAAAGGTGCTTTCATTCTGGCAGCGGGCAACCGTGATACCGATGGTGGTGTAACTTTCGCACTGGCAACTCCACTGCGTGACCGTATGACTCACCTTACCATGAAAGCTGACCTCGAAGATTGGGTTAACAACTTCGCAGTTAAAAACCGTGTACATCCACGTGTAGTAGGTTATCTGAAGTCTGCTGACAGCCACTTCAATACACTGAACCCACAAGATCCTAGCCATGCTGGTGGTACTTCTCCACGTTCATGGGTACGTGTTTCTGACTTCGAGTACTATCGTGATAACGTAGGTAACGGTAATGTTCCTCGTGAAATCATGAAAGCTATGATCTCTGGTCGTATCGGTGATTCGATTGGTAGTACTTACATGGCGTTTACCGAAAACGTGGCTGACCTCCCAGCAACAATGGATATTCTGACTGGTAAAGTTAAAACTCTGGACGGTAAAAACCTGGATATTTCTCAGAACTACTTTATTTCTCTGAACCTGGTTTATAAAATTATCGACCTTAACGAAAGCAAAAACAGCAAAGAACTTCCAATGAAAGAATGGAGTACTCTGTGCGGTAACTTCCTGGAGTTCATTGATAAGAACTTCGGTGATAAGAATAGCAAAGAACTGGTTATTCTGTCAATCCGTACTCTGACTGAAAACAAATGTATGATTCGTGCTAAAGAAGTTCCTCGCTACGAAGCATTTGTTGAGAAGTACTCTGACCTGGTAATCAAGTCACGTAATATCTAATCGATATTAAGATAATAACTGAGGACTACAAAACTATATGTAGTCCTCTCCTTTAATGGAGATTTTAATGAGCAAATTACTTCCAACTCGTGAAGAAAGTGAAAAGTGTCTTGATCGTTTGATGATTGCTCGTACTGCATTGGTACTGCGTTTTCCGTTCTTTGGTATTCTGGCTGTTAAGTTGATTCCCGTTGAACAAAATACATGGTGTCAAACACTGGCAGTTGATGGTCGTCATCTGTATTATAATGTTAAGTTCATTATGGGTGTAACTGATCCAGATGAACGTAAAGAAAAAGAAGAACTGATTCTTAAAAAGCTCCCAGATACAACTCCAGAGCAAATGAAACAGTACTTAGATGGTTTGACTGATAAAAACCTTCTTGCAGCTATTTGTCATGAAATTCTGCACTGTGCTTATAATCACTTCTTGCGTCGTGGCTCACGTGATCCGCAACTTTTTAACAAAGCTGCTGACTATGCTATTAACCAAATGCTGGTACGTGATAATATTGGTGAAATTCAATCTTCATGGTTGTATGATCCAAAGTATGACGGTATGAATGCTGAAGAAATTTATAATTTACTCCAGCAAGAGCAACAAGAAGGTGGCGGCGGTTCTGGTGGTGATACATTTGACCAGCACGGCGGTAGCGGCGATGATTCAAGTAGTGGTCAGAATCGTGGTAAAGCTGGCGATATTATGTCAGGTGACGATGGTGAAGGTCCCGGTATTTCCAAAGAAGATATGGAAAAATACATGGATGACTTTCAAAGTACTATGATGAATGCTAGTGGAGCGGGTAGTACTCCAGCAGAAATCGAACGTATGGTTAATAAACTTCGTAACCCACGTATCGACTGGCGTTCTAAGTTACATCGTACCCTTCGTTCTTGTATCAAAAACGATCTTACTTTCTTGAACCCTAATCGTCGTTCCTGGAGTATGATGGGTTATACTGGTTCTGCTTATGGCTCACCAATTTTCCCAGGACTGAAGCCTGATGAAGAAATTGATATTTGTGTTGCTATCGATACTTCAGGTTCTATCGGTGAACAAATGCTTCGTGATTTCTTGTCAGAAGTATATGGTATCACTAAACAGTTTACTCAGTTCAAGATTCGTTTACTGTGTTTCGATACTTCAGTTCATAATCCAAAAGATTATGATCCGAGTAACGTACAGAAACTTCTTGAGTATGACATTCGTGGCGGCGGCGGTACTATCTTCGAAGCAGTATGGGAACATATGAAAGAAGAAAACTATAAGCCAGCTCAGCTTGTAATGTTTACTGATGGCATGCCATGTAATACATGGGGTGATCCAGATTATTGCAAAACATTGTTCGTAGTTCATACCTATGATGTTGATGCACCATTTGGTGAGACAGTGCATTATAACTACGAAAGCAACGATTAATAAATAAAACAGCCTACTAGAGAAATTTAGTGGGCTGTAATTATTTTTGAAACAAAATGGATTTATATCCTATACTAGTAGTATAGATATATTTGGAAATAAAAATACATGGAGTGTATTAAATGCAAAAAGAAAAAAATGTAAATGATGATGTTCAAGTAGAAGATATTCCACAAGTTGAAAGTACTTCACCTGCTCCTGAACAAATTAATATCCAAATTCAAGATATTCTTGATGCCTTACGTATTATCGAAGTTGCTATTGAACGTTCTGCTTTCAAAGCACCTGAACTCGTAACTGTTATTCCAGTGTATCAGAAACTGAAAGAATTTGGTACTCAGGTTCAAGACGCACAAAATAAACAAGGGGAATAACATGGCTATTCGTCATATTGGTTCTATCAAGAATACAGGTTCTGATGTTATCGTAGTATACCGTTCATTACCAGACGAAAGTGATAAATGTTTAGTAATCTTCAGGGATTCGATCCCTGAAGTTTATATTCATAAAGTACTAACTTTCGTTAATGGTGTAGGTCAACGTAGTGTTGATTTGTTCGAAGTTATGCATGAAGCTGGACTACTTGAAGGGCAGAACATGCTTTCAACTCTTTATAAACACGGTATGCTTAAGAAGTATAGTACCAGTGATATTGTAATGCGTCCAGGTGGTCAACAAACTATTCGTCTCGATGAACTTAATAAGATTATTGATGATGAAAAGCAAAAGAAAATGAAAGATGGTTCAGTTAAAAACTTTAACCCTTTTGATATGGGAAGCGTTGAAGCAACTGAAGCTATGGAAGATCGCGGTTTAGTTGACCGTCTACTTAAACAATATCAGGAACATGTAGATAAAGCACAAGGTTATCTGAATCGTGCAATTGAATTAGATCCGAACGTGAAAGTTCAAGGTACTTCTGATAAAAAAGAAAGTACTGATAAAATCCATCTTGAACTTCCAGTTGATGTATCACAGGCTAAAGCAATTGAACTTCTTAAGAAAGCATTAAAAGAGCATAAAGAAGGGAAACAATGACTATAAGAGATGAAATAATTCAGAAGATAGTTGAAGAACGTATTAAAATACTTAATAACCCAAACAGTTCATCTGATTTTGAAAAGACAAAAAATGATTGGGTTGCTAAAATTGGTTATTACTTATTTGAAACTTCTTCAAGAAATGATAAACATGTTACTTTTGAAGAATTTCGTGAGTCATTGATTAAAGCAGCAGCAATTATTTTAAGTGCTCTTGAAAACAGTCATGAACATGATTTGAAACTTAATGAAGTACTTAATAAATTAAAAGAAGATTCTAATGAACATTGATTTATTCAATTTGCTCAATGAAGAATCCAAAAAATGTGAAAACGTTTGTTATAGCGGCGGTGCTCTTGGCTCCGACCGCTTTTTTGGTATTTGGGCAACTAAAAATAATCATGAATTATTACATTATGGCTTTCAGGGTCATAAGTATAAAGGTCATGATCCAAAATATAATGTTATAGTTCCATCTGTATTTCTTGAATGTACTGAAGTACTTAATATGTTAACAGAAGCCAATAAAACATTAGAAAGTAAGATTCCTGTTAAAGGTACTTATGTTTATAATCTTCTGGCAAGAAATCGTTATCAAATTATTAATACTGAACGTGTTTATTGTATGGTAGAAGAAGTGTATAAAAATACAGTATCCGGTGGTACTGGCTGGGCAGTTGAGATGTAC
>JACCDR010677091.1_pt1 | contig 26960 bp, 38 predicted proteins | sample 7446431 | NCBI WGS metagenome assembly JACCDR01 (sample SAMN15323443, study PRJNA562643) | freshwater metagenome | isolation source: river surface water | place: USA:Blue River Watershed | collected 2017-08-17 | reverse complement strand
TAATAAACTCAGAAGATAATTATACTGATTCAGTTTTTGGAGAATCAGATACATTTGGATCAGAATCTCCATATGGAGGATCTTCAGAACAATATCAAGTAAGAGTAAATTTTAAAACACAAAAATGCCAAAGCATTAAATTGTCAATAGAAGATTCTCAAGCTTCAGATTTTGGTGAAAGCTTACAAATATCAAATATATTATTTGTAGTAGGCGTTAAATCAAGTGAATTTAAAGTTGGACAATCAAACGTATTTAAAACGGAATAGCATGGAACCAAAAACATTATACGGAAAATACATATTAGAAAGAGAAAATAAATTCATATTAGAAAAAGAATATGGATTTGCCACTTACATATACGAAAACGACTATATGTATGTAATAGATATTTTTGTAGTAAAAGAAGAAAGAAGAAATAAAAAATCTAAAGAACTACACGACGAATTAGTATTAATAGCGAAAGCAAACGGAAAAAACAAACTAATAGGCTCAGTATGTTCAAATGCAAACGGAGCTACAGAAAGTTTAAAGTTTTTATTATCCCATGACTTCAAACTTTTACATAATGACAATAGTATGATATATTTTTCAAAGGAGATATAATTATGGGTGGAGTAGTAAATACAGTAAAAAGCGTTGTAAACAATACAGTAGGCGGAGTTTCTGGACTTGGTAAAACATTAGGTGGAGAAAATCGCGTTAAAGGACAAGAAAGAAATATAAATGCAAACGCTTTTAATATTAAAGACGCAGCGGCAAAATCTAAACTTGCTCAACAAGGATCAGATTTAGCCACTAAACAAGCAGCTCAAGCGGCTTCACAACAACAAGCAGCCAGAGCTAATCAAAGTGGTTTGATATCTCAACTACAAGCTCAAGCAGCAGGAAAAGGTCCTTCTCTAGCTTCAGCACAATTAAAAGCAGCATCAGATAGAAGTCTTGCACAGCAATTAGCAGCAGCATCAGCGCAGCGTGGAGGAAATCAAGCAGCTTTACAAAGAGCATTAGCAAATTCACAAGCCGCTCAAAGCGCTCAATTAGCACAAGAATCAGCACAAGCACGTATTCAAGAACAAATGGCAGCTAGATCACAGTTAGCAGACGTATTACAATCTCAACGTGGAACTGATTTACAATCTCAACTAGCTCAACAACAAGCAGCAGCTCAAGGATTAGGACAAGCTTTTGATATTAACGCAGCTCAACAAGCACAACAAGCAGCTTTAGAGAAATTACGTACAGATCAATTTTTAGCAGCTCAAGGATTAACTGCTACAGGCGCAGCAGCAGCAGCACAAGCACAGTCAGGTTTATTAGGTGGAATTGCTCAAGGTGCTGGTGCAGCATTTGGAAAAACATCTGACAAAAGAGCTAAAAAAGATATAAAAAATTCATCAGCAGATGTTCAAAAATTTCTAGATGCTTTATCAGCTAAAAAATATAAATATAAAGACGAAAATGCCCCTGGAGCAGGACATGGGGAGCAATATGGAATAATGGCGCAAGATTTAGAAAAATCACAAATGGGTAAATCATTTGTGAAAGAACTAAATGGAGTTAAAACAGTAGACACTGTTCAAGGATTTGGAGCCGTATTAGCAGCTCAATCAGAATTAAATAAACGTTTAAAAGAATTAGAAAAAAAATCATCTAAAAAGGATTAAACAATGAACGATATAAAAAACCCAATGCCTTTAAATCCACAAGACGCAGAATCATTAGCAAACTCAGGTTTTCTATCTCCAGAAACTTTAAATATGATTAATCCAAATGCCGCAGTTTTACCAGCTACTACGGAAAATCAAGTATCAACTCCAGCAGCACCATATCAATTCAAATCAAATCCAGAGCACGATAAAATTAAACAAAATCTAAACTCAATAATGGGAGTAAATAAACCAGCAATTGAACCAGCAGTTAATTTACCAGAAACATCTGCGGAGCCTCAACCTGATTTTGCACAACAAGCACAAGATGCTTCTGATATTGCAATCGCTACTGGAGCAAATAAAGAGCAAATAAAATCAGATATAGCTTCTCAAAATGCAATACAATCATCAGCTCAACAACAACAAAAAGAATTAGATTCTATTCAAGCCGAAATTGATAAAGAAAACGAAGCATATAAAAATATGAAAATGGAAGATATTTTTCAAGATGATAAAGCACCAATTTCAAAAACACAAGCTATACTAGCAATTATGCTAGGAGGCATCGGTCAAGGTTTAACAGGTTCAAACGTTAATCTAGGATTAGAAGCCGTAAACAAAACAATGGATGATTACTTTGAAAAACAAAAATTCACACAAAAAGAAAAAATAGCAAAAAAACAACGCGTATTTGATTTAATGAAGCTACAACTAGACAAACAAGCAATGCAAACTGATGATCAGCTTAAACTTGCAAAAATTGCTCAAATACAATCAGATATAGATTTAAATAAACAAAAATTACTTGCAGACCAAGCTAAAGTAGCTAAAGATTCTTTATTAGCCCAAAGACTAGCTTCATCCGAAGGACTATCTCGCGAAGAAGTGTTTGCACTTGATCCAAAATTACAAGACAAGGCAGTAGTATTTTCAGATGGTCGTGCTAGATTTGCAGTGAATTCAGAAACAGCTAAAAAATTAAGAAATGAAGTTATACCAAACGCTAAATCAGCAATAGATGGAATAAATAAATTAAAAGCATATTCTGATAAATTCGCAGGAGGGTCTTTAAATCTTGCAGATAGAGCGGAAGCTGATACAATTGCACAAACATTAAAAGGATCTCTTAGACTTGAATTATTTGGACCAGGTGTAATGACTGACAAAGAACAAGCATTAGCAAATAAAATTATAGGAAATCCGACAAATATTTTATCAATGTCAGGTCTAGAGAAAAGAAAATTAAATACTTTAATGCAAAAACTAGAATATTCAACGAGAGAAAAAATTAAAGCAGCCGGTATTCAATTACCACCTTCAAAAAACGAACAAAAAATACAACAAGTTATGAAAATGAACAAAGGCTTATCACGCGATAAAGCAATGAGTGCATTAATTGAAGCTGGAAAATGGGATTCAGAAGAGTCTTCATTTTAGTATAAAATAGCCGTAAAAGGATAAAAAATGTCTGAAAAAATAGACTTAACAGGAGTAGATGAAATTGACTCACAACCAGTAAATTCATCGCCTGACATTCTATCTCCAGCAGATATGAATGAAGTAAACAAAGCCGTAGAAATGGATCAAAAATACGGAGACGTTCCACTAAAAGCAGCCGCATTAGGTGCAGCACGTGGAATGAGCTTTGGTATATCTGATCAAGCATTAGTTAAATCAGGACTAGCTACATCAGAAGAATTAGATGAAATAAAAACACGAAATAAAATAGCTTCACTAACTGGAGAAGTAGCCGGAACTGCTGCATCTTTATTATCTCCAGCTTCTCCAGCTTCAGCAGTTGCAAAAGCCGGATTAGCTACAGAAAAATTTGCAGAAAAAGCATTTATAAATGCATTAGCATCTGAAGGTAAAAAATCAGTAGCTAAAGAAATTGTAAAAAAAGCAATCCCAAAAGCGCTTGGTTCAGCAGTTGAAGGCGCGGCATATGGAGCTGGTCAATTAGTATCTGAAGAAGCTTTAGGAAACGCAGACATTACTGCCGAAAATATGTTAGCACATGCTGGCACTGGAGCATTATTTGGAGCCGTAGCAGGTGGACTATTTGAAGCCCCAAAAGCTCTTATACCAATGAAAGATAAAGCTACTTCAGTTGTAAAATCAAAAATAGGAGATCCAGTTGATTCAGCATTAGACTTATTTGGTGTATCTGCAACACAAAGAGCAAAATTTAAATCACAAAATAAACAATTTGTAGATGAATTACCCACATGGACAGTTGAAAAAGCAAAATTAGGCTGGTTTACAGACAGTCAATCTCTTAAAAATAATTTAACAAAAATAAGAGAATATTCAGGTGAAAAAATCGGCTCACTAATGAAAAACATGGACGATATAGCAATATCAAATCAAACTATATTACCAACGAATCAAGCAGTATATGCAAACTTAGCTAAAAAAATATCAGATGATATTTTAGATAAATATTCTATAATTGTAAATAAAGAAAAAACATTAGCCGCCCCAGGATTTCAAGAACAATTAAGACCAGTTAAATCTATTAGAAATACTTTCATGGAATTAGCGGAAAAATCAGGACAAATCAACGCATCAGAATTACACGGACTAAGAATGAAAATAGACGAATTAATAAAATTCGATAAAGCTCCTGGCACATTTACACTAAAAGAAAAAGCATTAAACGATATCAGGTATATGCTAAATGATGAAATTAATTTGATTGCAAAAAACGCATCAACAGCAGACACATCAGGACAATTTACAAACATACTAGACGATTTATTAGAAGCTAATAAAGACTTCTCATATGCATCAAGATTAATCCCAAACATAGAGAAAAAAGTTGAAAAAGAAGCCGCTAAAAAAGGCATATTCAACCTAACCGACGTCGTAGCTGGAATATCAGGCGCAGCCATTGATCCAACTCTAGGACTAGGAACAGTAGTAGTTAAAAAACTAATGGAAGCCGATGTTCGTAGGAGAATTGTTTTACTTGCAAACATGGAAAAACAAAATAAACTAATAAACGATAAAATAACTTCCAATGTAAAAGATTTTTTTAAACAAATAAATCAACCTTCTAAAACTATAATAAGAACTACTATATTAAAATCAGCATTATCAACAAATGAAAAAGGTAAAAAACCTGAAAACAAAAAACAAGCTTTTAAAAATATTCAAGACAATATTTCAAGACTATCTTCGAATCCAGAAGAATTATCAAACCTTATGGCAAAAAGAACTATGCAAATGCAAAAAATTGCACCAAATATTACAGAATCTGTAACTAATAACGCTGTAAAAGGTTTACAATTTCTACAAGCAAAATTACCAAAACCAACAGTAGACAATACCACTAACATATTTTCAAAGCGCGAATTCATTCCATCAGATTTACAAATGTCAAAATTTGAAAGATATTTAGAAGTAGTAGAAAACCCTATATCAGCATTAGAAGATATGAAAGAAGGATCATTAACTAGGGAAGCCGCAGAAGCTTTAAAAATTGTTTATCCTAACATGTTTAAAAAAATGCAATTAGAAGTAATTAATCAATTAAATGATAATAAAGAATCAATCCCATATGCAAAAAGAATTCAACTAGGAATTTTACTTGATGTTCCAACTGATGTATCATTAAAACCAGAATATGTTGCAGCATTACAAGCAAATTTAGCAATTCAAGAGCAAGCTCCAAAAGCTACTCCTACAAAAGCAGAAAATTTGTCAATAGCTGAAAGACAAGAAACAGAAGCAAATAAAATAGCTCAAAGGAAGTAATAATGGAAATAATACTATTCATATGCATAATAACTTTAATAATATTTAAAAACGAACTAGGAATAACAGAATAATATAAGCATAACTACTGGCTTATAAACCACTAACCCACAAGGAGTTAAAATGTCAAGAAAACAAAGCGTAGCATCTTTTCATATGATCGACGCAGGCGACTTATCCGGCAACATCACATCATCAATTACTAACGTATTGAATTTAGATAAAGCTTCAATATATTTATCATGGACTGGATCATCTCCAGTAGGCGAAATGATTGTAGAAGCTAGAAACGGAGATTCCGAATCTTGGTACGAACTAGATTTCGGATCAACTATTTCAATATCAGGTAACTCAGGAGATCACCAAATAGTATTTAATGAATTACCTTTTACATCTATTAGATTATCCTATACTCGCACAAGCGGATCAGGTTCAATAGATGCAATCATAACTTTAAAAACAATAGGAGCTTAATATGTCTTTATTTGTATATCCTCCAGTATCATTATCCATTTCAGGCGGAGCCACAGCAGCAAAACAAGATGCTCAAACAGCTCTTTTGACTGCTATAGATGCTGATACTTCAAATATTTCAACAAAATCAGATGCAATAGCAACTTCAACAGCATCAATTGATGGGAAAATAACTACATGTGACACAGGCGCAGTAGTAGTGTCAACTTTACCAAATGTTACACTAAATACTCTTACTCCAGTAGATTTTTTAGATTCAGGAGTAGTAAATTCAGCAAGTACAAACATTACAGCAGGTGGATTATCAGTAGTAGCTTCATTAGCTGCAAATGTTAAAGAATTGGAAATAGTAGACGATATTGGTGACTACATGACTTTAACAAATGGCGCAGGCACCGTATTAGCATATTTACCTCTAGGCGGTGGACGTGTAAAAGTTTCCATAGCATCAGGTACAGCTTTAAAATTAGCAAGCGTAAGCGGTTCAACAATTTCTTCAGGCAAAATTGCAATAAATTTTTTAGGTTAATTTTAACCTACTAGCCAAAGGAGGCTACAATGAGCGCAGCAATTTTTAACGGTACAGCAGTTAAAATATTAAAAGATATTTTAAAATTTAAAGACGGCACAGAAATTTCATCAACTGATGCAACTAATACTGTAAAAAACACATCAACTTCAACAGATAATGCAATCGCTCGTTTCGATTCTACCACTGGAAAACTTGTTCAAAACTCAGGAGTAACAATTGATGACTCCGATAATGTTATTATTCCAGGAAATTTAACAGTTAATGGCACTACTACAACATTTAACACTACAACACTTGACGTTGAAGATGCAAACATTACTGTTAATAAAAACGGAAATCAAGCTACAGCAGACGCATCAGATGCAGGATTTACCGTTGAAATGTCAGACGCGACTCACGCGACTATTCACTATGATTCAACCACTACTTCGAAATTTAAAATTGGAAACGTTGGATCAACTGTAGAAGTAGCAGATATTTCTTCATCTCAATCATTTTCAAATAAAGGCATTAATGCAGATAATAATATATTATCAAACATTGCCAATGCTAATATTAAATCAGCAGCAGCAATTGCTTTAAATAAATTAGCTGCCACTACTGCATCACGTGCTTTAGTTTCAGATGCTTCAGGTTTCGTTACAGCAGCTACAACTACTAGCACTGAAATAGGCTACGTAAATGGCGTTACTTCTGCAATTCAAACACAAATAAATTCAAAAATCGCCATCACTGAAGTTTTTTCTGTATTATCAAGCTCAGGCACTTTTACAGCTACGTCAAATTCCACACACTTAGTTGATACTTCAGGCGGAGCTGCTTCTATTACTTTACCTGCCGTATCACTTAGCAGATTTGTTCATATTAAAGATAAAGGAAACGCAGAAGCTAATAATATAACCATAACTCCAGCATCAGGAACAATTGATGGATCAGCGTCTTTAGTTATAAGTTCTAATTATGGATCTGTTATGTTAGTTTCTGATGGTACAAATTGGTTTATCATCTGATATGAAAACATGTAATATCTGTAAAGTTACTTTAGTAGTAAATGAAAATTGGAATTTAAGCTTTCAAAGAAAAAATTATTATATTTGTAAAGAATGTAGGAAAAAATACAGTAAAAACTACAGAGATAATAATAAAAATAAATTAAAAGAAAAATATACTATATATTATAAAGAAAATACTGACAACATATTAGAATATCAAAAAAATTACTACGAAAAAAATAAAGAACTAAAAAAACAATACAGCATAGACTATTATAAAAAATATAAAAACTCTATTAAAAATAAAAATAAAACATACAGAGAAATGAATAAAGAAAGAATAATAAAGCAAAAAAATAAATGGAGATTAAATAACCTATGCATTAAAAGAAGTTCAAATGCCAGATATAGAGCATATAAAGGAAAAGCGTCTATAGGAAATTATAAAAAAGAAATAAACAATATTTATAAAAAATGTAGAGAATTAGAAAAAATGACAAACATAAAATACCACGTTGACCATATTATACCATTAAATGGAAAAACAGTATGTGGCTTACACGTCCCATGGAATCTTCAAATAATAAAAGCAGAAGATAATTTAAAAAAAGGTAATAAAATAACAAAAAACTATAACATAGTCGTTACATCCGAATAACTCGGATATAGTTTAAAAACTAAATAACAAAGGAATTTCAATGGCTTACATCGGTCAATCACCTAAAGTAAAAAGTGTAAAATACACTCCACAGTCATCAATACCTAGCAACGCATCAGAAGGACAAGTGTTTTATTCAGACGGAACAGCATCATCTGAAGGTCTATATGTATATAAAAACGGCGCATGGGTTTCAGTAGGTTCAAGCGCTTCAGGAATTAATTATATTACTAATCCAGACGCAGAAAGTGGAATCACCGGATGGTCTGAATTCGACGACGGCGCAGTTTCAGAACCAGTTGACGGTACTGGAGGCACAGCCGCTAACATTACTCTATCTCAAAACACTTCTTCACCTTTACGTGGTGTAGCAGATTTTAAAATTGCAAAAGGTGCAGCAGACGCTCAAGGTGAAGGTGTTTCTTTTGATTTTTCAATTGACAACGCCGACAAAGCTTCAGTATTAAAAATTTCATTCGACTATAGCGTTACAGCAAATTACGCAGACGACGATATGTCAGTATTTATCTACGATGTAACTAATTCAGCTATTATACCTGTTTCAGCTCCAGAAATTAAAGCTTCTTCACAATCAGAAATTCACATCTGTACGTTTCAAACTGCTTCCAATTCAACATCTTATAGATTAATTTTAATGTGTGTAAGTACGAATGCAACAGCATATAATTTCAACATGGACAATGTTCAAGTAGGTCCATATATAAAAACAACTTCACCAGTCAAATTAGATACGAAAACATCATCAGGAACATTATCAAACACTACAAATAATACTTCATCTTTTGTAGAATCAATGGACGGTGATACATTAATATATAGTGGGTTAGTAACTTGGTCAGGTGCAGGAGCAGGAACAACTTTTGACATAACCATACCTTCAGGATATGCCGCAGACGCTACAAAAGTTCCAGGAGGAGTGTTTAATAATTTAGCTACAGTAGGAAACGCCGAATGGTACGATTCTTCAGCTACAAGAAGTTACGATTTAAATTGTTACCTAGCAAACTCAACCACACTAAGATTTAACGACTCATCTTCGGCAAACTCAGTTTGGGATGGTTCTCAAGCTGCATCTGGAGATGCCTTAAGTTTTCAAGTCAGAATACCATTAACAGGTAAATCATCAAATCAAATAATTGCGGACGAATATGCGAATAGAAATATATTATTAAGAGCACAAGGAAATGGAGGAACCTCCTTAACAGCAAACGTAACAAATATAGACTTTACCGAAGTAACGGACAATTGTGCCGCATTTAATGGAACTCAATTTACAATACCATCAAGCGGTTTTTATATATTCTCAGGATCAATAAGAATTACATCAGCAGCTACTATTGGAATAGATTCTTATATTAATGGATCTGTAGCTAGTAGAGTAGGAATAGGAAGTTCGACTCATGATACTACCCCATTCTTTTACGCTGATGAGTTTACAGCAGGACAAGTAGTATCTTTTAGATGCAGTTCTTCAGTCACACTTACAAATACGGCATCAAATCATTATCTAAGAGTATCAAGAATAAAAGATTCACGCAGCCTTCTATCAGAAGAAAAAGTATATATGCGCTGCTCCGGTAACGCCGCATCAGCATCCGCAGGAAATCCAGTAATATTTCCAAGTACTGACTTCGATTCTCATGGTGCATATAGCACTTCTACAGGATTATATACCGTACCGTCTTCAGGAATATACAGAATATCTGGATTTGTTGAATCCGCTAATACTGCTATATTGCTAAATGCATGTAAAAACGGAACAACAGACGTAGCAGCAGGTGTAACAGATTCTAACGGAGAAGGATGTTTTACAACATTAATGAATATGACAAAAGGACAAACAATTTCTCTTGAACCATCCGGAACTTTAGATATTACATCTGGACATATGGCAATAGAAAAAATATAAACACATTTAGCACTTTAGTTTTTATTACGCTAAAGTGCTAAAACTCATAAAAAAGAAAGAAGGAGCGCTAGTATGAGAATTCAAAATGAAGCATTAACATTATCAGGCACTGACATGCGAGATGATATAACATCTAATCCAATCTGGTTAGGTCATATTGCATATTATAGTATTCAATTAGTATTTACCGGAACTCCAAACGGAAGTTTCAAATTACAAGCATCAAATGATATAGGTTCTAATGAAATGAACTTAGCAAACGCATCAATCACTAATTGGACTGACATTTCTGGCTCCGCTACAACCGTTTCAGCAGCAGGAGATTTAATGTTTAACGCAGAAAACGCCGGATATCGCTGGGTACGTGTAGTATGGACTGATTCAACTTCAGGAAATCCATCAACACTAACAAGCGCTAGATTCAATGTAAAAGGAGTCTAACCATGGCTTCTCAAATAAAAGTAATTTCAGGAACTTCAGAAGTTAAAGTATCAAATTTCTCAAAATCAGCATACAGTGATAATATTGCAGTAACTCTTACTCCAGTAGTAGTAGGATCAGCAGTATATAAATTTATTCCAGCAAATTTTAGAACATTTACCGATGGATCAGGAACAGCCACAACTACTACAAATTTATTCAAAGTTACATCTGGAACTTCAACTGGAAATTACGGAGTAATAAGATCGTTTAGATCTTTATCATATAGAGAAGGAGAAGGAGCAATTGTAAGAATTGCGGCAAGATTTCCAGAAAATACAGCAAATTCTTGGACTGGAGCCGGCGCATTTAACATAGGAGATGAATTCTCATTTGGATACAACGGCACCACATTTGGTATATGGCACAGATACGGAGGAAAAGCAGAAGTACAAACACTAACACTATCAGCAGGCGCTTCCGGTGTAGAAACTGCAACACTAACTTTAGCAAATACAGTGTTTTCAATTCCAATAACATCAGGAACTACTCAAAAAAATGCATATGAAATAGCCGCATATGTTACTGCAAACTCCACCGCATGGGAAGCATGGCAAGTTGATAATACAGTAACATTTAACGCCCTATCAGATGGTAACAAAACTGGAACTTTTTCCTACAGCGCTTCCGGAACTTCAGCAGGATCTCTAGCTGAAACAACTGCCGGAATTACAAAAACATCGGTACATTACCCACAATCTACATGGAATTCTGGCGTATTCGCTAGTTTTGATCCATCAAAAGGAAATACTTACCAAATAAATATTAAAAATGGATACGGCGATATTGATTTTTTAATTGAAAATCCAGAAACAGAACAATTTGAACGTGTACATAACATACATTGGGCAAATAAAAATACAACAACAAATTGCGTAAATCCATCTTTGCATTTAGGCATTTATGCAACAGCATTAGGGACCATATCTGCAGTTACTGTAGAATGTCCTTATGTAGCTGGATTTACTACAGGAACTTTTGAACAAACAAGAAATCCAAGAGCGTATTCAAATACTAAATCAATTGCAACAACTAATACAAACATTTTAACTATTAGAACTAAAAAAGTATTTAACGGAGAATCAAATCAAGCAGAAATAGATCCCTTAAAATTATCATTGGCTAATGATGGAGGTAAATCTGCTATTTTTGAACTAAGGTCAAATCCAACCGTATCTGGAACTCCGAATTTTCAAAACGTAGGAACAAACCTAATTTCAGATTACGATGTAAGTGGAACAACTGTTTCAGGTGGAACATTATTAGCAACATTCACCGTTGCCAAAGGTACTACATTATTAGTTAATTTAAAAGAATTAGATCTAAGATTACCACCAAGCACAGTACTAGTAATAAGCGGATATATGACTTCTGGAGCAGCATCAGATTTATCAGCAGCTATTACTTGGTACGAAGATTTATACTAGGATTATAATATGAAAAAAGATTTTCAACTTAAAAAAGAACATAAAAACCCAGAAGGCGGACTTAGCGAAAAAGGTAGAGATGCTTATAACTCAGCAACAGGATCTAACCTAAAAAGACCAGTAAGCCTTAAGCAAGCTATTAAATCAAAGATAGCCTCTAAAAGAAGAAAATCTTTTTGCGCACGAATGGAAGGAATGAAAGAAAAATTAACAAGTGAAAAAACTGCAAAAGATCCAGATTCAAGAATAAATAAAGCTTTAAGAAAATGGGATTGCTAGCATCATGATTGAAAAAATATTAAAAGACAAATATGTTTTAAAATCTAAAAAATCTAATAAAAAATTAGGCGAATTCAGATCATTAGAAGACGCTAAAAAAAGAGAAAAGCAAATTAATTTTTTTAAAGCTTTAAAAGCCGGAAAAATAAAATAGGATTATAATATGAAACAGGAAGTTGAAAAATTACACGACAAACTTGATAAAGTAGATTCTAGATTAGATAAAATAGATATTCATTTAGCAGTATATAACGAACAGTTAAAAATTCATATCAAAAGAACAGAAATGCTAGAAAAAGAAGTAGAACCTATAAAATCCCATGTTACTCAAGTTAGAGGTGTAGTTTCATTTCTTGGATTATTAAGTTTAATTATTGGAATCATTTTATCACTAAAATCATTTATATAGGAGTTATATGGCATCACAATATGTAGAACTTGGGGGCGGAGGATCAGCATCGTTACCTGATTCAGGCGTCACAGCCGGTACATATGGAACTGCTCGTAAATGGGCAGGATTTACAGTAGACGCTACTGGAATTATTACATCAGCATCAGAGTACATATCATGTCCTCCGTTTTCAGTTGGAGATGGATCAGCAGGATCAGTTACATATACATCAGGAACAACAACACTAAGTGCAGATTTATTTGCAACAGCAGTAGAAATTCAAAACGGAGCTACTTTATATACAAACGGATTTCGTATTTTTTGCACAGGAACTTTTACAATAAATTCAGGCGGAACGCTAAGCTACGTTTCTTCAAACTTAAATGGAAACAACGGAGGCGGAACTGGAGCAGCAGGATCAGCCGGTAACGGTGGATCTGGAAATAAATTAGTAGGAGCAATATATTCAGGAGTAAACGGTGGCGCTGGACAACTTGCAGCAGGTTCTAACGGCACAGGAACTTCAACAATTCCAGGAACAATAGGACGTGCAGGCGGCGCAGGAGGCACAGCAGGAACAGGATCATCTGGAGCAGGCGGAACAGGCGGAACAGATGGAGGAAGATCTCCATTTGCACCAATTAGATACGTAAATCAATCAGGAACTCAAGGAGTATTTTCAATAGCATCAGGTAACGGAGGATCAGGTGGTGGTGGCGGCGGCGGTGACGGCGTAAACAAAGGAGGAGGCGGCGGTGGAGGTGGATCGTCAGGTGGAATAATAGCAGTGTATTGTCACACATTTGTTAACAACGGAACTGTAAGCGCTCCAGGCGGAAACGGCGGTAACGGAGGTTATCCGGCAACAGCAGGTGCAAATGCTGGAGGCGGCGGTGGAGGCGGTGGAGGTGCCGGTGGATGTTTTTACTTACTATGCGTAACATTAAGTGCACTAGGTACTATATCACTTTCAGGCGGAACAGGCGGAACAGGTGGACTAGGATTTGGAACTGGTACAGCCGGAGCAAACGGTTCTAACGGAAGTGATGGAAATTCTTACGTATATGAGCATGCAACAGGAAATTGGACAGTAACAGCATCATAAGGAGACTATTATGTATATACATGAAGTTAGAGATAGAATAACTAACGAATTAATAGCAACACATGCTTTTGAATCGGAACCTTCTGAAGAAAGAAAACAGACATTAAATAATGTGTACTTACATTCTGACCAAATACAGGAGATTGAAAATGGACAAGAATAAAACATTAGCCAAAAAAATACTATCAAAAGCAGAATTTGATGAAATGAAACACGCGGGAGACGCTAAATCAATAATAAAAGGTGCTACTGAACATATGAATACTAATCAAATTGCACCCATAGTGGATGGTCAAGAATTAAAAGATAAAACAAATCTTGGAAAAATAAAATTAGCCGCTAGAAAATTCCAAGAAGCCGGACAAATGGATAAAGCGTCAGATTTAATAAAAAAAGCAATGGAATCTAAAGCTTTCAAAAGAGTAAGTGAAAATGTTGCAAAAAGAGGTATAAAATCACTACCAGTAATTGGAACCTTAGGCGCCGCATTAATGCAAAAAGATGCATCAGCCGCTATACCTGGAGATGCTGACGTAGCCGGTCCAGAAAAAGGATCACCAGAATACGACTTTGAAAACGATAAAATGTCAAAAGAAGAAAAAGACGCTTTTATCAGATCAAGACTAAAACAGTCAAAAAGACCTAACAAATAACCATACACAAGGAGATAACCATGCTTATTATTTTAAAAGAGATTGGTAAAGTACTATTAAGCGCTTTTTTAACTGAAAAATTTATCAAAGAATTTGTCATCTACGTATTAGAAAAATTAGTAGTTAAAACCGACAATGATATTGACGATGAAATCGTTAAAAAAATTAAAGAAGCAATGAAAGTACAATAATACCTTCATCGCCATTATATACAATGGACAAAAAGCATATAATCTTCAGTATTAACTCAGCTCCTTATTCGATTAATCAATATTTTTATGGAAATAGGTCCATCAAAAGAAAAGAAACAGTCGAATGGGAGCTTACTATTTTAGAACAACTTAGATTTAAACAAATACAAGACGATTTTCAATCATTAAAATCTCAATTTGATCCATGTAAACATTCTATTAATGTAGAACTTGACTTTTATTATCCAAAAGATATATTATATACTAAACAAAAACAAATAAGTTCAAGAGCTTTTGATGTTACAAACGTTGAAAAGCCGTTAATAGATTTATTATTTCTTAAAAAATATTGCACAAATAGCGTAAAAAATATGGAGATTGATGATAAATATATTACCAAGCTAATCTCCCAAAAAAAACATTCAGAAAAGTACAGAATAGACGTTAAAATCGAATTAATTGATCTTCAATTTGATTAATATAAATAGCCACTTTAGTACTTCTATATCTTGGAACTTTACACTCATCATATTTCATATCAGTAGCCCAGCAATATCCTAATATGTTAATAGTTTTATCAATTAAATTAACATTAGTAAAAGCAAATATATCATACTCCGTAGGTGTTTTAACAACTTTATCGCTTCTCTGTAATAGCCAAGAATTACCATATTTCTTAACACTTTCCACGCCTTGGGATTTAACATGTATATTAACTTCATCAAATTGTAAATCAGCGTTAAAACTTTTTCTTTTTGCTTCATAAATTTTCATATCTGGTTCTTCAATTTTATATCCTAATTCTATTAAATGATTATAAATAGCCCATTCTCCTAATGTACCAATTACAATATCTTCTATCATTTTATTTTGATTACTTTCCCCTCTATATGCATATAAATTACTACTTTTTCCTATCCTATCATGGGCAAATTTTTTACATTTTTCATATAATTCTTCATCTATATTATATATCATTCTATTTCCTTAATAAATTTAATAATAAAACCAAAATAGTTCCACCAGCACTTGTGTATTTAAGAATATTATTATTTTTTTCTAAATCGGCATTAATCTGTTCTAATGATTTTATTTTATCATCCTGTTTTTTTATTAACTCGTCTTGAGTATCTATCTGATGTTTCTGTTCCTGAGTTACTTTATAACATTTATCTAAAACAACATCACACGTCGGTATTTTTTCCGCTCTTATATTTGTTATAATCATTAATAAAATCATCATAACTATTATCAACTTTTTTATCTTCATCTTGTACTTCCTTTTTTAAATCAATTATTTCTTTATTTAGTTTTTTCATTTTTAATTTACGATATAATTCCTTAACTATGTCAATAATTAAATCAACAATTAATAATATTGTATTTTTCATTCAAAATCTCCTAATCTCGCAGGACAATAAAAAGCATGATGTAATTTAGCCGTACTTTTTCCGTAAGTTTTTGCAGCTCCACACTCACACTTAGGAGGATCTGCAAAATCTATAGAAAATTCATATAAATCCCTTGTTTCATTTTTAAATTTAACTCTATATTCGTGTGATAAATTAATAAAATCAAAATTTAAGTACTCTACTATTTGACCAGTACCATAAAACATACTATATTTCATTTTTACTAAATCACCTTTTTTAAATTTTGGATCATCATGTATACTCATAAAATCTCCTTAGTGAGCATCATAAAAATTAGTCCCAATAGCAGCAGGAGCTTTTAATTTAAGAGAAATTTTATAGGAATTCTCCATTAAATATTGAACCATTTTTTTACATCTATCAGCCATATGATCTGGAACTTCGACAATAATTTGATCGTGAATTTGCGCCACAACTCTTGCATTTAACCCTAATCTTTTTAATTCTCTATTTATAGCAATACAAGCCCTATTAGTTATGGAAGCAGCTAAACTTTGTATTTGAAAATTTCTACTATTATTTACATAGTTTTTCATTTCTTTAGCTAAAAACTTTATTTGATTATATTTAGCAGGAGCATCGTGATATTTTTTCCATAATTTTAAACTATCAAATATATCATCACCATGTGAATAATAAATTTTAGGAGCTTTAGGCATATGTCTAATTCTACCAGCTTCAGATTTCACATATCCCAATGTTAAACAGTCCTGTTTGCTTTTTTCCATCCAAGATTTTAAATTTGGAAACGCATTCAAATAATCATCAATAAGTTTAGCCGCTTCTTTTTGATCAATATTTAAACTCAACCCTAAAGCATAATCACCTAAACCATACGGAACACCTAAGCAATAAGCTTTACTTTTTTGTCTTAACGGTTTATTTTTCTTTCCTAAATAATTATCATCAGCAGGATCAGCACTATATTCATGTAATTTTTCAGTAGCAATAGCAATAGTAGAGTAAAAATCTAAATTATTTTTAAATATATTTTTTAACCCTTCATCATTACTAACGTGGGCAAATACGTGAGGTTCAAGTGAGTTATAATCCGCATCAATAAACTTATACCCATCTCTAACAATAAAAAATCGTCTAATTAAATTATTATATTTTAAAACTACTTCTGATAATTCCCCATCTTCTTTCGGTCTAGGTAATTGTTGCAAATCAGATCCATATCTACCACTAATAGTCCTATGTTGGAAAAAACTAGGATAAAAAATATCGCCGTCTTTTTGCTCTAAAAATCTTTCAATATAAGTAGACTTGATTTTATTTAATTTATTATACTCTATTAAATTATATACCCATTTATATTTATTTTTAATTTTATCTAAAAAATCATTATCAATTTGATCATTTCCCTTATCAGTCTTAGAATCCGATTCTTCTCCCAGCTTATCAAAGAACAACTTTTTTAAATGATGCTTACTACTTAAGTTAAACATATATTCGTGAGCATTATCTTTATACCATAATCGCTGAATCGCTATAATATCTTCATTATCTAGTGGAATTTTATGAATTAAAAAATCCTTAAAAACACTATCATCTAATTTTTCTAAATTCGCCAAAGTTAAACTATATTTTCCAGTTTTAGTTTTAGGTAATTTTAAATCTGCATAAACACAAACATATTGAGCAAATTCGCCAGCATTATGCATCGGCAATTCTTTATTTAAATACCATTTTTCAAAATCATCCAACAATGGTTTTATTTCCGCTTGTATATCGTCTTCTATTTTCTTAATATCAGCTTTAATTTTCTCCAACGTATCATACATTAGTGGTAAATCTAATCTTACACCTCTATCTTCCATATCAATAGTAACTTCTTTATATAAAGGCATTACTTCATCATCAAAATAAAACTTAGATAAACCTTGTTTAACTATCTCAGCTTCATAAATTTCATTTAATTTAAAAGTTAACAAACAATCTTGAATACAATATTTACCTAATAAATCTACATCAGCTTTAAAATATTCGCTCGACGGATCGCCGCCATTTGCTAATATAGAATTTTTCATAGCAATTTGTTCTTCTTTAGCATCAGATCCAAAAACAGCCTCAGCCACTTCTTTAAGTTGAAAAGGTCTATCTTCATCCACTGTATGTTTTGCTAACATTCCATCACTCCACATAGAAGGAGCTAGATCAATATTGTAATAATGTCTATTAAATTTAACCTCAAACGCGCCATTCCATCCAACCCATTTCTTATGTTTTAAAAGTTCAATAATTTCTTCGCAAACTCTTTTAGGAACCAATTCAACTAGTTCAGATCCATTCCATACTAAATGAGCAACATAAAAACCTTGAATATTATTAGAAACTCCAAATCCAATAATTTTACCATTTCTAGGATTTAAAGAATTTGTTTCAATATCAAACGCTAATTTTTCATTATTTAATATAAAACTATGTATATGATGTATATCATTTATTGATTTAATAATCACACGACCTCCAAAAAAATGCCGGTCTATTCCCGGCGGTCAATTCATAAATATGAATAAATTCTACAATTACTCAGCAATTAAAAGTGAAAAAGTGTGTGATTTCTTACCTTTCATTTTTCCGTTTTTAATCTCTTTCATACCTTCGTACGATAACTGAACATAATCACCAACTGTAACTTTAGACATTTTAAAACCTAGATTACCACCAGCATTTACAATAACAATAGATCCATCTTCTTTTTCAAATTTGTAATCATTTTTGTCTTCATTGTAATGATTTTTAATAGCTTCAATAAAAACACCTTCGACGATTACTCCAGTAGTTCCATTTTTTTGAAGTTCTGATGGTCTAATAAAAGTGACAGTTGTATCACCTTCTGGTTTTTTCCACAATTTCTCTGCGCTCATTTTGAGACTCCTTTGGATATTAGTGAAGATCTATTCTCCACTTGCAGTTTTAATAGCTTTTTCAATAGAAGTAATATTTTTACTTAAACTTTCTTTATACATATTATGTAAATCATTTTCTAATTCGTATTGTTTTTGTAGTTTTTCAGTTTCTAATAAACTTAATTCAGACTTTAATTCTAAATTCTCAGCTTTAATAATTTCCAAATCTTGAACAGCTTTAGTAGCTTTTTCAGTAATGTCAATAATTTGATTAACAAGTAAATTCACATCTAGTTTTAAATCCATAAATACCTCCTATGGTAAAATAATAATATCACCACTTAAATCTAGTGTCAAGTTCCTTTTTATTGAGCTTGTGGCTTGTATATAAAATCATAATATTGGCAGCAGCATGTAATAAATGAGACATCCCTGATTCAGAATCAACATCTTCCCCAGCCATAAATTTCATTAAATGTCGCATACAACTATCATAAGGCGTATGATATTCTTGCCCCAATGCCCAATTATATTTACCATATTTTTGAGCGCTTTTAGTCATTAAATCAGCTAATTCAACTACAAATCTAGGATCTAATTGACTAACTTCAGGTTTTCCACCATTTAATCTTTTACTACCAGTAGAACTTAAATGTAATTCTTCACTCATTTTACGCTCCTTTTTACATTTAAAACAATCAGCACTTAATTCATCTACACACATTGCTTTTTTACATTTAACACAATTTTTCATCATGAATCAGTACTCCATATATAATAAACTATCATCATATTCTCTTAAGTAAATCATTTCTTCAATTCTAGCAATTTCTTGTTCCGTTTTTTTAGACAACGTATAAATATTTGGACACTTATAAAAAGTAGATTTCCTATCAAAATAAATAGTATTATACAATATTCTAATTCTTTTTAAGTCATCAATCTTTTCTCTACATTCTAATAAAGTCATTTAAACCTCCAATATTTCATATCCCGAATCTATTTTATCATTTTTTACATCTTTTTCCAATACCCAAATTCCACTTTTTTTACATTTTTTATATATTGACAATGCTTTTATTATTTTAGAATCTCCAATTGCCCTAGTTTTATCAGATAATTTGTAAATATCACAAGTAGCTTCACGCTTACCTAAAACTAAGAAATAAAAATCAAATTTTTTACCATAATGTAATTCAAACATTTTTAAATACAAAGCCGCACTTAGATCATATCCAAATGATTCAATAGTATATTTAAAATTATCAACATCAGTAGGACTACTAGTAGTTTTCACATCTACAATATAACCTTCATCAATGTTAATGTAATCAGCTCTCACTTTTATAGGTACGTCTAATAATTCTCCAAATAGTGATAATTCGGGTTTTCCATTTTTAATTAAAGACACCGCTTCTGGAAGTTCACCATATGTTTGTACCCATTTTTCAACTTTAATCTTTTGCGACTTAGATAATAATATTTTATCAGGATTAGCAATTTTGAATTTTTCCCATTCTTCACCTTTTTTCTGCAATCCACTAAATATTTTATATTCATCAGTATTATCAGGCTCTAATATTAAAGTATGTGCATAACTACCTTCGTCAAAATTAGCCTGAGTACTTGAACTAACTTCTTTTTTATTTCCTAAAATTTTTTCACTATAAAAATCTTGAGGATTTTTTAAAAGCAATTTTAAATTAGATGATGATAAATGCTCTTTTTCACCATGATAAACTTCATTACTACATTCTACAATTCCCTTCATTATTTTAATCCTTTTAATATGTGACAAATAACATCTACTGTCCATCCGTTACCTAACATTTTATAACGTTGAAAATTTGAAACATGGTTGGTATAATTATCTGGAACAGTTTGCAATCTTTCACATTCTAACGGAGTTAATTTTCGCCAATTAGAATCAAAAGTATTCGTAGAAAAAACTAGTTGCCTTCTATGTTTTTCAAAATAAGATTTTAAATTACCACCTTTAAAATAATTAGCATCAATGCAATGTGACTTATCTCGATCAACAACGCCAGTTTCTAATATACTATTTAAGGTAATATTTTTATCTTCTGGCTGCAACACTTCTTCAATATTAGTCCAATAATACCTTTGTCTATTTTGAGCAGAAACTAAGGCAGAATTAATCAAGTACTTATTCACTTTACCTAAAGCGCATTCAGTATGAGATGTTATGTATTGCTCAAATTCCTTTTTCATCTTTACGTTTTCTATTAAAAATTTTGCATTAGGATTAGCCGATAGTACTTTTTTCATAATATCTAACATAGTCCAAAAGAGCATACCTCGTTCATCTTTATCCCCTAATTGCTTGCCAGCTATAGACCAAGCTTGACATGGAAATCCTCCTGTAGCTAAATCAATGCTAGACCAATCAATATCCCACTCTTTATACTTAGTTATATTTCCAAGCTGAATAGTGTCAGGATAATTTGATTGAGTTACTTTAATAGCATACTTATCTATCTCACTAGCATAATATTTAGTTGGAGTAATTCCTATTCGATTAAGTGCAATTTGTCCACAAGACATTCCATCAAATAAACTTAAGACATTCATAATACTCCTACAATATTTCTAAGAACCATTTTTTAATATCATCTTCAACCCTCAACACTACGTTAAAAATCCCAGGATATTTATTTTGTAGCTCCATAAAACGACCCCTACCAACTCTAGTAGAGTATCCAAAATTTTCTTTAATTGACTCACCAGCATCGTGTATTTTAATAGTCTCACCTTTATGTTTACCACAGTATTCAGACAAAAACCATTCTTCCCATTCTTTTAATCCCATTGCTCTAACTTGTTCAGTTCTATCAGTTATAAAAACTTTTGACATCTCTTGAACATCCACCTCAACATGCCATAAATAACAAGCAAGTTTTTCAATATTCTCCATATCCAATAATAATTTAATATGATCAGGAGTCATAATTTCAACTAATTTTAAATCAGTTAAATCAACTATAGAAAATCTTCTATCGTCCGCAGTTAAATTAATAGAGTCCATGTTATTAGAAGAAACATAAAAATTTGCATAGTTCTTTATTTCTTTTGCATCAATGCCTTTCTTCTCAATTTCAATATTATCATTTACAACAAGCTTTAACTTATCTTCATCTTCTTTTTCTTTAATAAAAATTTCATCACAATAAACAAGTCTTTTATTTGATATTTGGGCATTAAACGTACCTTTAAACATCCGATCACTACCAGCGTAAGAATTTTCCTTACCAAATAATAATCTCATGATTTCACCCAACACACCTTTACCAATACCTTGTTTTCCAATAGTAGCTAATATACAATAGTTTTTTCTTCTAAGACCATTAGCAATCCATTTTACAATATAATCATAAGAACGTTTATTATTACCAACCAAATGCATTAAAAAATCATGATAAATTTTAGGCATTTTATCTTCTTTTTTAGGCTCAATTTTTCCATCACTATAAAACCAATCCTCTAACCATTTTGGCGGAACATATGTATTATAAGTATAAGCACCGTCTTCATTCTCCAATAATAAACCAGGATCAAACGGTTTATATTCATATTCCGCCGTATATATTCTAGATTTAAAATCATACTTAGCATCAAACAATTCACCTAATCTTTGCCTATGTATAGAACTAATTTTTCTATAAGCTGAATCTAAGACCATTACTCTTTGATCTTCACCATTAACGTCACAAACTAATTTAGATCTTACTATTTTTTGTATAAGTCCGTAATTAGGATATGATTTTATAGCATCACTGACAATATTATTAATCGTTCTTTCATCATAATCAGATTTATGAGATAATAATACTCTTAAATTTACTTCATCATATCCAAACTTAATATATTTAATACATAATCTTTGACATTCATCAATACTTATCCTAGACGACTTTTCTGCCATTTTTTCTCCTATGATCATTAAATGCATGATTTACTGCGGTGAGAAGTTTGTATTTAGGATATCCTACCTCAAGCAGCTTGTCAAAAGCACTATTCCATAATATTTCAATAAACAAATCTTTATTATTACCAATTCCTCCGTAATCTATTGCAAACTTAGTAACTCTATATAAATTACCATAGCAATTAGACGGAGCTGCCCATGGCACATAAGTTAATTCATCCCTTAGCGACTTAGGAGCATATTTCCAAAAATCTTCAACAGTTTCTACAACTAAACTAGATTTATTTACAACTTCATTATATGATTTAAAGACTTTTGGAAGTTTAAGAGATTCTAAATATTCCAAACTTACTCTATTATTTAAACTAATCAAAGTTTGCATATTACCATTCTCTCTCATTACATCTGGAGTTCTGGAAAGTCTAGACGGATTTTTACACGTTTGATCTATAAATGACGACAATCCCTTAGGATATGTATAACCAAGCGCTCTAGCTTCTAGATCGATTTTAGCCGCTATACGCTCCCATAATTCACGATACGTGTATTTTGATTCATCAATGTGATAAACAGCATCTAAAGGCTTTTCTAGGCTTATAATCGCATGTACAGATTTACCACCAGAATAAACTAAAGAAGTAAAAGGAATCTTACAATTATTAAATATATTTAATTGATCATCAATACTTAAACAATCAATTTCAAATAAAAAATTTCTAAATTTAGTAACATTTATATCAGCCCTTCTAGGGACATTTTTATTATAATATTCTCTAGATTCATATCCATAATCATATTCAGTACTTAAAGGATTAATACAAAAGAATTCTCCATCTAAAGTTTCTAAATTATTGAAAACTTTATTAGCTTTAAAATCTCCGACGCAAATTCCATCACCTACGTCAAACAATGTTCCTATAAAATCACTCATAATTCCTCCGTTTACAGCTTTACAGATCGGTTACAGGTGCCGTTACAGCTCTTAAGTTACCGATTTAATTAAGTTTTTAACCATTTTACAGAAATTACAGCAAAAACTCAAATTGCTCCGTATAGACCGCTTAGTATTTTCTTGTCTATATTATATGTACCTTCTGCACTTAATCACTTAAGCGCTTATTTACTTATTCACTGAATTACTAATTTACCTGTAACACCTGTTAACTCTTATGCAATCTTAATCATATTAAGCACTTAAGCACTAAATCACTCTGTAAACTAACACTGTTAACAATCATGTATTTACAGTAAACCTTAAAGTAATTCATAATTTATTATGTTTCTTCTTAAAAAGCAGCTTAAGCACTTAAGCACTTAAGCTACTAAATCACATCGACACTTAAGCCGCCTAAATCCTCTTACTCTTTACCGTCTTTATTGATTTCATCGATAATACCATCTCCGTCCGTATCGTATCCGTCGATTTTACCATCATTGTTTTCGTCTATACCACGCTTTTGTTGCTTCACCTCATATAAGCCTCCACCTAAATTATTTAATCCAGACAACGCTTTTTGCAATTCTAACAATCTATTAACACGCTGATACGTGTCATAGGCTATAAAAATTAAATAAGCGTACATCAAATTAACGCTTTCTTTGTACAAACAAGCTCCAATTAATAATTTAACTACTAAATCAAAAATTAATTCAGTTAAAATAGCAAACATTTTTCCACCTTTTTTCACTTAAGCATTTATTTGCTTAAGCACTTATAAACAAAATTTATTTAACCATTTATTAATACATGCTTAGGATTATTAATACAATTTTCTAAATACTTAACCACTTCTAAATGCCCATTTGCACTTGCCCACCTAAGCGCCCAATCATCCTTTGCATGCATATTCGCACCTAAACTGCATAAATACTTAACCACTTCTAAGTATCCATTCATACACGCATAACTAAACGCATAATAATCCAATGCACGCACATTCACACCTAAACTTACAAAATGCTTCACCATGCTTAAATTACCTATCCTGCAAAAATACTCAAACGATTTTTGTATGTCTAAACTCACAAAGCCCTCCTTCATTTAATAATCCTGAATCTGCGCCTTCTCCTCAAGTAGCGCCATCCATTTAGCGACCACCTCAATGTAATAACTATCATCAGCGTCATCGGCAGCATGCAATACAATATAATCAAAATCAAAAGTATTACTGTATGCATTTTTCACCCTTCTGTGACTCATTAATCCATACGGTACGTATTCCATTATGCATTCCTAGTGTTTTAGCACAACTATATTATAGTATCACATCATCCCAAAAACCGCAAATATTTAAATCATTTAAACCCATTTAATCCTACCGAATACTCGATAAAATCATCTTCATACACTATTCTTTCTTTCCTAACTTTCTTCAATGCTAAACCAGAATCCGCAATAGCATAATAACCACAATAAACACAAACACCTTCAGCGTCTACCTCCGTCTCATGCTCAATAGCTGTATATTCTACATCATCGCCACTTTTTTTGCCACAATTGCATTTATATGTAATCACTTATAACTCCTTATCGCACTTAAGCGACTCTTTAACTTAAAAAACTCGTTTAATCCCGATTCAACGCTATATTGATTAATCCCGATTCAACGCTATATCGACTAATCCCGATTCAACGCTATACTGATTAATCCCTATTTAATGCTAAACCAACTCAACATGAGGATAATCTTTAAATCTAAATGTCCTACCCAATCTAACTTTAATCTTATGTTTATCAGCAATTTCTTGCACTTTATCCAACATAGTATTAAATCTGCCTATATCATTCCAATCAATCGGAGACGGCGCTATATCAACTGCCAAACTCGGAGTCACATTATGCTTACTCAATGGAAATTTCAATTTACTTTTTCCCTCAGCATATGCTTTATCTTGATCTTCCTTCCCTCTATAACCACACAACACACTAATATCCATATGTTCAAGTAATTCGTTTACAATCACTTGCAATCTAGGATCACATTCCAACAGTTTTTGCGCACCTTTTGTACTTAGTTTGTACTTAGCCATGTTTTCACTCCTTCATTTTTATGTTTTAATAAAAATTCTCTAATTTCTTCAGTTTTTGCATACCTAAGCGCTTCATCATTCCTTACATATACATTCGCACCTAAACTTACTAAACACTTAACCACTTCTAAATGCCCATTTTCACTTGCATACCTAAGCGCATAATCATCCGATGCATGCACATCCGCACCTAAACTTACTAAATACTTAACCACGTCTAAATGCCCATTGTAACTTGCCAACCTAAGCACATAATCATCCATAGCATGCACATTCGCACCTAAACTTACTAAATACTTAACCACTTCTAAACGCCCACACGCACTTGCATACCTAAGCGCTTCATCATCCTCTGCACGCACATTCGCACCTAAACTTACAAAATGCTTCACCATGCTTAAATTACCTTTCCTGCAAAAATACTTAAACGCTTCTTGTACACTAAAATCCATAAAATCCTCCTACATCCTGCTAGTTTGCAACCACTGAAACAGTGACAACATCTTCATAATCCCCTGCCTCAATACTTTCCAAATCCACACCAATGTACGAAATCTTAAGCGGCTTACTTTCTAATCCGATAACCGACTTATTAATCTCGCTTAATCCATTCAAGTCTAAAAGCGTACTATCATATTTTAAACTATATGCTACAAAAGCCGTCCCATTTAAAAGTTTTCCATTGTTCAATGAATCAAAAGTGATTTTATACCCAAGTGACGAATTGCTTAAACTATTAACATACCCTATGATCAAATCATTTTGCGTGCTTCCTAAGTCCAAAGAAGTTGATCCGTTTGAAACTATAGAAACACTTAACACTCGTGGCACGTTTCCACGTAAAATAATACTCCCGCTTGTAGCAGTAAAAGCATATTTTGTCATGATTAAAAACGTTATTAACGTAATCAATTTAATTAATGTATTCATTTTACATTCCTTTTTTCATTTATGCACTTTTGTAAATACTTAACCACTTCTAAATGCCCATTCTCACTTGCCCATCTAAGCGCATAATCATCCTCAGCACTCACATTCGCACCTAAACTGCATAAATACTTAACCACTTCTAAATGACCATTTTCACTTGCACACCTAAGCGCATAATCATCCCATGCATGCACATTCGCACCTAAACTTACTAAATACTTAACCACTTCTAAATGCCCATTC
>JACCDR011866475.1_pt1 | contig 26964 bp, 58 predicted proteins | sample 7446431 | NCBI WGS metagenome assembly JACCDR01 (sample SAMN15323443, study PRJNA562643) | freshwater metagenome | isolation source: river surface water | place: USA:Blue River Watershed | collected 2017-08-17 | reverse complement strand
TCAACTCCTGCCCTACGTCACCATTTCTGTAATTGGAGAAAAGGCTACTGATACCAGCACAAATAAGAGTGCAGAATATTAACTGCTAACGGCACGGCAACACAGCATGTCGCAAGACAAAAACGTAGAGCAGGGGCAGCGCCTGACAGGCCAGCAGGTAGCAATAATATGATCACACTATGATGCTCTGAAGTAGGTAGTCGAAATTACCATGCGCAGGCCACACATAGTAGTTTAAATGGCAAAACACCAGCTATGCGATATGCTGTTGGGCGCTGGCGAGTGTGGGTTCGAGTCCCATCTATGTGTGGTATATTTCACCAAATACTAATTCTGCGTATAAGTAGCAAAATTTATATGACAAAATATACATTTAACTGTAAATGTGAAGGAGAGATAATCTCTTTACCAATTCAGCAATCAAACGGATTATACGAGCTTAATAGAGATGGACGCACTCTATTTTTTAATGGCACCTATCTCAAAGCAGAGCACGACTCTGCACGCTCGATAAGCCGCAAATGGCTGGATGGCACCACGCAGTTCCATTGCGAATGCTGCAATGACTGTGCCAGAATTACTAAAAATAATTGAATTGTCAGGCATACTGTTTTTTTAATATAAAAACCATGACGTGGATAGCTCAGATGGTAGAGCAGCAATAGAAAACTAATTCTAGGTCACCATTTTGAACTACAGTTCCGAATGACCTAGGTTATCATGGCATTGCGGGTCGCGTGTTCGAGTCACGCTCCATGTCTACATTTCTAGGTCCGTTTGGGATAGGCATAATCGCCTTCTGGCAGAAACCGGAAGACTCTAACCGCCACCAACATTTAGACCTATATGGGGACCTTGGCCGAGTGGCTTAAGGCGTAACAACCCTGTCGTACACCCATTTGAACCACGGTTCCGTTCGTATGGCAGTTATCTTGAAGATTTATATTTCTTAACGGAAATCGCAAGTTCGAATCTTGCAGGTCCCCACCCTTTCACACGAACACCCATGCCCACAGCCCTTATACAAAGAAACCCTAATAAGGTAATATATCCTGCTTTACGAGCAGCCGAAGGCTTTGGTCTATTAGGATATGTAGTCGAGTGGTTCGATGAACTGCCTGAATCACTAGAAGACTGTATAGTGGCAGGATACATCCCAACTGTCCGCGAGGCTGTTCGGCGTATTTCTGGAATAGCGCCAGAAATATTCAACTATCCGAACAGCTTACTGCCCTTTACTGGCAGGGAAATCTCTACAACCACTCTTGGAGAGGTACGCAATTCCCCGCACAAGTGGCCTATATTTATGAAGCCAGCTGGTGAAATAAAAGCATTCACTGGAGTGTTGGTGCAAAATATTCGTGGATTATACTCCTCATCAACCCTGCCACCCGAAACGCCAGTCCACATTTCAACACCTAAGAAGTTTCTATCAGAATACAGGTGTTTTATCCAAAATGGACAAATAGTTGGCTGTCGGCCATATAAGGGTGACCCTTTAGTATTCCCAAATCCGGATAGAATTAGGGAAATGATTGCGGCCTGGACAGACTCACCTGCCGCCTATTGTCTTGATGTTGGTATTGACGATGTTGGTGAAACCCTACTGATCGAAATAAACGACGGTTACGCTGCGGGGTGTTACGGGTTAGATCCGCTCATTTATGCCAGATGGCTGGAGACAAGATGGTGTCAACTAACAGGGTCACAGCCAATACCGTAATCCTACCGGGGGACGTACTCTACGCGGCGCAAACATATCGCTGCGCAATCGCGACGGTCGTCCAAGCTAATGGACCCACAGTTTACGTAAACTACAGGGGCATGCATATGAATATGTCACGGCGATCCATATGTAGCTGGTACATATTCAGGCCCACTTTCAAGGTAGGACAGCGCGTATTTTTATTTAGCGGCACGACTGCCATCCTCGGAGAATTAAGAGTTTTTAGCAATTATATCGCATATCAACACGAGGATAGGTGGATACCGCCAGACAAGATAGCTGCAAAGTGGTGTGCTCCATGATTAAGTTTGGTGATCTTTTTGTATTTGGTGGGGCAGAGCATACCTATAGAGCTATTCGTATTGACGAGCACTATGTCAATGGCTGGTCGCGCGAAAGAGTCCACCGATTGCCACACAAATACCGGGTGGGCGACACAGTTTTACTAAAAAATGGTTCCTTTGCAAAAGTACACGTTGCCGTAAAAACTCTTGGCTCATTCGCATATCACATGAGTGATGGCAAGATTTACGACGAAGCTCATATTTTATGCAAGGTGTGTGGCATATGATCAAGTATAGAGATATATTTATGTGGGGCGGTCGACCTATGAGGGCTGTCGATATCGGCAATTCTTATGTAAACGGCCAATATTACAAAGGACAGTGTCATCCGGTCAACCGCTATCGTCCAAATGAGCGCGTTATCCTATCGAACGGGTCAATCGCTATTATAGAAGATGTCTGGTGGAACTCCTATTATGGTGAATGCGAGTATGCTGTGTTTGGGACCGACTTTATGATTTTACAAAAGAATATTGTATCCAAGTGGTGTCTGTCGAACAAAATTAGGTGCACGAAAAGCGTCTTAACGCACGGGCCAACGTGTGCTATTGAATGGCGGAGTTGAGCCTTGGGAGTCGTAAATTTCGATAGTAAGGAAATTCCCTGAAGAGCATATAATTTTTAGAACCCATCATTTGCATTAGGACACTTGTATGCTCAGAATTAATGATTTAATTCGGACTAAGGACGCTTACCCCAGATTTCAAATAATATATACCATATCTCCATCTATAGTAAATGGATATTTAAGGCGCGAGGACGTTACACGATTAAACAAGTGGCGTATGGGACAGAGGGTACTTACAGTTTATGGCGCCACACCGCACATTGTCGGCCTGCGCGTAGTGAATGAGCAATGCGTCTACCGCCTTTCATATGGCGTTGAGTGTTATGACGCGTATATAGTGTGCAGGTGGTGTCGAGATGACCGATGAAATAAGGTTGGGCGACCTGATTAGCGTCGGACCAGACATTTATAGAGTACATTTCCTACCCCCCAGAAAAGGAGCAATACGTCTACTCCATAAGTATAGAGTGGGACAGCGCGTACTAACCAAGTACGGTGATGTGGATACCATTTATTATATAGATATGCACTACAACGGCACCTTTGTATATGGATTTCATCATACTGGGGGTTGCGCTGAAGATAAAATAGTGTCTAGGATGTGCAGGTAGCCATGGCCACATTCCAGGTAGGTAGTTATATATATGAACGTGGCGCACTCCAACCATACATATTTAGGGTGGATAAAATACTTTCTGACAGATATTTGATCACAGCAAATGGCCGAAATCAGAGTAAGATAGACCACTCTTATGCACTTACATGGAATATGTGCCACAACCGTTATTTTGCCGGACAAACAGTGCTTCTTAAGACAGGCCGAACCTTTAGGATATTATTTTCTAAAATCGCGGAGGCGCAAGCCACCGTGTGGTACTACGACGGCTGGGGTAAGCGCACAACAGAGCAAGAGATTGTCTGTAGGTTTTGCCCGTCAAAGGCTTTAAGGTAACATGAATAATACAATAAGGGTAAACGATCTAGTGTGCGTGGCCGGGATGGGCTATCGAGTATTTTCCATCGAGGACGGAAGGACTATAAACAATGGCGCTTACCCATTAAGTGCATGTACCAGGTTGCCGCATAAGTATCGACCAAGACAACTAGTATATGTACCGAAGTACGGCATACGGATGATAACGGTGGTCTACACCTCAGGCAGCTCATTATCGCAGTTTGTATACGGTCTACGTGGCGTCAACGACCCCCCAATTGAAGAGGATAAGATAGGCTGCTTGATATGTAACTATAAGAACTAGGAGATTTAGAAATGTGCAAATTACATTTGTTGGTAGACAATCGCGGTGACGATGATGGCGCACTCTATAGCCTCATTGCGGCATTTTCAACGACAGAATTGCTGCTAAAGTACTACGAGCAGCTCATAAAAGATCATCCAAATCTAAGGCAGTATCTATATCACGAGCCAGTCGCCTTTCATAAGAAATCAGCTACTGATCTGGCCTATGTTGTGGGGACGGACGACAAGCCACTTTGCGCCTTTACATCGGAAGCAGATGCCATAGACTGGGCCGATGATTGGTTTGATGAAAACCCTACCGGCGATTTGTATGGATTCGTGGTATATATAGATCCAAAGTATGGCTAAGCTACATAATAAATATCATAAAACGGCACCTGCTGATGCCATCTATATCGGTAGACCATCTAAGTGGGGCAATCCTTTCTCACATATGGATGGCACCACTGCAGAGTGGAAAGTGTCTTCAAGAGAAGAGGCTGTTGCTAAATACGAGGCTTGGCTACTAGCGCAACCCGAACTGATATCAGCGGCTCAAAAAGAGTTGGTTGGCAGAGATCTGGTGTGCTACTGTACTCCACTAAAATGCCATGGAGACGTCCTCATAAGGATAGCAAATGATAAACCTGTATAATGTTAATGGTCTGATGTTTTGGAACAAGGAGGAGATTGCCTTACGAGAGCATTTTTGCCAGACCTTTGCCCGCGAACTTGAATCAATTCTTAAGTCCACTAACAGAGCCTGGGAATTTGTAGAGATTGAGGCGCCGCTCCTGACCCCATCTGACCTACTCAATGCCAACTACACCACTGCCGATGTTTGGGCGCAAGGTGGCGATGAACAGCTTACCCTTAGGCCAGAAACTACACCCGGCAGCTACAGATACGCCGAACACCTGCTTAACAATCAAACATCAGTCAGGACGCCATTCTGCGTTTGGCAGTCCGGGAAATCATTTCGGCGAGAGCAAGATCAAGTAACTAAAAACATGAGGCTTAAGGAGTTCTATCAGCAAGAATTCCAGTGCTTATACACAAGCGACTCCAAGAATGACTATCACGCCGCCATATTACAACCAATGTGCGATGTTGTGGCTAAGTACGTAGGCTTGCCTGCCAGGGTTGTTGATTCAGATCGCCTCCCAGACTATTCATTAAAGACATCGGACATCGAAGTTGATAATGGTGATAAATGGATGGAAGTTTCTTCAATTTCATTACGAAAAGACTTTGCAACTCCAGCCAAATTTGCAAATGGTCAAAAGTCTATTCTGGTACTTGAAGTTGCTATTGGGCTAGATCGCTGTGTATATAACTTTTTAAATAAAAAATGATAACTCAATTCTTTAACAAAATTTATGTACAGCTGAGTAATTGGTTCTCCTCTCTCTTTAGGAAGACTGGTCGCATACCACTCTTTGATGAAAGGTCCAAGGATTACCCCGTAATTCTTGATGGAGTCCCTACGGAACTGCGCTCTGTTATGTGGCGTAGGAACTTACCAGCCCTTGACCAGGGCCGTAAATCATCATGCACTGGAAATGCAGTGGTAGGGGTATTGGCGACAGAACCAAACGTGAACGATGGTATAGCTGATCGCATCACTTTTAACCAACAATTAGCTATAGATATCTACTCTAAGGCAACCACGCTGGATAAATTTGGCTGGACATATCCGCCAACCGATCGTGGAAGCTCATGCCTAGCTGCAATGAAGGCAGCTAAAGCTATGGGTCTGATTAAGCAGTATCGCTGGTGCTTCGGTATTCAAGATATTCTAAGAACCCTATCATATATAGGACCAGTAATTACTGGCATTAACTGGTATTCTGGATTTAATCGCCCTGATTCATCTGGTGAAATTCATTTGAGCGGGGAAAAAACGGGCGGACACGCAATCCAGCTTATTGGAATTGACGTAGAAAACCAAAGGGTTTGGGCTGTAAATTCCTGGGGGCCTCGTTGGGGGATCCAGGGTCGGTTTTGCATCTCATTCCAGTTAATGGAAAGGCTCCTAAAGGAGCGTGGAGAGGGCGTGGTGGCAATACTATGAATATTCTGGCCATGGATTACTATTTGGATGGTGGCACTATACATATTCGCACTGATCATGGTGATTTCTATATCGATTATCGACTAGGGACTAAAACTCCAGGAGTCCTTTATTCGGCATATCCTACAGACTCTTCCATTCCCGTAGATCCTACAGAGCTAATAGCCGCCTTAAAAGCACACTCTCATGTACGTGGTGCCGCTGACGCAGCCAGGCGCCTAGAAAAATTAATTTAGCGGACAGGGACGCATCCGCATATGAATTCAAGCCTCCCATGCCGCACAGCGGGACTTGCTGAATGGGTAGTAACAAACTAACAAACGGTACCAGTATAGTGCCCCATGCAAGTGGGGGCGGCAAAGAATCCGTCCAAACTATTTATGAAAAAAACAATATTACTATTAATTTATCTCGCTGCAAGCTGTTCACCGTCATCCGCCGAGGACTCAGCCGAGTTAGGTCATATAACATGCTACTCAAATGATGTCGTCATATACGATGGCGTGTATAAGAAATATATAACCACCAACGGTTCATCTATCATATTTTATGATCAGGACTTGCACCAAGTCCGGGTGACTGGTAATTGCATCGCTAAAGCTTTTAAGTGAGCCCCACAGGAGAGTATATGAGATTAATCTTCGCCCTTACCGCCTTATTTACCATGTCTTGTACTGATTCGCAGATTAGCGCCATTACCGCATATGGCGACTCTGCACGGATCGTTTGTCACTCAGGCGGCAAAGTGATCTATGATGGCCGCTCTACTGGCAAAATCCATTCCGAACAGCAAAGTGACGGGTATTACTTTCGCGATGCTGCCACAGGCAGGCTGATTGAGGTTTCAGGTGAGTGCTTTATTGATTATGGTGCTCCGAAAGATGCAGGGACCGATGTTCGCCCATGACCCGCAAAAATGAAAATGCATCGGCACCTTCCGACCTAGAGGATAAACTGGTTGCCGCTGTGATTCAAGCTATGAATGATTCTGAGGATCGGAATATGGATCCCGAACTCTGGGTCCGTTACTATCTGCTGCCAGCTTTAAAGGCGGCAAAGCTCAAGGTAGTCAATGCACGATAGTGCACCAACCCTTCCGGTTGCAGGATGTTCACGGCAGAACGTAGCCACTAGTAAGTTTGCAACTGCAAGAGATGCGCTAAGATATGTATTTTTCGGCAGGGGCAGTCAATATCTGCAGCTACTATATAGTGATTCTGAGAAAATTAAGCAGTTGCATGGCGCGAGTCACGTCTTTGACGCACTTGTAAGATATAGGTGCGAGAGCGAACGTCACCCATTTATGCACGCACAATTCCGCTGTTATTGCGGCAAGTGGTTGCATTAGGACATATTATGCTATCCGTTTTATCAAAAGTGCTGCAACAATTACCGCCGCTATTAAATTCAGCAGACGGATGGGACTCACTACTCATAAATCGTCGGAAACCAGTCACCAGGCGCATATTTCGCCAAATCGATGGCTACCGGGTTTGCCTACACGAATTTGAAGAGTGCTCTGTAGAGGAATCTTTTGCGCACCCTCATCCATGGCCAGCCGCTTTTGCCATACTTAAGGGCAGCTACCTCATGGGCGTAGGTCGTTCAGCAGACCGTTACACCAAGCCAGAATCACTCGACACTCAAATACTTATGGTACCAGGCTCCCGATACCAAATAGTCGACCCGCTCGTATGGCATCAAATCACTCCAGTCAACTCAGATCGCGTCCTTACGGTAATGGTGAACCGGGAACCTTGGGCCTCGAATATGGCACACTCTGCGGTCAGAACTACCGCAGGAAAAGATTTGGAAAAGCTAGCACCAGAAGTATTGCAACGCCTACTTGATGAATTTAAGGACCTATTATGATTCATAAATCAGAAATCCCCAGATTGATCAATCAAATTATTGAAAAAGAGTGCGAAAGAATGTGCCAAGATCTTTCCGCCAAGATTTTGCAGAGCCCAGGCGCAGGTGGTTGGCACATTACCAGCCCACTACATGGCACCGAGATAAATACAAAGATTATATCTAGATTCAAAGAGAAGTGTGCCGCCTCTGGTTTTGAAGTTAGGTGCCCAGTCAACTCACGCTCTGTGGTAGTCTCATGAGCCTATGTGGGCAATCAAAGCATTGCTGTTATTCGTGCCGCAAATGCAGGATGATAATGTACGCTTGCTGGGCTTGTCGCGATACTCAAAAGCTACTAAGCGGCAAACTGTGCGCTGACTGCCCCGTACCATGCAACCAGTGCGATCGTGGAAATTCTTATTGCAAGGTACAGCCATGCTCGTGCCAATGCCACGCCCCAGCAAAATGGCGTGCCCTGCTAAAAGTCTAATATGAACGTATGCTCAGATCTAAAACCACACTGCGCCAGCACATGCCCCGACTGCCTCAGCCTAATGTATGCATGCGACAGGTGTCGTGATACCCGGAAAGATTGTGCATTCTGCCCCCTATCATGTTCCAAATGCCGCAACCCACACTATTTGACATACTGCGCGACACAACCTTGCCCGTGTAAATGTCATAAAGACCGAAGGAAATGGGTCCACCTACTATGACCAAATATATACTTGAAGAGAAGGCGCTCGCGTGGCTATGGTCAAATGTATATATCAGTCCGCAACTTGACAACGGAAAATAATTCGATCGGTGGTAACTCAGCTGGCTAGAGTACATGCCTGTTAAGCATGGAGTCGGAGGTTCGAGCCCTCCCCACCGAGCCATTCAAAGGTATAAATATGAGCAGAAAATACGAGTCGGTAGATGACATCCCTCAAGAAATATTTGAAAAAATGTCACTAGAAGAACTAGTTGAATATATTCCGTATGAAGATTGGTGGAAATCAAGCTCTAGAGATGCCTACGTAATTCTAGGAAAATTACTAGTAAATCGCGGCTTTACCCCTATACAAGCATTCGACTTTCTGCAGTCATGCTATTCTGCGGCAGCCGAGTGTTTCGGGGGATAGCCGAGTCAAACGAAATTATTACGCCTCTGTAAGCCCTATCGCTTCTATCGATTGGAAAGGCTAATTGGAATCATGTAGGTTCAAGTCCTACCAGGGGCGCCACATTTGAGTCTATCCAGGTGCGGGGATATTATTCCTGTCAGGAATATCTGCAAGCAATAATAGACCTTTGTCAAATTCCCAGTGACAATTCCTGCATAGCGCTAGCAAGTTACTGGGATCATTTATCTCGCCCATTGTCGCATTTTCTGAAAATGAACTAACTGGGGCAATGTGCGCCAATTCAACATGTTTGCTATAACCGCACTTTTGACATGGGTGCTGACATATATCCTTGCTCCATGACCTAGCAAACGATCTTATGTGAGCATTTCTCCATGAAGGATGTTTGCCTTTAACACTATCTAGTGCCTGATACTCTATTACAGACATGGATTTATATAAATCACTGCGCCCTTTAAAGGTATCCGCACAAGAGACACAGAGCAATTTGCTTGTATGACCGTACTTTGTCTTGTACGCGGCCCCGCATCTCTTACAAGTTCTATTCTTTGCGGGATTAGTTTCTCTGCCAACGCCAGTGACAGTCGCGGAGCATTTTCGGCTACAAAAATATCTACCAGACTCGTTCACCTCCAAGAATTTTCTAATGAAATTGCATTTACAGTGGTAGCACTGCAATTCTACATTGGACTTACCCTCTATCCTTTCTGGGTCAGGGAAGAAGTCTGGTTTAAGCTCAAGTTTCGCGGTATTTCGTGCTCCTAGTGGGGAGCAATCAATGCAGTATTTTCTACTAGCTAGAACTACGCGCTTACCATTGATTTTCATAGATTTCGGGAATTGGGCGGAACATTTGGCGCAAGTTTTCATAGTGAAATATACAACCTCGCGCCTAGGATCATCATGATAATCGAGACTGACTTGGGCCACGACCCAGACGACATATTTGCATTAATGTACCTAATATCCGCCGGTCTATCTATAGAGGCGGTGTGTCTGTCTCCTGGCGATCCGTATCAAGTTAAGTTAACCAGGGCTTTACTACATGCGCTAGGATGCGGTCATACGAAAATATTCACGCCTCGTACAAGGATTGCCAAACCTTTGCCGCTGGTTGGTTGGAATCTAGAAGCTTTCCGGATATTTGGTGGTACTGATGATACCAGCGATCAACCCGATGGTCACGAGACAGAGCTAGATGCGTTAAATTATACTGGAGAGGTATTTGTATGCGGCCCTGTTAAGATGGTGCACCGTACGAAATTCTCTTCCCTGACTTTTCAAGGTGGCTTTGTACCTTATAGCCTGCATCAACCCAGACTTAAGCTGGATAAATTTGCTAATATGGAATTTTGTCCGACGTTTAATTTGGGCGGCACCTCAAAGGGCATAGCGCTGGACTTAATCCATAGGGATGTCCCTCAGAGGTGGGTGGGTAAAAATGTATGTCACACCTTTACTTATACCGAGGCTAGGCATCGGGACATGTTGCGAGCATATGGGCCATCAGGAAATCTGCGTATTTTTGCTGATCTGATGACGGCATACTTGCAAGACAGGCCAGAAAAGGCATTTCACGATCCGTTGGCTGCAGTAATGCACCTCCACCCTGAATTAGGCACATGGATCTGCGGGAAACCCGTACGTAAAGAGGGTAAGTGGAGCACTGTATTGGGTGCACATCATTGCCTGGTTGATTTACCTGATCACGATATTGTATTTGGCGAGTATTTACAAACCCTTGCAGGAAAATTATGAATAATGACTATATCATCGTAGCTCGTATTTACGCTACGGTCAGGAACCACTCTCGTCTATTTGAAAAATTTCGTGGGCTATCTGAGGGCGAGGTCATTAACTGCCTTTCTAATTGCCCACCTCTCGAATTACTCCAGATGTATGATGACATTGTAAAATATAAACACTACGATCCAGGCCCCAATGTGTATTTGGATACTGGCCGAGCGCGACCTTAAAGGTATTACATGACACACGACATTAAAGAAATGGTTAAGGATGGTAAGTCCGTACACTTTACCAAGTATCGTCAAGGAAATCTATATTACCGCACAGAAAGTGGCTTTGAATTTCCGGTACCACTAGAAGATATTGGTGATGCCACATTCCTAGCAGAAGATAAGGCCATACTGTTTATGCGTTATATTCGCAAAGCACTGGCGGATAGAGGGAGCGCAAATGAGTAAAGTTTATATTATGGTACTACAGGCCATGCAAGCAATGCTGGCCGGTTCTGGTAAATTTTATATCGATAGCTCTGTGGGCGAAGCAGATCTCAACACGTTTAAAGAGTGCCTGATTGAATCTGGCCTAAAAATGGTTCCCACAGAGGATAATTTGTTTACTATAGAGGATTTATGAAGTACTTGTGGAGCTTCCTAGCTATAGTTGGACTAATTGGATTAGTTAAAATCAAATTATCGTCTAAAAATAAAGTACTTTACCGTGGAGTACTGAATAGCGTCTCAAAGACACATGATGCCACCACCTTCACTTTTGCTGATGGCAAGCAATTTACTCTACCAGTAAATAACGATATTGAGTACACTAGCGGTACCAAACTATCTTTGGTAGATTGGGGTCACGGCTCCCAGCAAATGATCCTTGATATGGAGTGAGCAGTGTATTTGTTTTTGCTGTGTGCCCTGACATCACTTATACTGTTGCTGCTTACGTCTAAGACTAAAAGGCCGCAGAAGCCACGGCCACCACTGCCTCCCACCAAATACTCGGTTCCGCCCACCAGAGCCCGCAGGGCAGTATCGGTAGATCTTTCGGATACCACTGAATTGTCTACTCAAATAATTCCAAACTCGGATCACACACCTCATGATTGATACTGCACATGACTTGGGTTGTATTTTGATGGGTCAAGATGCCACCAAATCATCGGGGTGGCGCAAAGCATATCTCTGCACCATAGGATTTATGGTTTGGCCCGTCATAATTGTGATTTCCATATTAGGTAAATAAAATGATTGACTATAAAAAGATAGTATCCTGGATAGAGTGGTTTTCTAAAGTTGATAATAAAACTGACTACCCTGCTAGACTATGGGTATCTTTTGATGTTTCTCCAGAAACTATTGAAGAAGCTTTCGAAATAATGGCTGATTGTGGTATTGATTGCGCTTTTGGTAATGGATGGATAGAAACTCTATGAGTATAGATGATAAAGTATTTTATGTTATCCAGTACTTAAAAACCTGTAGCGAGCGAGGCTGGAGTGGGGTAAATCTTTACTGGACCGAAGATGTTATTGCTAAGGCTGAACAGCTCTTACACGAGTGTGGGTTACCCATAAAGTTTGAGCGAGAATTATGAGTTTAGAGCAACAGGTTGTCGAAATTATTGAGCGCGTTAGGCTTGCCTCCATCAATGGTTTTCCAAGGTGGTATTTTATGTCGGACTACTCGCCCGTAGCCCTGATCGATGCATTTAAGATAATGGCCGATTGCGGCATTTATTACACGCTAATTACAAATCAGGAATAAATTAACTGCACGGACTAATTGCGCCGTACATATGTGGAGTGACCATGGTTGATTATAAGATAGTGGCTCAATTAATATCTAATATTAGGGATATAGATAAGAATATGCCTAATGAGGGTGGTTTTTACACACTTGCTGATAGTGACGTAGTCTCTGCAGCGCTCTCCATACTAAAAGAGTGCGGCCTGGAATATGTGAAGACTATTTCTTCCCCCCCTGCCATATTATCGCCTAAAAGACTGATATATGCGAGCGTGGTGGGACTGGCAGGCACAGAGGACTCAAGCTCCTCCGAGGAAACTCGTGTGGGTTCGACTCCCACCGCTCGCACCAAGGGCTTAAATGAGCTTTATTGATTCACTGAAATCCCTTTTAATTCCCAAGGAATTACCTGTATCACCAACACGTCACTGGGCCATGTATTCTGGCACCCAAATCTGGCATTATTCAGATAATGCAGACTCATATACATCACATGCTATATGTGGGAAGCCGCTTCCAGGCTCGCCATATGTTCAATCTGGGCGACCAGATGATTCGTATATTTGCCACAAGTGTTTGGCCGAACTAAATAGCTTGAGCAGCTCAAATGTTTGAACCAGATGATGGCACAAGTGGCCCAGCCGAGAATAGAGCCAATGCAGCATTATACTGCAGCATCTGCTCTGACAGAGGCCATTATACGGCTATCATATCTCCATTTGGAGATATGGATACTTTTTGGTGCAATTGTGCTGTAGGAGTAAATGCATCTCTTGCATCCTCCACACGAGGGTTGAATGACTAACGAAGAAGCCAAACAATTACCTCATGGTATTTATCGCCTACACCTTATTGAGGGCGGCACCATATTAGCTGCAGTAGGATCCGATCCAAGCGGAGACAGATGGATTGCCCCATGTAACTGGATTGGCAATATTGGCGCCACAGACCTCTGGGACGCAGTAGAGTCCGCTGAACTAGAAATACCTGCCCAACCATTCTATGAATTTAACTCTGATTATCGTAGGGGACTGACTACCCAAAAACACCTCAAGATAGACCGAGAAATCTAAACACATTACCCATAGTACCTATCTCAGTAGCGAACGGGAGTAGGGCGGCAACATCAGTAATTCTTAAGACTGAGAACTTAAGAGTGAATCGATGTACTAATCACTTTTAACCGGGTGGAGGTCGAAAGTGTCGCTTTGGGCACGGCATACAAATTCACAAAAGCCGGGTCAATCCTAAGTATGAAATACTCAAGAATATGTATAGCAAATCACGTAATTTCGTTCTGTAAATCCAAGGAAGATATTCCGAGCAATAGAAATCCACAGATATGCAATTGGGGATGGTACTATACTGATTGTGACCAAGCATATGCAGCTTCAGGAATTATACCAGATACCGTAGTGCAGATTCTACTCTCGGAGAAAATATGAATCCAACAGCAGTCTTGCATAAGTCCATAGAGCATGGTCTACTACTCAAGATTATAAGCCCTAAGCAGGCCACATCTGTAGGTGCTGTAATAAGCCAGCTATCGCAGAGTGAGCGGGACGAACTACCGTGTCTAACCGCAGATCTACTAGACAAATATCGAATTAATATGGAGTATCTCTCTTGTCTAAAAAATTAAAGGCAGAGCTAGAAGCCACTCGTACAGAACTAGCACACATAAAAGCAGAAATAGATAAGATTCATACATGGTTTAGATTACCGCGCCAAAATGACCATCTAGTCGCAGACCGAGATTCGACGGACCCTGTGGTGCAATTGGCTGAAATTGCTGACTTTAGAGATCAAACACCATACCCCAATGTTCTGGTCAAAATCACTGGCACCAAGCCTGACGGTACACGCTATGCCGCAACCGTTTATCCGCAGGAACTAATCTACGATACGGCTACTGAAGAGTGGCAACTCAAGTGCGGCACTTATGCGGAAGGTAAAACAACGCTTATCCCGCTCTCTGAAATAGATCGCTGGTTTTGACCCAACACAATAAATTAACTACACGGACAGCTGGGGCCCTGCATACGTGGTACACGTACGAGGTGATGGATGGTTGACTATAATGAAGTAGCTGAGTTTATCGAAGTCATGGGTATGTTTGACAAAATGCATCCGAACTTTCATACTCTTCACACTACTGCTTCTGATGATATTGTGTCAGCAGCAATCGCCCTTTTGAATGAATGTGGGCTGATGTGCGAGATGCTTGACTCTGATAAGGGTTACATTAGATTTAAAAATGAGTGAGCGGATGTGGCGTAATTGGTAGCCGCAGCAGATTTAGATTCTGCCGTCGCAAGACATGGGAGTTCGAGTCTCCCCATCCGCACCAAACAAGTCTAGTACCTACCTGGCCAAACTACTCAAATAGAGGAATAGATGATTACGATCTGCTCAGCATCTCAGGCTTATGAAATTATCGCAGGCGGCGAAGTAGATGCGTGCATTTCAATCTCCTCCCCTCCTGGTAGCATGTGGGCCACACGCCCTAAAAATCTTCACCTAGTACCAGAAGTACATCAGCTTACTATAGACGATCTGTCAGATCGACCTAGTCCATATGCGCCTAACGCAGAACTTCTAAAACAAATAATTGAAATTCTCAAAAAGCACGAGAGTGCTTTTACTGAGACCAAGCCACACCTGCTTATCCACTGTTTCGCTGGCCAACAGCGCTCAACAGCTGTGGGGTATCTGGGTTTTGCTCTGGCGCTAGGACCGGGAAAAGAAGCGGAGGCCCTGGATTTGGCAGAGCGGTGTTCCTTAAATCGCAGCAGTTTCTACCCAAATTTCACCATTGTTGAAATAGCTGATGCGGCACTAAGCCGCAACGGCGCGTTGCTTAAGGCCCTCTAAATGCGGATGTTCCCTATATTAGAAACTCCAATACCGAAGCCAGATGCTTGGTGGAAATTTCGCGAATGGCGGCAATATCATGCGCTAAAGAAATCAGTGGCGGAAATGAATTTACCACGCGAGGTTCCTTGGGTTCTGTTGGAACCATATCGCGATTCATGCATCCGCCTACACGGCCAAACTCTGGAAGCATTGGCTGAGAGGGGTGGATTGTCTCATGCGGAGATCTATGGCCACCATAAGAATTTAATGGATTTTACTAAAATCAGGGTACGTACAGACCTCTTTATCTGGTTTAAATTTTGGTCAGTTGGTCACTTTTTAGACACACGAGGTTTTATAAGTAGCTCCAATACTAGTTGGCGGCAAGGGCCGATTGTATTTCATCAAGTAGATGTCGGAAATTATATATATCTACCAGAAGGATCTTCGGCACTACGCTTTAAAGATGGGGGGTGGCTAGAGTTATTGTATCCTAACAAAAGGGCAGTATGGAATGAACTGCTCGCTTTTGCACTTGTAAAAAAGTCATACACTGAGGCTGACGAATGTTTGTTGGAAATGGCCAAAAACCTCGGTGCAACAGACGTATATTTTTATCGAAAACCAAACTATATCGCGACAGTCACGGGGGAAAATTTCATCGAAATCGAGGCTCTTTTTGCCCGTCTGCCACCCCCAAACTGACACTTGTGGAAATAAATCTATTAGAGTAAAATCCCGATTTGATGATAAATGCGGACGTGGCGGAATTGGTGGACGCAGCCTTCCGTTAATTCGTGCGAGTTTGAGTCTCGTCGTCCGCACCAAACAAGATGTATAGATGGAGTATGAACCAAAAGTATACTCTCATAACACGCAAGTGTCCCGAATGCGATATTGATTTTACCTGCAAGTCGGGCGGCAAGGAGTACAAGAATTGCTGCTCTCGGCAGTGTTCCAATAAACAGAGCGCCTTGAAAAGAACTGATGTTCAGCAGTTAAAAATAAATGAAAGTATACGGAGTGCAGCAATCAAATACTTGGGTGACAGGGCCGCAAAAGAGGTCACTGTCATTTGCAAACACTGTTCTGTCACATTTACCTACAAGTCTTCCGTAAAAATAGGGCGCGTTTTTTGCAGTCGACCTTGCGCAGACTCGCACAAGAAGATGCTTAGGGCAAATGCCGCACTAATTAATCCATCGAAACCAGCAAAGCGAAGGGCTAGAAGCACTGTCGATACAATATCGCTAGTATGCGAAGAGTGTCGTATCACCTATTTGAAACCAAAATACAGGTCTGGTCAAAGATTCTGTTCATTGAAGTGCTTGGGTCACTTTGCTGGCAAGAAATCAGCTGCTCTAAAGACACTCCGCAGCAAGAACGAAATACTATTCTATGACCTATGCCTACCCAAATACCCTGACACTATTCACAATCAACCCATTTTTGATGGGTGGGATGCGGATGTAATAATACCATCGCTAAAACTCGCTATTCTCTGGAATGGAGTTTGGCACTACAAGGATAAGTTATCCTCCAATCATTCATTGAAGCAAGTTCAATCTAGGGATCGTATTAAATTAGAAAAAATTAAGGAGCATGGATACGAATCGTATGTAATAAAAGACATGGGTAAGCACAACCCTGATTTTGTTAATCAAGAATTCGAGAAGTTTTTAGAGTATATTTCATCTCATGACCGCCATTCGTCTACCGGTTAGGGCCTCCGTCTTATAAACGGAAGAAGGTTTGGTTCAACTCCACCATGGCGGACCACTTCTCGACGTCAAATTAGCAAAATCAGTGCGCGCCAAACAACCTCGCCGCGCTCAGCAGCTAATACTTGTGAAGTAATATAGGACTCACTAGCAAAAATATGCACCGAGTCTGTACATAGGGAGATACCATGAATACAGTACACCGGGTAGCGGTAGTGATAGGGCGTTTTCAGCCATTGCACCGCGCTCACTTAGAGGAAGTTCTACTTCCCGCACTATCAAATTCAGACGAGCTAATCATTCTGATAGGTTCATCTCAGCGACCTAGAACACCGAAAGATCCTTGGACTGACACCGACCGTGCGCACATGATTGCGCTGGGTTTGCGAGATAGTGGCTTGCCGATCAATGCAACCTCGGCATTTTTCCTCCAGACGGGTAACAAGCGGGTGTTGATTCAACCCATTCGCGACTCAATTTACTCAAATACTGCCTGGCAAATGAATGTCCAGGAGGCAGTAAGGAGTGCGGTTGCTACAATCAAAAATGATTTGAGTTCCGATGTTGCGGTAGAAATTTCTCTTTATGGCGTAGATCGCGATGAGAGTACATTTTACTTGAGCATGTTTCCTCAGTGGAAGTCCCGCACTCTGACTAGGGACGGTCGTCGCGACACGGTTAACGGTACTATGTGCCGTAATTTTATTTTCTCTAGCAATAATTCGTGGGAAAGCCTTGTAACCCACAGTGTGCGCGAGTACATTCAGCAATGGACCACCACTCCTGAGTATAAGGCTATTTTGGATGAGTATACCTTCCTAAACTTCTATAGGCAGGAGATAGCTCAGTTCAAGTACCCAATTATATTTCAGACTGCGGATAATATCATCCTGTGGAAAGGGCATATTCTGCTGTGCAATCGTAAGGCTTTTCCTGGCAAGGGTCTTTGGGCTTTACCTGGCGGCTTTGTCGATTCCGCCCAAACGATTCAGCAGTCTGCCATTGAGAATGCTAGGGAAAAGACTAAGATAAATCTAAGGCCGGAATGGCTTAACTGTAGCCGTACTTTTGATAATCCCAAGAGATCTTTGCGGGGGCGAACCATAACCACCGTTCACCTTTGGAAGTTACCTGACTCATTTACATTTGACATTGAGCCAGGCAAGAATACTAGTAAAGTTAAGTGGTTTTCATTTTGTGACATAGCGACTCTTTCAGACCAATTGTTTGAAGATCACTATGATATCATTATGGATATGTTAAGTGTTATTAAGTAACCTTAAGACGATATACGTTTTAAATATAATAATGAGGGAAATACCATGAAAATTAGCAAATTTTTAAAGACAGATTCATATAAGTTGTCACACCCTGAATTGTATCCCGATGCCCGCAAGATGGTGGCATATGGTGAGTTTCGCAAGCCATTTAGTGGTGTGGATGATGAGCGTATTGTATTTTACGGCATTACTTATATTGTTAACAAATATCTCAATCGTCGTTGGACTTTTGATGAACTTGAGGAAGCTGAGGATTTCTATCGTCAGCACAATGCTGGATTAACCCAGTATCCTTTTCCGCGCGATTTGTTTGAAAAATTTATTAAAGAGAATGATGGGTATTTTCCGGTTAAAGTCCAGGCTTTGGCGGAAGGCAGCGTTATTTACCCACATGTACCCGTATACCAAATCACAGCTGAAGGAGAGTATGCCCGGTTGGTTACCTTCCTGGAGACCGTTTTCACTTCTGTATGGTACACATCCAATGTTGCGACACTGTCTCGCCATATCAAGACTTTAATTAGCGAGGCTTTTGATGCTAGTGTAGATGACGACGCTCGTTGGTTACTCAATAGCCGCTTGCATGACTTTGGCTACCGTGGCTGCACTTCGGAAGAACAAGCAATGATCGGTGGTTCAGCCCACCTGCTGAATTTCGATGGCACAGATACGGTAATTGCTGCCGCATACGCTCACGCTGCCAACGGTGGCGAACCTTTTGCCTCTAGCATTCCAGCTACCGAGCACTCGGTTATGACGGCATGGTCATCTGAGTTGGCTGCAGTCAACAATTTAATTGATCATTTTGGCCATGGTGTATTTGCGTGTGTGGCCGATAGCTATGATTACGATAACTTTCTAAAGAAAATACTACCAGCCGTAGCCAAGGATGTTAAAGCCAAAGGTGGCGTGATGGTGGTACGTCCGGATTCTGGAGATCCAGTAGAGACTGTTATGAAGGCTTTATATGCCTGTCAAGCAGCTTTTGGGTTTACCTACAACAAAAAGCGATTTAAGGTTCTTAGCAATAGCGCCGTCATTCAGGGAGATGGGATTGATATTAATTCAATTAGGGCAATTCTAGCCGCAGCTTTAAAGGCCGGTTTTAGTGCTCAAAATATTGCATTTGGTTTGGGGGCGTCACTTTTACAAAAACATAATCGCGACACAATGTCTTTTGCCACCAAATTGTCTTATATTGAATATGCTGACGGAACAGTCAGAAACATCATGAAGGCGCCCAAGACCGACATTGCCAAGCAGTCACTGCCTGGTGTTTTGAAGGTAATTTCAGGTGAACATATTCAGGTGGGTACGAAGGCAGATTCGGGAGAGGATCTACTTCGTGTCGTATATGATTGCCGACCTGTAGTGAATACTCACCCCAAATTCTTGGGGATTAGGGCTTTTATCGAATCTCAGTGGCAGACCATGCCTAGCAAAGCCCCTGTAAATCTTTTTACAGATAAGCTTTCTATGGAGATCAATAAGACCCTTTATTCTCTGAGGAATACATGAAGACTACTTAAGTAGTACAATACTTGTGAAAAGGGGGGGTAATTTCTGTTACTGCTCCTTTCCCGCCCTAGCTTTTGAATTTCTTTGACTGGGTTTTTTGTTTGGGTTCCTCCCAGTCAAACCTGCAGCCCTCAGGGCCCAATCGTTCGTCGCAACTTAATCGATTGGGTAATGGGCACCTTTTCTGGAGTATATATGCAAGTATGGCTGGTCGAGCATCGGCAGGTGTACAATCACGAGTACTCTACCTGTGTAATGTATGCGGCTAGTTCTAGACAATTAGCGTTCGACTATTGCAAGGCCAATCTGGTGGAGCTGAATAGGCACTCTCATAATAATTCCTGGTATGCTATTTATGGAATGAATGTAGATCAGGAATTTGGCATGCCTGACCCCCGACTCGCATTTGTCGATCGGCTAGGTCATTTATCAACTAAATTCCAGCCCGCCACTGCTCCACATTTGCTAGAAGAGTGGGAGACTACTCTATGAATCTGGGTGCTGCTATGGTAAGGGTAGTTCGCTATGTACCACGGCAGTCCTTTTGGGATATACCTGCCGAGTGTAAGCGCTACATGCCATTCGGTGATAATTTTGAAGGTGGCGGAAGATGGGAATACCTCAGGTGCCGTGATACCATATATGATTTTGTAGAGAGTACTGCGCGCGATATTCTGTGGCGAGTGCCATTCAGCATCAGCGTCCTCGATATACCATCTTGGGTTAATAAAGAGATTTTAAATACAGCCGGTAGATTTGGCGCCAATACGATTGTTTTATTTAATCAAAATACTAGTTCGGCATTTTGCCAGGGCGCCAGCACATACATTCTCTTGCGTATGGGGTTATTATGGCTAGCGCCAGGAACTATCTTGGGAAACTCTGCATGAATGTCAAGCCCATAACACCAGAACAGTTGAAGGTCGATCAGGTCGCGATTCCTGATTTTGTAATCAAATATCTTAATGAGCTTATCTCCGAAGCATTTGAAGGCGATAGTGCAGTGCTGCTCCAGCAAGATATCCGTGAGGGGCTATCTAACTTCAGTGACGCCCCGTTCAATCCCAAATGGATGAACTTTGAGCCTGAATATAGAGAGGCTGGTTGGAGTGTCGCTCTACACAAGCCCAGTCCAGAGGAATCCTATCCAGCCTATTATGTATTCTCCAGAGGGCATGGTGAATCTCAATTGCGTAGACTTATGGGGTTTCTGAAAGCCGTGGGTTTGCATGCCGATGTGCATCCAGCAAATACTTTGGATTATACAGTGACAGACCGCATGTCGCAAGGCGCATATTTGCAGAGTCATGTGTGGGTGGATGTAGAAGGAATGCCGTCCACCTATTTTATTTTTGATAATTCGGAAAACTTACTCGGTGTGTATGATTCTGGAGATCAGAGTTTTACCGAAACGGAGTGATTTATGGGAGCTTGGGGAGAAAAACCATTTGCTAATGATGCCGCATGTGATTGGTTAGATTCTAAAATTGGCTACGTATGTATAGCAGCTATCGAGGATGACAGCGAGCGACCTGAGGTTAGGCTGGCTGCTATAGAGACTATGCGCGCACTAAACCTATTATACTCATTGCCCAATTGCGATGCAGCGTTTAAGGCCATAGAAAAATATGACCGAGAATCTGGGTGGGTGGATCCACCCAAGAGGCGTCGAGTGATTAGCAACCTAAAGAAGGTGGTTGATAGGGCTACTTCGTGATATTCCCCATACCATTCACCACTCGAAATTTTCCTGATAGGAAGTTTCGCTGGGTGCTTAGCATCTCCAAATTCGAAATTTGTCTTAAAAAGCAAATTCATACCAGCGAGTGGAGATCACATCATTCACTACAATATATTGCGCTAACAATTACTGGCAATTTCCGTATGGGCGCTCTCCATGTATGGTATGACGGCCCGAACTGCATTTATAGCTTGGGATTTCTGCATCTTAATTTTAATCTAAATGATGGCTGTAAAAAGTGCCACGAGGATGGTTTCGGATGCGAGTCTTAAATAATGAAGAGCTAGCGATACTACTGTATGAGTCTAGTGAGGCGATCGTCGATGCTGACGATCGTATTGCAATGGCGCTCGGCCCTACCAAACCCTGGTCTGCCCTATCAGAACATGCTCGCGATGACTTCCGTTCGCAGGCCAAGATAATATTGGCCAACCATCGCATTTCGGAGTTTAAATGTATCGAATAGTATATTTGCTGCTACTCTCATTATTTTCGTGTGACCCAGCGATCCCAAGTAAATACACTATTGAGTATGTGGTAGATAGGGCCACTGGCCTTTGTTTTGCCCGATACACTAACTGGAGTGGCCATTACTATCTGAGCAATGTCCCGTGCACTCCAGAGGTATCCCTATTAGTTGAGGATTACCCATGACCGAGTGGAAGCAAGTTCTTGTTATAAGAAAAGACCTTAATATGAGGAAGGGGAAAATCGCCGCCCAGGCTGCTCATGCAAGCCTTGATGCAGTATTGGAAATGGACAGCAGATCCCCCACACTCTGCATGTGGCTTGATACTGGAGCTAGAAAGATCTGCGTGTCAGTCAATTCTGAGGAAGAGTTAGTTGCCCTATACGAGCATGCCAAGTCAGAGTTCATAGCGACCTCTCTGGTTACCGATCTTGGTCATACAGAATTTCATGGGGTTCCTACCAAAACTGCTGTTGCTATAGGCCCAGCAACCTCATCAAAAGTTGATAAAATAACTGGGCACCTTCCTCTGTTATGATAGTGCTAGTCCTTTATCTGGCCCCTCTCCTTGTTTTTCTTAAAATTCAGCGCACTATGTCTGGCGGGGTAACTGGCCCTAAAGAGTGGTTTTGTATACTGACATGGCCATTTTGGGTAATTCTGGGCATTCTCAGAGATATTAGGAATATTATATGACTCTTCTCTTGGGATTTCTTGTTGTACTATACCTGCTCTGCCTTATATTCTTTTTTGTCTTACAATGCTGTAATTTCACCCATCAGCAACCTATGTGGAAAATCGTATTGCTGTCAATCTTTTGGCCCATAGCATTGCTATACTATAATCTGAGGGATAGGATATATGAGTCCATATGTCGGAGATAGTGTAGTCCTTCATTCTCCCGTAGATGCTAACGGCGAAGTGGTTGGAGTAACTCTCAGGCATGACTCTGACTTGGAAATATGGGAATCTTTCCAAGTATCCGTTGGTGGCACCATCCTAAGTCGTGAGTGGCACGAGCTGTATGGAATTATTCGCAATTCTAGGCCATGGAATGGCGTGTGGGTTGTAACGATTTATAATGGCTCTAATTTACATGAACTGTTGTTTCCTAGTGAGGTGCCTGCTGCCTCGGTATATACTGAAGCAGAACAAAACCTGGTGCTGCTATCCGACAGTCACTCCTACGTTAGGATAACCAGGGAGATATATTCATTATGAGAGTGTCAGTTTGACCAGTAAAATTCACATCTGTAAATGGCAAATGGGGCTCTGGAAAGTCAGCCCTCCAGTCGATTACTTTCATTTGTGGAACAGGTACCTCGACACTCCAACTGCATCTGGGGGTCCAAAAGGCTGCGCTGTTTTTAGTTCTAAAAACACTTATGTTCTATCACACACCATAGGTGACGCATTTACGGTATCAAGCAGATTTATTGATTTTTGCAGGAATATTAATGAAAAAAATATCAATTACAAAAATAAATAATCAGCAACTAAAGGCTGGAATGTGGTCAGGTTCTATAGCTGGCATCTGGTGGCAGGTTGTTTATCCGGTAAATTGCATCGCGCTGCTAGGAAAGTTCATGTCTACCGTTTATTGGAAGATAAAGAATAATGTAATTATTAAGAATAGTAATACAATACTATTTTCAACATTCACCTCTGCATGCAGATTTGTTTCGGACTCACTACTTTATGCCAAAATACAGACTTCCTTTACGACGTGGCGAGCTACGCAAGTTAATTAATTCTACGGATGAGTGTAGCGTGCCATATGAGTCGCTAGAACGGGTCGCCCGCTGGGAAGAGGAGCACGGATTTACTTCGGCTCAGTTATTAGCGGGTCTTAAAGACGGCTCAATTTATGAGACCGCCACCATAGCTCAATGGCTTTTTGAAATCAAAATATTGGAGACTGTATATGGACAACGATTTTATTCCAGCATGGATAATTGACAGTCTCCCGCTATCAGAGCCCACACCTACAGCGCTATTCCTATATCTAGAAGAGCTATTACCTGAGCCTCTTCCTACGGTGAATACTTCCACTGTAACTTTTGATATATAACGCTGGATGTAAAATGTATTACAATCATATTGCTTTTGCTGAGCGTATCGCTCGCAAGCACAGTAACGACCATCAGCACTTGGTCGTGGCACTCCAAATTCGTGGTGGAAATGTTATTAATTGGGGGGTTAATAGCATCAGATATCGCCGTGACTTCTCCTACTTTCAATGCTCTATCCATGCCGAGGTTGACTTGGTTTCCAAGTCTACTGGCTTGAAGGGCAGTAAGGTGTGCGTGTACCGCTTCAATCGAGCACAAGGCGAGGGGGATCCCCGAACTTCGCAGCCGTGCCCACTTTGCGCTAATTTGCTGGCCCAGGCAGGTGTCAGTCGAGTAGTATTCCAATTGGACTCGCAGGTCATTAGCTGTCACCCGATGATGCTTCCGATGGTATATGCCGATCCGGTTAGCCTTACCAATCATTACGCCAAGGTAAATGGCTCAAATCCAGATTTTCACTTTGATCTCAAGGCATTGACTCGCAGTCCATAGCTTTATGTGTTATAGCGCCTATACTTATATGATGGGGATTTTTAATGGATACATGTAATTTTCCAGGCTTCCTATCTGCCAAAGGTAATATTTTAGCCAAATCACAACTAATAGTATTATTATGCAATTTAGAATGTCGAAATGCCTGGCAAAAGAAGCTGGATGGGCAAATGCGTCCGCATGAAAGGGCATTTGCAATTAAAGCATCTGCCGAAGCACACTCATATATCCTAGATCAATCAGAGGCTTTACTCTCTTATGTTTAAATGGAGAAGTAGAAACGTCTTATTTTATAATAAGGCCGATGAGGCCATTTTCCTACTCCAAAATTTAAATGATGATGATATTGCTGATGAGCGGGCCAGATTTGCTCTCAAGAGGTTGACTGGCGATGAATTACATATATTCTCATCGCTATATTATGCATGGTGCAGCATCGCAATAACGGCCAAGTTTCTAATGGATCAGGGCTATGAGCTATGTCCTGAATGGCAATCAAAACTAGTATCAGCCAGCGATCATCTCATGGGGTCACTGTACCCCCTCATGTCTGTAAAGCACCAAGATCTCTTTGAGAAAAACATTGAGATTATATTTGGTAATGCACTCAGATATAACCCCTACGCAGCTACCCCTGCTTATACTGAAACACTTAACACTAGCGAGTATTGAATATGCTTTCCATTATTGATAAAAATGGTTGTACCGTACTTGAGTGGACTCTTGGCAAGAAGGGCTCCTTGCCTGATGACACCGATCCGATCGATGTCGATGCAATTTGTGCAGAGGGTGCGGAACTAGAATTCCTCACTACGATTATCAGCGGACTGGTGTACCCCAATAACTATGGGGTTGTATGGTGGTTTGGAACTCAGGCCAAAACAATTGCAGGTATTATTGACACTTATCAGAATTTGGCCACCGAAAGCTCATCATTTGCCGATAAAAAGGCTCGAATTGCCGGTGTTCGCAAAAAGGTTGGAAGCGTCTTTGGTGCCGTAACATCGAGCTTTAGTGAATGAATACCTTTATTTTTACAGATATCCACGGGTGCCTTGATGAACTCATGGCACTTTTTAAGCTTGCAGGGATTACTAACTCAGATACGGTAATTTCAGCTGGTGATATGGTGGACCGAGGCCCAAATTCGGCTGGTGTTGTGGAATTTCTGTATAGACGCTCATTGCGGGCACCCACTGTGTCTGTTATGGGTAATCATGACTACAAGCATAAAAAGTATCGTGTTGCACTTCGTGAAAACTCTAAGCTGGCAGCAGAATTAGCCGCTAAACGCCCCGAAATGGCTCGAATTCACGAAAGTCTCAGCGCTGATGCGGCTGCATGGATGGATTCATCTCATTACTCATATGTCGATCAGTCTGCCAGATTTTCCATAGTTCACGGAGGCATCACCCCTCACATGAAGGGATTGCCTACAGAGCATGGTCGGAAGAGCGACCCGCTCGTAATGTATGTGAGATATATCGGCTCAGAGGGTCAAATGCTTCGTCTGGGGGAAGAACGGCCCGATAGTCGATATTGGGCCGACATTTATGATGGTCGATTTGGACACGTCATTTTCGGACACCAGGCGTTCACAGATAGCGAAGCTCCGGTCACATTCCCTCATGCTACTGGTCTAGATTTGGGATGTTGTTTTGGTGGCAGGCTAGCCTGTCTAAAATTTACTGATGATGGGGGTCGAGACTCCTACACTGTAAAGGCGTACAGCGAATACGTTAAGCGCAAGGGATGATTGTGGATAGGTATAATTTTGGTATTGCCATAGTAGTTCTCGTATCGAGTAGTTTGTTAGCTTGGGGTGGCACCAGAATTGAGCGCAAACCTCCTGAGTTTAAAACACCCATATGTCATGCGCCAATCGACGGCTCTCCGTACACGATTTGTGTTAATAACTCTATTGTTGATTCATTTATAGAGTATGGAGATACTCTAGGTCCCTGCGATGGCGACATTTACTTCAAAAGCTGCCATCTTGCTGGCGGACATGACTATACTTGTTGGGATAATTAATGTCACTATCTGATAAGTTCAAGGATAATTTTGAGTCCAAGACTCGGTTTATGGTGCAGCCCAAGACGTGGACAATCATCCGATTGGACGGACGTGCCTTCACTTCATATACCTCTAGACTGCAAAAGCCATTTGATCTAGGTTTTGTTGCTGATTTAAATCAAGCCATTATTGATCTAGTTGATGATGCACAGGGTGTGCAGTTCGCCTATGCTCAGAGTGACGAGGTCACGCTATTTCTGAATGATTTTGCCAAGAGTAATTCTCAGATCTGGTTTGGCGGTAACCTGCAAAAACTATGCTCCATTTCTGCCGCAACACTATCTTCCGCTTTTAACAAATATCGTTTTA
>JACCDR011880768.1_pt1 | contig 26965 bp, 23 predicted proteins | sample 7446431 | NCBI WGS metagenome assembly JACCDR01 (sample SAMN15323443, study PRJNA562643) | freshwater metagenome | isolation source: river surface water | place: USA:Blue River Watershed | collected 2017-08-17 | reverse complement strand
AGGCCGTTGGAGATGAAGGTCTTGGCACCGTTGATGACGTAGTCGCCCCCGTCGCGGCGGGCCGTGGTGCGGATCGCTTTCAGGTCGCTGCCCGCGCCGGGCTCGCTCATGGCGATCGCTAGGATCACTTCGCCGGTGGCGCATTGGGGGAGCCAGCGCGCCTTTTGTTCTTCGGTGCCCAGGCGCTCGATGTAGGGCGCCACCACGTCGGAGTGCAGGCCAAAGCCCAGGCCCCCCACGCCGGAGCGGCCGATCTCTTCGACGATCACGGCCGCGTGGCCGAAGTCACCGCCCGCACCGCCCCACTTCGGGTCCATGGTGGCGCACAGCAGGCCTTCGCGTCCGGCCTTGAGCCAGGTTTCGCGGTCGACCTTGCCGTCCTTGTCCCACTGGGCCTGGCGGGGTTTGCATTCGCGCTCCAGAAATCGGCGCACGGTCTCGCGCAGCATTTCATGGTCCTCGCGGAACACGCTGCGGGGGAAGGTCAGGATGCTTTCCATACGCGCCTCAAGGACGGCCGCCGCCGCAAACCAGCACCTGGCCGCTGACGTAGTTGGACTCGGGGATGCAGAACATGTAAACCGCACCGGCCGCCTCTTCGGGTGTGCCGCCCCGGCCCAATGGAATGGTGGATTCGGCAGCTTTGAGGCGGTCGGGCTGCACGCCGACGGCGATGGTGCGGCCTTGAATCTCCACGCTGGCATCGCCTGCCGTCAGGGGTTGCGTCAGGCGCGTCATGATCAGGCCAAAGGCCACGCTGTTGACGTTGACCTTGTAGCGGCCCCATTCTTTGGCCATGGCTTTGGTCAGGCCGTTGATGCCTGCCTTGGCCGCCGCGTAGTTGGCCTGGCCTGCGTTGCCGTACACGCCCGAGGTGGACGAGATGTTGACCACCTTGCGGTGTTTGGGCGTGCCCGCTTCGGCTTCTTTTTTGGCAGCGTCGCGGATGAAGTTGGAGGCGGCGCGCAGGATGCGGAAGGGCGCGGTCAGGTGCACGGCCAGCATGGCTTCCCACTGCTCGTCGCTCATTTTTTGCAGCACGTTGTCCCAGGTGTAACCGGCGTTGTTGACGATGATGTCGATGCCGCCAAAGGCATCGAGCGCGGCCCGGACAAAGCGGTCGCCAAAGTCGGCCTCGGTCACGCTGCCGATGCAGGCCACGGCCTGACCACCGCTGGCGACAATATCGGCCACGGTCTGCTCGGCAGGAGCCTGGTCCAGGTCGTTGATGACAACACGGGCGCCTTCGCTGGCGAGCTTGAGCGCGATTTCACGGCCAATGCCGCGGCCGGAGCCAGACACCAGGGCCACCTGGCCTTCGAGTTTGCGGGTCATGGGAAATCCTTTTCTATGGCTTGTTGAAGTTTGAAACGTGTGCGCAAGTCATCTCGTAGGTCGGTGGCTTCAGCCCCGACATGACTGGCTTCGGCGCAGGCTGCATGTCGGGGCTAAAGCCGCCGACCTACAACATCTTTGTGCATTGAAAATTTCACAGGGCTCATCCATCCTGATGTTTCAGGCCAGGGCAACGACGGCGTCGCCCGCCAGCTTGATCTGGCCATCGGCATTGGCCGTGGTCAATGTCAAGCGCACACGGCGTTCGCCATCGACTTCGAATTTCTCGGTCACCTCGCCGGTGCAGGTGATCTTTTCGTGCACCTGGGTGATGGCGGCAAAGCGCACGCTGTAGTCGCGGATCGCGGTCTGGGGCACCCATTGGGTCAGCGCCCGACCCAGCCAGGCCATGGACAACATGCCGTGCGCGAACACATCGGGCATGCCCGCGCTCTTGGCGAAGTCGCTGTCGACATGGATGGGGTTGTGGTCGCCCGAGGCGCCGCAGTACAGCGCCAGCGTCAGGCGGGAGATGGGGGGCAGCGCCAGGGCGGGGATCTTGTCGCCCACCTGGATCGCGTCAAAAGATGGCAGGTTCATCATGGGGTCCTCAGCCGTTGCGCTGCACGGTCACGGTGCGCAGATCGGCCACGTGCTCGCCGCGCTGGTTGGTCACACGGGTCTTGCGCAGCACAAAGTCGAGTGCGCCGCCCTTCTTGTCGTAGATGTCTTCGATGCGCTGCTCGAAACTCAGCACATCACCGGCATAGGCCATGCGGTGGTAGGTGAAGCCCTGCTCGCCGTGCAGCAGGCGGCGGTAGTCCAGGCCCAGCAGATTGCGGATCGCGGCCGGATCGGGCGACTCCATCTCCAGGCAGAACAAAAACGTGGGCGGCACTGGCAGGCCGGGATGGCCAGCGGCCTGGGCCGCGGCTTCGTCGGTGTAGACCGGGTCGGTTTCGCCGATGGCCTTGGCAAAAAAGCGCAGGCGGCCCTTCTCGACCGTGGCCGAGAACTTGGGCATGGTGTGGCCGATGTATTGGCGGTCGAGCATGGTCACACCTTTTGATAAAGCGTGACCACGCAAGCACCGCCCAGGCCCAGGTTGTGCTGCAAGGCCAAACGTGCACCTTCGACCTGACGCTGGTCGGCCTTGCCGCGCAGCTGCGACACCAGTTCGTAGCACTGCGCCAGACCGGTGGCCCCCAGCGGGTGGCCCTTGGACAGCAGGCCGCCCGAGGGGTTGGTGACGATGCGCCCGCCGTAGGTGTTGTCGCCGTCAACGATGAATTTTTCGGCGGTGCCTTCGGGCGTGAGGCCCAGGCCTTCGTAGGTGATCAGTTCGTTCGCGGTAAAGCAGTCGTGCAGCTCAACCACGTCGAGGTCTTCAGGGCCGATGCCAGCGGCCTCGTACACCTGTTTGGCCGCGTTGGCCGTCATGTCGTAGCCCACCACGCGGCGCATGTCATCGCTGTCAAAGGTGCTGGGGGTGTCGGTGGTCATGGCCTGTGCGGCGATGACCACGCTGGCGTCCAGCTTGTGCTTTTTGGCAAAGTCGGCCGAGCAGACGATGGCCGCCGCCGCGCCGCAGGTGGGCGGGCAGCACTGGTAGCGCGTGAGCGGGCCGAACACCGTGGGCGAGGCCATCACTTCTTCGAGCGTGAGCGTCTGGCGGAACACGGCCAGCGGGTTGCGGGCCGCGTGCTGGCGCGCCTTGACCGAGATGCGGCCAAAGGTGTCGGCGCGGATGCCGTATTCCTTCATGTAATCCATGCCCGCGCCGCCAAAGAACTGCGCGGCACGGGGCGCGGCCGGGTCGTAGCCCTGGTGCGCGGTCATGGCCTCGGCAAAGCGGGTCATGGGCGAGGGGCGGTCGTCCCAGGCACCTTTGAGTGCGCCGGGCTGCATCTGCTCAAAGCCCAGGGCGATGGCGCATTCGACCATGCCGCTCTCGACCGCTTGGCGCGCCAGGTACAGCGCACTGGAGCCGGTGGAGCAGTTGTTGTTGAGGTTGAAGACCGGGATACCGGTCAGGCCCACACCGTAGATGGCCGCTTGTCCGGCGGTCGAGTCGCCATAGACATAGCCGACATAAGCCTGCTGCACGGCGTCGTAGGGCACGCCTGCATCGTCGAGCGCGAGCTTGGCCGCACGGGCGCCCATGAGGTTGTAGGACTCGCTGGCCCCAGGTTTGGTGAAGGGGATCATGCCCACGCCAACGACGTGGACTGCGCGCTTACTAACGGCCATGCTTGCTCCTTGAAAGGCTTCGATATGGACAAAGTATCGAGCTGCAAGGGGGCTTTACCAATCGCCAATCAACTCAAGATGATTGGCAGAAAATGACACGCCCGCCGGATTTGTCACCCCCGCTACAGGCCCTTGCAGGTGGATGGCTTCGGCCTTGATGTGGGGTGGTGCCGAACCCACACATGTCGGACCTGAAGGTACCGACCTACATGGGAGACGTCTTGTAGGTCGGAGCTTCAGCTCCGACGGTGTCGGTTTCGGCATCGCCCCTTGTCGGGGCTGAAGCCGCCGACCTACGAATCGGCTTCTGTGGGCTCGTTGTGCGCCTGTCTGTACGCCCCTGGCGTCAAACCCGTCCAGCCCTTGAAGGCGCGGTGAAAGGTGCTGGCTTCTGAAAACCCCACACGGGCGGCCACTTCGAGCAGCGGCAGGTCGGACTGGGTGAGGTACTCCACGGCCACGTCGCGGCGCAGGGCGTCTTTGATCATCTGGTAGCCCTGACCTTCGCGTTGCAAGCGGCGGCGCAGGGTCTGGGGCGTGGTGGCCAGCATGTCGCTGACTTCTTCGAGCGAGGGCATTTCTTCGGCCAGGTAGCGCCGCAGCATGCGGCGGATGCGCTCGGTCAGGCTGGCCTGGTCGCGGTACTTGACCAGCAGGCAGGCCGGGGCCTGGTGCAGGAACTCTTCCACGCTTTCGTTGTTCTGCACCACCGGCAGATCGAGCCATTTGGCGTCAAAGCGGTAACCCCATTCGCCCTCCATCAGGCGGATGGGTGCCTGAAACAGTTTGGACGCATCGCTGCGGCGGGCCACATCACTGTCCTGGTAGACCACCTCGTCCACCGGGATGCGGCGCGCCGCCAGCCAGCACATCACGCCGTAGCTGAGGAACATGAAGACGCGCACGGCATAGGCCTGGCGGTCGGTCAGGGCGTGTCGGGGGCTCATGCGCAGGTAGGCCTCGCCCTGCTTGACCACAAGACGCGGCACAAAGTCGGGCAGCAGCGCGTGGTAGTAACGCAGCCCGGCGCGCAGGGCATCGCCCAGCTGGCGGTGACCCACCAGCATGCGGCAGCCCACAGCGAACGAGCCCATCGGCAAAGGGGTCGAGCCCAGGCCCCAGAACTCGTCTCGGTGGTGGCGCACCAGGGCCGTCATCAGGCGGGCAAACTGGGTCTGGGTGACCCGCGCCAACTTGGACTCCAGCAACGCAGGCTGGATGCCCGCACGGCGCAACACGGCAGCCCGGGCGTCTTCGTCCTCGATGGCCAACAGCATCTGCACCACCTGGTAAACCGCGATGGTGTGCTGAATGGGTGTGGCGTTTGAGGGGCGGTTCATGGCGCAGTCGTGATGGGTCCGGCACGGTGAAAAATGGTCCAAGGTTGTTGCAGGTCGGCGGCTTCAGCCCCGACATGCAGCCTGAGCCGAAGCCAGCCACGTCGGACCTGAAGGTACCGACCTACGGGGCAATTCAGACTTCCCTCTATCCTACGACTTTGCGTTGGCACAAAACATCAATCGCGGCGGCATCGAGTCCCGCAGCGGTCAGCACCTCGCGGGTGTGCTGGCCCTGCAGGGGCGCAGGGCGCTGTACGGCGAAGGTGTAGCCGCTCATCTGCACCGGCATGGCCATTTGTGTCATGGTCTCGCCCTGCGCGGTCTGAACCTGCACCCACATGCCCCGGTCCTGAAAATGCGGCAGCTGTTGCGCCTCGTCGAGTTTGAGCACGGGGGTCACGCAGCAGTCGGCGCCTTCAAGCACCTGCGCCCAGTGGGCCAGCGGGTGCGCCTGCACCGCCTGGGCCACTTCGCGCCGCACCCAGTCGGACAACTCTCGCGTTTTGGGGATGTGGTGCTCGGCCAAGTCCGGGCGACCCAGCAGGGCGCAAAAGGTGTCCCAGAACTTGTGCTCGAAAGCGCCCACGGCCAGGTAGCGGCCGTCTTGCGTGGGGTACAGACCGTAGCAGGGCAGCGCCCCGGTCAGCTTGTCGCCACCGGGCGCGGGCACGCGGCCTTTGCTGTGCAGACCCGCCAGCGGGATGACCGCATGGGCCAGCACGCCATCGGCAATGGCCACATCGACATGCCGCCCCTGGCCCGTGCGTTGCGCATCAAACAGCGCCGCCAGGATGCCCATGACGGCGGGCATGGTGCCGCCCAGCAAGTCGCCCATGGGCAGGTTGGACAGGGCCAGCTCGCCACCGGTTGTGCCCACCTGGTCGGCCACACCGGCATAACCGCAGTAGTTGAGGTCGTGCCCGGCCTTTTGGCTGAGCGGCCCGGTCTGGCCGTAACCGCTGATGCTGCAGTAGACCAGGCGCGGATTGCGCTCGCGCACCGCGTCGTAGCCCAGACCCAGTCGCGCCATCACGCCGGGGCGAAAGCCTTCGACCAGCACATCGGCGGTTTCGCACAGCTGCAGCAAAAGCTGCACGCCTTCGGCTTGCTTGAGGTCCAGGCGCATGCCGCGTTTGTTGCGGTTGAGCATTTCGCGCACCGGGGGCGAGGCGTAGTCGCCCACGCCCAGGTCTTCGATCTTGATAACGTCGGCGCCCAGGTCGGCCAGGTGCAGGGTGCACATGGGGCCGGGCAGCAGGCGGGTGAGGTCGAGCACGCGCACGCCATGCAGCGGCGCGCCTTGGTTCGTGCTCATGCCTGGCCTCCTGCAGCTGCCTGGGCGGTCTTGCGCAGTTCGGTCTTTTGCACCTTGCCTGCGGCCGTCAGGGGCAGCTTGTCGCGGAATTCGTAGCTCTTGGGGCACTTGTAACCGCTGATGCGTTCGCGGCAATGGGCCGCGAGTTCTTCGGCGGTGGCCTGCATGCCGGGCTTGAGCACGACGATGGCGTGCACCGCTTCGCCCCATTTCTCATGCGGCAGGCCGATCACGGCGCACATGGACACCGCCGGGTGGCTGGTGATGGTGCTTTCGACTTCGGCCGGGTAAACGTTTTCGCCGCCGGTGATGACCATGTCCTTGATGCGGTCGATCACGTACAGGTAGCCGTGTTCGTCCATCACGCCGCCGTCGCCGGTGTGCAGCCAGCCGCCCGCCAGAGCCTTGCGTGTGTCTTCTTCGCGGCCCCAGTAGCCCTGCATCACGGCCGGGCCGCGCACCAGGATCTCGCCGTGCGTGCCTGCGGGCAGCTCCTGGCCCTCGGCGTCGGCAATGCGGATTTCGGCCGACAGACCCGCCGCACCCGCCGAACGGATGCGCTCACTGTCCAGAAAGGCCGGGTCACGGGAAATCGGCAAGGTCGAGACGGCGGCCGAGGTTTCGGTCATGCCGTACACATGGATGAAGTCCACCTGCGGAAATGCCGCAAGCGCACGCCGTAGCAGCGGCAGCGTGATCGGCGCCGCGCCCCACAAAATGCGCTCCAGCCGGGGCAGGCCCTGCGGGTCGAAGCCGGGGGTGTCGCGCAGCATCTGCAGCATGCTGGGCACGATGACGAGGTCGTTCACGCCTTCGCGAGCCATGATTTCGACCACCTGCTGCGGCTGGAAGGACGGCACCGTGACGCAGGTGCCGCCCACCATCGTTTGGCCCAGCATGCGGCCGAGCCCCGCCACATGGAACATGGGCGAGGTCAGCAAAGTCACGTAGTGCGGCGGGTTGGACACCTCGGCCATGCGTCCGATCAGCGAGGCCCAGAGGTTGCCGTGCGAGAGCATCACGCCCTTGGGGAAACCGGTGGTGCCGCCGGTGTAGACGATGGCCGCCAGCGTGTCGGGGGCGCTGCGCACGTCTTCCATTGGGGACGCCTCGGCCAGTTGCGCTTCCAGCGGCAGGTAGCCTGCCGGGGCTTGCGCTTCGCCGATGTAGAGCCGGTGGCGCAAGGCGGGCAAGGGCTGTGCCATGGCCTGCGCAGTGGCCATCAGGCCATCATCCACCGCCAGCGCGCTGGCGCCGCAGTCGTTCAGGGCATAGGCCACTTCGGCCGGTGTCCAGCGGGTGTTTATCGGGTTGATCACCAGCCCCGCCCAGGCCCCGGCCAGCAGCAACTCCATCATGCGGTCGCTGTTGAGGGCCAGCACGGACAGCCGCTCGCCCGGCTGCAGGCCCAGCGCGCGCAAGGCACCCGCCGTCTGGGCCACACGCTGTGCGAGTTGCCGAAAGGTCTGGCGACGCTCGCCGGTGACCGTGGCGGTTTTGTCGGGGTGCTTTTGCACCGAGCGGTGCAAACCGGAAGTCAAATGCATCTGTTGTCTCCTGCGGCCACCCATGCGTGTGCAGGTGGCATCCCCCGCATTGCACCCAGACGGCGGCGCTTGTGCAATCGCCCGAAGCCTCAAAGGCATTGGCAAAAAGTGACAGGCGGCTGAAGCTCACTCGGCCAGAGGCAACATGTCCACAGACTGGAAGACATGCCGCCAGCGGCGTTCGTCAGAGCCCATCCGAGTCTGCGCCTCATCGATCAGCAGCTGAACGAAAGCCTGTGCACTTTCCGCGAGCACCTCACCACTGCGGTGGATGATGCCCACCACATTGGCATGCAGGTGTTCGCGCAAGTGCAAGGGTTGCACGCTGTGACGCAAATCCCCGGTCTCCACCTGCGGCCAGGGCATCACACACAGCATGTCTGTTTGCTGCACCAAGGTCAGCATCAAGGACGGTGAATGGGCCAGGTGCAGACGGTGTTCGGGCAGAACCAAGCCGTGTTGCCCAAATAAGCCGCTCAAAAACGACGTCCGTTCGTTCGGCGAGAAATTGACGATCCAGTCCTGGTCCAACAATTCGGTGATCGAGCGCGCCTGCGCCTTGGGATGCCCCTGTCTGGCCACCACCACCATGTCGTAACGAAACAAGGGGCGCGCCTGCAAGCCTTGCATGAGCGATGGCGGCGCTATGCGCCCGATCATCAAGTCCAGACTGCCATCGCGCAAACGAGGGTAGGCCAGCACCGACAAGCCATCAAAAAGCTCGAGCGGCACCTGTGGCCAGGCTTGACGGAAGGCCGTCACCACCGGGGCCAAGAGCGTTTGTGCCACCCAAGGCGTCACCCCCACACTCAGACGCTGCGCGGACACCTGGCCACGGTGTCGCACCATCACCTGTTCCGCCTCGTCCATCTGCGCCAACACACGGCGGGCCTGCGCCAGCAGCTCGTGGCCGGCGGGCGTCAGCCCAATGCCCCGGCTGTGACGCTCCAGCAAGTTCAGGCCCCCGTGTTGTTCCAGCTCACCCAACGCTTGCGTCAAGGATGCTTGACTCAAGCCCAGCAAACGGGCGGCCGCACGAATGCTCCCGCTCTCGGCAATCGCCACCAAGTAGCGCAATTGATGCAGCTTCAGACCCATGCGTTCATTATGCAGCGCACAGCCTTTATGAAAGTTCAATACGTGCATGACAGGCAAATCCTTTCTCGGCCAAATCGCGCGAGCTCGCTAGAGTGCTTCTATCTTTTGGAGAAAGCACCCCATGAACAGCCCTTTCGAGCCCAAACAATTTGCTGCTGCACCGGACATCCTGCCCGCCATTCGGGCCATGGCCGACGAAATGGTCGCGCTCAGACACCAAATTCATGCCCATCCTGAGCTCGCATTTGAAGAGCACATCACCAGCGATCTGGTCGCTTCACGGCTGACCGAGTGGGGCTATGAAGTACACCGGGGCCTGGGTGGCACAGGCGTTGTGGGCACCCTCCAGCGAGGGCAAGGCACAAAGCGGCTGGGCATCCGCGCCGACATGGACGCGCTGCCGATTCAGGAAACCACGGGGCTGCCTTATGCCAGCCAGCACCCCGGCAAGATGCACGCCTGCGGCCACGATGGCCACACCGCCATCTTGCTGGCGGCCGCACGCTGCCTTGCGGAAGAGGGCCGCTTTGACGGCACTTTGCACCTGATTTTCCAGCCCGCAGAAGAAGGCCTGGGCGGCGGCCGCAGGATGGTCGAAGAGGGCCTTTTTGAGCTGTTCCCGTGCGACGCTGTTTTTGCCCTGCACAACATGCCGGGCATGCCGGTTGGACAGTTTGGCTTCCGGGCAGGTGCGTTCATGCCTTCGTCGGACACCGTGATCGTCACCGTGCAAGGCAAAGGCGGTCATGGATCGGCCCCGCACCTGGCCGCAGACCCGGTGGTGGCTGCCGCGCACATCATCGTGGCCTTGCAAACCATCGTCTCGCGCAATGTTGACCCCCGGGAAATGGCCGTGATTTCAGTCGGTGCCATTCACGGCGGAGATGCACCCAACGTCATTCCGGACAAGGTGGAGATGCGCCTGACCGTGCGGGCATTCCGGCCAGAAACCCGCGAAATGCTGCGTCAACGCATCACCGAACTGGTGCAAGCCCAGGCCCAGACTCTGGGTGTGCAGGCCCAGGTGGACTACCACTGGCGTTACCCCTCACTGATCAACGACGAAGCCAGCACCGCTTTTGCCCGCCAAGTGGCGCTGGATTGGCTGGGCGAACAGGGCATCATGCCCTCGCTGGAGCCGCTCACAGGCAGCGAAGATTTTTCCTTCATGCTGCAGGCCTGTCCTGGCTGCTACCTGATCGTAGGCAATGGCCAGGGTGAACACCACCACACCGGGGGCTGCATGGTGCACAACCCCGGCTACGACTTCAACGACGCCATCCTGCCCATTGCCGCAAGTTATTGGGTTCAGCTGGCCAACGCCTTTTTGAAGCCGGCCTGAACACGCCAACAGCCCATCACTGCCCACATTCACAGGAAGACACAACATGCCCATCGCTCATCTGAATGCCTCACGTCGCCATTGTCTGGCCACCGCAGTGTCTTTGGCTGCCATCGGACCTTTGTCTGTCCTGGCACAAAGCGACTATCCCCAAAAACCCATCCGGATCATCGTTGGCTATCCACCGGGTGGGTCTGTGGACATGGCCGCCCGGGTGCTGGCCGATGTGCTGTCGGCACGGTTGCAAGCGACCGTGGTGGTCGAAAACCTGAGCGGCGCAGCCGGGACGGTTGCCGCGCAAAAAGTGGTCAGCAGCCCTGCCGATGGCTACACCTTGCTGGCAGGCTCCAGCAACGAAATGGCGGCGACAGGGCAAGTGAATCCAACGCAAAAATACGACCCCTTGCGAGACCTCACACCCATCGGCCTGTTGGCCACGGCACCTGTCATGCTGGTGGCCAGCCCCAAAGTGGGCATCAAGTCGCTGGTCGAATTCATCGCCCAGGTCAGGAAGAGTCCTGGCCGCTACAGCTACGGCAGCTCTGGCGTCGGTTCAACGCTGCATTTCGCAGGTGAACTCGTCAAGCAGCGCGCCGGCCTGTTCATGACCCACATCCCTTATCGCGGCACAGCGCCGTTGACCAACGACCTGATTGGCGGGGCTATTGAATTTGCCATGATGTCGCCCACCGCTGCGGCACCATTCATTCAAAGCGGGCGGCTGATCGGCTTGGGCGTCACGTCGGCACAACGCTTTCCTGGTACGCCTGATGTGCCTGCACTGTCTGAGCACCCCAGCCTCAAGGGCTATGAGATGGCCGGCTGGTTCGCCTTGGCCGCCCCTAAAGGCCTGCCACCAGCGATCACGCAACGTTTGCGTGCGGCTTTGCAGGAAGGCTTGAAGGACCCCGCGATCCGCAAACGCCTGCAAGAAGGTGGCGCCATCCCGGCAGCCGGTCAAGAAGACATCATTGCCGTCATGCGGGAAGACAGCGCCCGTTATGCCGCACTCGTCAAATTTGCCAACGTGACGCCCTGAAACACCCCATGAACCGACGGCGGCAAAGGTCTCCCTGATAATAGGAAGTTTTCAAGAATCTGCATCGAAGCACACCCTATGAGCACCTTCCAAACCACCGGCGCACGCGCCACGGGACTGGCCACCATCGCCGCTGACGGCACCGTGTTGGACACCTGGTTCCCAGCCCCCGAACTGGCCGATGGCATTGCCGCCAGCGGCAGCACCCGCCTGACGGAAGCCGAAGCTGTCGCCGCCCTGGGCGCTGACGTGGCCAAGGCCCTGAGCGCCTGCGCTGTGCGCGGCACCACCGTGGTCGCCGTGCGCACCGAGATCAAAAGCCTGGCCGATGCACCCGCCGACACGCACGACGCCTACCTGCGCCTGCACCTGCTGAGCCACCGCCTGGTTCAGCCGCATGGTGCCAATGTGACTGGCATCTTTGGCCTGCTGGCCAACGTGGCCTGGACCAATTTTGGCCCCTGCGCCGTGAGTGAAGTGCCCGCCGCCCGTCTGAAGGCCCGCGCTGCTGGCCGTGTGCTCGAAGTCAAAGGCGTGGACAAATTCCCGCAGATGACCGACTACGTGATCCCGTCGGGCGTGCGCATTGCCAACGCCGACCGCGTGCGCCTGGGCGCGCACCTGGCCAGCGGCACCACCGTCATGCACGAAGGTTTTTGCAACTTCAACGCCGGCACGCTGGGTGCCAGCATGGTCGAAGGCCGCATCAGCGCAGGCGTGGTGGTCGATGACGCCAGCGACATCGGCGGCGGCGCATCCATCATGGGCACGCTGTCGGGCGGCGGCAAAGAAGTCATCACGGTCGGCAAGCGCTGCTTGCTGGGCGCGAACGCCGGCATCGGCATCTCGCTGGGCGACGACTGCGTGGTCGAGGCCGGCTGCTACATCACCGGCGGCAGCCGCGTGCAGATGCCCGACGGTTCGCTCATGAAAGCCAAAGAGCTGTCCGGCAAAAACGGCATCCTGTTCCGCCGCGACTCACAGTCGGGTGCGTTGCACGCGATCCCGCGCAACAAGAGCTGGGGCGAGTTGAACGCTGAGTTGCACAAGAACTGATTCGGTTCTTGTCACAAACAAACAGCGTGCCGCTTTCGCGTGCACGCCGTTTTGTTTTTACACCTTGGCCAAATGCTGTTTGGCCAGGGCCACATACCAGTCGAGGCACCCCGGGTTGGCCATGGCGTCCTTGTTGACGACTTTTTCCAGCGGCTGGCCGAGCATGAGTTTCTTGATCGGCAGCTCCTGCTTTTTGCCCGACAGGGTGCGCGGGATCTCGGCCACCTGGAAGATTTCGTTCGGAATGAAGCGCGGGCTCAGCGCCACCTTGATGGCGTTGTTGAGCTTGGCCTTGAGCGCGTCGTCCAGCGTGGTGCCGGGGCGCAGCACCACAAAGAGCGGCATGTAGCTTTCTTTGCCCAAGTACTCCAGGTCGACGACCATCGAGTCCATCACTTCAGGCAAGGCCTCGACCGCGCTGTACAACTCGCTGGTGCCCATGCGCAGGCCGTGGCGGTTGATGGTGGCGTCGCTGCGGCCAAAGATCACGCAGCCTTCGCCTTCACCTTGCGCGTTGCCGATGCGCAGCCAGTCGCCGTGACGCCAGACGCCGCCCATGCTGGCTGGGCCATCACCACCGCCGGGTTGGCGGCCGTGGCCTGCGGGGTACATCTCGAAATAACTGCTCAGGTAACGGGCGTTGTCCTTGTCGCCCCAGAAGAACAGCGGCATGGACGGGATGGGTTGGGTGCAGACCAGCTCGCCCACTTCGCCTTTGACCGGCTCGCCCGCCTCGTTCCACGACTCCACGGCAGCGCCCAACATGCGGCATTGCATGACGCCAGGCTCTTGCGGCAGCTCGCGGTGGCCGCCCACAAAGGCGCCCGCAAAGTCGGTACCACCCGAGATGTTGCACCACCAGATGTCGGTGCCGATTTTTTTGAACTGTTCGGTGCCCCAGCTTTGGGTTTCGGGCGACAGGGGCGAACCGGTGGTGCCCAGAGCGCGGATCAAGGACAAGTCGCCGCAGCGTGAAATGTCCACACCGGCCTTTTGGCAATTGGCAAAAAAGGCGGCGCCTGCGCCAAAGAAGGTGACTTTTTCTTCGGACGCCATGCGCCACAAAATGCCCCAATCGGGGTTGTCCTTGCTGCCGCCGGGATTGCCGTCGTAGATCACGCAGGTCACGCCATTGAGCAGGCCCGCCACCTGGGCGTTCCACATGACCCAGCCGGTGGAGCTGTACCAATGGAAACGCTCGCCCAAGCTGTTGGGGTGGTAGCTGCAGCCCACGTCGTTGTGCAAAATCTTGTTGGCCAGCGCCACGATCACGGTACCGCCGTGGCCATGCACGATGGGTTTGGGCAAGCCGGTGGTGCCGCTCGAATACACAATCCACAGCGGGTGGTCAAAGGGCAACCACAGCGGCTCGAAGGCCTGCACCTCGGCGTCATCGCGGGCCGTGACGACCGACAAAGGCCTGCTGGCCGCCACATCGCATTGGGCGATGTCCACCGTCCCCAGGTTGTCATGGATGATGACGTGCTGCACGCTGGGCAAGGCGTCCTTGAGTTCCTGCACCACGGCCATGCGGTCAAAGTCGCGGCCTCCGTAGCTCACGCCATCGACAGCAATCAGCACCTTGGGCTCGATTTGCTTGAAGCGGTCGAGCACGGCGTTGGTGCCCATGTCGGGCGCGCAAATGCTCCACACGCCCCCCACGCTGATGGTGGCCAGAAACGCCACCATGGCTTCCGGAATGTTGGGCAAATAGGCCGCCACCCGGTCACCGGGCTGCACGCCTTGTGCCTGCAGGTGCAGGGCCAGCGCGGCCACCTGGCGACGCAGCTCTGGCCAGCTCAACTCGCGGCGCAGGCCTTTTTCATTGTGGCTGATGACCGCCGGAAAGCCGGCCGCATGCGCGGCCTGCACATGGCGCAGCACCTGGTGCGCGTAATTGGTTTTGGCGCCGTCGAACCAAACTGCGCCGGGCATGACATTTTTCGAGATGGCCGCCTTGTGTGGTGTGGGCGACGCCAACTCGAAGTAGTCCCAGATGCTTTGCCAAAAGCCTTCCAGATCGGTCACCGACCATCGCCAGAGGTCGTTGTAGGTGTCAAACGTCAGGCCACGCTGATCGCGCAACCAGTTCTGGTACAGGCGGATCTGGGGCACATAGGGCGGGGTGGTCGGTGTGGCAGCGGTGTTCATGGGCCGAGGGTATCAGCGGGCGCGTGCCCTTGTCACTCGGTCAAACCCGCCAAAGTGCACTTAGGTGACAGGCGCACAAAAAGACAAAGCACTCAGCCTTGTGCCATGCGCTGGCTTTTCCAGTACACATCGTCACCGCCGTTCATGCGGTTGAGCACGCGGGCCAACACGAACATCAAATCGGACAGGCGGTTGAGGTATTGGCGCGGCGTGTCGTTGAGCGCCTCTTCGTTGCCCAGAGCCACCACTTCACGTTCGGCGCGGCGCGCCACGGTGCGGCACACATGGGCTTGCGCGGCAGCGCGGTTACCCGCAGGCAAGATGAATTCTTCCAGCTTGGGCAATTGCCCGTTGTACTTGGCCAGGGCCTCGTCCAGCGCAGCCACAGCCGCCTCCTTGAGCAATTCAAAGCCAGGGATCGACAGCTCGCCGCCCAGGTTGAACAGCTGGTGCTGGATTTCGACCAGCAGTTCGCGCACATCGGCAGGCATGTCTTCGCACAGCAACAAGCCGATGTTGGAGTTGAGCTCATCCACGTCACCCATGGCGTGAACGCGCAGGCTGTTTTTGGACACGCGCTGGTTGTTGCCCAGGCCGGTGGTGCCGTTGTCCCCCGTACGGGTGGCGATTTGCGAAAGTCGGTTGCCCATGAAATTCCTCTTGTCGATCGCATCAACTATAGACAGATTGTCGACGACGACACTGTGACTTGTCTGACAAAAGACAGTGCCGGTGCTGCGCACAGCGTAAACTGCAGCCCAATAGCTCGGCGGCACCAGACTGCCGCCCCAGGAGACCCCCCTGAACGCACCCACCCCTGCAGCCCACTTGGCCCCCTCCGTTGCGCAACGCGCGGTACCAGACGCTTTTCTGACCGCCCTGAAAGCCCGTTTTGGCGACAACTGCTCCACCGCGCTGGTGGTGCGTGAGCAGCATGGCCGCGACGAGTCGGCCTTCACCCATGTGCCGCCACCGGCCGCCGTGGTGTTTGCCGAGTGCACACAGGACGTGGCCGATGCCGTGAAGCTGTGTGCCGAGTACCAAGTGCCCGTCATCCCCTTTGGCGTGGGTTCCTCGCTCGAAGGGCATCTGCTGGCGGTGCAAGGCGGCATCAGCATCGACCTGATGCGCATGAACAAGGTGCTGGCCATCAACCCCGAAGACCTGACGGTGACGGTGCAGCCGGGGGTGACGCGCAAGCAGCTGAATGAAGAGATCAAGTCCACCGGTCTGTTCTTCCCGATCGACCCGGGTGCGGACGCGACCATTGGCGGCATGAGCGCCACCCGCGCCAGCGGCACCAACGCCGTGCGCTACGGCACCATGCGCGAGAACGTGCTGGCCCTGGAAGTGGTGACCTCGTCGGGCGAAGTGATCCGCACCGGCACCCGCGCCAAAAAGTCGAGCGCCGGTTACGACCTGACCCGCCTGATGGTGGGCAGCGAAGGCACCTTGGGTGTGATGACCGAAATCACCGTGCGCCTGTACCCATTGCCCGAAGCCATCTCGGCCGCGATCTGCTCCTTCCCGAGCATCGAGGCGGCCGTGCACACCGTGATCCAGACCATCCAGCTGGGTGTGCCCATTGCCCGCGTGGAGCTGATCGACCACAACACGGTGCGCATGGTCAACGCCTATGCCAAGCTGGGCCTGCGCGAAGAGCCGATGCTGCTCATGGAGTTCCACGGCTCACCTGCGGGCGTGAAAGAACAAGCCGAAACCGTGCAAGACATTGCCAGCGAGTTCGGCGGCAACGCTTTTGAATGGGCCGACACGCCCGAAGAGCGCACGCGCCTTTGGACCGCACGTCACAACGCCTACTTTGCGGCCATCCAGAGCAAGCCGGGCTGCCGCGCCATCAGCACCGACACCTGCGTGCCCATCAGCCGCCTGGCCGACTGCCTGCTCGACTCCATCACCGAGACCGACGCGAGCGGCATCCCTTACTTCCTGGTCGGCCACGTGGGCGATGGCAATTTCCACTTCGGCTATTTGATTGACCCCAACAACCCACAAGAGTGCGAAACGGCTGAAGCCTTGAACCAGCAACTGGTCAACCGCGCCCTGCGTCTGGGCGGCACCTGCACCGGGGAACACGGCATCGGCCTGCACAAGATGGACTTTTTGCGCACCGAAACCGGCAAAGGTGCCATCGACATGATGCGCACCATCAAGCATGCGCTCGATCCGCACAACATCATGAACCCGGGGAAGATTTTCAGCTGGTGAGGACGCGCGGCACTCAAGGCCGCGGCAACAACATCTGCTCCACCCGGGCGCACAGCTGCGCTGGCTCGAAGGGCTTGAGCATGACATCTGTCAGGCCCGCGGCCTTGAAGGCCTCCAGATCCACCGGGTTCACATTCGCGGTCAGGCCCAGCACAGGCAGGCGCTGCCAATCCGGGTTCTGGCGCAGCCGGCGCGTGGCCTCGATGCCGTCCATCACCGGCATCACCATGTCCATCAGCACCAGGTCCACCGGGCCTTGTGCCAGCCGCTCCAGGCACTGTTGACCATCGACCGCTTCGAGCACTTCAGCGTGAGGCCAAGCGTTTTGCAACACCCGTTTGGCCAACAGGCGGTTGACCGGGTGATCGTCCACCACCAGCAAGCGCCAGGCGCTGGCCTGCGTCTGCATCGGGGCCAACCCCACGGGCGCATCGGCGGTGCGCGCTGGGGCTGCGCAAGCCGTCAGCGGCAGCCTGAACCAAAAGCGCGAGCCATGGCCCGGTTCGCTTTCGAAGCCGATTTCACCGCCCAACAATTCCACCAGCTGGCGCGAGATCGCCAGGCCCAGACCATTGCCGCCGTAGCGCGCATGGATGTCGCTGTCGCCCTGGTTGAAGCGGCTGAAAATTTTGACCTGCTGCGCTTGGGCAATGCCGATGCCCGTGTCCTGCACAGAAAACAGCACCCCCGGGTTTTGCCACTGCACACGCAACACCACCTCGCCATGGTGGGTGAACTTGAGTGCGTTGCCCAACAGGTTGACCAGCACCTGCATCAGGCGGTGGCGGTCGGTGTGCACCCATGCCGGCAGGCCTTCGTCGAGCTCGATGCGGTAGTGCAGCGACATGCTCTGCACCCGCGGACGGAACAGCTCAAAAGCATGCTGCGCCACGCTGCGCAGCTCGAAGGTTTCCGGGTGGATCACCAGCTTGCCGGCCTGCAGTTGTGAGTAATCCAGGATGTCGTTGATCACCGTCATCAAGTGGTCGGCCGACTGGCGCGTGTGGTTGAGCACCTTGAGTGCTTCGGGCCGGTCCTGCACACGCGAAAGCAGCAAGGCATTGAAGCCCAAAATGGCGTTCATCGGGGTGCGCAGTTCGTGGCTGACGGTGCCGATGAAGTATTCGCGCATCTGCAGCGTGTGCTCCAGCGCCAGGCGCTGACGCTCCAGCGTTTGCTGGTGCGCGCGGCTGTCTTGCAAGGCCTTGCGGTACAGGCGCTCATAGATGAACGGCACAATGATCAGCACCCCCGTGATCATGCTGAAGGTGAACCAGGACGAGACCACATGGCGCTCACCCACCTCAAAGGGCGCGATGCCGCCCGAGGCGGTGAACCAGGCCATGGCCGATTGCGCCACCAGCACCACACCGGCCCACACCATGCCGGCACGGCGGCCATGGATGTAGAAAGGCAAGAGCGGCAGCATCAGCATCCAGCCCAAGCGCGGAGAAAACACGCCGCCCGCATGCCAGGTGGCCAACAGGATCAGCACCAGCCCGGCGCTCGTGCCGATGTGCACCGCCGGCACCAGGCCCAGGCCCAGTTGCACCGCCACCATCAGCCCCAGCAACACCCCCACCATGGGCAAAAACAACAGGTGCGCGTTCGCATACGGGCTGATCACCGTGAACACCAGCAAGATCACCACCACCAGCCAGGCAAACATGAAGGCATAAGGCAGCTTGCCCTCGCGGAAACGCCTGGGGAAATGGTCAATCAGCCATTGCAGCCTGTGGGGTGCCGGTGCGGTCATGTCGCCCCCCTCCGCCGCCGGATCTGGTGGTTCACGCTGCGCACCATGCTGTCTGGGTCCATGGGCTTGTGCAGCACATCGTCCATGCCGGCAGCCAGGCAGCGCTCGCGCTCGACCGGGTTGGTGTTGGCGGTCAGCGCAATGATGGGCATGCGCGCCGTGATGGCCGCAAAGCGCTGGCGAATCTGCTGCGTCAGCTGCATGCCGTCCATCTCCGGCATGACCATGTCCACCAGGGCCACATCAAAGCCCTGGGTGTCGAGCAGTTGCAAGGCCTGCGCGGCGCTGGCGGCCGTGGTGATGCGGGCCTGCGGCCAGGTCTTTTGCAACTGCAGCCGAGCCACCATCAGGTTGACTGCGTTGTCATCCACCACCAGGATGTCCAGCGGCTGGTCGCAGGCCAGATCGGCACCCAGCTCGCCCTGCGGCTCGGCCCTCCCCAGCGCTGCCTGCAACGGCATTTCCAGCCAGAACACCGAGCCTTGCTGCGGCACACTGTGCAGGCCAATCTCGCCCCCCATCAGCTGCACCAGCTTGTCGCAAATCGTCAGGCCCAGCCCAGTGCCGCCGTAGGTGCGGTTGGTCTGCACATCGGCGTATTCGAAACGGTTGAAGATGTGCGCCTGCCGCTCGGGCGGGATGCCTCGGCCGGTGTCGTGTACTTCGCAACGCAGGCGATCGCCCGTCTGGCGCACCTGCAAAGTCACCTGCCCTTGGGCCGTGAACTTGATGGCGTTGTCCAGCAGCAGCCCCAGCACCTGCAACAGGCGTTGGCGGTCCATGTGCACGCGCACCGTCACCGTGTCGGCCAGCGCCAGGTGACAGTCCAGGCCCTTGTCGCGGGCCAGCGCTTCGCGCGGGGCCATGAGCTCGCGCAAAGCTGCTGGCAAATCGAAGTCCTGCGGGTAAAGCTGCACCTTGCCGGCCTGCAGCTGCGAAAAGTCGAGGATCTCGTTGACCACCCGCAGCAAATGGTCGGTGGAGCGGCGGATGTGGTCCACCACCTCCACGTCCTGGGGGTGGTCGGCCAGTTCGCGGCGCAACACCCCGTTGAAGCCCAGGATCGCGTTCATCGGCGTGCGCAACTCATGGCCCACGGCCGCCACAAATTCGTCCTTGTGCGCCTGAGCCTGCATCAAGGCATGGTGGGTGGCGCGCAGTTCGACATTGCGGCGCTCCAGTTCGCGCAGCTGCAGCGCGTGCATGTGGTCGTACACGCGCACCGCAAACATCAGGTCCGCCAGCGCCAACATCTGATTGACCAGGGCCCACGGGACACCAAAACTAGAAATATCGGTGTGGCTGCTCACCAGCCCGTAGCGGGTGGCCAGCATCATGCCCAAAATGGCCACCTCGATCAGACCCAGCCAGACGAGGGTCTGGCGGGGGCCGCGCAGCAGCAGCACCGGCACCGCCAGCACATTGAGCCAGACCATGGCGTTCGAGTTGATGCCGCCGGTGTGCGCGGCGATGTAAAGCGCCATGAAGCCGCCCAGCAAGGTGGCCGCGTGGAACACCAGTCGGAACAGCCCTGGCCAACGCAGGCGCGTCAGCGGCAGCATGAGCAAGATCAGGCCGCAAGCGGCCAGGATCACGCGGCTGTCGTAATTGCCCGAAGGCATCAAGGACACCAGCGTGCCGGTCAGCAGCACCGTCAGCAGGTACACGGCAAGCAAGGTGCGCCGTGAGATCTCGCGCACGGCCCCCCGCTGTCGCCAGAGCGAAAACAGCCCAGCCGCCCCGCTGCCCATGTGTCCTGCCTGCACCGCTGGACCGCGGATCAACCGCGCAGCTTGTCGATCAGACCGTTGAGCTCGTCGAGCGAGCCGAACTGGATGCTCAGCTCCCCCATCTCCTCGATCTTGCCCAGGCGCTTGACGCGTTTTTTGACCCGCACTTCAACCTCGGCCATCAACAGGTCCGACAGTTCTTCTTCCACCCGGCGGATGTCGCGCGACTTTTCTTTCTTGGGCTTTTGATGCACCAGATTGAATTCGGCACTCAACTTTTTGACCAGGCTTTCGGCCTCGCGCACCGACAATTTTTTGGCGGCGATCTGATGGGCGGCGGTGATCTGGGCCGCTTTGTCCAGCGCCAACAAAGCGCGGGCATGGCCCATGTCCAAGTCCCCGGCCATCAGCATGGTTTGCACGGGCTCGGCCAGATTCAACAGGCGCAACAGGTTGCTGGCCGCACTGCGCGAACGGCCAACGGCCTGGGCGGCCGTTTCGTGAGTGAGTCCAAACTCTTTGATGAGGCGTTGCAAACCCTGGGCCTCTTCGAGCGGATTGAGGTCTTCACGCTGGATGTTTTCGATCAGCGCCATGGCCGCAGCCGCCTCGTTGGGCACATCGCGCACCAGCACGGGCACCACGTTGAGGCCAGCTAACTTGGAGGCCCGGAAGCGCCGCTCGCCCGCGATGATTTCGTATTTACCGGCATTCGGGCCATCACTGAGCTGGCGCACCAGGATCGGCTGCATGATGCCCTGGGCCTTGATGGATTCGGCCAGTTCGTACAAAGCGCCCTCGTCCATGCGGGTGCGTGGCTGGTAAACACCAGCCACCATCTGGTCCACATTGAGTTGACTGGGCAAGCCCGACTCAAGCGCCGCTGTGACGGGGGCATCTTCGACTTTGGGTCCCAACAGGGCTTCCAGTCCACGGCCCAGACCTTTGGGTTTTTTGGTGACCATCTTCATTCCTTCCAAAGTGTTTGCAAAAGCGCATGGCCTTCAGGCCAGTCGCCCAGCGATGTTTCTGCGTTGATGTGTCCAGCCGCCCCGAGGTTGACCCATTGGGCACCCCAGTCACTGGCCAGCGCCTGCGCGCGCTCTTGACGGCAATACGGATCGTTCTGACTGCCCACCAAGATGCTCTTGAAGGGCAAACGCTGGCGCACGATGGGCGACCAGCCCGGCAATTGTTCTTTCAATTCGGGCGTTTCCACATCACCGGGTGCGACCAGCAAAGCACCTTGCACACGTGCGGTGTGCCGGGAAACCGCAGCCCAGGCCGCGACCTGGATGCAGCCCAGGCTGTGGGCCACCAGCACCAGCGGCCCAGGGGTGTCAACCACCACCTCATCGAGTCGGGCCAGCCAGTCGCCACGCCGTGGCCGCTGCCAATCGTTTTGCTCGACCACGGCATGGCCATGGCGGCGTACCCAATGCATTTGCCAATGCTCAGGTCCACTGCCCTGCCAACCCGGCAAGATCAAGACGGTGGCGCTCATGGCTCAGAGTGTGGGTGCGCGCAGCACCAGTTCACGGGCGAATTCCACATAAGCCTGGCTGCCTTTGGCCGAAGCATCGAACACCACGCCGGGCAAACCATAACTGGGGGCTTCGGCCAGGCGCACATTGCGCGGGATGACGGCATCGAAGACTTTGTCGCCAAAGTGGGCCTTGAGCTGATCACTGACCTGTTGTTGCAAGGTGATGCGCGGATCGAACATGACGCGCAAAAGGCCAATGATCTTGAGGTCCTTGTTCAGGTTGGCGTGTACCTGCTTGATGGTGTTGACCAGATCGGTCAGGCCTTCAAGGGCGAAGTATTCGCACTGCATCGGCACGATCACACCATGGGCCGAACACAAACCATTGAGGGTCAGCATCGACAAAGATGGCGGGCAGTCGATCAAGACAAAGTCGTAGTCAGCATCGACCGCTGCCAGCGCCATTTTGAGCCGTTGGTCCCGGTGCTCCAGGTCCACCAGTTCCACCTCGGCACCGGCCAGTTCCCGGTTGGCGCTGAGCACATCGTAGCCACACTTGTCGGCTTTGACCGCCGCTTCTTTGATGGAGGCCGACTCCAGCAACACATCGTAAACACTGAGCTCAAGATTGCGTTTGTCGATGCCCGAGCCCATGGTGGCATTGCCTTGGGGGTCCAGGTCCACCAACAACACACGCTGACCCACCTTGGCCAGCCCTGCCGCCAGATTGACGGTGGTGGTGGTTTTGCCAACGCCACCCTTTTGGTTGGCAATGCAGAAGATTTTGGCCATGGTGAAGCGTCCGGTTTATTTGGAAATGGCCAGCTTGACGCCAAAGCCAATGAGAAAAATGCCAGCCAACTTTTCAAGCCAGCGCGCGATCCGGGGATTGGCCCGCATGCGTTCAGCCAAATGGTGGGTCAACAAGGTCATGCCCAGCCCATAAAGAAACGTCAGGCCGGCGATGGTGGCCGCCATGACGGCAAAACTGGGCAAACCCAGATGATGCCGAGGATCCACAAACAAGGGGAAAAAAGCCATGTAGAACACGATCGCCTTCGGATTCAGCAAAGTGATGGCCATGGCTTGCTGAAAGTAGTGACGAGGACGGATGTGGAGCACCGGTGCATCGCCAGGCTTGGCCGACAACATCTTCCAGCCCAACCACGCCAGGTACACCGCCCCCAGCCATTGCACCGCCGTGAAGGCGGTGGGGTATGCGGCCAACACGGCCGCAACGCCTGCCACAGCCAACCACATCAGCACTTGGTCGCCAGCGATCACGCCCAGCGTGGCCCCCAGCCCTCCGGAAACACCGCCCTTGCCCGTCGACGTGATGAGCGCCAAATTGCCGGGACCCGGAATGGCCAGGAACAAAACGATCGCGGCCACAAACGAGCCGTAATCCGAAATACCAAAAAACATGGACATTCTTTCTGGAAGGATGTGGCGAGTGTAAGTGATGCGCCCAGCACACCCGTCAGCCAAGGTGCTGTTCCACGTGAAACAAGCTTGGTCATCGGCACCTTGGCTGTCGCATCGCCCGATCCAGCGTGCGCTTGCACGCGGCAACGCCTAGTGCGTCGGCCGCATCCAAACCATGCAACGTTCGACATCCAGGCCCGGCACCACCAGGGGTTCCACGTGAAACACCTCCACGTCTTTGGGCAAAGCGTCGATCTCGTCTTGCGGATGCTTGCCCTTCATGGCCATCCAGACGCCCCCCTCCGCCAAAGCAGAACGGGACCAGGTCACAAAGTCTGGCAAAGAGGCAAACGCTCGCGAGCAAATCACCTGATAAGGATCGGCCAAGGACTCGACCCGGGCATGGAGGCCGCGCAGATTGGGCAGCTTGAGGCTCACGGCCACTTGCTGCACAAATGCGGCTTTTTTGGCCACCGTGTCCACACAGGTCACATTCAGCTCGGGCATGCAAATGGCCAAAACCACCCCCGGCAAACCACCACCCGACCCCACATCCAGCACGCGGATGGTCTGGCCACGAGTATGTCGAGCCAACGGTGCAATGGCGGTCAAACTGTCCAGCAAATGGTGTGTGAGCATCTCCGCCGGATCACGCAAAGCCGTCAAGTTGTAGACCTTGTTCCATTTCTGGATCAAAGCCATGTAATCCAGCAAGCGTTGCTGCTGCTCAGCGGAAAGATTCAAATTCAGGGCCTGAATGCCCCTAGCCAAGCCATCGGCCAAACTCGCGCTCATGCAGATTGACTCTCTTCGGCTGGATTCATGAAGCCCTTGAAGCCACCTTTCTTCAGGTGGATCAGAAGCAAGGACACGCTGGCAGGCGTGATGCCCGAAATGCGCGAAGCCTGCCCCAGGGTTTCAGGGCGGTGCTTGGCCAACTTCTGACGGGCTTCGATCGACAAGGCCGACACCTGCATGTAGTCCAACGCCTCGGGCAAGCGCAGGTTTTCATAATGGGCAGCACGCTCAACTTCGCCTTTCTGGCGATCGATGTAGCCCGAATACTTGGCCGCGATCTCAACTTGCTCGATCACAGGAGCGCTCAAGTCCCCCAAAGTTTCACGTGAAACATCGGTGGATGCGTAGCGTGCGCCATCCATGCCCATGAGGGATTCGTAAGACACATTGGGGCGGCGCAGCAGGTCGAACAACTTGTATTCGTGGTCAATCGCTTTGCCCAACACCCTCACCGACTCCTCGGCCGGCAGATTGCGGGGGTTCACCCAGGTGGACTTCAATCGCTCTGTTTCACGTGAAACAGCATCGCGCTTGCGGCTGAAAGCGTCCCAGCGGGCATCGTCCACCAGACCCATCTGGCGACCCACTTCGGTCAAGCGCATGTCGGCATTGTCCTCGCGCAGTTGCAGGCGGAACTCGGCCCGGCTGGTGAACATGCGGTAGGGCTCGGTCACGCCCTGGGTGACCAAGTCGTCCACCAACACGCCCAAGTAGGCCTGGTCACGGCCGGGCGTCCAGGCGCTTTCGCCACGGCATTGCAAAGCGGCGTTGATGCCAGCAAACAAGCCCTGGGCTGCCGCCTCTTCGTAGCCGGTCGTGCCGTTGATCTGCCCCGCAAAGAACAGGCCCTGGATCTGCTTGGTCTCAAAGCTGCTCTTGAGTTCACGCGGGTCGAAGTAGTCGTATTCAATCGCGTAGCCCGGACGCAGGATGTGGCAGTTTTCGAGCCCCTTCATCGAGCGCACCAGGTCGTACTGGATGTCAAACGGCAGACTGGTTGAAATGCCGTTGGGGTAGTACTCGTTCGTCGTCAGTCCTTCGGGCTCCAGGAAAATCTGGTGGCTGTCCTTGTCGGCGAAACGGTTGATTTTGTCTTCCACACTCGGGCAATACCGCGGGCCCACGCCCTCGATCCTGCCAGTGAACATGGGGCTTCGGTTAAAGCCAGAGCGGATGATGTCGTGCGTGCGCTCGTTGGTGTGGGTGATCCAGCAAGGCATTTGCTGCGGATGCATGGTCGCCTGTCCCATGAAGCTGAACACGGGCACACCTTGGTCCGGATTCATGCCACCGGGCATGCCATCGCCGGGTTGCTCCGAGCACTGGCTGAAATCGATGGTGCGGCCATCCAGCCGCGGGGGGGTGCCGGTCTTCAACCGGCCTTGGGGCAACTTCAACTCTTTCAGACGCGCCGAGAGGCTGACCGCCGGTGGATCCCCTGCCCGACCGGCCGAATAGTTTTGCAGCCCCACATGGATCTTGCCGTCCAGGAAGGTGCCCGCCGTCAACACCACGGTGCGCGAACGAAAGCGGATGCCGACTTGCGTGACGGCACCCACCACGCGCTCACCCTCGACCATCAGGTCATCGACGGCTTGCTGGAACAGCCACAAATTCGGCTGGTTTTCCAGCATGCGGCGGATGGCGGCTTTGTACAGGATGCGATCGGCCTGTGCACGCGTGGCGCGCACAGCCGGACCTTTGGAGCTGTTCAAGATGCGAAACTGGATGCCACCCTCATCCGTGGCCAGCGCCATGGCGCCCCCCAAAGCGTCCACCTCTTTGACCAAATGGCCTTTGCCGATGCCACCGATCGACGGGTTGCAACTCATCTGGCCCAGGGTCTCGATGTTGTGGCTGAGCAAAAGGGTTTTGCAGCCCATGCGGGCTGCCGCCAGCGCTGCTTCGGTGCCGGCATGGCCGCCACCGACCACGATCACGTCGAATTCTTGAGGGTAAAGCATGAATGTCTGCCTCGGTTGGAGGCCAAAAAATGGACGCCGCCTGCGCCGTGAGCCGCCCTGCCACGGGGTGGGCTGAATCTGCTGATTTTACAGGCACACCCCGCAAACCCACACAGCTCAGGGCTTCAGTGGCAAGGCCCCCACCGCCTTGACTTCACCCAATGAGAAACTGGTGTGCAAATCCTTCACGTTCGGCAAGTTGATCAACACATCGCGCGCAAACTGGCTGAACGTGTTGAGGTCTTTGCTGACGACTTGCAACTCAAAGGTTCCGGTCCCACTGATGTAGTGACAGGAAATCACTTCGGGGATTTTTCGAATCGCCTCCTCCAGCTCCCGGGTCACATCACCGCGGTTGCGCTCGGCATCGAGCCGCACAAAGGCAAACACATCCAGGCCCACTTTCTGGCGATCAATTTCGGCCCGATAGCCCTTGATGACACCCGACTCCTCCAACGCACGCACCCGCCGCCAGCAAGGTGCCGCCGACAGGCCCACACGCTGTGCCAATTCGGCGTTGGTCAAGCGGCCGTCTTTTTGAAGTTCATTCAAGATGGCCCAGTCAAATTTGTCCAGTGTTTCCAAAATACGTCCTTTTGAGCAAGATTCTTTCAAATCATAGGGCAAATCCTGTCCCAGAAAGAAAGCATCTGTCAACGACATCGGCCTACACTGAAGACCTGATTTCACTTGCAGGACACCCCATGAACGCGCCATTGCCAGACTCGATTCGCCAAGCCCTCGAAACGGTCACACTGGACGACAAATACAGCCTGACTGTCGGTCGAGCCTTCATGAGCGGCGTGCAGGCCCTGGTCAAGCTGCCCATGTTGCAACGGCAGCGAGACGCCCTTGAAGGCAAAAACACCGCCGGCTTCATCAGCGGCTACCGGGGCTCGCCTCTGGGCAATTACGACCAATCGCTGTGGAAAGCCAAAGACCACCTGAAAGCGCAAAACATCGTGTTCCAGCCCGGTGTGAACGAGGAACTGGCTGCCACCGCTTTGTGGGGGACCCAGCAACTGGGCTTTGCGCCACCCGGCACCAACAAATTCGATGGCGTGTACGGCATCTGGTACGGCAAGGGCCCCGGCGTGATCCGCT